>ERZ1036424.28-NODE-28-length-123075-cov-4.714811_pt1 | contig 123075 bp, 112 predicted proteins | sample MGYA00514221_ERZ1036424 | MGnify/ENA primary metagenome ERZ1036424 (study PRJEB33795, sample SAMN09464939) | human gut metagenome | host: Homo sapiens | place: USA: Stanford, California | collected 2016-11 | study: EMG produced TPA metagenomics assembly of the... | reverse complement strand
GAAAAGTAATTGGAACATATGATAGTTTAGATTTAGATGAAGAAATAGATTTCTTTGGAAATAAAAGATTAGGAAAATCCAAATATGATCGTGATTTTATAATACCAAATGACATAATAGGTAAAAATCTACCTAAAGAAGAATTTGTTATGTACTTAGGAAAAATTGATATAAGTACTTGTAAATCTTCAATTGTATTAAATACAATGAAGCCTTATTTCAATAGAGGAGAAGATAATAAGTTTTGTTCACATCAACATTCACCATCAAGTAAAGAAATAGGGAATCCAGCAGCTACAATATACAACGATAAATTATATTTTGCACATCCCATATTTAATATATATAGAAAAAGTAAGGCTTACATACGATTAAAGCCTTACTTTTTTGAGAATAAAATTAGTTTATTATACTAATTTTTTTAATACAATATTCTAAATTTACATATATCTCATCAAGATCAGCATCAGAATAAAGCTGTAGTCCACCATGAGTGTAGATGCTATAAATTAATACAAGTAAATCAAGGAATAGAGTATTATCAGAAATATCTAGATGTTCATTTAAAAAAGAATTCATTATAGTATAATATTTTCCTAATTTTATATTAATTTTAACTTCAATGCTATTTCCAAGTGAATCATATTTTTTATAGCTTTCTAGATAATTGTTTATATCAATTTTATATAATGAAGTTTCATTTTTTACTGATTTTAATATATATTCAATTAAATTTGTAAGAAATATGTTAACTGCATTATTTATTTTTAATTTTTTTGTAGATATTAGCTTTTTTTTATGATTATCATAAGTACATTCTTCTTTACATAATTCACTGTTCGCTGATTTTATTGAGGATTGCATATTAAGTTCTATCATATTTTTAATCAACTCATTTGGATAGTTTACTATGCTATCTTCGCCAATAGAAATCATATCCTCTATTTCACATTTAAAGAAATTAACAATTAAATCTATATGATTTTTGCCTATAGTTTCAAATGAATTATTGCAATATCTGCTAATAGTATTTCTGTTTATGCCAGTAGCATCAGCTAAATCTTTTTGTGTGATATTATATTTTTTTAAAAAACTATTAATATTAAAGATTGCCATAAAATGTACCTCCTATAAAAATTATATAATATTAAAACATTATGTTCAATGATGATATTTAAAATATTTATATATAATATTTTAAATATTAAAATTTGGTATTTACAATATTAATATATAGTATTATAATTGATTTAAAAGGGTATTATTAATATATAATATGCAATAATAAGTAATGCTTTTGGGTTACTGATGCATAGAAAAGGAAGAGTGTTTTTAATGAGAGGAATAACATTCTTCTTTTTCTATTATTAAATAAAATATTTCTAGTATTAATTTGTGGTATTTTAATACGATTAAAAGGTATTAATTTTGATTAAATTTTAAATAAAAGGTAAAATTAGCTATATTTACTATTACAAGGTGATGCTTTATACAAAAATATGATATAATTTAAATAATAAACTAAATATGTAAAAATAAGGGGGAGTTATATGTTTATTATTTTACTATTAATAGCATTTATAGTAATAACATTTATAGTTGAAAGCAAAAGGGGAGGAAAGTATTTTGAAAAACTTACACCTACAATGAGGTTCATAAATGCTGCAGGATCAAGTGGATATTCACAAGCTGATTGTGGGAGTATGGATATAGGTGGAAACCCAGAAAATAATTGGGCTAAAAGACATATGAGAAAATTATTGAAAAGTGGATGGAATATCAATAGTACAGAAGATTTAAAGTCTTCAATTTCTTGGTTATTTAACGAAGGACATAATAATGAATGTATGGAACTGGTAAAAAGATATAAGGAAGATCCAAATGCTATAGAATTTATAAAATGTAAAAAAGAGCTTAAAGATATGCTTAATACATTATCTACAAAATATGAGAATAAAGGAATATTAGCATGGGATATATGTAGAATATGTAATATTGCAGGATGGGGATTTTTAGCTAAGTATATCACATATGAAGAAGCGATTGAAGTGAGTGTAGATGCTTGCAAGATTTTACAAAAGAATTATAACTCATGGGATGATATGATGGAAAGTTATTTTTGTGGACTATATTACTGGAGCAATGATATATATCAATTAAATAATAGAAAAAGTATATACGAATCTAGTAAAAAGAATGAAGACAGTATTTATAATATACCATGGGATACTGTTTTAGATCCTAAAGATGTTATTCCTCCAAGAAAAAAATAATTATATTATAAAATAATATATATAAAGATAAGAATGGAATGTCACACTAAAAATAAAACCAACAATATATTACATTAGATTTTTACAAATTGAAGCAATATATTGTGGTCAAATTCTTTAATGCGACTTTTCTTTTTTTTTATATTAAATTAAGAAATAATTGTGTATTTATATAGTATATGAATAGAATTAAATATTATGTAGCTATTTATGATATTATTAAATTAAGAAAAACTTAAATTATAAGGAAGATAAATCGTTTAAAAATTACATAGGGGAAGAGGGGGAAATTATATGAACAAGTTATTACAGTTCATATATCCAGTGATAATATACACGTTAATAATGTCATTATGCAGCATATTTATGATGAATAGTGGCGCATTAGAAATCACATTAGTTAGTGCTGCTGTAAGTATTCCTATTATGTATTATTTCTTTAGAAGAGATGAAAGAAAAAGAGTACATGAAAAGAAAAAGTTTAAATTTAAGAATGTTACTTATTTAGTACTATTAGGGATTACAGCATGTATTGTCGGAAATAGTGTTATAGACTTAATAACTATATCACATATGTCTGAAGGATATGCTGAGGTTCAAGATGATATTTATGGAAGTTTATTATGGATTCAAATATTAGGCGTTGGATTTATAATACCAATCGTAGAGGAATTAATATTTCGAGCTTTAGGCTTTAGAAAATTAAGAGATTGGATGGGATTTATACCAGCTGCTATAATTTCATCATTATATTTTGGAGTTTACCACTTTAACTTTGAACAAGGCGTTTATGCATTTTTATTAGGATTTTTAATGTCATATATTTATGAAGTCTATGATAATTTCATGGCATCAGTTATTTTTCATTGTATAGCTAATTTATTTTCGATTATGATGACTGTTACTATACTTGGAGATATAATTTACATGAGCATGCCCATGGAGATAGGATTTTCTGTAGTTTCGTTTATATTAATTATAGTTATATTAAGAACCATTTCTATAAAATATAATTAAAAAAATACTAAGTATTAAAAAGTTAAGGAAAGATGAATTTAATTTAAGGAGTTTTAAATATGAAAATTAAAAAACCAGTAATTGTAGAAGAACTTGATATTATAGAGGATTCACAATTTATAATTGATAATATAAAAAGTAATGGCGAAGATATAGAAAATACGCATTTTAAAGATTTATATATAACAAATGAAGATATTTCAGATATTTCTATTGGCAGTACAATATTTGAAAACTGCAAGTTTATGGATTGTGATTTTGAAAAAACTAATTTTGTAGATGTGATTTTTAAGTCTTGTGATTTATCTAATAGTAATTTTAGTAATGGATATTTTAATAGATGTGAATTTACATCATGTAAGTTAATAGGAGCAAATTTATATAATAGTGTGTTTAAAGAAATATCAATGACAAATTGTAATTTACAATATGCTAATTTTGATAATGCAAGTTTAAATAAAGTTTTTATAGAAGAAAGCGATATGAGCAATGCTAATATAACTGAATCTAAATTAAAAGATTTTCAATCTAATGGAGCAAGATTCATAAATACAAACTTTTTTAAGACTTCACTTAAAGGAATTGATTTTACTAAAAGTGAAATGGCTGGAATTATTGTATCAAATAATTACTCAGAACTAAGTGGCATTATAATAAATCCTATCCAAGCTGCTGATTTGGCAAAATTATTGGGGGCAATAATTAAGTGATATTAGAAAAGAGTATTTGAAATTTTTTATTATAATTTTAACTAGCACAAGGTAATTTAATAGTTTAAAAAAGTTTACGAAAGTGATTTTAAATAGGATACTATAGATGTAAAATATTTTGATAATATACATATGAAGGAACTATATAAGCTATACTTAAATTAGTTCCTTTTCCCTATGAAATATAAAAAGTAATTTTAAGTATTATAGTCTATTAATGTTTTAAAATAAAAAATGAGCAAGATTTTTAGTCTTGCTCATTTTTTTGTTATGCCAAGCTAATTGGTGAAAGTACATAGTCTTACATGGGGAGATCTGATAAATAAGTCTAAATGAATTGAATTTATAAGTATAACTTATATAGTGATGTATAACTGAATGCGTTAGAATGGAACAGTACATTGAAAGTGATTATTATGATGAGCAGTATACAATTTTATCACTTAAATTATATTAATGTTATGTGTTGATTCTTTGACATTTACAATAAAAATAAAGCACTTCATGTAGTGCTTTATTTTTATATTTTAAATTTGCTAATTTCTTTTACTAAATTATCAACATTATTCTTTGTTTCTGATATTTGGATCATGACTTCTGTAGAAAATGTACCAATTTGTGATATTCAACTTGTGAAGAGGCTTAAGATACCCAGTCTATATATTTAAGGGTATTATTAATAGATTCAGTAAATTTCTAAAAAAAAGTATTAATTTTGTATATGTTTTTATATTTATTATACAATTATGTATTAAATTTAAGCTTTGAAGATCTATATAATTTTTTAATTAAAGTATGATTTCACAATATCAATAAATTGGATTAAGTAAGGATTTTCAGAATCGATAGGAGTTACAAGTTGAATATTGACATCAATAATATCATTTGACTGAAAAAGTTGAAAGTCATGTGAATCTGGTAAAACGCTAACTGGTAATAATGATATTCCAATACCTAATGATACAGCTTTAATAATACCTTCTAAAGTATCATACTCAATAACATTAGGTTTTTGAGAAGTTTTTTTAAGCATCCAGTTCTCAATAAGATGTCGATATGGACAACCAATAGAATTTGAAACAATTATAGACTGATATGCAATTTCACCTTTCTTTAAAGATTTTGCTGCAATGAAAGTTAAAGGCTCCCGAAACAGAAAAACAGATGTTAGTCTTGGATGACTAAATTCAGTGTTGATAAATGCACAATCTAAGGTTCCATCAGCAACTGCGTCTATAAGTTCTGATTGTGAATGTGTAGAAACAGAAAAACTAATATTTGGACAACTGCGTTTGTATGTAGAAAGCCATATAGGAAGCTTGTCAGCAGCAATAGTCTGTATCGATCCTATTTTTATTATTGGTTTATCTTTTTGAAATTGATATTTTGCATTGTCAAGCAACACAATAATTCGGTTTGCATAAACAAGTAATTGCTCACCTTCTTCTGTGATACTTACTCCTTTATTATGCCTTATAAATAAAGGAGTACCAAGTTCTTCTTCAAGGTTATGAATATGTGCAGTAATATTTGATTGAACATAGCCCATTTTTTCAGCAGCTTTTGAAATTGATTTCTCTAAAGCAACTTCTCTAAAAATACGTAATTCTAAACTTTCCAATTTGACATCCCCTCACTATCTTATGTTAGTAATATAAATAATTATAAAAATTGGAACTTGTCAACAAAAATGATTTAGTTTTGAAATATTTAAAGTTTAGGATATAGATAAAATTATTATTCTAATAACATTTTATACGCTTTTAAAAAGTCTTAGATTCAAAATTTCAATTCTATAATAATTACATAATATTATATATAATCAGCCCCAATATTGCTTTTGCTTAAAAATTTTATTCTTGTATAGAGGATAATTTATGTCTTATAAATTTTATGTTAAAGCGCAATATCATTTTTAAAGATGGCAAGTATCACTACTAACTATTATACATTATTAAAAGCAAAATGTATAATATAAATTACAGAAATGGAAAAAATAATAAGTTTTAATATAAAATTGAAAAAAACTAAGCATATTATAATTTTTACTAATAATAACATATTTCAATCGAGTTTTATCGACAGTCATAGTACTAAAATTTTTTCAAATTCTGAAAAAAATATTGTATAAAAATATAAGAATTTATATGGGGGGATATAAAAATGGAAAAGAATGTGTTACGAAGGATTACATTTCTTGATACTACACTTAGGGATGGTGAACAGGCACCAGGTAATGCAATGAATCCAGAACAAAAGTTAAAACTTGCTCTATTGTTAGAGGAAGCAGGTGTAGAAACTATTGAAACTGGCTTCCCGGCATCATCAGAAGATGATTTTTTAGCAACAAAAATGATTAGTGAAAAACTAACAAAAGCTTCATTTGCAACATTTTCTCGTGCACTTGTAAAAGATGTAAAAATTGCATTAGAAGCAGGAGGGGTTAGTGATAGACATTTAGTTATGCTAGTAGCTACAGGAAGTGATCTTCATTTAGAAAATAAAAGACATATTAGTAGAGAAAAGGGACTTGAAGAAATTGAAGAAGCAGTAAGATTTGCAAAAAGTCAAGGTATAAACAATATTGCTGTTGGTGTGGAGGATGCAAGTAGGGGGGATAGAGAGTATATTGGGCAAATTATTGATACATCATTAAAAAGTGGAGCTAATCAAATTATTTTAGCAGACACAACAGGTTTTGCTACCCCAGAAGACTTTGCAGATTTAATTTGTTTCACAAGACAAAAAGTAGGACCAAAAATAAAAGTATCAACACATTGTCATAATGATCTTGGTTTAGCAGTTATAAATTCTTTAGAAGCAATAAAAGCAGGTGCAGATGAAATACACGCAACACTTTGTGGGATTGGTGAAAGAGCTGGAAACACTTCTTTAGAACAAGTAGCAGCATTTATCTATTATAAAGGTAAAGATTATGGAATAGAAAGTAACATACAATTAAGTAAATTGTATAGTGGTTACCTTGAATTAAAAAATTGCATTAATTTAGAGGAGTCTCGAATGCAACCATTATTTGGGAAATATGTATTTAGTACAGCAGCAGGTATTCATCAACAAGGAATGATAAATAATCCTGATACATATGAGTATGTAAAAGCAAAAGATTTTGGTAGAGATAGAAATTTTTTTGTTGATCGACATTCAGGTCGCTCTATTGTTCGATTAATTCTAAAAGATTTGGAAGTTGAAGGCAATAAGGAAGTATTGGATAATTTATACAAAAAATATATATTCAATAATAATGGAACTTGCTATGATATCAAAACATTAAAGAAGTTGATTAGCAATGAACTTAAAAATTCATTTGAAATGAGGAATATAATATGAACAAAGCATTATTGGTAATGGACTTGATTAATGATATAGCTAATGAAAATGGAAGTGTGGGGAAAGATGGATTTTATGAACAAGCAAACAAGCATAAAATATTAGAACATACTGGAAAGGCAATAGCACATTGTAGAGAAGTTGGCATACCAGTAATTTATATTGTTGTAGGTTTCAGTGAGGGGTATCCTGAATGGAATGAAAATTTAAAAGTATTTCGAAATGTAAAAAATAGAAATCAAGTTGTATTGAATACATGGGCAACAGAAGTATGTGATGAATTGAAACCAATGCCTAAAGAAATAATTGTTACAAAAAATCGAATTGATCCATTTTATAATACAAATTTAGAGATTATATTAAAAAATATGAATATTGATATTCTCTATTTGTGTGGTATTTCATCAGATATGGTTGTCTTAAGTACAGTATTTAGTGGACATGATAGGGGTTATATTATTCGTCCATTGATAGATTGTATATCTTCAGATGATGATTATAGCAATGAATGTGCTATAAATACAATGAAAAAATTATCAACTATTTATAATTTAGAGAAATTAGTAATGGAGGAAAGATAATTATGAAAGAAACGCATATTTTTACAGATAAAGAAAGAAGTTTATTAGAGATGGCACTTTTAGATATTGCAAGAATTTCACCTTATGTTAATTATTCAAGCTTTAGAAATAAGGTTATAGAAACAGTGGAGCTAGGAAAAATACCTGATTTTTTTATTAATTTATGCCAAGAAATAAGTACTGATCGTAAAAATGGAAATAGAGTTCATGTTTTAAAAAATTGTCCTATAGACAAGGAACTTCCTGATTTGAATTTATATGATCCTGTAAAAGATAAATATAGATTAAAAAATACATTTTTAGGGGAAGCTTTTTTAGGAACCTTTGCATATTTGTTAAATTCACCACTTTTTTCATATAAATCACGTAATAATGGAGATTTTTTTACTGATGTTATTTGTATAAAACGTTTTTCAGGGAAGCGTACAGGTTTTACTGATGGGGATTTAATTTATCACAATGATCGTACAAGCCATCCAGTACAAGCTGATTACATTACTCTTCTTGGAATGAGATGTCCGGAAGATGATCTTATTTATACAAACTATATTGATGGAAAAGATATATTAAGTAATTTGTCACCAGAACATATTGAAATTTTACAACAAAAGATATTTTATACAGAAGTAGATGATATGACACGTGAAAAGGTAAAAAATTGGGAGAAATCAAAAGAGCATGCAATAATTAATGGGGAAAAAATATGGTTTCAAGAAACACTTACAAAGCCAATTAAAAATGCACCAGTAGTTGCAATAGAAGCAATTCTAGCATTACGAGATGCAATGACAAAATCGCCAAAACATCGTCAACGCTTAGAAAAAGGTGATCTTTTGGTATTTCCAAATCAATATGGCTTGCATAACCGTGAACGAATTGAGATAAATGACCCTAATAATTCATCAAAGAGATGGCTTTTAAAGACATATACCTTTGAGAGTCAAGAGGCAATTAAAGTTTATTCAGATTATTGGCTAGATGGCTGTGTAAGTGATGAAAGAAGGAGAGCATTATAGATGAATAATATAGAGAGTGAAAAAATTGAAGAAATTTTTAGACTTGTTGCCCTAAATAGAGAAGGGGTATTAGAGAAAACAAAACTTAAATTTGAAACATTTTCTGATACTGAACGATTAAAATCAGATATTATGTGGATACATCATCCTGATGAAGTTAGTGAATCTGGGGCTGCAATTATAAGATATTATCCAGGAGGAGTATCACCTTTACACTTACACCCTAGTTATGAATTAATTTATATATTTGAGGGAGAAATGATTACAGACCAAGGAGTTGTTAAAAAAGGTGATTTGGTAATCCTTCCACCAGGAAGTAAACATAGTTCAAAGAGTGATATTGGATGTCTTGCATTAATCATTTGGGATAAGCCAGTATGCAGTATAAAGGAGTCAGTATGAGCGAAGAGAATATAGTTGTAATAAATAAAAAGAAAACACCCATATTAAGTTATAGATGGGTAATATTAATGATTGGAGTGCTTGCACAAATCACTTTTTCAGTTGGTTATGCAGGGGTAGCAGTTTCTGGAGTTATTATGGGTGAAGACTATAAATTCACTTTAGAACAAGTTGGACTAGTACTAGGATGTATGGGGTTAGGTGTGGCTATATCTGAAATGGTGTGGGGAATACTTACAGATAAGCTTGGAGATAAAGCTGTGCTTATTGCAGGATTGTTGTTATCAGGAATTACTTTTTCAATTATAGCAATGAAATGTGTTCCTAATAATAATATATTTCCAGACTATCGATTTTTAGGTGCTTTATTGGTATTAGCAGGAGCTGTTGGGGGGAGTATAAATTCTTCATCAGGAAGGGCAGTAATGTCTTGGTTCCAAGATAGTGAGAGAGGATTCGCTATGAGCATTCGTCAAACTGCAATTCCAGTTGGTGCTGCTATTGGTTCTGTGGTATTCCCATTTATTGCAACTAAATATGGGTTTAAGCAAGCATTTTTCACTTTAACAATATTGTGCTTTGTAATGTCCATTTGTGTGGGAGTGGGTTTAAAGGGTTTTAAGGATGAGAAGTTGCAAAATGATAAAGAGGATAGTATAGACACTACACAATCACCATTTAAGCGATTTTCTGTGTGGAAGATTGCTCTAGTTGGAGGATTTCTAACATTTCCTCAAATGTCAATTTTAACTTTTGCTTCAGTGTATTTAACAAATACTTATCATATGCAGATGTTTTCTATTTCAATATTGCTTTCTTGTATCCAATTGGGTGGAGGTGCATTAAGACTTATTACAGGTAAACTAAGTGATAAATATAGAAATCGCCGTCAAATTCTATGTACTATAGCCTTAATAGCTGGTATTTCAGGTATAGCACTAGGTATTATGTCTAATCAAAATATCTATATTGTCATGATATTACTAATTCTTACAGGATTATCAGGAAATGCTTGGACGGGTATTGCTTATACAGAAATTGCTGTAGCAGCAGGAGTTCGTTATTCAGGTAGAGCATTGGGTATGATTGGAACTATGGTATTTTTAGTATCATTTTTAATTCCATATTTGATTCCATATATTTTAAATAGATTTTCATGGAATGGTGTCTGGATAATAGTTGGAATAGCATCACTAGTAACATTGCCTTTGATGTCTGAATTTAGTAGAAAATCAAAGGAGGTATAAAATGATGTCAAAAACATTACTTGAAAAAATCTGGCATGACCATTGTATAAAACATTTAGCAGAAAAAGAAGATCTTATATATATTGATATGCATCTATTACATGAAATCAATACACCACAAGCATTTTCAATGTTGCAAGAAAAAAAGAGACTTGTTCGTCATCCAGAACTTACAATAGCAACTGTAGACCATAATACACCAACAAAGTCAAAGGATTCTCTAAAAATAGATGATTTAAGGCGTAGACAAATTGATTTGCTAGAAAAAAATTGCAAGGAATTTGGGATACCATTTAAAGGACTTGGAGAACCTGACCAAGGAATAACACATGTAATTGCACCAGAGCAAGGATTAGTTTTACCTGGAACAACACTTGTATGTTGTGATTCACATACAACAACTCATGGAGCATTTGCTACATTGGCCATTGGAATTGGTACTAGTCAAGTTGAGCATGTACTTGCAACACAAACATTACGTATACAAGAATTTAAAACCATGCGTATAACAATAGATAATACACTTAAGCCCAATGTATCTGCTAAGGATCTTGCACTTCATATAATACGTAAAATAGGAACAGGAGGGGGATTTGGATATGTTATAGAATATTCAGGTGAAGCAATTTCAGCTTTAAGCATGGAAGGGCGTATGACACTATGTAATATGTCAGTAGAAGCAGGTGCAGGTGCAGCTATAATTGGTGTTGATAATGTAACAATTGAATATCTTAAAAAAGTATATAAATGTAGTGAAGAAGATAACATGAGAAATTGTATAGAAAGATGGAAAAAATTTAAAAGTGATAGTGATGCAATTTTTGATAAAGAGATACAGATTGATGCTTTAGAAGTAAAAGAAAGTGTGACATGGGGAATTAATCCATCTCAAAGTATACATTTTGATGAACAAATACCAAAAGCAGAGGAGTTCACAGAACAATTTAAGCAACAAGAAGCTATAGAGGCTTATAATTATATGAAATTAAGACCAGGACAGAAACTTGAGGATATCAATATAGATAAAGTATTTATAGGATCATGCACAAATGGGCGTATAGAGGATTTAAGAATTGTTGCTGAAATACTTAATAATAGGAAAATACATCCAAGAGTTAAAATGATAATAGTACCAGGATCTGTAAATATACGTGATCAAGCTATTAGAGAAGGGCTAGATAGAATATATACAAAGTCTGGTGCAGAATTTAGATATTTGCCTGGATGCTCAATGTGTGTAGGATTAAATGAAGACAGTATGAAATCAGGAGAAAGATCAGTGTCAACAAGTAACCGAAATTTTGAAGGAAGGCAAGGACCAGGCTCTATGACACATATTGCCTCACCAGCTATTGCAGCAGCAAGTGCTATTATGGGGAGAATATCTAATGTTAGTAATTTGATAAGGGAGGAAAATGCATGAATAGAGAAGTTATAAAAGGACATGGAATGCCAATCTTAAAAAATAATATAGATACAGATCAAATTATTCCTGCACGCTTTTGCTATGAGCCAAAAAGACATGGATATAAAAATGCACTATTTGGTGATTGGAGAAAGGATACCTCTTTTCCATTGAACAATCCAGCTTATACAAAATCTACAATTTTAGTAGCTGGTTATGGATTTGCAACAGGATCCTCTCGTGAATATGCAGTATGGGCTATAAAGGATTATGGGTTTAAAGCAATTATTGCCCAAAGTTTTGGAGAAATTTTCTATAAAAATGCAATTATTAATGATTTGCTACCTATAAAAACAACACAAAATGCAATAAGTGAAATTGGAGCAATTTTAGAGATGGAACCAAATACAATAATTTTAATTGATTTACAAAAAGATATTATTAAAATTAAGGATTATACTTTTCCTGTGTTAATTGAATCTAGATTCAAGCACAAATATTTATTGAATGAGGATGATATTTCGTTAACACTAAATGAAATTGAGAGTATTCTTGATTATGAAAAAAGAAGATCAGTATATTTGGTAACAACAAAATAATTATGAGAAAGGAGAATATTATGAAAACAACAGATTTAAATAAAATAAGACGTATAGCAATAATAGGAAGTGGTCCACGTGGTATGTCTGTATTGGAAAGACTTGTAGCTAGGATTAATGAAGCAAGTAATAAAAATGATATAGAAATTTATCTTATTGATGATGGTTATGTTGGATTTGGGAGAGTGTGGGCAACAGATCAATCACCTAATCTTCTTATGAATACAGTAGCTCAGGAAGTTTCTGCATTTTCTGGACTATGGGATGGTAAGGAACCTAAGCCAGGTAATGGACCATCTTTTGGGCAATGGTGGAAATTAAATTTTGATGATTATGAAAAATATGGTGGTTATGGTCCACGTGCATACTATGGAAAATATTTATTATATGTTTTGTCTGTAATTGAGAAGTCATTATCCAATCCAGATATTTTACACAAAATATCTGGATATGTAACTGGTATGGATATTGAAGGTGAAAAACAGGTATTAACATTTGCTGATGGGAATATAATAACTGTGGATAGAACAGTTATTGCAACAGGTCATTCTGTTAACAACCTTACTGGTGTTTCAAAAAAATTGAAGGACTTTGCTGATTCAAATAGTGATATAAAGTTTATTCCAGGAAGTTATTCTGTTGCATCTTTAGATCTTACTTCAATTAAATCAAAAGAAAATGTTGGGGTTATTGGAATGGGATTAACCTTCTATGATTTACTTGGAGAATTTACAATAGGAAGAGGAGGCAAATTCACAGAAAATAAGGATGGTACATTAGTTTATACACCTTCTGGACAAGAACCACATTTATTTGTCGGAAGCCGAAGTGGTATGCCAATGCCTGCAAGAGGAAAAAATCAAAAGCCATTTAATTATGAATATAATCCTGCAATTTATACTATTGAGCGTGTATTGGAAATCAGAAGAAAGGGTAATGTCCATTTTGAACGTGATCTACTTCCACTTATAGAAGCAGAAGTTGCTTTAGTATATGCTGAAACAAAATTGAGAATTGAAAGTGGGACAAATTTATCAGAAAAACTTAGGAGTCAAGTTATAAAGAAACATGTGAATTCTGTTGAAGGGGTTCGTATGTTAGCTGAAGCACTAGGTATATCTTGTTGGGATTATGTTGATTTATATAAACTGAAAAATCCATTTTATGGATGTTGCTTTAATTCAATTAATGAATTTAATGAAAAATTAGCTGATTTATTGTTGCAAGACTATAAAGAAGCAATGAATGGAAACTTAGATTCTCCATTAAAGGCATCTCTTGATGTATTGCGTAATATTAGACCAGCTATTCGAGCAGCAGTAGATTTTGGTGGACTTAATCCTGAATCCCATAAAGAAGAATTCTTAGGAAAATTTGCACCTGCAACAAATTTCCTTGCAGCTGGACCACCAGCTTTTCGAATAGCACAACTTAGAGCTTTAATTTTAGCAGGAGTAGTTACAGTAGTTGGTCCTTCTACAATATATGAAGCATCAAAGAAAGATGGTTGCATAAATATTACTTCTCCACAAGTATGTGAATCTAATATTTCAGTAAAAATGGTTATTGATGCTAGATTGCCAGATCCAAATCTTAGAGAAGATTGCTCAGAGTTTACTCAATATTTATTAAAGAATGGAATATATACACCATTCATTAACAAGGAGCAAGATGTAGTATTTGAGACATGTGGTGTAAATGTGACAGAAATACCTTATCATCCAATTGGAAAGAACAAATCAATTCTTGAAAATGTCTATGTTCTTGGAATTCCAACTGAATATACCCGTTGGTTTATGCAATCAGGAAGTACAAGACCAGATCATTGGATTGATTTTATGATTGATGCTGATGCGATTGCAGAGGCTGCACTTGCATCAGTAGTGGGAGGGATATAAGTGAGCCAAAAAGCTTTTACAGCATCAAAACCACAAAATAGCATTATGCAGTTAGTTGAGCAATTTAAGAATGATAAACATATAAATAAAATGAATTTGACAGTTGGAGTGTACATGGATCAATATGGAAACTGTCCTATTCTAAAATCTGTAAAAGAAGCAGAAGAGCATTGTTTGGAAATAGAAAAAAGTAAAGTAACCTTTAACATGATTGGAGCTAAAAGTTATCATGAAGCAGTAAAGCAACTTTTATTCCCAAATTTTTCAAAAGCAGAAAAGGAAAATATTCAAGTTATTCAGACTGTAGGATCTTGTGGAGCTCTCTATCTAGTTGGACAACTTATTAATAAAATTAAGCCAACGGCTAGTTTATGGTTAAGTAATCCTACCTGGGAGAATCATAGACCACTACTAGAGAGTCATGTGAGTGAAATTTGTGAATACAGGTATGAACCTTTAGATAAAGAAAATTTATGTGTTCAAAAAATAATGGAGGATTTGCAATATTCTAAGGCTGGAGATTTTGTGTTATTTCATGCTTGTTGTCATAACCCTACAGGAATGGATCCTACAATAAATCAATGGCAGGAATTAGCTAAGTTTTGCAAAAATCATGAATTGATACCTATTTTTGATTTTGCATATCAAGGTTTTAAAGATACAATTCAAAGCGATGCAGAAGTTCTTAATATTTTTAGAGAAGAAGTAAATTCATTTATTGTATGTAATTCTTTCTCAAAAAATATGGGGTTATATGATGAACGTGTTGGAGCACTAACATTTGTTTTTGATAACCAAGAAGAAGTGGATTGTTGGTTACAATGTGCAAAAAGTCTTATTCGTAGTAGTTATTCTACACCTCCAATTCACGGAAGTTCTGTTGTCAGTTGTATAATCAATGATTCAGAAAGATTTCAACTTTGGCAAGCAGAGGTTGATAATATGCGAAAAGGATTAATACAAAGACGTACAGAATTTTTTCAGAAATTAGATGATGTTGGAATGAAAGAAAGGATTCTTAATTATGAGAATCAAAATGGTATGTTTGCTTGTTTAAATATTTCATTGGAGCAAATAGAGTACCTAAGAAATAGTCAAGGTATTTATATACTCAATAGTGGTAGAATATCAATTGCAAGTTTGAACTCACAAAAAATATCTAAATTTTGTGAAGCAATTTGTAATATTTAGAGTATAAAAATGTTTATATAAAAAAATAAATGTAAATATGAAAGGCGGAATAAAAATGTCAGTAAAAGTAGCAATTAATGGATTTGGTCGTATTGGAAGGTTAGCATTTAGACAAATGTTTGATTCAGAGGGATTTGAAATTGTAGCAATTAATGATTTAACTAATGCAGAAATGTTGAGGTATTTACTTAAATATGATTCTTCACAAGGTACTTATGATAAGGAGGTTGGAGCTATAGATGACAATTTGATAGTAGATGGAAAGCAAATCAAAATATATTCAGAAAAAGATCCAAAGAACTTACCATGGGGTAAACTTGATATTGATGTTGTATTGGAATGTACAGGATTTTTTGCATCAAAGGAAAAATCTATGTCACATATAGAAGCAGGTGCAAAAAAAGTTGTAATCTCAGCACCAGCTGGAAATGATTTACCTACAATTGTTTATGGGGTTAATGAAAGTACTTTGAAAAGTGCAGATACTATAATTTCAGCAGCATCATGTACAACAAATTGCTTGGCTTTAGTTGCAAATACACTTAACAAATTGGCAACAATTAAAAAAGGATATATGACAACTATACATGCTTATACAAATGACCAAAATACTTTGGATGCACCTCATGCAAAGGGAGATTTAAGAAGGGCAAGAGCAGCAGCAGCCAATATTACACCTACATCTACTGGAGCAGCTAAAGCAATTGGCTTGGTTATTCCAAGTTTAGCAGGTAAACTTGATGGCATATCTCAAAGAATTCCAGTAAGTGCTGGATCTCTTACAGAATTAGTTGCAGTAGTTGAAGGGAAAGTATCAAAAGAAGAAATTGATAGAGCTATGAAAGATGAAATGACAGAATCATTTGGATATACAGAGGAGCAAATAGTTTCTTCTGATATTATTGGAATGAGATATGGATCTTTATATGATGCAACACAGACTAAGGTAATGGATATGGATGGCGATACCATTGTGAAAGTGGCATCTTGGTATGATAATGAAAATTCATACGTTAGTCAGATGGTTCGTACAATCAAGTATTTTGCAAATATATAGTACAACAAATCTATAAGAGTTTGTAAGTTAATTAAAAAACTACAATATATAATTTTTGCAAATAAGCATTAAAAATATATTGTAGTTTTATTTTAAATTTAATATATGTTTAGATATTATCAAATATACTCTATAATATTTTAAAATATAAAATGAGCTAAGATTTTTTCATTTTTAATTCATTTTTTTGTGTTAAACAATATTTTTAATGTATTAAGATGTATATGATTATTTTTATCAATTAATAAAAATTTGAACTTTAAATTTATTTTATGAATTACGAATTATATCAATAACTTTTTCTTTAAGATTAACAACATAAAAAGCTATGTTGGTGATTTTTTTCACTAAATCTTTCTGACTTCCAATAATTTTAAATAAAGCATATAATTTATCATTAACTTCTCATTATATTGTAATCTTTTAAAAGATGATACTAGTAAACAGCTAATAGAATATATAGAGAAATACTTTATAAATAATATAAATGATGTTTATGATAATAAATTAAGTGAAGAAATTATTATAAAATTACAGAAAGAATTAAGTGATAGTAATAAAACTTTTATAAGTTATGAAATAAGAAAAGAATTAGAAAAATTAGGAATCGATAAAGATATGTTTAAAATTTAAATAAGAATGCTAAGAGTACAAATAAGGTTGCAAAAGAACTAGGAAGCCAAATTGAAGAAAGCAATAAGCAAATGGGTAAAATGGTAAATGCAATGGCAGAAATAGAAGACTCATCTAGAAATATTAAGGAAATAATAAACACAATAGACAGTATAGCAGAGCAGGCTAATCTTTTAGCACTTAATGCAGCAAGGTCAGGAGAAGCAGGAAAAGGCTTTGAAGTAGTTGCAGAAGAAGTAAGAAAGCTTGCAGAGGAAAGTGCAGCAGCAAGTGAAGAATTGTCAGCTCAAGCAGAAACATTGGATTCAATGATTAATAAATTTAAACTAAAGTAAAAGTCAAAATAATATAATATTTTATCAAAATTATAGAAGAAATACATCTTTTAAGTATATATAATATAATTATATAGTTTAAAAGGTGGATTCTTTTAGTTATAAGATAAATATGAATTTTATTAGTGAAAATAGTAAAAAACAAGAAAGAAATAAAATGATATTTTAGGAGTGAACTTTTTTGTGAAACTTCAAAATTTTAATTTTGCCTATTTAAACTAGAAATTAAATATATTAAGGAGATAAGGAATATGAATCAAAAAGAAAGAATGTTAGCAGGACTTCCATATAAAGCATGGTTAGATGGATTAAGTGAGGAGAGGTTAGAGGCAAGACTTAAGATTGAAGCTTATAATTCATGTCCTCCTGATAAAAAAGATGAATTAAAGAGAATGATTAAAAACATATTAGGAAAAACAGGAGAAGATGTTTATATTGAAAGACCATTCCGATGTGACTATGGAACAAATATAGAAGTTGGAGAAAATTTCTATGCGAACTTTAATTGTGTAATACTTGATGTTGGAAGAGTGATTATTGGAGATAATGTTATGTTTGCACCAAATGTATCAATTTACACTGCAGGTCATCCTGTTCATCCTGAATCAAGAAATTCTGGATATGAATATGGAATAGAAATAACTATTGGAGATAATGTATGGGTTGGAGGAAGTGTAGTTATAAATCCAGGGGTACACATTGGTAATAATGTTGTAATAGGTTCAGGAAGTGTTGTAACAAAAGATATTCCTGATAATGTAATTGCTGTTGGAAATCCATGTAGAGTTGTTCGTGAAATAACTGAAGAGGACAGAAAATATTATTTTAAAGATAGAGAATTTGATGTTGAAGATTATAAATAAGTAAAAAGTGATAATTTAGTATTTCATCCTTACTAAAGTATCACCTTTTTTATGTATATAATTCTTAAAATTTTTATTTATAGATTATATTGGTAAAATAATTATTGTTAAATTTATAACATGGTGGTAAAATAGCAAGTGGAATTTGGGTAGTATCTGAATAGAATTACACCAATAAAAAATACTATATAATACATAAATAAACTCATATCTATAAATGAATGAGATTTTAATTAGGATGTTGTATCACACAAATGGAGGTGATACTATTAAAATTGGATTTATTGGTCCTGGGAAGGTAGGCGTTAATTTAGGGCGTTACTTTACTCAAAAAGGGATAACAATAAGTGGTTTTTATGGGCAGAATATAAATTCAACTAAAGAAGATGTTAAAATTACTAAATCTAAATTTTATGAAAATATTAAAGATATTATTAAAGAAAGTGATATATTATTTATTACAACTCCTGACGACATCATTTCAATTATAGATACTCAACTATCAAAATTTAATCTAAATAACAAATCAATTTGCCACACAAGTGGATCTCTTAAAGCAAATGTATTATATAATTCTAAAAATTCTGGTGCACTAATCTATTCTATACATCCAATGTTTGCATTTTCAAATAAAAATATTAATTTAAATGAATTGGAAAAAATTTATTTTTCAATTGAAGGTGATTATTTCGAGAATTCACCAATTGAAAGTCTAATTAAAAAATTAGGAAATAAATATTTTCTGAGAAAGGAAGAGGATTCAGCAACTTATCATTTAGCCAATGTATTTGTTTCTAATCTAATATTGTCATTATTAAATATAGGCATAAGTTATTTTAAGAAATTAGGCTTAAGTGAAAATGAGGCTTTAGAAGCAATTAAACCCTTAGTTAAAGGAAATATTGAAAGTATATTTGAGAAAGGTTTTGTGGATTCTTTAACAGGTCCTATATTAAGAGGGGATTTAACTACTGTTGAAAAACATCTTAATGTTTTAGAAAAAGACCATGATAAACTTTATAAAATTTTATCCTTGAATTTACTAGAACTTGTAGCTGTAAGAGAAAATGCGAATATTATTAATCTTCATAAGGAGAATAATTTAAATTCTAAAAAGGAGAATAACTTGAACTCTATAAATGAAGATTTAATTGAAATTCTAATAAGTAATTCAAAAAAACATTCACAAATATTTAGAATTTTAGGAGGAATGGATTAATGAAAAACACAGTAATGACATTTAAGCAGGCTAAAGAGCAAGGAAATAAATTAAGCATGCTTACTGCATATGATTATTCAATGGCAAAAATTATAGATGAAAGTTCAGTTAATGGAATTTTAATTGGAGATTCTCTTGGCATGGTAATTAAGGGAGAAGAAGATACTTTAGCTGTTACTGTTGAAGAAATTATCTATCATACAAAGGCAGTTAAAAAAGGTGCAAAAAATGCACTTATAGTAAGTGATATGCCTTTTTTATCTTATCATGTATCTGTAGAACAGGCAGTATTGAATGCAGGCAGAATAATTAAAGAAGGTGGAGCAAATGCTGTGAAGCTTGAAGGTGGAGCAGAATTTTTACCACAAATTAAAGCAATTGTAGCTGCTCAGATTCCTGTAATGGGACATTTAGGCTTAACTCCTCAGTCAGTTAATGCATTTGGAGGATTTAAGGTACAAGGAAAAAATGAATTAGCAGCAAAAAAACTTATAGAAGATGCTGTTCTTCTAGAAAAAGCAGGTGTATTTTCTATTGTACTTGAAGGTATCCCAGAAAAGGTAGCACAACTTATTACTAAAGAAATATCAATTCCAACAATAGGTATTGGGGCAGGTAGACATTGTGATGGACAAATTTTAGTTTATCAAGATATGCTTGGAATGTTTAATGATTTTGTACCAAAGTTTGTAAAACAATATGCAAATATTGGAGAAATTATGAAAAATGCAATCTCTTCTTATGTTAATGAAGTACAAGAAGGAATTTTTCCAGAAGAGAAGCATGCTTTTAAAATTGATGAAAGCGAATTAAAAAAATTATATTAAGTTGGTGTACAAGCAGGTACATGAGACATTGAAAGTTATATTTAGTGATAATAGTATAGATAAAATAAGGGGGATACATAATGTTAATAAAGGAAATAAATGAGCTTAGAAAATCAATAAAATCATGGAAAAGGGAAGGACTTTCAGTAGGGTTTGTTCCAACAATGGGAGCATTACATGAAGGCCATGAAAGCTTAATAAAAAGAGCAGTTAAGGAAAATGATAAGGTAGTTGTAAGTGTATTTGTAAATCCAACACAATTTGGACCAAATGAGGATTATGACAGCTATCCAAGAAATATTGAAAAAGACTTGGAGTTATGTAAGAATGCAGGAGCAAGTATAGTCTTTAATCCAGAGCCAAGTGAAATGTATTATGATAATAAATCTACTAGTGTAAGTGTGGCAAATCTTACAGGTGTACTTTGTGGTGCAAAGAGACCTGGACATTTTGATGGAGTTTGTTTAGTAATTTCTAAATTTTTAAATATAGTTACTCCAGATAGAGCTTACTTTGGACAAAAGGATGCTCAGCAAGTAGCTGTAATAAAAAGAATGGTTAGAGATTTAAATATAGATGTTGAAATAATACCATGTGAAATAATTCGTGAAGAAGATGGACTAGCTAAAAGTTCAAGAAATTCTTATTTATCAAAAGAGGAAAGAAAAGCAGCTTTAGTATTAAGCAGAAGTTTAAAAATAGCCAAAGAAGCATTATTAAATGGAGAAAGAAATGCTGATTTTATAAAAAAAGCTATGATAGAAGAGATTAATAAAGAACCATTAGCTAAAATTGATTATGTAGAAATCGTGGATAGTGAATCACTTGAAAGTGTTAATGCAATAGAAAGAAATATATTAATTCCTATAGCTTTATATATAGGAAAAACAAGACTAATCGATAATTTTATATTTGAAATATAGAAATCTTAGGAGGAACTTTTCAATGATACTTACAATGTTAAAAGGAAAAATACACAGAGCAACAGTGACACAAGCTGAATTAAATTATGTAGGAAGTATTACAATAGACAAAACATTAATGGAAGCTTCAGGTATAATAGAAAATGAAAAAGTTCAAATAGTTGATATAAATAATGGAGCAAGGCTCGAGACATATGTTATTCCAGGGAAAAGAGACTCAGGAGTTATTTGCCTAAATGGAGCAGCTGCAAGATTAGTACAACCAGAAGATAAAGTAATAATAATTGCCTATGCACAAATGAATGAAGATGAAGCAAAAACATATAAGCCTAAGGTAGTTTTTATGAATGATGATAATACAATAAAAGAAATTACTAATTATGAATCAAATGAATAAAAATTAACTTGTCGCACTAGTTTAAATAGTCAAAACAAAAATATAATAAGTAATTGTTTCCATAAAACTAGAAAAATAGATAGGAAACATCATATTCATTATCTAAGTAAGTTCAAGAAACAAAATACTCAAATAGAAGTTCAACTTACCAAATATAAGATTTGGTAAGTTGAACTTTTTGAATTTTAGGAAAAGCACTTTTAGGAAAAAGTGAAATTTCAAGACCATTAATAATAGATTCTAATGTATTAAATTAAATGATAGTCATAGGATTAGAATTATTAATAATCAACTATTTATGAATAATTTAACAATTAACTTTAAAGTGATTTAATTCTCATAGTTATGTTTTACTGTGAATAACTATTGGCAAAAGTAGCTTTGATTATAGATCTTTTCATTGGAAGCTAGTTGAAATTAGTTTTAAACTATTGTTTTGAATATTTTTCTTACTGAAATGTTAATACTATTATTGATTAGGTTTAGTATAAAGTTTATAAATGTATATTTAGAGAGATAGAATATAGAGCAAAAATTAATAACTTTTATAGACTTACAATTTTATATAGTTTAAATACTCAAAACAAAAATAGAACAAGTAATAGTTTTATAAAACTAGAAAAATAGAAAGTTAAAGGAGTGGAGCAGTAAATGATAGCTACTCAATATAAAATTATGTTACCAAGTGATTATGATATGAAAATAATTAAGGATAGAGTTAAAGATAATGGATATAAGACAGATAGATTTGAGGATTTGAAGTTCAAATTTTATCTAATAACAGAGAAAGGGAAAAATAGAAATTTACAAAATAGCTATTGTCCTTTATATCTTTGGAAGGACAGCAGTGGATTAAACAAATTTTTATTTAATGGATTCTATGATAATATCATAACTTCCTTTGGCTGGCAAAAAGTAAATGTAGGGATACCATTAATTGATATGACTACTTCTAAAATTAAAGATAGTAAATATGTGTTTGAAATAATAAGAGAAATAGAGCAACAAGAAAGCCTTAATAATTTAAAAGATAAAATAGAAGAGTCGATTCCAAAGATTAAAGATACAGAATATATAATTATTTATAATCCTGATAAATGGAGATATAGTGTATTTTATTTTATAGATGATTTAAATAAAGTAGAACCTGAAGATGGCATAATTTATAGTATACTTCATATATCACACTAGAAAATGAAAATAAGGTTGAACTTAAATATCCAACCTTATTTTCATATTTTATACATAATATATTGTAACACCTGAGAAAGATAATTCACCATACAAATTAACTATAGGGCCATTCTCTACTTTTCTATTATTTTTTTCTTCAATTCCGCCGCAAGTACAGTTAACTCCCTGAACAATATTCCAGTTTTGAGGAACATAAAGTTCTACACCACCAAAGGACACATCTAAATAGATGTTTGCAGAGTCTTCTGTAATAACCGCATTATCAAAATAAACTTTTGCAGCCCCAAAGGAACAATCAATAGTAGCGCTACGAAAATCATTAGTATTTATATATTTTACAACTGAGCCAAATGTTACAGAGCAATCAATATTAGAATTATCTGCTTCATTAATTATTCTTTCATCTTTTTCAAAATGATGAAATTTAACCATACTATGTGGTTTATTAAATATTAATGATAATCCTATAGATAGGAGAAGTGCAATAATTAATATAGGCCAAGGTGTTAAATCAGTAATATTTAATTCACTTGCATAAAGAATACAAATAAATGCAAGTGGAAATAGTATCATGGAAAAATTGATTTTTACAATTCCCTTTATTGTTAGTCCAATTAAAAGAGCTGTAAATGCAATTTTTATAATGCCAATGTTATGAAAATATCCAAAAGAATCTAGTAATATAAAAATAGCTGTTAAAATTAATAAACTTCCCCAAAACATATTTTTATTTTTCATAAATTCAACCTCTTTTCTTCTAATCTACATTTTAATGGTTTGTAATAATACCTAGATACATAAACTTTTTTATGAGTCCCTTCAAATTCAACAACACTTGATGATGCTAAATTTTTTGTAATTTAATAGATGTGATTTATATTTAAAATCGTAGATTTTGATACTCTCATAAATGAACCAGGAAGTAATTCTTCTAGTTCATATAATTTATATTTAACATAATAAATATCATTTCTTGTGTGTGCATTAATATTTCCACTATCAGTTTCAAAAAATAGAATTTTATTAAGAGAAAGATAGTATTCAGTGTCGTCTTTATAAAAAACAAAGCCTTTTGATTGATTATTAATGTCAGCGACAGCAGTCTGAATTTTTTGAATTGTATTATCAACAGATCTGCATCTAATTAGTACCTCATCTTCTGAGAGATCTTCTTCAATCTCGATTCTAATTTTCATATATTCACCTCCATGAATTTATTATCTCATGAATAAAAATAAAGTAAATATTAAAAGACTAAGTGGTAAGTTTTATTAAGTAAGTGGTATATAGATATGATATAAATAGAATTTTTAAATTATGATTTGATTAATTATAGATTTCAAATAAAGTTATACATAGAATATAAGTTATTTCTCAAAAGGTGTTTAGTGAGGTTATTATGTAAATAAATTAATGGATGAAATAAAAAAAGCTATCTTAAAATATTATATGCTTTATCTTAAGATAGCTATTATTATTATTTAACCCAAGTAACTACTTCATCCATTGATTGTCTTAGCTTAGGAGTAACATCATTTAATCTGTAACCAAATGCAGCACAAACTGTAATATCAAATTTATTAGTATCTAACAAGCCTCTATCTACAAGGATTTTTTCAACTGCTTTTTTATTAAATCCGCCTATTGTACAGGAATCTATATTAAGCATAGCTGCACTTAAAAGCATACTAGATAAAGCAATATAGGTTTGTTCAGTTGAATAACCTTGAGCTGCCTGTTCATCTTTAAGTACAGATTCTTCCATATTTTTTATAAAACTCTTCATCATAGAAGCATATTCATCTGGTAAGTGTTTAATATCTTTAAATATGTGATTTATATAATCAGAGTTAGATTTTAGTTCATTTGGAGTTCTGCTTAAAAATATTACGAAATGACTACATGTAGCTAGTTGCTTAGTTCCTCCAGTACATACTGGCTTTAGTTCAGTTAATAAGTCCTTATTTTCTATAACTATAAAATTCCAAGGTTCTATTCCAAGAGAACTTGCAGCAAGTCGTCCACCTTCTAAAATTACATTAAAATCATCTGAACTTATTTTTTTACTTGGATCAAATTCTTTACAAGCATGTCTGAAGTTAAGAACATTTATTACTTCATTTCTATTCATATAAAACACTCCTTAAATTATAAAATTTATTAATCGTTATTTTTGTACTAACTAAAAAGATAGTACCATATATTTTTACAAATTATCTAGTAGTTCATTAACTTCTTTTAAGGATGAAATTTCATAAGTATGTTTTAATCCTGTTTCATTTACAATTTTGTTAGGGTTGTACCAACAGGTGTCTATACCAAAATTTAATCCGCCTTGTATATCAGAAGTTAAACTATCACCTATCATTAGTATCTTACTTTTATCAATATACTTAATATTTTTTAAAGCATATTCAAATATTTTTGGATTTGGCTTTGATACTGATATTTCTTCAGATATTACTATATTTTCAAAGTATTTTGCAATAACAGATTTTCTAATTCTATTTTCTTGAACAGATGTAAGGCCATTAGTAACTATAAAAAGTTTATAATTTTTATATAAATTTTCTATGAGTTCTATACTATCATCATATAAAAAAGATGCATTAGATAAATGTTTCATATATGATTCTGCAAAGAGGTTACAATCAAAGCAGAGTTCTAATTTATCTGATAATCTTTTAAATCGATCAACTTTTAATTTTTCTTGAGTAATAAGACCTTGTTCAAACTCCTTCCATATAGCTGTATTTATTTCATGATATATTTTTAAATGATAATTTTCATTATATTCTATGTTAAATTCAATCATAGCATTCCTAAAAGCTTCTTTTTCAGATTTTTTAAAATCAAATAAGGTATCATCTGCATCAAATATTATAATTTCGTATTTCATAATATATCCTCCATATATTTTAAATTAAATATTTTATAAACTTAACTTTTTTATAAATAGACACATTTAATATTATAATCGTATTTTTAATCTTTTATAAACAAAATAATATACTTATAGGAAATTAAAATTAAAGACAGTTATTTTAGAACGCTGTGATATTAAAAATAATAAAATAAACGCGTTGTGCTAGTAAATAATAGTCAAAAAGAAAAATAGAATAAATAATTGTTTCATAAAACCAGAAAAATAGAAGTAAGACTTTCATATATTTAAAGTTGCACCAAAAAAGTTTGCTCCTAAAATAATATATAGGCAAAATGTAACTTTTTAAAGGATTCTATAAATATTATAACTTAGTTTTAGGACAAACGTATTTGAACAACATTAAATAAAGAAAGACTAACTTCTATTTTTCAATGTTTATTGCACAATTAGTTATCCTATTTTTGTTTTATTAATTTTTTAACTAGCACAACGCGTAAAATAATTATTTTGTCATTAATAAAATTAAGTGGTTTCAATTGACAAACATATACGTATATGTTATAAAATAAGTATAAGTTATACGTATACGTTTTAAAAAGAAACTATTTTAAATGATATTAGATATAGATTTATTTTTATAATGTATAATTTGTAAATTAATAGCAAGAGTTTATTTAAATAAAATTAGATATATAGTTAAAAGAAAGGGGATAATGTTCATGGCAGATTTTAATAAGAGTACAGTTTATCAAATATATCCAAAGTCATTTTATGATAGTAATAATGACGGCTATGGTGATTTAAGAGGAGTAATTGAAAAGTTAGACTATATTGAAAAATTAGGTGTTGATTATATTTGGATGACTCCATTTTTCATTTCACCTCAAAAGGATAATGGGTATGATGTTGCTGATTACTATAACATTGATCCTAGATATGGAACTATGGAAGATTTTGAAGATTTAGTTAAAGAAGCTGAAAATCGTAATATAAAATTAATGTTAGATATGGTGTTTAATCATGTATCAAGTGAACATATATGGTTTAAAAAGGCATTAGCAGGAGATAAAAAATATAAGGATTATTTCATATTTAAAAAAGGTAAGAAACCAGGAGTTCCACCAACAAACTGGACTAGTAAATTTGGGGGAAGCGCTTGGGAGTATGTTGAAGAATTTGATGAATATTATTTACATATTTTTGATGTATCTCAACCAGATTTAAATTGGGATAATGAAGAAGTAAGACAGGAAGTACAAAAAGTAGTAAGATTTTGGGCAGAAAAAGGTGTAAAGGGCTTTAGATTTGATGTTATTAATCTTATAAGCAAAGGCGAATTTGAAGATGACTTTATTGGAGATGGAAGAAGATTTTATACAGATGGTCCTCGTGTCCATGAGTACATTAAAGAGCTTAATTCAAATAGTTTTGGTCAAAATGTTGATATTATTACAGTAGGAGAAATGAATAGTACATCTATGGAACATTGCTTTAAGTATGCTGGTAAGGATACTAATGAACTTTCTATGGTATTTAATTTTCATCATATGAAAGTGGATTATGTTGGAAATGAAAAATGGGTATTAGTGCCTTTTGACTTTGCTAAACTTAAAAATATAATCTTTGACTGGCAAGTTAATATGCAAGATCATGATGCCTGGAATGCAGTATTTTGGTGTAACCATGACCAGCCACGTGTAGTTTCAAGGTTCGGAAACACTGATGAATATTGGAGAGAATCTGCAAAGATGCTAGGAACAGTAGTACATTGTTTAAGAGGAACTCCTTATGTTTATCAAGGAGAAGAAATAGGCATGACAAATGCAGGCTATACAGACATTAGTCAGTATAGGGATGTAGAAAGCTTAAATCATTTTCAAATATTGCAGGATAAAGGAATCAGCAAAGAAAATGCACATGCTATTTTACAAGTACACTCAAGGGATAATGCTCGTACACCTATGCAATGGAGTGGAGAAAATCATGCTGGATTTACAAAAGGGACTCCATGGATTGAAGAAAATAAGAATTATGAGAAAATAAATGCAAAAGATCAATTAAAAGATAGTGAATCTATATTTAATCATTATAAAAAGTTAATTTCACTTAGAAAAGACTATGATATTATTGCATATGGTGATTTTGAACCAATAGCTAAAGATCACAAATCAGTATTTGCATATAAGAGAACATATAAAAATGAAACATTAATTGTAGTTAATAATTTCTATGGAAAAGAAACTCAAATAGAATTTGACTTTGATACAGAAGGTTTTGAATGTTTAATTAGTAATTATGATAAAGTGAAGATAGAAAAGGTAATGACATTAAGACCTTATGAATCAATGGTTTATTATTCTAACAAATAAAATTTTAATACATTTAGAAGAACATATTTACTATAAATTTAGATAATTAAGCTCAAATAGCCAAGTTTAATGCTTGGCTATTTGAGCTTAATATTGTATAAGTAATGTTAAATTATTCTAAATCCTTATTAGTAAATCCAAGTGGTAAAATTTCTTCTAAAGTGTACTCTTTAAATTCATCTTTATTTTTAGCAAGATAGATTTTAAAAGTTTTAGGGTCACAAAATTCTGCCATTACTTGTCTGCATACTCCACAAGGAGCACAGTATTCAGTTTCTTCAGCACCATGTTTGTTACCTACTATAGCAATTGCTACAAACTTATTTTGGCCTTCTGAAATAGCCTTAAAGAAGGCGGTTCTTTCTGCACAGTTAGTTGGCGTGAATGCAGCATTTTCTATGTTACATCCTAAGTATATTTTCCCATTTTCACCAAGCAACGCTGCACCAACATCAAAATTAGAATATGGAGTGTAAGCGAATTTTTGAGCTTCATAAGCTTTTTCAACTAATAATTTTGCATCAATCATAAATCTCACCTAATCCTTTCAACAATAATCCATTTATAATTACTATAATAAATTTAAAAAAATAATAAATGGGTAATTATTATAGCATTAATAGATTTGAAAGTATATAATATATTTTAATAAAAAAGCCATGAATATATTTTTTATAAATATATTCATGGCTAGTATTTTAATTTTATATATGTGGATATGAAACGGAAACTATTGGCTATTTATAATACACTTTATAGCTAAAAATAGTTATAAGCAGATTAGCTATTTACAACAGCTAATAATGTTTTAGGATCAGTTAATACTACTACATCTTTTGGAAGATTTATATTCTCAACTAATACTTTGTCATCAAAATTCATATTAGATACATTAAATTCTATAGACTCAGGAATTTTTTCAACGTCTCCTTGGAAGTCTATAAATGGATTGAATGTTTCCAAAAGAAGTCTTTTTGATTCTAGTGTTGATTGTCCAGTGAATTTTACAGGAATTCTCATTTTAATTACTTCATTTGGTTTAACATATTGTAAATCAACATGTAATATTTCTTGAAGATTATTCCTTTGGATTTCTTTAACTACACAATTTAAATTTTTATCATCTAAACTAATGCTTATAATAGATCCACTATTATTTTTTCTAATCATTCTTTTAAGTTCTGCATTACACATTTTTATTGAGATTGTGTTATCAAGGAATTCTCCATAAATCACTCCTGGAATTTGACCTGTTTTTCTAAGTTTTTTTGTATCTTCTTTTTTATTTCTTTCATATACCTTAAATGCTACATTTGACATAATAAATACCTCTTTCACTAAAAAATTATAGTCAATTATTTTATTAAGCCCTAAGAAGCTAAGGCGTACTCATAAATATGAGATACTTAACTAACGACAATAGAGCTTAATTTAAAAGCCCCACATATGCATCAGCCTCCCTATAGTATAGTTGCTTAAGTATAATTGATATTTCATTTAAAAGCAAAAGGGACTAATATTAATTTAATAATAAAATGAAGATTTTATAACAAAGCATTAAATAATATATGGGTAAAATATGATAAACCAATAAAAGACACAATAAATTATTAAACTATGAAATATATACAATATTTTACTTAACTGTAATCATTATTAAATTATTTTTACTTTATTGTATTTTAACTAGCACAAGGCATTATTTTAGTTTGAAATCTTTGTTCTATAATCAGTAGGGTATACACCAACATTTGATTTAAATACTCGGCTAAAGTAGAAGGCATCTTTATATCCTACAAGTTCACCTATTTTTTTTATTTCTAGTTCTGGCTGATTTGATAAAAGTTGTTTTGCTTTGTTTATTCTGATTTTAGTTATGTATTTAAGTGGAGTCTCTCCAATATATTTTTTGAAGATTTTACTTAGATACTCATTTGTGAATCCAAATTTATCAGAAATATCATTAATTGAAGTTATAGAAGAATAATTGCTAAGCAAATAATTTTCAAGTAATTTACTTAAATCTTCTGGTTTTAAGTTATGTGGATCAATTGAAAAACACTCTTCTTCTTTATGCTCTGAATCTAGCATTACTACAATATTTTGAATAGCTGAATTTAATTCATCTATTTTTACAGGTTTTAAAAGAAAATCTTTGGCATCATATTTTATTGCAGTTTGTGCATATTTGAAATCATTATATCCACTGAGTATCATTGTTTTTATTGATGGATAGTTGTGATGAATGTATTTTATTAGTTCTAAACCATCTGAACGAGGCATTCTAATATCTGTAATAACAATAGAGGGACATAATTCATTAACTAAATTTATTGCATCTTCTCCATTACTTGCCTCACCAACTAATTCAAGTGGAATAGATAGAGAGTCAATTTTCTTAATTAGATTTTTCCTAATAAGATGTTCATCTTCTACTACAATATACTTATATTTGAGCATGGTCATTATAAAACTCCTCCTTATTTGTGTAAATTGGACCTCCAATTATAAATACTGTTTTACCATAAGTTGAATTATCTATATAAAAAATACTTTCATCTCCATAAATAAGTTTTAAACGTAAATATATATTTTTTAACCCCATACCTCCTATTTTTAAGGATTTTAGTTCTTTATTTTTATCTAAAGTATAAAATTTAGATAATAATTCACCACGCTTATCATTACTTAAGCAGCCACCATTATCTTCAATACGAATTATCCATTTTTCATCTTTAATATTTGAACTTATTTTTAGATACCAAGGTGGTGAGGTACTAAAACCATGTTTAAATGCATTTTCTACAAATGGTTGAATTAATAACTTGGGAATAAGGATATTCTTTGTATTTTCTTTAATATCTGAATGATATATAAAATCATCACCATATCTTATTTTCATACATTCTATATATTGTTCAGTAAATGAAATTTCCTCAGATAGAGTGATTATAGTTTCATCACTAGTACTTATATAGCGAAAATAACTACAAAGAGAATCACACATTCGTATTATATCTTCATTCATGTTTTCTTCTGCCATAACACTTATATTTGTTAAACTGTTATATAAAAAATGAGGATTCAGCAATGATTGTGTAGCTTGTAATTTTGCTCTTGTTTCTTCTGATTTCAGCAATAAAATTTCATGTGAGGAATCTCTAAGCTTGTCATACATATCTATAAACGATGTATATAACTCAGATATCTCTTGAATATTTGAAGAAATAGGAGTCAATATGGTTTCGTTTTTATCAAGTACTTTATTAATTGTTACCTTTTTGGCTGCATGACTTAGTTTGCTTAAAGGATATGTAATTCTACTAGAAATAATGAAACATAAAATTAATGTAAATCCAATTGAAATAAGTATTATAATTATGAAACTTAGCTTAAAAGAATTTAAGGATTCAAATACTACATTCTTAGGTTCATTTATGACTATCGTCCAATCATATGGCTGAATTTTTTCATAGGAAATTAAAGATTCACTCATAGGCGAAGTTTTTATAAATTCAGCAGAAGATGGCCTAAGAGAGTTTTCCTCAATTAAATTTAAATAGTCTATATTATCGTTTTCATTAATTATATATGGATAAATTAATTCATTATTCTCATTATATATATAAAATAATGTAGATGGATTTTTTTGTTGTAATTCTGAAATCAAAGAAAAAATAATATTACAATCTTGTATTACTTCAACAATTCCCTCAGGTTCATTACTACTATCAAAAAATAAACGAGTTAAATTTATATATCTAGAGCTTCCAGTATATAAGTTTTTACTATTTGGAAGATCATTTATTTTTGTTATATGTTTAGAACCATTTTTATTTAAAGTAGGCTTGTACCAAGATAAATTATCTAAATCAACTTGAGTTACACCTTGAAAATAACCAGAGCCTATACATACTCCATTTAAAGTATACAGGTTAACTTGGGTTGCAGATTGAAATGGGCCAATAATAGCAGTAATAATATCATATATTGATAAAACGTTTTCTCTAGAAATAGAGAATGTTGATGTGTTTACATCATTAGGATCATAGTGATTAGAAAAACTGGTAAAGTTCTTTTTTATTGCATTTGAATAAACAATATTCATGGATATTGTAGACATATTATTTAATTCATTATTTAATGAATTTTGAATGGATGTACAAAGGGATTCAGACTGTTTCTTAGCATCAATAATAATATTATCTTTATAAAAGGAGTAGAAAAATATAAAGAAAATTGATAGCAAAGTTGTGACTAAAAGCCCATAAATAAAGAATAAATATGTTTTTTGAGAGTAATAAAATTGACCTTTCATCTTTAGCCTCCTTTCAATGGCTATTATATAATAGAGTTCAAAAAAGTGCAAAGAAAAGTTCTGTTTTATCTATGTAAGATAGCCTGTGTAAATGATATCATAAATTCATGAACAGTGATTAACATGGTAAAGAGAAATATAAAAAAATGGAGGTATCTAATATGGGAAAAAGTTTAAAAAAAGTTTTAAGTGCTGTTATGATAGGGATAATGGCAGGAAGTCTTTTTGTAGGTTGTGGAAGCAAATCTGATTCATCATCTTCTAATAGTGGATGAACTGTAAAATTAACTTTTGGTTCACATCAATCAGGTCTCCCAACTTCAGGAGTAGTACAAGATCTTGCAAAGGAATTTGAAGCAGAAACAGGAATAAAAATAGATTTTCAAATTTCACCAGATGCTCAATGGCGTGATCTTTTAAAGGTAAAACTAGATTCTGGTGAAGCACCAGATATATTCTGTGCAGATGCAGATCCGTTAAATTTAGTTACTAGAGTAAATCCAGAAAAGTATTGTTTAGATGTAACAGACCAAGAATGGGTTTCTAGAATGGATCCAAATGTTATACCATCTGTTTCTTATAATAATAAAACATATGGCATAACATTCCCAGGAAAGAAAATGTATTTCTATGTTTACAATAAAGAAATATTTGAAAAATTAGGATTAAAAGTTCCAACAACATATGAAGAATTCAAAAATGTATGTCAAAAAATTAAAGATTCAGGGGTAACTCCTATTTATGAAGGGACTCAAAATGGATGGCATCAAGTTCTTCCTTTATTTGAAACAGGTGCTATGTATCAAGCAAAACATCCAGATTTATATGAAAAGCTTAATAAAAATGAAACTGATTTAGACTCAGTACCAGAACTATTAACAATAATAAAGCAATTAAAAGAATTTGCTGATTTAGGATTTTATGGTGATGATTATTTAAGTAATTCAGTTGAAAATGCTAAGGAAGCTATGGCGGATGGTAATGTTGCAATGTTCATGGGAGAAGCAGCTTGGAGGGATGAAGTAAAGGCAGATTTCCCAGACTTTGATATTAATAAGTTAGGTATATTTACAATGCCTTGGGGAGATAACCAAACAATTGGTGTAAATCCAGCAAGTAATGCTTATTTTATAAATAAGAATGGAAAGAATGTAGATGCTGCATTAAAATTCTTTGAATTCTTAGCAAAACCAGAAAATTTACAAAAACGTTTAGATGGTCAACCAGGATTATCAGAAGTATGCTGGCCTGAAATAAAATCAAAATATTCAGATGAAGACCAAGCTTATATTGATTCTTTAGAAAAAGGAATGGTTGTTCAAGCTGGTGTTAAGTATGTAGATAGTCAATGGATGGAAGTTGGTAAAGACTTAGAATCTATGTATACTGGTGCTGTTACTCCAGAACAAGTATTACAAACAATAATAGATAGAAGAAAAGAACAGGCAGAGTTACAAAATGATGAGTATTGGAAAAAATAAATTTTAAAAATTAATAATGAGGGAACGAAAATGATAAATTTGAGTTCCTTCATTATAAATAGGACTGTTACTAAAAAAGATTACTAAAATGGGAGGCATTATTATGGACAGAAAAAAGTTATATCCATGGTATTTTACAAGTGGCGCATTAGTTATATTCTTTTTACTTTGCTTTTTACCAGGAATTATAGGTATTTTTTATTCTTTTACTGATTGGAATAACTTTTCTAGTGAAGTGAATTTTGTTTGGTTAAAGAATTATATAGAAGTATTTAGAGGTAAACCAGAATATCGCACATATATTTGGAACACAGTTACATTTACAGTAGTAACAACAGCATTAAAAACAATAGTAGGATTGGGCTTAGCACTTTTATTAACACAGAAAATAATAAAATTCAAAAATCTTCATAGAATGATTATATTTTCTCCTCAAGTAATGTCTTATCTAGTAGTTGGTCTTGTTTTCAAAAGTATGTTACATCCAACAACAGGCTTCTTAAATAATTTCCTAAGAACAATGGGCTTAGATATTTTAACAAAGAATTGGTTAACGGATTTAAAAGTTGTATTTCCTACTGTAATGGCAGTAGATACCTGGAAAGGTATGGGATATATAATGGTAGTTATAATAGCTGGAATAATGTCAATTGCGCCAGAGTATTATGAGGCAGCAAGTATTGATGGAGCTACATTATGGCAAAAATTTAAAAGTATAACTTTACCTTTATTAAAACCAATTATTATAAATGTTACTGTTCTTAATGTAACATATGGTTTCAGAGTATTTGATATGATTTATTCATTAACAAATGGTGGACCAGGAAATGCAACGGGAGTAATTAATACAGCAGTATATAAAGAATTTTCAAAAGGAAATTATGCAATGGGTACAACTTTATCTAGTATTTTATTCTTTATATTATTACTACTATTATATTATATTCTTAAATCTATGGAAAATAAGGAGGTTGAAGCTTAATGAAGATTTCAAAGAAAACTATAAAGTCAATAGTAGCAAATATTGCAACAGTATTTATAAGTTTAATAATATTAATACCAATAGTGGTTCTATTTCTTAACTCCTTTAAGACACAAGGAGAGTCTAATAAGATGTCTCTATCCTTGCCAACTAAATGGCAGTTTGAAAATTATAAGACAGTAATTGAGCAAGGAAAGCTTGTATCTTCATTTTTTAACAGCCTTCTATATGCCACAGTAAGTGTAGGAATAATAGTAATTGTGGTATCAGCAGCAGCTTTTGTTATTGCTAGAAATCGTAAAGGTATAAACAATCTTATTTACTACTTTATTATTTCAGGTATAGCAATACCAATTAATAATGTTGCATTAATGAAAGTTTTACAAGCATTAAATCTTGTTAATACAAGAATTGGAGTTATATTAGTTTATGCTGCCATAAATATACCACTTAGCTTATTCTTGTGTTATGGCTTTATATCAACTATTCCAAGAGAAATAGATGAAGCAGCAGTAATTGATGGATGTGGTCCAATTAAATTATTTGTACAAATAATATTACCTTTATTAAAACCTATAATGTCAACATTATTTGTTTTAAATTTCATGGCAGTATGGAATGACTTTACAATGCCACTATACTACTTAAATAATTCGGCAAAATGGCCAATGACTCTAGCAGTTTATAACTTCTTTGGAGCATTTGAAAATTCATGGAATCTAGTTAGTGCAGATATTATGTTAACATTACTTCCAGTATTAATAGTATTTATTGTAGGTCAAAAGTATATCGTTGGAGGAGTAGCAGCAGGCTCTGTAAAGGGATAAAAGTTAATATTATTCTAGATTATTAATAAAAAATAGTGAAAATTATAAATTTAGAAAATGGATATATAGGATATGGTTTTAAATCAGGATTATATTGATGAAAAGGAGAGAAATTTATGAAATTTAGCAATGGATGTTGGTTAGATAAAGAAGGCGTAAAAATTTATAGCCCAAAAGAAGTTCATAGAATAAAAATAGAAGGAGATACATTAACAGTATATGCACCTTGCACTAAAATCAATACAAGAGGGGATACTTTAGGAGGTGCAGTTATAACATATAAGATTACATCGCCAATGGAGGATGTAATTAGAGTTAGAGCATATCATTTTATGGGGGAACAAAAGAAAGCACCTAGTTTTGAAATACATGAGAATAAAGATAATAAAGTATTTATTGAAGATAATGAAAATGAAGTTATATTTAAATCTGGAAATACTAAAATGGTACTTAGTAAAGAAAAATGGGAAATGGCATTCTATAAAGGTAATAAAAAATTAACTTGTAGTGAAAACAAAGGACTTGCCTATGTAAAAACTATACAAGAGGAAGATTTTATAAACATTGTAGAAGATGGTGTTTATATGAGAGAACAGTTACGCTTAAGTGCTGGAGAGCTGGTTTATGGACTTGGAGAAAAGTTTACAGCCTTTGTTAAGAATGGACAAAGCGTTGATGTATGGAATGAAGATGGAGGAACAAGTACAGAACAATCATATAAAAATGTTCCATTTTATATTACTAATAAAGGATATGGTGTATTTGTAAATCATCCTGAAAAAGTATCATTTGAAGTAGCTTCAGAAAGTGTTAATAAAGTTCAATTTAGTGTTCCTGGAGAATGTTTAGATTACTTTATAATCGGCGGAGCAACAATGAAGGAAGTTGTTAAAAATTATACAACATTAACAGGAAAACCAGCATTACCACCTGCATGGTCATTTGGATTATGGCTTACAACATCATTTACTACAAATTATGATGAAGAAACAGTAACAAGCTTTGTTGATGGAATGGCAGAACGCGATATTCCACTTAGAGTATTTCATTTTGACTGTTTCTGGATGAAAGACTTTAACTGGTGTAATTTTGAATGGGATGATAATGTATTCCCAGATCCAGTAGGAATGCTTAAGAGGCTTAAGGAAAAAGGATTAAATATATGTGTATGGATAAATCCTTATATAGGACAAGAATCAAAGCTGTTTGAAGAAGGAATGGAACATGGTTATCTGTTAAAGAAACCTAATGGAGATGTATGGCAATGGGATATGTGGCAACCAGCAATGGCATTAGTTGATTTTACAAATCCATCAGCCTGTGAATGGTATTCAGGAAAACTTAAAGAATTAATTGATATGGGAGTGGATTGTTTCAAGACTGATTTTGGTGAACGTATACCTACAGAGAATGTAGAATACTTTGATAAATCAGATACAAAAAAAATGCATAACTACTATACTTTTATGTACAACAAAGTAGTATTTGAAACACTTAAAAAATACAAAGGTGATGATCAAGCGGTGTTATTTGCAAGATCAGCTACAGCAGGGGGACAACAATTCCCTGTACACTGGGGAGGAGATTGTGAAGCTGACTATGAATCTATGGAACAAAGCTTAAGAGGTGGATTATCATTATGTATGTCTGGATTTGGATTCTGGAGTCATGATATAGGAGGATTTGAAAGCACATCTACAGCTGATGTTTATAAAAGATGGGTTGCATTTGGATTATTATCTTCTCATAGTAGATTACATGGAAGTAAATCATATAGAGTTCCATGGTTATACGATGAAGAAGCTTGTGATGTAGTTAGGTTCTTCACTAAATTAAAATGTAGCATAATGCCTTACTTATATGGAATGGCAAAGGTAACTCATGAAACTGGAATTCCAGTTATGAGATCAATGGTTTTAGAATATGAAGATGATGATGCATGTATTTATTTAGATAAACAATATATGCTTGGAGAATCAATTTTAGTTGCACCTATATTCAATGATCAAAGTGAAGCAAAATACTACTTGCCAGAAGGAAAATGGACTAACTTTATTACTGGAAAGAAATATGAAGGTGGAAGATGGATTAAAGAAAAACATAGCTACTTAAGTGTACCTATGATGATTAAAGAAAATAGTATTATTGCAGTTGGTGGAGAAGATAGTAAGCCGGATTACGATTATAGAAAAGATGTTTCATTATTAGCATATGAATTAAAAGAAAATACTAAAGCATGTGCAAAAGTTTTTGACATGAATAATGAAGAAAAACTTTCTGTTGAAATTATAAAAAATGGTAATAAAATAATAATTGAATCAACAGGAACAGAAGAGGAATGGAATTTGGTATTAAAGGATATGACTAATGTAGAATCTGTAGAAGGTGGAGAATTTAGTCTAGAAGAAAATGATACTAAAATAAAAGTTAAATCAGGAAATAGTAAAGTAATTTGCACATTAAAATAGTATATTAATACTTTTTGTTAGTTTGAATAGTAAAAATAAAAAATAGGATAAGTAGTTTTAAATGTTTATTTAACAATTACTTATCCTATTTTTGTTTTATTTTTTAAACTTAAGATTTCGTAAGAATTTTTTATAATTATCGTAAAGACTCTCTTCTAAAATAAAATTATGAAATTGAGGAAGAGGGGAAACAATATGAAAAGTGGATTTAAAAGAATTTTAATACTTGTTATAATGATTTATGGGTTTGTAAATTTAATGAATCATTTGGATTTAGGAGTAGAAGGAAGAAATCTTAAGGAAAGTATACTTAATTTACAATATAGAGATGAATCGGTACAGGCAGATAATATTAATTTAGGAACAGAATTAGTGTTAGTAAATAATAATAATGGATTAAGTGCTGATTATAAACCAGAAAATTTGAGTATTCCTAATATATTATTCACAGATGAAGCTACTAAAGAAGAAAAACATGTAGCAGGAATAGTTATACAGCCATTAGAAGATTTGGTGGCAGCAGCTAAAAATGATGGAATAATACTTCTTGGAAACTCTGGATATAGATCATATAAATCACAAAAGGATACTTATAAAAATAGGGTTAAATCAGAAGGTAAGGCGCAGGCAGATGCATATGTAGCCAAACCAGGTTTTAGTGAACATCAAACAGGTCTTTGTATTGATATTACAAATAAAGATAGATATTTTGTAAAAGGGACTAAAGAAGCAGACTGGCTTGAAGAAAATTGTTATAGATTTGGGTTTATTATAAGATATCCTTATAATAAGAAAAACATTACAGGTATAGAATATGAACCTTGGCATATTAGATATGTAGGGGAGAAGGCAGCTAAGTATATTTATGATAATAAAATTACATTGGAGGAATACTTAGGGGAGGAGTAATAAATGGAGAATAACATTCTTGTAATAGATGATGAAAAGGAAATAAGAGATTTGTTGGAAATAAATCTCAAAAACGAAGGATATAATGTTTTCAAGGCAGACTGTGGTGCGGAAGCTTTAAAAATAATAGATATTGAAGAGATCCATTTAGCAGTTTTGGATATAATGATGCCTGGCATGGATGGAATTGAAGTTTGTAGAAGAATAAGAGAAAAATATAATATGCCAATTCTGATGCTAAGTGCAAAAACAGAAGATATGGATAAGATACAAGGGATTATGACTGGTGCAGATGATTATGTATGCAAGCCTTTTAATAGTTTAGAACTTATTGTTAGAGTAAGAGCATTACTTAGAAGAGCATATTTTTTAAACGCAAAAATGCAAGTTTCAGATGATCTAATAACAATTGAATCAATGGTAATAGATAAGAGAAAGCATATTGTAACAATAGATGATAATGAAGTGAATTTAACAGCAAGAGAATTTGAAATATTATATTTATTAGCAACAAATAGAGGAAGAGTATTTAGTGCAGAAGAGATTTTTGAAAAGGTATGGAAGGAAAGATATTATCAATCTAATAATACTGTTATGGTGCATATGAGCAGACTTAGAGATAAGTTAGAGAAATACATGGAAGGAAATAAAATAATTCATACTGTATGGGGAGTTGGATATAAGATTGAAAAATAAAGGATTATATAAATATTGGTTACAGTCTGTTGCTCATATAATACTTGCTTTAGCATTAACATACAGTACATTAGTTATATCAATAAAATTAATAACTTTTTTATATAGATACACTAAAATTCAAATTATTAACTATTTTTGGTATTTTCTTAGTTATATTAAAAATGAAATGATATTTGGAGAGTATATATATTTAATCATTGGAATAACATTATTTTTAATATTTCATTTCCTTTTAACATATAGAAAAAATAGAAGTTTGGCTGAGATTATAAATGAAACTGAAATAATGTCTAATGGAGATTTAGATAGATTAATAAAAGTTAATTCAAAGGGAGATATAGAAGAATTAGCTGAAAATATAAACAATATATCAAAGCAGCTTAAAAATAGAACTATAGAAGAGAGAAGGGCACAACAAACCAAGAATGATTTAATTACTAATGTATCACATGATTTAAGGACACCCTTAACTTCAATAATTGGATATCTGGAAATTATTGATACAGATCAATATAAAGATGAAGTAGAACTTAGATATTATGTTAATATAGCATATGAAAAATCTAAGAGTTTAAATCTGCTTATAAATGATTTATTTGAACTTACTAAAATGCAAAATAATACTATTAATTTAAATAAAGTTGATATTAATCTAGCAGAATTATTAGGCCAAGTAACAGCTTATTTTGAATATCAATTTAAAAATGCAAATATGAAATCAAGAATTAATTTTTCAGAGGATAAAATGATAGTAAATGCAGATCCAGAAAAACTAGTAAGGGCATTTGAAAATTTATTATCTAATGCAATTAAATATGGAAAAGATGGTTATTATGTTGATGTAGTAGCAAAACTTGAATACAATGTTGCAGTAATTCAAATTATAAATTATGGTCAATCAATATCACCAATAGATTTACCATATATATTTGACAGATTTTATAGAGTAGAAAAATCAAGAAATAGTAACATAGGAGGTTCAGGCTTAGGTTTAGCTATAACAAAAAACATTATAGAATTGCATAATGGTACTATATCAGCTTCAAGCGATAATGATAAAACTATATTTGAAGTTAGAATTCCAGTTAAAGCTTAATTTATAGTACCAATATAAGAATTTATACTATTGGGAGATGATATATAAAACTAATATAAATAAGTTGTGTATATCATCTTAATTTATTGTCTCACTTCTTAGTCTCCAAAGGGATAATATAAAATAAATTTTTAAGACATTCCATGTTATCACCTACACGCCTAAAGATTATCATAATAAAAAATTTATGTCCTCTCTTTTCATGCCCAGTTTTGTAAAGAAAAAATGTATAATTATAAGTTCACTTAGAATTGTTGTATCTATAATTAACATATGTGATAATTAAAATAAAGAACAGAATATATATAATTTTTTACTATTTAAACTAGCATAGAACATTAGAATAAGCTTTAAGCAATTAAATATGAAATTATTGTTTATAGATGTTTATTTATTTTAGTTATTGTCTAGAATTTTTAATATAAAAATCTTTATATTAGGGGGGAGATACAAATGCTAAGTAAGAAAATAAGAAAGACATTATCTTTAACTATGAGTTTGTCTGTATTGTTTTATACAATTCCAATGATTTTTAAACCTGCGACTATAAATGCAGCAGAAACGCAGGAAAGTAATGTTTATACATCTAAAGAAGATATTGCTGATAAAAATGATATATATACAGGTTGGAATTTAATTGATGATAAATGGTATTTAATATTGGAAGATGGGACTTATGCAAAGGGATTGTATAAAGACAATGTAAGTGATAGATGGTACATGTTAGATAATCATACAGGAGTTATGATAACTGGATGGTATAAGGATAAAGACAGTAAGTCGTATTATTTTGATGATTCAGGAGTAATGGTTAAGGGCTGGTTTAAAGATAAAAATAACAAATCATATTACTTAGATATAAAATCAGGCGCTATGGCCACAGGTTGGTTACATGATATTAATGATAAATGGTATTATTTAAATAATTCTGGAGAAATGCTTATTGGATGGTTAAAGGATGAAAATGGAGATTGGTATTATCTAAACGATTTAGGAGTAATGGCTAAAGGTTGGTTTAAAGATAATAATGGAGAATGGTACATGTTTCATAGAATTACAGGGAAAATGATGACAGGCTGGGTGAAAGACATAGATGAAAATTGGTACTATTTAAATGATAATGGAGGCATGAAACATGATGTATATGTTGATGGATATTATTTAGGAGCTAATGGAGCAGTGGAAAAATAATGAGTTGAATTATTTTTAGAAAATGGATAATATAAAATAGAAATATAAATTAATATATGAAAGAGGGAGCACTTATGTCTAAATTTGAATTATTCAAAAAAGTTATTGTTGGAAAGTTTAATAATTTAGAACAAGTTGAAAAGGAAAAGTCAGAAGGGAAAATAGTTCATCCTATAGCTAAACATATAAATAAAATATGTAATGATAAAATAGAGAATTTACCAAAAGACTTTAAAGGAATTTTTGTGATAGAGGAAAGTTATTATACTTTTGTAGATACAAATAGAACCAATGTATTACCACACTTGTTTTTATTTGAAGAAACAAAAGAAGGAAAAGTAAAATTAATATCTTATGAAGTTCCAAAGAGTATTAACAAGAAAGATTTTACTAATTCAAATGAAAATTTAAAAATGGATTATAATGAGCTTGAAGTATCTGAAAAGTTTAATCCTATGACTTATGAATATAAAGAAGGTGTTGGCTTTTATGGAAGAAGCTTAAGTCAATTTGAACCAGACACAACATTTCTTTTAGATGAAACTTTAAGTGAAAATAGATTTGAAGTAAATGAAATACTTAAAAAAGGTGATAAAGTGTTAGTTGGATTTGATTCACCGATTGTATATATTAGGGAAGTTTAGTTACATAAAAAATAGTAGCCTGTGAGATAGGCTACTATTTTTTTATTACATTAATATCTAATAAAAATGTTATTACTTATAATCTTCTATAAATTAATAAAGATTAATTATTTATTTAACCAATAAGATGGAGGAGTAAGGTTTTCTGGTAGCTTTGTATTAGAATCTCCTTTAGCATGATTAATCTGATTTTGAGTAAGAAAAATACTATTTTTAAGATTAGCACCGCTAACATCAGTATCTCTTAAATCAGCACCAATTAAATCAGCTCCAGTTAAATCTACATATCTAAGATTTGCAGCAATAAGTAATGCCCCTCTTAAATCTGCGCCTACAAGATTTGATTTTCTAAGGTCTTTTCCTAAATAACATTTCATTTTAGAATTTTCATTTTTCATAGAAACATTTTTTTTACTACAGGTTTTATTGCGAATCATTTCACTAGTACTTTTAAGAAATACATTAACCTTTGTTCTATGAGCATCAATATCAATTTTAAATAGAGAATCTAGGTCAAGAAGAGTAAGAGCTTCAGTTTCATCAAGTAATAAAGCTATTTTTTCTCTTATACTATTATCTATTTGTAAAGAAACTGCTTGATTAAGATACCACATCATTTCATGAAGCTGTCTCATAATTAAAAATGCATCAAACATTTTATTAGCAGATTCAGGTTTTTCTCTCCAATCATGTCCACCAAAAGTGATTTGAGCCACCTTTTGTCCAGCACCAAAACAATCATAAGCGGTACAACCTTTAAAACCTTTATTTCTAAGATTTTTGTGGATAGAACAGGTGAAATCTTGTTGTAGATTTTTGCAAGGTTTGCCAGCATTTTTATTTGAAGGAAAACCTTCAGAAGCTGAAAAATATAATGCTGTGCAGCATAAGCCAAAACACTTTTCACAATCAATTTTTAGTTCTTCAATATATTTGTCTTCATGTGTAGTTTTCATATTTATTTACCCCATACTAAAAATATAAATAGTTTTACTTTTCTTTCAAATTATTACTTATTAAATTATAGCATACTTAATTGATTTAGCATTATTTATAGATTATATATTTTGAAAATTTAATTTTTATAAAATTAACAATTTAATTCAGGTATATGTTTTAATAATGAATGTGCAATTCCATCTTCTTCATTAGATAAAGTCACTTCATTTGCATGTTCTTTTAACTCATCTACAGCATTTCCCATAGCAACACCAATTCCTGCATATTTTATGATAGATAAATCATTTTGACCATCTCCAAAAGATATTATTTCATCTTCGTTTATGTCCATTGGCCTTAATACTGTGTCTAAAGCTTTTGCTTTATCAATTCCTTTAGCTGTAAACTCAAAATAAACATCAGCTGTAAACATGCAACTTAATTTATCTTTAAAAGGTTCCATCATTTCCTTATAATGTTCTTGCAAATAATCTGGCTCTCCAGCAGTCAATATCTTATTTAATGGATAATCAATATATTCAGCAAGATCAGCTATTTCACATAGTTTATAATTACCACCTCTTGCTTCATATTCAATGATGTTTATCTCTTGTCCATTTTTTAAATGTAATTTATTATCAAATACATTATTAACAAGCATATAGTTACCTTTATCAACCATAGGTCTTACATCAAATTTTTTCATATGCTCAAGTACTGCTTTTCCTTCCTCAATACTCATTGGCTCATTAAATAATTCTTTAAGAGTTTCACAGTCAACTACCTTGGAACCATTAAAAGAAACAAGCAGACCATTATTTCTATCCATCTCTAATTCTTTTGCAAGTCCTAGTAATCCAGTTGTAGGTCTTCCAGAAGCTAAGATTAACTTTATTCCTCTTGCTTGTGCTTTTAATAATATATCTTTAGTTTTTTTAGGAATTTCTTTCTTGCTGTTAGTAAGTGTACCATCAACATCCATAACAATTGCTTTTATTTTACTCATTAGCTTATCCTCCCTATGTAAACTTGTTGTGTTAGTTAAAAATAGTCAAAAACTAAAATAGGATAAATAATTGTTTCATTACTTTTTAACTAGCATAATACGTTATATAAATAATTATAAACACAAAAACACATATTCCAATAAGTTTAATAAAATTTGAAACTCATGTTTCATAAAAAGTAGAAAAAATATATTTGTTTTGAAATATATTTTTCACTTATATTATTTTCAATAATATATTAACTTGTTGTGATAGTTAAATTAAAATATTTATAGATTTTTCACAAAATCAACTACACTTTCCATGTTTTTATTACGTCCAGAGTTATTAATCTTGTCATCTAAAGCTTCATCATTTTTAAATTCTTTTCCATTTTGAAAATATATATTTGCTAAATGAGTTTCTTTAATTCCATCTGTAAATATTCCTATTATTAATATATCTTTTAAACTATCATCATTTAAATCCATAAAGGCTACACAAGTAATTTCCTTAACCCTAACTGCATCATTGCCATAAAAGGCTGGCAATTTATAAAGTATATTTTCATATTTATCAGCAATGTAGAAAACTGGAATGTCACTTGCATCTTCTCTTTTTGAACCTGAAATGAATTTTACATTTCCATAGTTTTCAAAGGTTGTATTAAAGGTTTGATTTTCTATTACAGATAAACCTCCATCTTTAAGATTAGTTAAAGTTCTTTTAACAGGAGTAGTATCTTTAATTAAAGTAAATGAACCTTCACCTATACCCCATAAAGTAGAGTCGTTATTTCCTTTTGTATATTTAATATTTAGAACTATAGAATTTTCTTTAAAGTCTATATCTACAATTCCACCATGCTCCCAGCCATCATCATCAAATTCATAAGAAAGTTTGTTATTATCAATATGTCCTGATATTTCAAGCTCAGAAATATGAGTTAGGTTTTCTGTAGATGAAAATATAATTCCTGTTACAGTTCCATTTTTATCAACATTTAATTTTACAGAAGTACCATACTTATAGTCATCAATTAGAAGGTCTTCATTAACCCAATTACCACTGTATTTAGAGTAATCAGATATATTTTTACTATTATTGGATTGAGAATTTTTATTCTCAGACAAATTATTGTCATCAGTCTTATTTTTATCTAAGTTATCTTCTGTATTTTTATTTTGACTAGTTTCAGTCTCTTCAATTTGATTATTATTTTTAATGTCAGTTTGAGAATTTTCCTTCTTAGTACAGCCTAAAGCTGAAATAGATATTGCAAGTAATAATACAAAAATATATAGTTTCTTCATTATTTGCACCTCATAACTTTATTCTTATATTTTCCATTATATCATTTAGTTTCAATTTTAGTTTATATAGTTAAAGTTATCTAACGTGTTGTGCTAGTTAATAATAGTCAAAAAACAAAATGGATTATTTAACAGTATAGTAGACAATTACATAGAGATTTTATAATATTATTGTATAAATGATCAAATATTTAAGTTGTGGAGGTGTATTATGGTTAAAATAACAAAAGAAGTGGTTGAAAAACTTATTAAGGATCAATTTCCAAAGTGGGCTTATTTGGATATAAAGCCTGTTGAGAAAAGTGGACATGATAACAGAACATTTCATTTAGGTGATGAAATGACAATAAGGCTTCCAAGTGGAGAAGATTATGTAGCACAGATAGAAAAAGAAATTCAATGGTTGCCAAAATTAAAACCTTTTATTACTTTGCAAATATCATCTCCTATTGCAAAGGGAAAGCCTAATTCAGAATATCCATTTCCTTGGTCTATTAATAAATATATTGAAGGGGAAACTGCAACTTATGATAAAATTCATGATTTAAATAAATTTGCAGTTGATTTAGGTTTATTTTTAAAAGAGTTACATAAAATTGATACAACAGATGGGCCGATTGCAGGAAAGCATAACTTTTATCGTGGTGGTGATTTAAAAATATATAATTCAGAAACAGAAGTTGCTTTGGAAAATTTGAAAGATATACTTCCAATAGAAGAATTACATTATATATGGATTCAAGCAATTTCCTCTAAATGGGAAAATGAAAATGTCTGGATACATGGAGATATTGCCCCAGGAAATTTGCTTGTGAAAAATGGAGCTTTATGTGGTGTGATTGACTTTGGAATTATGGCAGTAGGAGACCCTTCTTGTGATTATGCAATGGCTTGGACTTTCTTTGATAAAAATATTAGGAAAGCTTTTTTTAATACTTTAGAGTGTGATGAAAATACAATAAATAGAGCAAGAGGATGGGCTTTATGGAAGGCACTTATAACATATTTTGATAAAAATATTGAAGTTGCAAATAATGCAAGATTTACAATTCAATCAATAATAGAAGAATTAAATATTAAATAGAAGATTTAAATAAAATTTTTTCATTGACTGTTCCTCACTTTCTATGTCTTGTGTAGAAAATTTTACTATTCTTGCTTTAGTTAAGTAATATTATTAGTAAATCCATCTATAATGACCATAGATTGGATTATGAAACCAACTTAATCTAACTTCCGATGCAGATGGATGAGAATTATGAATAACATAAGGAATACCATCTTCATCTCTTTTATCTGAGACAATAGCAATATGTTCATATCCTTCAATGAAAACTACTATATCTCCAGGTTGCCATTCCTTTAAATTATCAATATTATCTTCCTTAAGTTCTGTTGTTAATGAAGTACAATTATTTTTAAAAAAAGTGTCTTGATTTAAAACCCTTCTAAAATCAATATTAGGATCTGGTTTTCCATTCACACCCTTATATTGAGTCATATTTTCTTTAATATCCGTATCTATTAAATCTTTAAGTGATATATTTATTCCTTTAAAGCCTCTCCAGATTACATCAGTACAAACACCTTCTCCATCTGGTGGATATCCTCCAGTATAATATGCATCTTTATAGGTAGTCTTTTGTTCTGATTCTTTTCTTGCAGAATTTACTATGTCTATAGGGTCAGGTATTCCATTTTCATTTCTATCAATCTTTGAACTTTCGTCAGGAACATTAATATTGTTAATTTCTAGTTTATCAGCAATGTTTTCTATAGGATTACTAAATTTATCAGCTGATTTATATGGAAATTTAAAAGCGATGATTGTGGCTATTGACAGGATTATTAGTAGATTTACTAATATAGTAATTACTTTTGTCTTTTTCAAATTTGACACCCCATTAAATTTTATATAATTGGAAGATATAATATTTATTAAATCAAATTGCTTCTATATTTAGATTTATTATAGCAGATTCTACAAATATTATATTATTTAATTTCTTGAATCTATGCAATCTTTATGTAATGGTACAAGTTCTTTCGAAAATCTTAAGAAATTCAATATTAGATTTGTAATTTATAGATATTAGCATAAACATGTGAGGAGATTTTATTTCTATTGATGATATAATTTTAAAGTGGAGAAAGAATATTTAGGGGAATATGGGGTGAGATAATAAATGAAAGACTATAATATTTTAGTGGTTGATGATGATAAGATAATAACAGAAGCCATTGAAATATATCTTAAAAATGAAGGATATAATGTATTCAAAGCATATGATGGAATAGAAGCTCTTGAAATTCTAAAAACTGAGATAGTTCATCTTATAATTATGGATATTATGATGCCTAATATGGATGGAACAAGGGCCACAATTAAAATTAGAGAAGAAAATCAAATTCCAATAATAATGCTTTCAGCAAAATCAGAAGATACTGATAAGATACTAGGACTTAATTTTGGAGCAGATGATTATATAACAAAGCCATTTAATCCTTTGGAGCTTATAGCAAGGGTAAATTCTCAAATTAGAAGGTATACAAAATTTTCTTCCTTTAATGAAGATAGCAATGTAATTTCAATAGGTGGATTAACACTTGATAAGGAAAGTAAGATTGTGACTGCTGAAGGGGAAATTGTAAAACTTACTCCACTTGAACTAAAAATATTTACACTTCTTATGGAAAATCCAAACAGAGTATTTTCAATTGAAGAAATTTATGAAAGAGTATGGAATGAGCAGGCAATTGGAAATGTTGATACAGTTACAGTGCATATAAGAAGAATAAGAGAAAAAATAGAAATAAATCCTAAGGAACCAAGATATTTAAAGGTGGTGTGGGGAATTGGATATAAAATTGAAAAATAAAAATATTAACTTTAATTTAATTGCATTTATTGGTTCAATAGGAGTAATGATGATTCCAATTATTTATATGTTTTTGGATAGTTACTTTTCAACATTCATAGCTATTAATTTTTTTATAATTATGTTTTTAGCTTTAGGAATAATTTTTTATAAGGTAAATCAATTAAGCAATTTAAATTTTAAAGAAAATATAATTACACTTTGCTATTCTAATATTTTTATAGAATTTAAAATTATTTGTATAGGAATTGTATTGCTTCAATTACAAAATATATATAACTATCTGAACTATGGATGGCAATATAATCTATTTATATTTTTATCTTCAATAATTATTTGTACAATATTAACATATGGAGCTTTATGTGACTGTTATAAATTAAGCAAGATTACAGAAAAAGAAGAGTTGCAAAAATATATAAGAAATAAATTATTCTTATTTTATATTTATAGAAAAATAAAGGTCATGTTAAATAAATTAAAAGGTTTTATTTGTAAGAGACTAAATAACTATGATATAAGCAAAAAAAAATCAGTAATACAAATAGCAATCATTATTATATATACATTATGCTCTTGTGGAATGTTAAATATATATATAAATAGAAAAGTAGTTAGGGGAATAAACGCATTAGCAGATAAATCAATTTTGATGCTGTTTATTATTAATATATTCATAGCTATTTTAGTTGCACTATATGTTATTTCATTAGAGGCAGATACTGATAATATAAGAAAAATAACACAAAATATTTTAAATGGAAATACTTACAATGAAAAAAATATTAAAGATATTATTGTTATAAAAGATGTAGCAAATAATATAAAGAATATTGAAGAGGGACTGAATACAGCAATAGAAGAAGCAGTAAAAAGTGAACGAATGAAAGGTGAGCTTATAACTAATGTCTCACATGATTTAAAAACACCATTAACTTCAATAATAAATTATATTGATTTTTTGGATAAAGAAAATATATCAGAAGAAGAAAAGAAAAAATATATAAGTGTTTTAAAAGAAAGAAGTAATAGGTTAAAAGTTCTTATTGAAGATTTATTTGAAGTATCAAAAGCTTCATCAGGAAACATGGAATTAAATATGGAAAATATAGATTTAACAGCGCTTATTAGACAGACACTAGGTGAATTTGAAGAAAAAATAGAAAAATCAACATTGCAATTTATAAAAGAGATACCTGAACATAAAGTCATTATTTATGCAGATGGTAAAAAGACATTTAGAGTATTTCAAAATATTATTTCAAATATATTTAAATATTCTATGGATAATTCTAGAGTTTATATTAATGTTATGGAAGAAGCAGAATTTACATCAATAGTTTTTAAAAATATATCGAAATATCAATTAAATTTAAATGAAGAAGAGATTTTAGAAAGATTTAAAAGAGGAGATTCTTCTAGAACTACTGAAGGATCAGGGCTTGGACTTGCCATTGCAAAAAGTTTAGTAGAACTTCAAGATGGAAAGTTTGAAATAAAAATAGATGGAGATTTATTTAAAGTTAATATAATCCTTAATAAAGGGAAAGAATCAGTATAAAATTAACGCGTTGTACTAGTTAATAATAGTCAAAACGAAAATAGAACAAGTAATTGTTTCATAAAACTAGAAAATTATTTTACAATAGAAATTTATTATGATACAATTATCCCAATTAAAGACATAAACTGGCAAAGGAGTCGCTATAATTTATAATAAATAATAGTGACTTTTTGTTATTGTAGGGGGCATTGTTAATGATTATTAAAAATATTGAAGTCTATGAGATTTCTGTGCCATTAGTTACTCCGTTTAAAACTGCATTAAGAACAGTTGAAGAAATAAATGATATAGTTGTAAAAATCACATCTGATAGTGGAGAAGTTGGATATGGGGAGGCGGCTCCAACTGCAGTAATAACTGGTGATACAAAGGATTCAATAAAGGGAGCAATCTTAAATTTTATAAAACCAGTTATTTTGGGAATGGACATAAGCAATATTGAAGGAATAATGGAAAAGGTTAATTTTTGTATAATGAAAAACACTAGTGCAAAAGCAGCTATTGACATGGCTATTTATGATCTATATGGGAAATTTCTAAAATTACCTTTGTACAAGGTTTTAGGTGGATATAGAAATAAAATTACAACTGACATTACAATAAGTGTTAATGAAGTTGATGAAATGGTTAGAGATAGTGTTAAAGCAGTTAAAGACGGTTTTGATATATTAAAGATTAAGGTTGGAAAAGATAGTAATAAGGATCTTGAAAGAATTAGAGTAATCAGAAATGCAGTAGGAGATAATATAAAACTTAGAGTAGATGCAAATCAAGGATGGACAAGCAAAGAAGCTGTAAAAATAATTAGTACTCTTGAAGATGAAAATTTAAATATAGATTTAGTGGAACAGCCAGTTAAATATTATGACTTAGAAGGAATGAAGTATGTAACTAAAAATACATCTACTAGGATTCTAGCAGATGAAAGTGTATTTTCACCACAAGATGCAGTAAACATAATTAGGGAAGGGGCTGCTGATTTAATTAATATAAAATTAATGAAAACTGGTGGAATATACAATGCCTTAAAGATATGTAATATAGCTGAAATTTATGGGGTAGAATGTATGATTGGTTGTATGCTTGAAAGCAAAATAAGTGTTAGTGCTGCGGCTAATCTTGGAGCTGCTAAAAAAATAATAACTATGGTGGACTTAGATGGACCAAGCCTTTGTAAGGAAGATCCAATAAGTGGAGGCACAATATTTGATGGAAAAGACATTACAATGAGTGACAAGCCTGGAATTGGGTTTGAATAAGTTAGTAAGAATAAAAATATTATTAAAGAACAAATATTATAGATTTCTATAGCTAAAACAAAATATTATAGAAATTTATAATATTTTAGTTTAATAATAATTTATGATTAATAGACATATTAAATAGAGTAGTTTTTATAAGGAGCATGTGATTTGAAAAGTGAAAGATTAGAATATTTGCCTTTAGATAAGTCTTGTGCAAAGGATTTATATAATCTTTGGAGCAATGGAACAGTAGTAAAATATATGGTATGTCCAAGACAAAACAGTGTAGATGAATGTATTGAATGGATTGAAAAATTATTAACTAATCAAAAGGAACCAAATGTATTTATTGCTAAATATGATGGAAAACTCATTGGAATAGCTGGAGTTCCAAAGTGGTATAGTGATAAATTAGAATATGGATTACATTATCAAATTGCTGAAAAATATTGGGGAAATGGATTTGCTTATGAAATTGCTGAAACCATGATTGAATATGCCTTTAAAGAATGTAAAGCTGAAACCATAGATACCTATGTAGTAACAGAAAATATAGGAAGCATAAAAGTTTTAGAGAAAATTGGTATGAATTTATTAGAAACTAGAATTGATGAATTTATAAAAAATGGTGTTATATACGATGAATATCATTACATTATAAATAAAGAAGAATGGAATTCTAAATGCACAAAATAAGGAGAAGTGAGCTCTGTGGATAAATTTACTATTAAGAAAAAACTTAATGAAATAATTAAAAGCACAAATAAAGATGTTGCCATTTTAGTTAAGGATCTATCTAAGAATGAGATGATTTTTAATTATAATGGAGATAAAACTTATGTATCTGCAAGTATTATTAAATTACCTATAATGATAGAAATATTAAAAAGAGTGCAAGATCTTGGAATGTTAAGTATTAGCCTTCAAAGAAAAATGATGGATTTTGAAGCAATTAAAATGGGGAAAAACAATTATACATCTCTAGAAGATATGTTAACTAGGGGTTTTTGCTCATAATTTAACTAATAATCAAGACGGATACGAAATAATCGGGGAAATATCTAAAGAAGTATATGATTATTTTAGATAGATTTATAAAATATTTGAAAGAATCCACAGGTAAATGAATATATCCTGTGGATTCTTTCTATTTAATTGTTAATAAATTCATACTAAATTTTTATATTATTTCAATGTAATCATGTAGGACAGAAAAATTCTCTATGTTAAATTAATTATATTGTACTAAATAGTTAGAGTGTATTATTACATAATATGATATTATATACTATATATTGATCAATTTATTAGATTCAATTTATTAGATATAGTACATAAATTAAAATGAAATTATAATGTTTAGCAAGCATTTAAAAGAAAATATATATTTAAAGTGAGGAGATATTATTAATAGTAAATTTTTAAAAAAAGTAAGTATATTTTTAATTATTTTTACTACTATTTTATGTATAACTGGTTTATATGTATTGTTTCAAGGAGAAAAAAAATTAAAGAATAACACTGGATTAACAGAAAAAATATCAATGATAGGTACATATTTTACTCAAGATGATAAAAATGAAAAGCCATTGCCAGATGATTATTATTTAGATATTTCAGGATATAATAAAGTGACTATAACTGGTAATTTTAGCCGAGAAATTCCTGAAAATAAACTTTTGATCATGAGAATTGATAATATGTATGTTAGACTATTTTTAAATGGTGATTTAATTTATTCTTATGGGGAGCCTAATAGTAAATTATCTTATTCAAGATCACTAGGAAATACGTGGGACAATCTTATTTCGCCAGGAATAAAGAGTACAGATACAGTTACTATTGAATTAAGTAATATTTATACAAATCATGTGAACAGTGTTTTTAAAACTTTTTTAAGTAATATTTATTGTGGATATGAGCATGATCTTATTATTGCAAATCTTATGGATAGCTTAGTAAACATATTCTTATCAATTTTTATAATTTGCATAGGAGTTTTGTGTGGAGTATATTCTTTGGTTCTATATAAGATGAAAAGAGCTTATCTATCAAATTTAATTTTTAGTTTTTTATCAATTTCAGGAGGTATATGGTTTATTATTGATTTTAATATACAGTCATACTTTTTACCATATCCTATATTTAATAATGCCCTAGACATAATAAGTTTGCTTTTAACAGCAGTTTTTCTACAATTTTATTTTGCAGCTAGAACTAAAAACAAATTTAGATATTTGCTTATTGGTCATGGTTTTCTAATTATGCTTTTGATTATTATTTCAATTATTACTCAATTTATTGGTTTATTTGATTTTTATGATCTTGCTAAAACCATTGAACTTATAGGAGGAATTTCAGTAATTCTTATTAGTACTGTATTAATTTGCGAATGGAAAATATATAAGAATAATGAAATTAAATGGCTAATTTCATCAACTATATTAATATGTTTTGGAATTGTGGGAGATGTAATTTTTAATTATTTTGAAATCAAAGTTTATATTTATTGGTTTAAAATTGGATTTTTCCTATTTATTATTTTACAATTTATAAGGATAGTAAAAACAATACGACAATTTGCTATGGAAAATGCAAGGATAAGTATTTTAGAAAACCAGCGTGATAATTTAGTGAAGGTACTTGAATATGAAAAATTAATTACCGAGTCTACTAAGGGACTTTATGAAAATATATATGACCTTGATATAACTCATGACTGTCCGGGAGAAGAAAATACATGTAAATATTTTGAAAGTCTGGGAATACCTAAGGGTACACCTTATAGTAAAGCTTTAAAATATGTTGCACAAAAACAAATTGAAGAAGAATTCAGACAAGGATATATAGATACTTTTAACCCTAATAATGTAATAAAAGCTTATGAAAATGGTGAAAAAAGCCTTAAATATGATTTTATGATTTCATCAAATGGAGAAAATTATTACTGGATGAGAATTATAGCTCGTATTTTCCTTTGGAGTGAAGACCAGTCAATTCATATGCTTACATATCGTCAAAATATTGATGAAGAGAAAAAACGTGAAAAAGCTCTTTCAGATCAAGCTATGAAAGATCCACTTACAGGACTTTATAATAAATCTATTACTGAAAGGTTAATTAAAGAAAAGCTAAGTGATAATATGGAAGATGATATTTGTGGATTTTTTATTATAGATATAGATAATTTTAAAATAATAAATGATCAATTTGGACATGCATCGGGAGATTATGCTATTAAAGAATTTGCTAGAATATTGAAATCACAATTTAAAAACAATGATATTGTTGGAAGAATTGGTGGAGATGAATTTGTAGTTTTTATTCCTATACCAACTATTGAATGGTTAGAAAAAAAGGCAAAAACCGTTGTAAAAAGATTAAATAAAGAACTGGAATTTGGTACAAACTTTCATGAGATTTCTAGCAGTATTGGTATTTCAATTGTATATACTGATAAGAATGTGGATTTTGAAACAATCTATAAAAATGCAGATGAGGCACTTTATTGTACTAAGAAAAATGGTAAAAATGGATTTACTATCTATAAAGATAAATAGTGTTTTAAGAGCAATATATAAATACATAGTAAAATTAAAGTGTAAGTTATTTATACTAATTTGGTAGAAAGGACATTGCTGATTATTAATTCAGTAATGTCTTTTATTGATTGTATTATAAAACGATCCAACAGCTATATAATTATTTGAGTCTCAATACTACTACAATGAGCGTAATCTTTTAAAAGGTTAGTACCTAAGTTTAAGTATTCATCAATTTCGCTAGAATCAAAAGAAAATATTATCATTGCAATATGTTTGGCATTTTTAGTGATCATGGCTCTTTCGGAATCACTTGTTGGACTACCAAATGGACCTAAAGAATCTATAAGTACAGGAAGGTTTTCAATATTTATAAGTTCCTTTCCAATTCCTTTATATTTTTCATTTTCTTTGCCTATAGTTAGAGTTATTGGTTCTTTTAAATTTTCTATATTATATGATCCAACTGGAAGTTTCGATTTTATTGAAATTAAATTATTTATTTCAACAATGTTATTTATTTTGTAAAGTCCCTTACCTTGAAGCACTCTTCTTAGCAATGCTTCTGAAGATGTTCTATATTTACTTGGAGCTTTTCCTAAAGCTTTATATAATTCACGCCCATATTTAATTTGAATAACTGAAGGCAAATCTTCTAATTTAATTTCATTGATTATAGTTTTGCAATAACAATCTATTTCATTTAATAAAGATATACAGCTATCTTCTACTTTTATAATTGCCTCAATACAGCCAAGTTTTAGTTGTGGACACAACTCTTTTAGTCTTTCATTTATTTGAATGTTTATCATAATTTTATTTCCCCTTTGTTTTTTCTAAAATTATACGCCTTTTTTAAAATAGTTCTTTTCAGAAAAAAAGAGATTTTTTATCATGTATTAAGATGTTCAGTAAAGACTTTATTTTATTTATTAAATTAATTAACTTCGAGTTAAAAAGTAAAACTAATGTGTTAGTCAAAATAATAGATGTTATTTTTGATTTTCTATTTTAAATTGTATAGGTGTTGTTTTTTCTAAAGTTTTGAATAATCTAGTAAGTGATGAATTATGGTTATATCCAACTATTTGAGCAATTTGCAATATTGTGTAATCAGTGTTTAAAAGAAGTTCTTTAGCTTTTTTTAGTCTTAGATTTTGTATATATGTAGTAAGTGACATGTTCATGTTCTTTTTAAACCATTCAGAATAATATGTAGGGTTATAATGCTCAATTTCTGCTAAAACTTTCAAATCTATTTCTTCAAAGTAGTGGTTATTTATATATTCAATAGAAGCTGGCAAATTTCTTTTATTAAGCAAATCATAGCAGTATAGAAATAAGTTATTAATGGAAGATGAAGAAGTAGTATTGTTTGCTTCATTTAGTAATAAAAATCGTAAGGCTTCCCATTTTTCATCGAAATCAAATTCACGTCCACCATTCATTTTATTCATATCATGTTTATTAATCATAGAATCATATACATCTAGGACTAAAAATTCATTATTGGCATGAACAGAAAAGTTATGTATACATTTTGGTGGGAGAAAAAATATATTGTTATCATCTAAAGTTAAATCTTTATAATCAGTTTTTATATGCATTGATCCATGAAGTGGAAGAATTAATTGAGCGTATTCATGAGAATGAGTACTTATATTATTGTCATAAATTCTACGTTCACATTTTATAGGATTCATTATAGCCCTTCTTTCTAAAATAAAGATGCACTAATTATAAAGATAGTATATCATATGCCGAGAAATATAACATGACTTGTTGTGCTAGTTAAAATAGTAAAAAAACCAAATAGGATAAATATTTGTTTTATCACTTTTTTTACCAGCATAATTTTTTAGCATATTAAGTATTGAGTGGTTAAAATATAAATTATTATTAACAAATCTGATTATTGTAATATGATATTTTGTAAGTAAAGCCTAATCATATAAAAAGGAGTGATAATATGAATAAACCAAAAGCATTATTAAAAGGTGATAAAGTAGCTATTGTAAGTCTATCTAGTGGCATGTTAGGTGATGAATCTTGTAAACATGATATAGAAATAGGAACTAGAAGATTAAAAGAATTTGGAATTGAACCTGTATTTATGAAAAATTCTTTAAAGGGGATTGATTATTTAGAAGATCATCCAGAAGCAAGGGCACAGGATTTAAAAGATGCATTTATGGATGATAGTATAAAAGGCATCATATGTGCAATTGGTGGAGATGATACGTATAAATTGTTGCCATATCTTTTAGAAGATGAAGAATTTAAAGATGCAGTAAAAAATAATCCAAAATTATTTACTGGATATTCTGATACAACAATTAACCATTTAATGTTTTATAAACTTGGTATGGTGACTTATTATGGACCTAATTTTATATGTGATTTAGCTGAACTGAGTAATGAAATGCTTCCATACACAAAAGAAGCATTTAAAGGATATTTTAAAGAATCTCAAGTAAAATATTTTAAATCAAGTGAGTTTTGGTATGAAGAACGTACTGATTTTTCAGAAAGAGCAGTTGGTACTGATAAAGTGCGCCATAAAGAAGAAAGAGGTTATGAGATATTACAAGGACATGGTGTATTTAAAGGAAAGTTATTAGGTGGATGTCTTGAAAGTTTTTATGATATCTTAACTAATACAAGATATCCAGATGAAAAAGACATATGTGAAAGATATTCTATATTTCCATCACTAGATGAGTGGAAGGATAAGATTTTATTTATTGAAACCTGTGAAGAAACGCCTACACCAGAAGAATTTGAAAAAGAGTTAACTGAGCTTATGAACACAGGAATATTTGAAGTTATTAGGGGAATTATTGTTGGTAAACCACAAGATGAAGCATATTATGAAGAGTATAAGGAAATTTTAAAGAAAGTTATAAATAACAAAGAAATGCCTATTTTATACAATATAAATTTTGGACATGCTTATCCTAGATGTATTATTCCTTATGGAATAGAAACTGAAATTGATATGGATAATAAAAAAATAACTTTCAAAGAATCATTATTTATTTAGAAATAATATAAATATGTGTTGTGCTAGCTAATAATAGTCAAAAACAAAAATAGAATAAATAATTGTTTCATAAAACTAGAAAAATATAGTGGAAACTCGACTCGCTTTGCCCACTGAGTAAGTTTAACTTAACCAAATGCAGGATGCCCAAAGGGAAAGTTCAACTTACCAAATGTAAGATTTGGAGTTTCGCTTTTGGAATTTCACTTAACTTATATTTTTCAATGTTTATTGCACAATTAGTTATCCTATTTTTTATTATTTTTTACTAGTACAATTCACTAAATTATGAATAAATAATAAAAGTATAGAATATTACTATTTATTACTGATTTTGATATTTTTATTACCAATTAGTATGGAATTAAAGAGAAAACCATTGAAATAAAAGATAAAAATGATATAATGAGAACAAACGGGAGGGAATTAATGTTTATTGAAGAAAGGCATGAAAAAATTTTAGATTCTTTAGAAGAAGAAGGAAAAATATTTGTAAAGGATTTAAGTGAGAGATTTAATGTAAGTGAAAGTATGATAAGAAAAGACTTGCAGGCACTTGAAAAGCAAAATCTTCTTAAGAGAACTTATGGTGGTGCAATTAAAATAACAAGGCAAATTGCAAATGAAATAAGTTATTTAAAGAGAATTCAAAATAATATTGATATAAAAGAAAAAGTAGCAGCAAAAGCTTATGAAATGATAAATGATAATGATACTATATTTCTTGATGCATCAAGTATATCTTATTATATAGCAAAGTTAATTGTAGCAGAAAATAAACAGGTTACAATAATTACAAATATGATTGTAATATCATCAATTATTGAGTGCACAGATAATATAAATATTATTTATATTGGAGGAAATTATAATTCAATAGCAGGAGGAACAATAGGTTCACATGCTATAAATGAAATAAATAAATATCATTGTAACAAAGCATTTATTGGATCTGGAGGAGTAAATGTTGAAAAAGACATTTTAAGTACATCAATTTCTGAAGATGCAAATACTAAAAGAGCAATTATGGATATATCAGAAGAACTTTATCTTCTAATATTAAATGAAAGATTTGATATAGATACAGTCTTTAATTTTGCAAAGATCTCTGAATTTGATTCAGTAATAACTGAAGAATTACCGAAAAGTCATATTATAGACGAACTTACAAAGTACAATGTACATCTTATTTAATAACAGATGTATTTATATATTTTTTAAAGAAAGAAGGTATTTTATTATGGAAATATTAAAGCTAAAGCCAGCTATCAAAGATTATTTATGGGGTGGCAGAAGACTTGTTGAAGAATATAACAAAGAAAGTGATTTAGAGAAAGTTGCTGAAAGCTGGGAAATGAGCAATCACAAAGATGGAAGTAGCATAATCGTTAATGGACAATATAAAAATAAGACTTTCATAGAATATTTAGAATTAGAGGGTAAAAAAGTATGGGGAGAAAAAGCTTATAAATACGATAAATTCCCTGTTATGATTAAATTTATTGATGCTAAGCAGGCATTAAGTATTCAAGTTCATCCAGATGATGAATATGCTTTAAAGTATGAAGGTGAATTTGGTAAAAACGAGTTTTGGTATGTATTAGATGCTGTTCCTGGAGCATTTCTATATTATGGAGTTAAAGAAGAAATGAATAAAGAGCAGTTTAAAAACAGGATTGAAGATGGAACTATATGTGATTATCTTAATAAGGTAGAAGTAAAGAAAGGTGATTGCTTTTTTATTGAGGCTGGAACAATTCATGCCATAGGTGCAGGAATTGTAATTGCTGAAATTCAACAATGTTCAAACTCTACATATAGAGTTTATGATTTTGGCAGAGTTGGAGTTGATGGAAAGCCAAGAGAACTTCATATTAATAAAGCTGTAGATGTTACCAATCTTATTCCTAGTGGTAAAAATGGTGAAGCGGATGGACAGCCTATAGACAAAGAAGATTATGTTTCAACTCTTCTTACAAAAAGTGATTACTTCATATGCACTAAATATGATGTTAGTAAGAATGTTAATTTAAAAGCAGATAATACTACCTTTAATTCTATTATTGTAATTGAAGGAAAGGGTGAAATATATTCAGAAACTGAAAAATATGAAATAAAAAAGGGCGACAGCTTCTTTGTACCAGCAGGTTATGGAAGCTATAATATATCTGGAGATGCAAAGGTGATATTGACTAATTTATAAAATGTTGGGCCTAAAAATTATATTAAACTAAAAAAGAAATTTATATTTAAAGAATCATTGTTTCAAAAATGATTTAAACATCAACACAATAAAAATGTTGGTGTTTTTTTTATGAGCAGAATATTAAAATAAATAATTTAAAAGGAAGATAGTAGAAATAAAAAGGATAAATCGTCATATATATAAGGCTAAAAAACATAAGAAAACTATTATCACTTGATAATAATTATTACTTATTCTAACGAAAACAAAATTATAAAATTAAATCATATAAATATGATTGACATACTCGGAAAAGCAATGTATACTCCTAATTATACCAAAAATATATAAAAATGGGGTGAAGGTAAAATGATGAAAATTGGGGCTATATATTCTAATTCATATGGAAATATGCGATGTTGCACTTGCTTTGAAAAAAGAAAAATGAAAGCATATTGAATTATGGAATGGAGAGAAAGTATATGAGTTTAAAAAAATTTATTAGTTTAGGATTAGTTACTTTGTTAATTTTTGGAACACTAACAGGATGTGGAAAAAATTCAAATTCAGAATCAAATGAGAATAAGTCAGTGGAAATTACAAATGTATCATATGATCCAACAAGAGAATTATATGAGGCTTATAATAAAGAATTTGTTAAGTATTGGAAGGATAAAACTGGACGGGATGTAAATATAACTCAATCTCATGGTGGCTCTGGAAAACAAGCCCGTTCAGTTATTGAAGGAAATGAAGCAGATGTAGTAACTTTAGCATTAGCACATGATATTACATCCATAGAAAACGCAGGATTAATTGATAATGGGTGGCTTAATGAGTTCAAATCTAATAGTTCACCTTACACATCAACTATTGTTTTTCTTGTAAGAAAGGGTAATAGCAAGAATATAAAAGATTGGGATGATCTTGTAAAAGATGGTGTTGGAGTTATTACACCAAATCCAAAAACTTCAGGGGGAGCTTGCTGGAATTTCCTTGGTGCATGGGCATATGCAGATAAGAAATTTAGTGGAGATCAAGAGCAAATAAAAGAGTTTGTTAAAAAACTTTATCAAAACGTTCTTGTATTAGATTCAGGGGCAAGAGGAGCTACAACAACATTTGTTGAAAATGGACAAGGTGATGTTTTAATTGCATGGGAAAATGAAGCCTATTTATCTGTAAAGGAGCATCCAGATGAATTTGAAATTGTAACGCCTAGTTCAAGTGTCTTGGCAGAGCCATCAGTTGCAGTTGTAGATGAAACTGTGAAAAGAAAAGGAACAGAGGAAGTATCTAAGGCATATTTAGACTATTTGTACTCAGATGCAGCTCAAAGAATTGCTGGAGATAATTTTTATAGACCATCCAATAAAGAAATATTAAAAGAATATAAGGATGTTTTTAATTTAGATATTAATCTTGTAACTGTTGATGAAAAATTTGGTGGATGGGATAAAGCATATAAAGATTTTTTTGATGATGGAGCTATATTTGATCAAATCTATCAACAGTAATATTAAGAAAGAGGATTTGAGTTATGGAGAGAATATCTTTAGTTATGAAAAGACGAAGAGGAGATAGAATTATACCTGGTTTTGGGCTTTCCATGGGGATCACTATATCAATGCTAAGTTTAATCATATTAATTCCTATTGCGTCTATAGTTATTTGTGCTTCAAATCTAAGTTTTAAAGAATTTATTGAAGTAGTTACTTCACGTGTAGTAGTTTCAGGCTATAAAGTTAGTTTGGGGTGTGCATTTATTGCAGCAGTAATTAATAGCATTTTTGGTGTGATTCTTGCATGGGTATTAGTTAGATACGAGTTTTTAGGAAAAAGATTATTAGATGGAATGATAGAATTACCATTTGCTTTGCCAACTGCAGTAGCAGGAATTGCACTTACCTCACTATATTCAAATGAAGGCTGGATAGGAAGTATTTTTTCAAAGTTTGGAATAGAGATAGCGTATACTAAAACAGGGATAATTATAGCTATGGTTTTTATTGGAATACCTTTTGTAGTTCGTTCTATACAGCCAGTCTTAGAAAAATTGGATAAGGAATATGAAGAAGCAGGTACAATGCTTGGAGCAAGTGAAAGAAGAATATTTTTTAAAGTTATATTTCCGGAAATATTTCCAGCAATGCTTACAGGATTTGGGCTAGCACTTGCAAGAGGTATTGGTGAATATGGAAGCGTAATATTTATTGCAGGAAATATACCTTATGAAACTCAGATTGCACCACTTTTAATCGTAGCTAAATTAGAGCAGCTAAAGTATACAGATGCCACAGCTATAGCAATTGTAATACTTGCAACATCATTTTCAATTTTATTTATTATAAACATTATTCAATCTATAGTTAATAAGAGGACAAGCTAGGGGGTAAAAATGGATAAAGGTAAAAAAATAGGATATGAAAAATATATATTGATTACAATAAGCATTTTATTTGTTTTGATTATGCTTGTGATGCCATTAATTGTTGTTATTGTTTATGCATTAAATAAGGGAATAGCAGCTTATACAAATGCAGTATTTGATATATATACTATAAAAGCATTAAGGCTAACAATATTTACAAGTATTTTAGCTGTATTAATCAATACAATATTTGGATTGTTTGCAGCATGGTGTATTACTAAGTTTACTTTTAGAGGAAAACAGGTTCTTACTACATTAATAGATATTCCATTTGCCATGTCACCAGTTGTAGCAGGATTACTTTTTTCTTTGACATTTGGAAGAATGGGATGGGCATATCCATTTCTCATGAAAAAAAAAAAAAAAATAGTTTTTGCAGTACCAGGAATAGTACTTGCAACAATTTTTGTAACTTTCCCATTTGTATCAAGAGAAATAATACCAGTACTTAATGCACAAGGGACTGATGAAGAAGAAGCAGCATCACTTATGGGGGCAGGTGGATTTAAAATCTTTAGAAAAATAACTTTTCCACATATAAAATGGGCATTTTTATATGGAATTATATTATGTACAGCAAGGGCAATGGGAGAGTTTGGAGCTGTATCTGTTATCTCAGGTCATTTAAGGGGAAAGACAAATACACTGCCACTTCATGTTGAAATATTATATAACGAGTTTAAATTATCAGAAGCATTTGCTGTATCTTCTTTATTAGTGATAATGGCAATTATTATATTGATTCTGAAAAATATAGTTGAATATAAGGCAAAGAAAGTTGGTGTAACCAATGTACGTTGAATTAAAAAATATCAACAAAAGTTTTGGAGATTACAGAGCTTCAAGTAATGTGAATTTTGGAATTGAAAAAGGAAAGCTTATTGGACTTTTAGGACCAAGTGGAAGTGGAAAAACAACAATTCTTAGAATGATTGCAGGACTTGAAAGGCCAGATTTAGGGGATATTTTTATAAATGGAATAAGAGTAAATGACGTAGAAGCTAGTAAAAGAGGCATTGGATTTGTATTTCAAAACTATGCATTATTTAGGTATATGACAGTATTTGATAATATAGCATTTGGATTAGAAGTACAAAAAAAGAGTAAAAAAGAAATAAAATCAAGAGTTTCAGAAATGATAGAGCTTGTTGGATTAAAAGGAATGGAAAATAGATATCCAAATCAGATATCTGGAGGGCAAAGGCAGAGAGTGGCTTTTGCAAGGGCATTAGCGCCGAATCCACAACTTCTACTTCTTGATGAACCTTTTGCAGCTATTGATGCAAAGGTAAGAAAAGAACTTAGAAGCTGGCTTAAAGATATGATTGAAAGGGTTGGAGTAACAAGTATTTTTGTAACTCATGATCAGGATGAAGCAATTGAAGTTGCAGATGAAATAATAATTACAAATAAGGGGAAAATCGAACAAGTTGGAACACCTATTGAAATATATAAATATCCAGAAAGCATATTTGTTGCAGAATTTATAGGACAATCTACATCTTTTCAAAAACATTGTAATTTAAAAGGATTTAATCATATAGAAAGCTTAGAAAAAGCAGTAATAAGACCAGAGTTTATTGAAATAAAGAAGTTAGGAACATTAGATCATTATATGAGTGTTGCGGAGGATGGAATAGTTGAAGAGACTGCATTTCGTGGGAGTTATATAGAGATTAAAGTAAAAGTAAAAGGTATTATTCTTACTGCTAGTATTTCTTTAGAAGAATCAGAATTTAAGGTTGGAGAAAAGGTAAGTGTTCTTATTTATAGGCTATATGTATTTGAAAAAAATAAAGCAGTATTAATAGAAAACTCAGCAATGGAAGATAAGAATTCAGTATTTATTTAAAGGATTGATAAATTTATAAATCTTAGGGGGAGATTTTTTGAAAGCTCATATAAATGTAAATCATCTAAAAACAGATGTACTAATAATTGGAGGGGGAACAGCTGGTTGCTATGCTGCAATTACACTTAGAGAAAATTCGGATTTGTCAGTTTTGATTGCTGAAAAAGCTAATATAAAACGAAGTGGATGTCTTGCAGCAGGTGTAAATGCAATAAATGCATACATTGTAAAAGGAAGAAAGCCAGAAGATTATGTTGAATATGCTAAAAAGGATGCAGAAGGAATTGTACGTGAAGATTTGCTTCTTACAATGTCTCAGGGGTTAAATAAAGTAACTAAAAAGCTAGAAAATTTAGGCCTTGTAATTTTAAAAGATGAAAATGGAGAGTATGTTTCTAGAGGCAATAGAAATATAAAGATTAATGGTGAAAATATAAAACCTATTTTAGCAGACGCAGTAAAAAGTTTAGAAGGTATTACAGTATATAATCATATGAATGTTATAGATTATGTGGTTAAAGATAATAAAATCTATGGAGCATTTGCAATAGATGTTAATAGAAAAATTTTATACTTTATTGAAGCCAAAAAGGTAATATGTGCAACTGGAGGTGCAGCAGGCATTTATAAACCCAATAATCCAGGTTTTTCAAGGCATAAAATGTGGTATCCGCCTTTTAATACAGGTGCAGGATATGCAATGGGAATAAGATCTGGTGCTGAAATGACAACTTTTGAAATGCGTTTTATAGCTTTAAGATGTAAAGATACAATAGCACCTACAGGAACAATTGCCCAAGGAGTTTTAGCAAAACAGATAAACTCTAAAGGTGAAGTTTATGAAAGTAAATATGGAATTACAACATCTGAAAGGCTTTATGGAACAGTAAGAGAGAACATTGAAGGAAGAGGCCCTTGTTATTTGAAAACTCAGGGAATCAAAGAAGAATTAAATGATGATTTGAAAAAAGCTTATCTTAATATGGCACCAAGCCAAACATTAAAGTGGATAGAAAGTGGAAAAAATCCAAGTGAGGAAAATGTGGAAATTGAAGGGACAGAACCATACATAGTTGGAGGACATACTGCAAGCGGCTACTGGGTAGACACAAACAGAAAAACAACTATAAATGGACTTTATGCAGCTGGAGATGTAGCAGGAGGATGCCCTCAGAAATATGTAACAGGAGCACTTGTTGAAGGAGAAATTTCAGCATTATCTGTAATTAATGATCTAAACAGTGAAAATAAAAAAAACTCAGAAATTAATAATTTAAGGATTAAAAACGAAATAGAAATAGATAATTATAAAATAGATGATCATGAAATAGAACTTTTAATTAAGGAAAAGAAAAATGAAATTGAAAGTATCTTAAATGAAGAAAATGAGATTTTTACTGTGGAAGAATTAGAGGAAGCGATGCAGAAAGTCATGGACAGTTATGCAGGGGGAATATGCAGTAATTATAAGTATAACGAAATACAGCTTAATATGGCTACAGAAAAGATAGAATATTTAATTTCATTAACTTCAAATCTTGCAGCTAAAGATATGCATGAGCTTATGTTTATATATGAATTAAAGGAGAGGCTTACTCTATGCTTATCTGTAATTGCTCATTTAAAGGCAAGAAAAGAAACAAGATGGCATAGCTTTGCAGAAAACTTAGATTATCCAGAAAAAAGTGATGAATACCTTAAGTATGTAAATTCAAAATTAGTTGATGGAAATATTCAGATTATTTTTCGAGAACTTGTAGGAGGCAGAGAAAAATATGAGCATAAAGATTGATAAAGATAAATGTATAGGATGCAGACAATGTCTAGAGGTTTGTCCTGGAAATCTCATAAAGATGGATGAAAATAAAAAGGCCTTTATTAAATATCCTAAAGACTGCTGGGCATGTACGTCGTGTGTTAAGGAATGTAAAAGTCAAGCTATTTCATTATATCTTGGAGCAGATATTGGAGGAAGGGGCAGTGTACTTACTGTTAAAGAAGATGAAGATATTATTCACTGGCAGATAAAAAAGCTTGATGGTGAAATATACACAATAGATATAAATAGAAAAGATTCAAACAAATATTAATATGTATTTAAGGATTTATATAAAAAGTATTTAAGTAAAATAGAAGATTTTTAATAAATATAAATTATAAATAAAATCTGATGTAGCAGTAGAATTGGAGGCTATATATGAGTGAATTATCACATTTAGATGAATTGGAAGCAGAAGCAATTTATATTATAAGAGAAGTTGCAGCAGAGTGCGAAAAACCAGTAATGCTGTATTCAATAGGAAAGGACAGTTCTGTAATGTTGCATTTAGCAATGAAGGCGTTTTATCCTGAAAAACCACCATTTCCTTTTCTTCATATAGATACTACATGGAAGTTTAAAGAAATGATTAAATTTAGAGATGAAACAGCAAAAAGGCTTGGAATTGAAATGCTTACTTATACTAATGAAGAAGGTGTAAAGCAGGGAATAAATCCATTTGATCATGGTTCTGCTTATACGGATATTATGAAAACACAAGCATTAAAGCAGGCTTTAACTAAATATGGATTTACTGCAGCATTTGGTGGGGGCAGACGTGATGAAGAAAAATCAAGAGCAAAGGAACGTATTTTTTCTTTTAGAAATGAAGCACATGCATGGGATCCTAAAAATCAAAGACCTGAAATGTGGAAATTATTTAACACTAAAATAAATAAAGGTGAAAGCATGAGAGTATTTCCTATATCTAACTGGACGGAAAAAGATATATGGCAGTATATAAAAAGGGAAAACATCAATATTGTTCCATTATATTTTGCAAAGGAAAGACCAGTTGTATATAGAGATGGAAATATAATTATGATTGATGATGACAGAATGAAATTAAATCCTGGTGAAGAGATTCAATATAAAAAAGTAAGGTTTAGAACTCTTGGATGCTATCCATTAACTGGAGGATGTGAATCAGATGCCACAACACTTGATGAGATTATAGAAGAAACTTTAAGTGCAGTTTCATCAGAAAGAACAACAAGGGTTATTGATAATGAAGCATCAGGAAGTATGGAAAGAAGAAAAAGGGAGGGATATTTCTAAGATGAATGGATTACTCAAATTTATAACATGTGGAAGTGTAGATGATGGAAAATCAACTCTCATAGGTCATATATTATATGATGCAAAACTTTTATATGCAGATCAAAAGAGAGCATTAGAACTTGATAGTAAGGTTGGAAGTAGAGATGGAAAAATAGATTATTCACTTTTACTTGATGGTCTTATGGCAGAAAGAGAACAAGGAATAACTATTGATGTTGCATATCGTTATTTTACAACAGATAATAGAAGCTTCATTGTTGCAGATACACCAGGTCATGAAGAATATACAAGAAACATGGCAGTTGGAGCATCATTTGCTGACTTAGCTGTCATCCTTGTTGATGCTAAACAAGGAGTTTTAATTCAAACAAGACGTCATGCTAGAATTTGCTCTTTAATGGGAATTAAGCACTTTGTATTTGCAGTAAATAAAATGGATTTAATTGATTACAATGAAGATAAATTCTTAGAAATTGAAAAAGTTATTAATGATCTTTCAAAAGAACTTTCCCTTGAAGATGTAAAAATAATTCCATTATGTGCTACAGAGGGAGATAATATAACTGCTAAATCAGAAAATCTTCCATGGTATACAGGAGAGCCGCTTTTAACTTATCTTGAAAATGTAGATGTATCAGATAAAGATGAAGAAGGGTTTTATATGCCAGTACAGAGAGTTTGTCGCCCAAATCATGAATTTAGAGGATTTCAAGGACAGATTGAAGCTGGAAAGATACAGATTGGAGACGAAATAATAACACTTCCAAGTAATGAAAAAGCATATGTTAAGAGTATTAATATTGGATTTGAAGAAGTTAAAGAGGCTTATAAAGGACAGCCTGTTACTATTACATTAAATAAAGAAGTAGATGTATCAAGGGGATGTGTATTGTTCAAAGATGCTGATATTAAGACAGAAAAGAATATTGAAGCTACTATTTTATGGATGGATGATAGTAAGTTAACTAATGGACAAGAGTTTTTAGCTAAAATTGGTGCAAAATTAATACCAGTAGTTGTATCAAAAATTGAATATGCAATTGATGTAAATAGCGGTGAACATAAAGATGTAGGCACTTTGGATAAAAATGAAATTGCATATTGTAAAATTGTTTTAGCAGAAAAAATAGTTTTAGATAATTTTAACTCTCATAAAACTTTAGGAGAACTTATTTTAATAGATAGAGTAAGCAATATGACATCAGCATGCGGTGTAATAGAGTATGTAGGAGAGAACTTACACAATGAGGCAGCATTTGTATATGAAAATATAAGTGGGAGAGGAGATATATTTGAAGAATTCTATTATAATTTGGAGAGTTTAAATATATCAAAATATTATGATAAGCATCCAGTATATAAAGTAGGCGATGCAATTCCAACAAAAGGAGAAAGCTATAGTTACCCTGATGATTTTGATATTTTAATTTTAAGAGACAATGTAGCTGTTAAGATAAGAAATAAAAAAATAAGTGAGATCATAGAACTTGATAAATATGGTTATAGCAGATATCCAGTTGTAAATGGAAGAGGTTTTGAAATTAAGGTATATTCAGAAGATGATATTAAAGCATTTTTAAGCGAATATAATAATAAAAATAATGAAGCTGAAAGTGAAGTGTTTAATAAGTGGATGAGTTTTGGAACTTATCGTCAAGTAGTATTTCATGATAATTATTGGGCAATTTAGTGAATAAAGCCTTTATATTTGAACTAATAACTTTTGTAGTTGCTTACAGATAGTTGTTAGTTCTTTTAAATTTATTAACTTTTTGCAGTTGACAATAGTTTGATATCAAACTATAATTTCATTATGAAATCAGAAGATATAATATCATTAGTTTCAAGAATAAGAGAATTTGCCAATACATTTATTACAGATGAAATGAATAAATACGGAGTAGAAGGCCTTGCTGTTTCTCATGGAGATATTATTTTTTCACTTTTAAATAATGAAAAGTTGACCATGAAGGAAATTGCAGAGAAGATTGAAAAGGATAAGTCTACAGTAACCGCTCTTGTAAATAAACTAATAAAGCAGGGGTATATTGAAAAGACAAAAGATATTTTAGATAATCGGGTAGTTTTTGTAACGCTTACTGAAAAGGGAAAATCACTAGAACCTATGTTTAACAAAATATCTGAAGAATTAATATCTAAGGTATATGAAGGCATTTCAGAAAATGAAAAGGAGGAACTTTTAAAAACATTAATAAAAATAAAAAATAACTTTTAATTTTTTTTATAAAAATAGTTTGATATAAAACTATAAAGGAATAAATTTACAAAAGAGCATTTACTAAATATGATGATATGTATCTAATATAAATTAAAGGGGTTATGAAAATGAATTGTGAAATAAAAGATTTAAAGGTGAATTATGAAATTAAGGGAAATGGCAAGCCTATAGTTATTCTTCATGGATATAATGTTGATCATAGATTGATGACAGGATGTATTGAATCAGCATTAAGTGAAAGTTATGAGTATAAAAGAATATATATTGATCTGCCAGGCATGGGAAAAACAGAAAGTAGAGAGTGGATTATAAATTCAGATATAATGTTAGAAATTATTATTGAATGTATCAATAAAATTATTCCAAATGAAAATTTCTTGCTTGCAGGTGAATCTTACGGAGGATATTTATCTTTGGGGATAATATATAAAATGAAAGAAATGGTAGATGGATTATTTTTATTATGTCCAAAAACTAAGAAAAATGCTCCAAAGCCAAAACACGTTGTTTTAAAGAAGGATGATGAACTATTATCAAAGCTTGGAAAAGAAGAATTAGAGGTGTTTCAATCTATGCAAGTAGTTCAAACAAAAGAAACTTGGGAAAGATATAACAGTGAAATATTATCAGGCATAAGAATATCAGATAATGATTTCTTGACTAATCTTGAAAAAAGAGGAACAAGATTATCTTTTGAAGAAAGTATATTTAAACAGAAGTTTGACAAACCAACTTTATTTTTAGTAGGGCGTCAGGATTCATGTGTTGGATATAAAGGTTTATGGGATATTATGGATAATTACCCAAGGGCGACTTTTGCAGTATTAGATATGGCTGGACATAATTTACAAATTGAGCAGCCAGATGTATTTGACTCATTATTTAATGAATGGCTAAAAAGAGTTAGTTATTTTTGAATATGATAAATGCAAACTTTATGTGATATACTTTTAATTAGACTTTTTGTATTTAATAAAAATTAATAATTATAAGAATTTATTTGCATATAACACAAGAGGATAATATGAATATAGATATACAAACATTAACGAAACAGAAAAAAGAAAGAATAAAAATTAATGACATCTCTGACTTTATGAAAGTATTAGAAAATGAAGGCTTTTTTATTAAAGAGAGTAATACTAGAAAGTTTTATAATGAGGTTGGAGATGTTTTAAAATTAGAAGAAAAAATAGTTGAAAAACTGGAAGAGTGCTTAAATGATCATGAGACAACTTATGTTGTAAATGATCTTAGAGGATTTATCGATTATATAGAAAAAATAGTAGAGATAAAAGAGTATAATGAAAAGTTATATAATGAAATAAGTTATATAAAGAATTTACATATACATAGAATTGAATATGAAAGAGAAATTAGCTGTCAAGAAAATATTGATGATATAATAAATGATATTAAGGATATAGAAGGAAAAGTATGCAAAAGCATAGACCAAAGAGAAATATTAAAATTGGATAAAATAGAAAATGAAATTAGCAAAGATTATCTTTATGCAAAAGATATCGAATTATTTAAGAGGATTATTTCAATAAAGAATAATAATGTTTGGGAAAATTATGATGAAGCAGCTAAAAGAAAAACAATATCAATTCAAATGCCTAAGAAAATAGATTTAGAATATATTAAGGTTAAAAAAGGATCAGTGGAATATCATCAGCATATAAAAAGTAATATACCAAGAATGAAGAGGCTAATAGATAATATTAATAAATACATAGAATATGATAAAAATGACGTTACTACATGTACTATAAATCATAGTTCAGCATTACAAGATTCTATTAATATTGCAGTAGCTGTTTTTAATAACCAAGAGTTTAAAGCTATAAGTGGAAAGAATAATATAAAAGGTTATTGTATAGCACCTATGAAAAGTGAAGAAGAATTTTGCGCCTGTAAAGTTAATAAATTGGGGAAATTAGGTATCGGATATAAAAGAGTCAATGATAGTGAAAAAAAGATATTTGAAGAAATTAATAAACAAATAAAAGAGAAAAAAATAAAGGATGAAGGAAACCTTGTTTTATATAGCAAATGGGAGCCTTGTTTAAGCTGCTATTATGTGATTAGTCAGTTTTGCAAAAAATATCCCAAAATAAATGTTCAGGTTAAATATAATAAAAAATATGGAGAACATTAAAATAATAATATAACTATTGAGTATTGTAGTTATATTGTTGATAGAATTGTATAGAGATTATATAAGAACAAAATAAAATTTACAGATAAGGTTGGAGTTTGAATAAGGGGCTGTTGCACAAAGATTAAATGACCCCATATATAGTAATAAATAATTAAATATAAAACTATATATGGGAGATATAATCCTTAGTGCAATAGCCCCTTTGTATTATTATAAATTTGGATATTCTGTTTTAACAAATTTTTCTAAAGAAATAAGAGCTCTTTCAACTTTTTCAGTTTCTACACAGTATGCCATTCTGAAATATCCAGAGCATCCAAAGCTATCACTTGGAACAAGTACAAGATCGTATTTTAAAGCTTTTTTACAAAAAGCAGTAGCATCTTCTTCAAGTGCTTTAGGGAAAATATAAAATGTTCCACCAGGTCTTACTACTGTAAATCCAAGTTGAATTAATTTGTCATAAATAAGGTTCATATTTTTTTCATAAATAGACATATCGCATGTCATGTCTATACATTCTGCAACAGCCATTTGTATTACAGATGATGGACAATTATGTCCTGTTGTTCTTGAAATCTGACCACACATAAGTGATATTAAATCTGCATCTTTGCATGAAGGATTTGCAGCTATATATCCTATACGTTCACCTGGAAGTGAAAGAGATTTTGAAAATGAGTAACAAGACAATGTGTTATCATAAAATTTTGATACATATGGAACTTCATTTCCATCAAAGAATATTTCACGATAAGGCTCATCTGATATTATAAAAATTTCATGCCCGTATTCTTCCTGTTTTTGATTTAGAATATCTGAAAGCTTTGTAAGTGTTTCTTTACTATAAACAATTCCTGATGGATTGTTTGGAGTATTTATTAAGATAGCTGCAGTTTTTTCATTAATCATTTCTTTAAACTTTTCAAAATTTATTTGGAAATCAGTAGTATTAGCTGGTACCACAACAAGTTTTGCACCACTGTAATTTACATATGGAGTGTACTCAGGAAAATATGGCGCAAAAGTAATTATTTCATCACCTTCATTTGTTACGCATCTTATTGCATGTGAGAGTGCACCTGCAGCACCACTTGTTGGAAAAATGTGCTCTGATTTGTAATTCATATTAAAACGTTTATTTAAAGATTCAGCTACAGCCTCTTTGAATTTATTGTTTCCTAAAGTTGGACTGTATCCATGAAGTGCGCATGGATCTTCATTTTTTAATAAATCTATCATAACTTGATTGAATTTCTCGGGTGTTGGAACTGATGGGTTTCCTATACTGAAGTCAAATACATTTTCGGCCCCTATTATAGCTTTTCTTTTAGATGCTGCTTCAGCAAATGTTCTTATTACAGAACGTGCATTAAGCATTTCTTTATATGTTTTAGATATCATTTTGTTGCCCCCCAAAAATAGTATAATAATGTTTTACGTTACGTAATATCCATTTATTATATTATAGCTTTTATGATTAATTTATCCAATACTTAATTAGAATTGAATAGCTTATAAGGGGGATTAAATAAGTAATTATATTTACTTGTAGCTATAGTTAAAAATAGTCAAATCCCAAATAGAATAAATGATTGTTTCATGTCCTATTTTTGATTTATTAATTTTTTTACTAGCACAATGCATTATATTTATAAAAATGTAACATACGTTACGGAACAAATTTTATTAAAATGATAGTATGATTATAGAAACAAGGAAAAGAGAAAAACTAAATTATAACATTATTGATGGTGGGAGAGAATGATATTTTATTAATGAAGGGGGAATAAGCATGAATCTTGAGAATTATCTAGAACAACATAAATCAATTAATTTGGAAATCGATAAATTAAAAGAATTAGTTAAAATAAATAACTTTGATAGTTATGTAGATGAAATTGCACAACATATAAATGTACTTTCTGGTAGGCTTAAAATACATTTATTAAATGAAGACACATATTTATATCCTAAATTAAAAGAAGCTATGGATGAAAATATAGTTAATTTGGCAAAAGAATATCAAAATGAGATGGGAGATTTAGCTACAATTTTCACTAGTTTTAAGGAAAAATACAATACAAAATCAAAATTACTTTTAAATCAAAATTATTTTATTAATGAATTTAATTCAGTAATTAGGAAAATTGAAAGTCGTATCGAAAAAGAGGAAAGTGGAATTTATAAATTAATTTCATAGGGGTGAAAGAAATGATTAGAAAAATTGTAGAAATAAATGAAGAGTTATGTAATGGCTGTGGAGCATGTGCAAATGCTTGTCATGAAGGTGCAATCATAATGATAGATGGAAAGGCAAAACTAATAAAAGATGATTATTGTGATGGATTTGGAGATTGCTTGCCTGCATGTCCTACAAATGCTATCACCATTATAGAAAGAGAAGCAGAGGCTTATGATGAAGTAGCTGTGAAAAAGAGAATGGAAGAGAAGAAAAAAACATTAAGCATTGGCGGAAACAATATACATGCGTGTCCAGGAAGTATGGCAAGAGCTTTAAAAATAAGCGAAACAGAAGATACTTCAATAGCAACTTCAAATACAAAATCAGTTAATAGTACAAGTAGACTTATGCAATGGCCTGTTCAGATTAAATTAGTTCCAGTAAATGCAGATTATTTTGATAATGCTAAGCTACTAATTGCAGCTGATTGTACAGCTTATGCATATGCAAACTTTCATGAAGATTTTATAAAAAACCATATAACATTAGTTGGGTGTCCTAAACTTGATGAAGGAGATTATTCTGAAAAATTAGGACAAATCATTAAAAACAATAATATTAAAAGTGTAAAAATTGTTAGAATGGAAGTACCTTGCTGTAGAGGATTAGAACATGCAGCAATAGAAGCGTTGAAAAATAGTGGGAAAATGATACCGTGGCAAGTTGTTACAATAACATGTGATGGAAAAATTAAAGAAGATTAGAAATATAAAATAATCGAGTAATGAATATGTTGCAAAAGAATAAAAACTGCAATATAGTCTTTATTAAATACTGGGCTTTAAAAGCAATATATTGTGGGGTGATCTTTGAGGCAACAGCTTTATATTTTCTACTGTACAAGTGCAGATGTTTAATCATAAATATATGATTAAACATCTGCACTTATTTTTTAGCTGAAAAAACTAAATATAATTATAATAAATAGATTAATTTATTTTACAACTATTTTGCAATTTGTATAAAAATTTTGTTATATAATGGATTTGTATACATAAATTATGATTTATATATTTATCAAAAATATACGTGTTGTGATAGTTAAAAAATTAATAAAACAATTACTTGTTCTATTTTCGTTTTGATTATTAGTAACTAGCACAACGCGTAAAATATAGAATTGCTATTATAGGAGTGAATATAGTTGAAAATAAAGATTTTAATTGTTGAAGATGATGAAGCCATATCTAATTTAATAAAAATAAACTTGAATATGGTAGGTTATGAGAGCAAGCAGATATTTGATGGATTGGAAGCATTTCATATAATTGAAAAAGAAAATTTTGATTTAATACTAATGGATATTATGCTACCAGGTATGGATGGTTTTGAATTGATGAATAGAATAAAAGATTTAAATATACCAGTAATATTCCTTACAGCTAAAAATGGACTTGTTGATAAAGTGACTGGTTTAAAATCGGGTGCAGAGGATTATATCGTAAAACCATTTGAAACAGTTGAACTGCTTGCAAGAATTGAAGTGGTTTTAAGAAGATACTCTAAAAATAGTAATTGTATAGAATTTAAGAATCTGAAAATATATGAAGAAGAAAGAATTATAAAAAAAGATGATGAGATAATTGATCTTACCTTAAAAGAATTTGAACTTATGCTTATACTGGTTAAAAATAAAAATATGGCTTTATCAAGGGAGTATTTGCTAGAGAAGATATGGGGTTATGAGTATATGGGAGAAACAAGAACAATAGATACTCACATTCAAAAAATAAGAAAGAAACTTGATATTGCAGACAATATAAAAACTATATATAAAATTGGATATAGATTAGAGGAATGATATATGAAGCTATGGCAGAAAATATATATATTTTCTTTACTATTACTTATATTAACCATAAATTCATCAGGAATTATCTTGATACAAAAGTTTCATAATGATTCATTAGAAAAAGAGATTAAGAAATGTATTTCAGAACAAAAAGCTATCTCTTCACAATTAAGAATTAATTCTTTATATATGAAGAAAATCTATTCAAATATTGATTTTGATATAAATACACTAATTGGTATTTCAATGAATGAATATAATAATTCTACTAATGATGAGAATGGACAAGATGAAAATATAGAAATTTTAGATTCTAATGATAAGATATTATATTCAGATATGAAATTTCCTGCTTCAGGTGAAATGCAGGAATTAGAAAAACTTTCTTTAGAAAAAGTTAACTATATTATTAGAACAATTGATGATAAACAGTACTTATATGTAAGCAGTTTAGTTAATTTTAATAATGACTCAATAAAAATACACTATGCTAAAGACATTTCTAATATATATATACAAAAAATGAATCAATATGCTTTTTTTATTAAATTGGATATTTTAATATGTTCAATTTTTGCCCTTTTTATGTTTTTTATAAGCAGATTAATAACAAAACCAATAAATTCTTTAATAGCTTCAACTAAAAAAATATCTTTGGGTCAGTATTCTGAAAGGGTTAATATAAAATCAAAGGATGAATTTAATGTGCTTTCAAATAATTTTAATATTATGGCTCAGACAATAGAAGATAATATAAATACACTTAAAGTATCAAATATTGAAAAGGAAACATTTATAAATAATCTGACTCATGAGCTTAAGACACCTTTAACATCTATAATTGGATATGCCAATTTAATAAGAACGTCAAAATATAATGAAGAATTATTTTTTGAAGCAGCAGATTATATTTATAAAGAGGGGAAAAGACTTGAGCAAATGACATTTAAAATGATGAATCTAATTTATGCAAAAACTCAGGAAATTAAATTAGCGCCTGAAAAAATAATGCCAATAATATATGAAGTTGAAAAGTCTTTGAGTGTCAATCTTAAAGAAAAAAATATAGATTTAATTATTGAAGGGGAAGAGTGTATATTAGATGTAGATAAAGATTTGATTAATATGGCATTAGGTAATTTATTAGAAAATGCTATAAAAGCATCTGAAAATAATTCTAAAATATTTTTAAAGATATCTGTTTTAAATAATAAAACTTTCATATCAATAGAAGATTTTGGATCAGGAATATCAAAAGAACATTTAGATAAAATATGGCAACCCTTCTATGTTGTTGATAGAGCAAGAAGCAGAAAAAGTAATGGTGCAGGGATTGGACTTTCTATCTGTAAAAAAATAGCAGAGGTACATAATGCAGAAATTAAAATAAATAGTGAACTAGGAAGAGGGACAGAAGTGACAATGATTTTTACTAATTCTAAGGATACTATAGATAATTTAATTAGATAAATGTAATAAAGTAAAATCACAAAAATAAAATTAAGTTTACAACTATTTTACATTTGGAATAAACTTCTGGGACATCTTAATTTTATACTTAAATATAGATAAGTATTTATTTACAATTAAAAAATAAGAATATATGGGGGAAATTATTATGAACTCTAAGAAAATAGTTGTGATTTTATTAACTATAGGTGTAGTAGCTGTTGCTTGTGTTATGTTTAGTAAAATTAGTATAAAAGGAGTTTTCACAGATAATGTAAAACAGGATGTTGTTTATACAAAAGATGATACTTCAGAAGCAGCTCAAGGAGATTTTTATGTGAGTGGTTCAGAAGAGGAAGCTTATAAAGAAAAATGTTTAGAAATTCTAAAAAAATATTTTAATATATCAATTAACAACAATGAAAAATTACATTTTGAGGCATTAAGGTTTAATGAAAAAACTTTAGATGAAATGAAGGAAAAATCAATAAAAGATCTGAAGGGTTTATATGAAAATAAGAAAATTTCCAAGGAAGAGTATGATAAAGAAATGAAAAGTCATGATGGTGGATCAGATGATGTAGATGCATTCATTAAAGGGCGAGTGGAGAAATCAAAACATGGAATGATTTCTACTACTTTGGAAGATGAAAACAGATCTTATCTTATTGTTTTTAACGAAAATACAAAGGATGTAGATTTTGTTATGTTGAATGAAGCAAATTATAATAAATCAGATGATTCATTAACACTTAATGAAGAACAATTAAAAAGTACAGCAGAGAATTTTATTAAGCAAAATAAGTTAGGAAATATAGAAAATCCTAAATGTATACTTGTAAAAAATGGGAAAGTTTTTTGTGAAGATGAAAAGGATCAAAGCAAAAAAGTAAATGTAGGTATTGACACTTATACAGGGAAAGTAATCAACTTTTCTGTAAATGAATATGCAAGTTTAGAGTATGATGAAGAAATCAATAAAGAATAAATAAAGTTATTTAGATTTTATTTATTCTTTAGATATAATAAGAAAAAATGAATATAGTATATAAATATTTAAACATGCGACAAATTTAAATATTTATCAATGATTTCAAAAATACATTAAAGACAATATATTTTTCGAAATTTTATTGGAAATAAAAATTTAAAATCTTGTATTTCTATAATCATTAGGAGAAATTTTATAGTATTCTTTGAATTTTTTATAGAAAAAACTTTGATTTGTTATTCCTACTTTTTCAGCTATAGTTTGAATAGATAAATTGGTATTTTTTAAATATGAACAAGCTATATTTAAGCGTTGTGTTAGTTTTATTTCGTTAAAGGTTTTTCCAGTCTTTTTCTTAATTAAATAAGATATATATTTAGGATGATATCCAAAGGTCTTTGCTATATCATCAATATTACAATCAGAATAGTTTTTTTCAATGTAATGGAGGATGTCCATTAATATTTTAGAACTATCATCAGATATTTGTATTAATTGATTTCCTGATCTTGTATGATAAATACGAAGTAATTCTATAAATATAATTACAAGGTATGATTTTATAATTTCTTTACTATAAATTTTATTATCGTAATATTCCATTAAAAGACTATTGAATAATTCTATTATTTTCATGGATTTTTCTGTCTGAAAAATTAGATAGTGATTGTGATTTTCTGTATTTGATAAAGAATTGATAATAAAGTTTGCCATAACACTTTGCTCACCAATGCGATTAATTAAGCTGTTTGAGAAAAAATCATTGCTCATACTAATATTAATTATAATATCATCTTTACCTGTCTTCATTTTTGCACGAACTACATCTTTATCAAAAATGCAAACATCTCCTTTATGTAAAGTTATGTATTCATCGTTAATGAGATAAGTACATTTACCTGAATATATGTAATTCATATTAATATTTGAATGTATATAAAATGGAACAAATGTATATCTAGAATCTTTTCTAATTAATATTTCTTTCTCGGCTAACTTATCTAAACTAAAGCAAAACACTTCTTTTCCGTCAACTATCTTGCTGTTCATGGATTTATAACGCGGAGATACACTGCCAGGATTATCTAAATAATATTGTTCACGTTCTGTGTTTTTTATTAATAATTTATTTAATTTATCTGTATCCATAATTTATCCTCCATAAATTAATCTCCAATTATTTATAGTATATCTTACTTTTTGTTAGTGTGTAAACAATTTTATGACATTGTTGTACTATATAAAAGCCTATATAATGAACTTGTAAATAGAAATTTGATTATATAAAAATAAATAGCTATTATTTTTGCTCATAATTAATTTAAGGGGGAAAAAATATGAATTATAAGAATTTATCTAAAGAAATCCTACAGAACATCGGTGGATCTGATAATATAAAAAGTTATACTCACTGTGCAACAAGGCTACGTTTTAACTTAATTGATGAAAATAAATTTGACCAAGATCTTTTAAAGAAAATTAATGGTGTTATGGGAACTGTAATAAGTGGAGGTCAATGCCAAGTAATAATTGGCACAGATGTATCACATGTTTTTGATGAATTGAAATCGTTATTGTCTAATGTAAAGATGGATGAAGTTTCAGATGAGGTAATAGATGAAGATAAATCTAAATTTTCAAAAGTTTTAGATACTATTTCAGGAATATTTACACCGATTTTACCTGCTATAACAGGTGCTGCAATGATAAAAGTAATTATTATATTACTTACTATGAGTGGAATATTATCAAAAGATACTCAGACATATCAAATATTGACTTTTGTTGGTGATACTCCTTTTTATTTCTTACCAATTATGCTTTCATATTCAGCAGCAGTTAAATTTAAAATGAATCCAATGATGGGTATGTTACTTGGATTAATGCTGATTCATCCAACATATACAAACATGGTATCAGCAGGAGAAGAAGTTAAATTATTTGGATTTTTAAGTGTAACATTAGCAACTTATACATCAACAGTTATTCCAGTAATTCTTGTTGTATGGGCAGGATCATTTGTTGAAAAATTTGCAGATAAAGTATCTCCAAAAGCAATTCGTTTCTTCTTAAAACCAACAATTACATTATTAATTATGATACCATTAGCATTCTGTGTTGTTGGACCACTTGGAACAATTGTTGGTAAAGGATTAGAATCTGTATTAAATGTAGTACAGACACAAATTCCATGGGCTCTACCAATTATATTTGGTGTTTTAGCTCCAATAGTTATTATGTTTGGTATGCACTATGTAGTTACAATTCCATTAGTTATGACAGCAATTAGTGTAAATGGTTTTGATATGCTTGGAGCAGGATTCTTAGTCGCAAATATGGGTCAAGCAGGAGCGGCTTTAGCTATAGCATTACTAGCTAAGAATGCAGATTTTAAAGCAATGTCTGCATCAAGTGGACTTACAGCACTATTAGGAGTTACTGAACCTGCAATGTATGGAGTAAATCTAAAATTAAAGAAGCCTTTTGTTGCTGCATTAATAGGTGGTGGAATAGGCGGAGTAATCTGTGGTATTGGTGGAGTAAAACGTATTGTTTTTGGACCAACAGGATTAACAACAATCCCAATTTTTATCGACCCTAACAATTCTATGAATATAGTATATGCAGTTATTGCTGTAATAGTAAGTTTCGTTATAGCATTTGCTATAAGTTATTATTTAGCTAAAAAAGATAATAAACTAATGAAAGAGATAGGTGAATAGATATGAGTAAATTTCCAAAAGATTTTTTATGGGGAGGTGCAATAGCTGCATCTCAAGCTGATGGTGCTTATTTACAGGGAGGAAAAGGACTTGATACTCAAGATTTAAGATACTTTGATGCATCATGGGATAAAGAAAAAAGAACTGAAAATAGAAATATAAATATGACAACAGAAAGATTTAATGAAGCATTAGTTGCAAAAGATATTACAAATTATCCTTTTAGATGGGGAATAGATTTTTATAACAAATACAAAGAGGATTTAGCTTTATTTGAAGAATTAGGATTAAAAATATTTAGAACTTCGATTAACTGGGCAAGAATTTTTCCTAATGGAGATGATGAAACACCGAATGAAGAAGGATTACAATACTATATCAATTTATTTGATGAATGCCATAAAAGAGGAATGAAAGTATTTGCGACAATTCTACATTACAATATACCAGTTAATTTAGTAACTAAATATGGTGGCTGGAAAAATAGAAAATTAGTTGATTTTTACTTAAAATATGCAACAACATTATTTAAGAGAATAGGTAATAGAGTTGATTATTGGCTTCCATTTAATGAAATAAACTGTGCAAAATTTAATCCATACAATGGATGCTGCCTTATTAAAGATCAGGAAGAAGATTATGAATCTGCAATTTTCCAATGCCTACATCATCAATTTATAGCTAATGCTTTAACGATAAAAGCTGCACATGAAATTTTACGAGGTTCAAAAGTTGGTGGAATGATAGCAAGATTTACAACTTATCCTGCTACATGTAAACCAGCAGATGTAATGCAGGCTATTCTTGATGAAAATTATAAAAACTATTTTTATACTGATGTAATGGCTAGAGGTAAATATCCATCATATACTCAAAGAATGTTTGAAGAAAGTAACATTAAAATTGTAAAAGAAGATGGAGACGATGAAATATTAAAGAATAATACTGTAGATTTCATAGCCTTTAGTTATTATATGTCTATGGTTGCTTCAACAGATGATAACTATGAAAAGTCTAGTGGAAACTTAGTTTCAGGAAACAAGAATCCATATTTAAAAGCAAGTGACTGGGGATGGCAGATTGATCCAGAGGGATTACGTATTTCACTTAATGATATGTATGACAGATATCAGCTTCCAATGTTTATTGCTGAAAACGGAATAGGTGCTTATGATACATTAGATAATGGACAGGTGCATGATACTTATCGTATTGACTACTTAAAACAACATGTTGAACAAATGGGTGAAGCAATTAAAGATGGTGTTGATTTAATAGGATACACTATGTGGGGAATAATTGATATTGTATCTTGTGGAACTATAGAAATGAGTAAGCGTTATGGAGTAATCTATGTAGATAGGGATGAAGAAGGTAAAGGAAGTAATGATAGATTTAAGAAAGATTCTTTCTATTGGTATAAAAAGTGCATAGAAAGTAATGGAGAGATAGTATAAACTAAAAAAATTATTTATTAATAAATAAAGGGATTAAACTAATATCTATAGATTTGGTGCTTAGAAAAAAGCATCTTGTCTGTAGATATTTTTTATTTATAAACAATTATAAAATTTTTTAAGACAAAGCCAAGTGATATTAATAATTTGAATAATTTTTAATAGTTAAATATATAACTAAATAAAAAGGAAGAAAGTCGATATTTAAAATATTATGGAATAAATATATAATATTGATATATAACAAGTAAAATGTGAGGTGATTACTTGAAAAACGAAGAAAAGATAAAAATGGTTATATCTACACTAAGTAGTAATGCTTTAAAAAAAGGTGAACAAGGGATAACAGCACAAGATATTAGTGAGGTTCTTGGAATAAAGAGAAATGTAATAAGTCATTATTTAAATAGGATGGTTGATGATGGACTAGTAATTAAAACAAAGACTAGACCTGTATATTTTTTATACAAGGAAGTAATTGATAAATTTAATAATGAACAATTAAATCAAGAAGATGATATTTTTAATAAAGTTATAGGAGCGAATGGTAGTTTAGCTAATGCTGTTAAGGAATGCAAATCTGCTACATTATATCCTGGTAATGGACTACCTATTCTTTTAACAGGAAGTAGTGGAGTTGGAAAGAGCTTTATGGCAAAGCTAATTTATGAATATGCCAAAGAGAAAAATATAATAAAGAAAGAGGCAAAATTTATAACTCTTAATTGTGCAGAGTATTCAGATAATAAGGAGTTATTATCATCAAAGTTATTTGGTTATGTTAAAGGAGCTTTTACTGGAGCTGATAAAGATTCAAGTGGTGTAATTGATGAAGCTGAAAACGGTTATTTGTTTCTTGATGAGGTGCATAGATTATCACCAGAAGGTCAAGAAAAGCTATTTTTATTATTGGATAAAGGAGTTTTTGAGAGAATAGGGGAAAGTGGTAATCCAAGAAAAGCTAATGTAAGATTAATATGTGCAACTACAGAAAAAGTAGATGAATTTTTAATAGATACATTTATAAGAAGAATACCTATCATAACTAATTTGCCTAGCATTGATGAAAGGCCAATTGATGAAAGGGTAGATCTTATATATAGATTCTACAAAGATGAAAGTGATATATTAAAGAATGATATTTTTGTGGATAGTGAAGTTATGAATAATCTATTATTCATGAATAAGGTTGGTAATGTAGGTGCTCTTAAAAATGCTATTAAATATAGCTGCGCAAGTAGCTTTAGAAATAGTGTTTCAGGTGAAATAGTTATTAAGCTAGATAATTTACCGGAGTCATTTATTAATACTGATAAGATAAAAAAGGTGTATTTTGATACAAATTTTCATATAAAGTATGGAGAAAAAATATCTGATATAGTATGTAAAAAAGAGACTACTATAATAATTGAACAATATATAAATATGATAGAAGAGATTTATGAAATTACAGAAAAGTATAATGAGAACTTAATAAAATTTGATGAATATAGAAAAATATTAGTAACCAAGCTGAATACAATTAATGAAGCGATAATATCTAGTGATGTTCATGAGAGTGATAGCATAAATTTTAAATTGTTCCTAAATTTAGTAGAAAAAGCAATAAGTAAATTAGAAAGTAACTATGGAATAAAATACTACAATAATAGTTCTAGAATAATAACATCAGCATTATTATTACTTAAAAATGCTAAAGAACTCAATAATTCAGAAATAATCAATATGCAAAAAGACATAATTAATATACTGAAAAATAAGAATTTTAAATATAACTATATTGCATTAAAAATACTGAAATATATAGAAGAAAATAAAGAATTTAATCTTGGTATAAATGGGGAGCTGTACATTACACTATTTATTTATATGCTTACAAAAAGTAATGATATAAATGATACAAATGGTATAATAGTTGCCCATGGTGATTCAACTGCAAGCAGCATAGCAAGCGTAGTGAATAAACTTCTTGGAGACTTTATATTCGAACCATTTGATATGCCAATAGATATGAATCCAGATGAAGTAACAGGAATAATAAAAAATTATATTAAGAATTTTTCAAAGAGTAAAGGAACTATATTTTTAGTGGATATGGGTTCTCTATTTGAAATATATCCAAGTATAAAAGATATTATGGAAGGTGAAGTTGCTGTTATTAATAACATAACAACTCAACTTGCTTTAAGTGTTGGAGATATGATAATAAAAGAAAAGAGTATAAAAGAAATAATAGATACAGCAGTAAGAGATACAAAAATAAGTTATAAGTACTTTGAAAGTAAAGAGAAGAAAAAGGCAATTATCACATGTTGTGCTACTGGTATTGGAGTAGCAACTAAAATAAAAGAGATAATAAAGAGTTGTATAGATGATGAAAATATAGAAGTATTAGCCTACGATTACTTTAAGTTAAAAAATAATGGATTAAGTGATGAAGTTTTTCATGATTATGAGGTTGAATTAATAATAAGTACACTAGATTTAAAAATAAAAGGATTTGATGTGATTTTATTAAGCGACTGTTTTAAAAAAGATGGTGAAGAAAGACTTAGAAAAGCGTTTAGTAAGATTGTAAAAAGCAGAAGTGCAGATACTTTAATTAAAGATTTAGTAAAGCTACTATCACTTCAAAATATTATAAGTAGAATGATTATACTAAATCCAGAAAGAGTAATAAATGATGTAGAAAGAATAATCAATATACTGGAAATCGAATTAGAAGTTAAATTAAATAGTGACTTAAGGTTAACATTATTTATCCATACGGCAATAATGATAGAAAGGGTAGTGTTAAATAGGGACACAAAGTTTGATGACGGTGATGAAATACATATAAATTGTGACACAAAGGATTTAGAGTTAGTACAGAATATATTAAATAATGAGTTAAAAGAATATTCAATAAAAGTTCCATCTTATGAAACAGCAGTAATATTGGGCATTATAAAAAATAGAATATAAAATTTTAATGATTTAAAGAAGCGTTACACAAATGTGGCACGCTTCTTGCTTTATATAAAAGTATCAAAGAAAGATATGCAGAAATTATTATAGAAATAAATTAAGAAAGGAATGAGTTTATGTTTTTAAAAGAAAGAGATAGGCTGATTAGAAAGTTTGATAATGAAACAGTATGGATCGAGCCATGGGGAGATAATAGTCTTAGAGTTAGAGCAACATTATTACCAGAAATGCCTGATAATAAATGGGCATTACTTGATAGACAAGAAAAAGAAAACGATAACTTAAAAATTGAAATAAAAAATAATGAGGCTTCAATAAAAAATGGTAATATATCAGCAACATTTACATCAAGAGGAACAATAATATTTAGAAATCAAAAGGATGAAGTTATTCTTGAAGAATATATACGTCAAAGAGCAGTTTTAAATGATACTGGAAATGAAGATGTTAATGTAAAAACTATAAAAGCATTTTCATCAACTTTAAAATTAAATCCACGTGAATTTAAGCCAATACTTGGAGGCGATTATAATCTTACAGTTAGATTTGAATCTGATCCAGAGGAAAAAATATTCGGTATGGGACAATATCAACAAACATTTTTAAATCTAAAGAATTGTTCCATAGAATTAGCGCAAAGAAACTCACAGTCATCTGTTCCATTTTATATTTCAAGTAAAGGATATGGTTTCTTATGGAATAATCCAGGTGTTGGAAAGGTCAACTTTGCTAAAAATATTACAGAGTGGCAGTTATATTCAACAAATGTTTTAGATTATTGGATTACAGCAGGGGATACGCCAGCTGAGATCGAAGAAAAATATGCAGAGGTAGCAGGTAAAGTACCTATGATGCCAGATTATGCATTAGGATTATGGCAAAGTAAGATGAGATATCAAACACAAGATGAAGTTATGGAAGTTGCTAGGAGATATAAGGAAAAGGGCATAACACCATCTGTTATAGTAATTGACTTTTTCCATTGGACAGAGCAAGGACATTTTGATTTTGATGAAAGATATTGGCCAGATCCAGCTAAAATGATTAAAGAACTTGATGAAATGGGAATAAAAGCAATGATTTCTGTATGGCCAACAGTTTCAACAAACGCTAAGACATATCAAGAATTCTTAGAAAATGGATATTTGATCCATGTTGATAGAGGCGTAAAAATGACAATGCAGCAGCTTGGAAATACAGTATTTATTGATACAACAAATCCAAATGCGCAAAAATACGTTTGGAGTAAGCTTAAAGAAAGCTATGTAAGTAAGGGATTCAAGCTATTTTGGTTAGATGTAGCTGAACCAGGATACATGGTATATGATTTTGATAATTATAGATATTATAATGGACCAAGTCTTCAAGTTGCTAACTTATATCCATTAGAATATACAAAGATGGTCTATGATGGATTAAAAGAAGAGGGTGAAGAAAATATAGTCAGCTTAGTAAGATGTGCATGGGCTGGAAGCCAAAGATATGGTGCACTTGCATGGTCTGGTGATATTGATTCAAGCTTTAAAGCATTTAGAAATCAAGTAAATAGCGGATTAAATATGGGAATAGCGGGAATACCTTGGTGGACTACTGATATAGGAGGTTTCCATGGTGGAAATCCTGATGATGAAGAATTTAGAGAATTAATGATACGTTGGTTCCAATATGGAACATTTACTCCAGTGCTAAGAATGCATGGTGATAGGCAACCACACTCAGAGCCTTTAGGTACAGACGGTGGAGGACAATGTTCAAGTGGAGCTCCAAATGAAATTTGGTCTTATGGAGAAGAAAATGAAAAAATATTTACAAAATATATTAGAATTCGTGAAGCTTTAAAACCTTATATTAAGGAGTTAATGAAAGAAGCACATGAAAAGGGAACTCCAATAATGAGACCATTATTCTATGATTTCCCTAATGATAAAACAGCTTGGAATATAGAAAATACATTTATGTTTGGACCAGATATTCTAGTTGCTCCAATTATAAATTACAAAGAAAGAGAAAGAGAAGTTTACCTTCCAACAGGAGAAAATTGGATAGATGCAAATACAGGTAAACAATACAGCGGAGGCAATTACTATACGATTGATGCTGATATTGATTCCATTCCAGTATTTTATAAACTAAACAATGAAGCAGTTAAGCTTCCTATGTTTAAGGACATAGTGAGAGGAGAATAGAAATGTATAAGATTATTATTGCTACACATGGAAATTTAGCACAAAGTATAAATGACACGCTTAGCCTTTTTGTTGGTGAAGATAAGGAAGTATATTCTATATGCTTAGATGATAAAGGCATATCAGAATTTGAAAAAAAGGCAGATAATGTAATTGAAGAAACTGGAGCAGATGAGGTGCTTATTTTCACAGATTTATTTTATGGGAGTCCATTTAATGTATTCTCATCTAAAATTGAAAAGTTTACGAATTCATATGAAATAATTGCAGGTGTGAATATGCCTGGAATATTGGAAGCCGTACTTAAACAAAAGGATATGACACTAAAAGAAGCATTGCCTTCAATTATAGAAGCTAATAAGCCAGTTATATTTAGTGAAAAATTTAATTTAAATAATATGAATGAAGACGATGAATAAAAAGGAGGAAGAAATTAATGGAATTACAATTTTGGCAAATGGCACTGGTTATTTTATACGGCCTATTTATTAACTATGAAAAAAACAGTACAATGTTTGGAACATATCAACCTGTAATGTGTGGTTTTGTGGTTGGATTGATATTAGGTGATGTTAAAACTGGATTATATGTTGGTGGAACATTACAATTAATGTCACTTGGTATTAGTAATTTTGGTGGAGCATCAGTTCCTGACTATCAAACAGCGACTATTGTTGGTACATTTATAACTATATCTACTGGTCAAAAGCCAGAAGTTGGAATTACTATAGGCATTCCAGTAGCATTATTCATGGTTCAATTAGATGTATTAAGAAATACATTTGGTATATTCTTGCAACACAAAGCAGAAAAATATGCAGAGTCAAGAGAATATAATAAAATTCAGTTAATGCAGATGGTAGGCGTGGCTGTAACAATGTTAACTACAGGAATACCAGTATTCTTAGCTGTAGTATTTGGACCAGATCTTGTAAACACTATTTTAAATTATACTCCAGAATGGCTAATAGGTGGATTATCAGTAGCGGGAGGATTACTTCCAGCTGTAGGTATTGGATTACTATTACGTTATCTACCAGTAAAAAGTTATATTAGTTATCTTATTATAGGTTTTGTTCTTGCTGTTTATTTAAATATACCAATATTAGGAGTAGCTCTATTAGGAGCAGCAATAGCATTACTTAACTATAAAAAGAGCACTCAATTAGAAGCTCAAACTCAAACTGTAGGAGGTATGGATGAAGATGAATAATGAAGTAAAACAACAAGAAACAGTTTTAGATAAAAAAACACGTTATAAAGTTTTATGGAGATGGATATTTACAAGTAGTGTATCATCAAACTATGAAAAAATGCAGGCACTTGCTTATTGTTATGCTATTATGCCTTTCCTAAAATTCATTCATAAAGGTGATCCAGATGGTCTACAAACAGCAGTAAAAAATCATTTACAGTTCTTCAATACAAATCCATGGATAGCTCCATATGTATTAGGAGTAAACATAGGTATTGAAGAAAAAGAAAAAAATAATGCAGCTGAAGCAATAGCATCTCTAAAGACAGGACTTATGGGACCACTTGCTGGGCTTGGTGATAGTATGTTTGTTGTTATACCTTGGACAATATTTGGAGCAATTGCTGCCAATATGGCTCTTCAAGGCAGTGCTATTGGAATAGTTCTATGGCTTGCAGTTGGAATTACATTAAAAATGTTAAGTTTTCCTCTTTTTGAAATGGGATATAAGTCAGGTACAAGTTTAGTAAATTCTTTAGGTAAAAAGTTAAAAACAATTTCAGAATGTGTTGCAATACTAGGTTTAATGGTTGTAGGAGCCTTAATTCCATCAGTTATTAAAGCAAATATAGCTTTCGAATTTGCCCAAGGTGATGTAACAATGAAAGGCCAAGATATTTTAAATCAAATTATGCCAGGAATAATCCCAGCAGCGCTTGTGTTTTTAGTTTACTATCTTTTAGGTAAAAAAGTAAAACCAGTTTATTTAATACTATTAGTTATGGTAATTGCAGTACTTGCATATGTATTAAAAATATTAAAATAGGAGTTGATTAGTTATGGAAGGAATTACACATATAAGAATAGATGACCGTCTTATCCATGGTCAAGTAGCTACAATGTGGACAAATGAATTAGGGGCTACACGCATAATGGTTATAAATGATGAAGTAGCAAATAATGATATGCAAAAATCATTACTTAGGATGGCAGCGCCACCTAATGTAAGTACATCTATTATTACTAGAGAAACAGCAGTAAAAAATATATCATCTGGCAAGTATAAAGGACAGAAAGTATTTATTGTTGTTAAATCGCCATTAGATATATTATATTTACTTAATAATGGGTTAGATATAAAAGAAATAAATGTAGGAAATATGTCAGCAAAATCAAATACAGAAGTTATAAAAACTACAATTAGCGTTACTAAGGAAGAAAAAGAAGCATTTAAAGAACTTATAGAAAGAGGAGTAGAAGTGACAGCAATAATGACACCTGGAGCTCCTAAAGTATATCTTAAAGATTCATTATAAAATAAACTAAAGAAAGGAGATTAGCATAAATCAAATAAATTTCATGCTAATTTCCTTTTGCTTTAAATTGAAAAAAATATATTATAATTAAAAAGAGAAATTAATTATTTTACTTGTTAGGAATTTATATATGTTCTAAAAAATTTTTCATGAAAAGTGATTTCTTTTTTGGTAACGCTGTATAAAGTAATCCAGATAAGTAAGAATCTATTAATTAAAACCTATATATTTAAAATATGGTCTTATGAAGGAGATGAAAATTATGAAGGGTATAGTTCATATAAGAATAGATGATAGATTACTACATGGTCAAGTTGTAGCATTTTGGAGTAATTCATTGCAAATATCAAGAGTAATGGTAATAAATGATGAAGTAGCTAATGATGAGCTTCAAAAAACATTTCTAAGAATGGTGGCTCCAGCCAATATAAGAACGTCTATATTGGGTAAAGAAACAGCAGTAAAAAATATTTTAAATGAGAAATATTTAGGACAAAGAGTAATGATAATTGTTAAGAATCCCAAAGATATATTGGATTTAATGGATTTAGGATTGGATATAAAAGAAGTGAATGTTGGAAATATGGCGTCACGAAAGGATACTATTCAAATAAAAAGATCAGTTAGTATAACTAATGATGAGCTTGGAAATTTCCTACAGCTTGAGAAGAGAGGGGTGCTGTTAACTGCGATGATGGTACCTGATGAAGGTAAAAATTATTTAAAGGATTATTTAAAAAAGGCTATAAAGATATAGTTATTAGTATAGTTAATTATCTTAAGTTTAAGGAAGTTATTAAGATGAATAAAATATTGTGATTTAGTGTTGGCTAATAAAAATGCATATGAGACAAATTTAAAACTATATGTGCTTTGCTTATTTTTGAATAAATAGGGGATATGATAAGATTCAAATATATGAATTTTATTATATCCCCTATGTATTTAAAAATATTAAATACTTTTGATAGATATTATACAATGATTTACGAAGTAGTAAGTGTAAGGGATAATTAATTATGCAAGCTTGCTTAGGAAGAAGGTTAAATAATGAAAATCAATGAGGAAAATTTTCTTATTCAATTGCGAAAAAGAAATGAAAAAGCACTTGATTATGTCATAGAAAACTATGGATGGATTATTAAATCTATTATAAAAAAGCATTTATATAATTTACAAAGTGTTCAAGATGAATGTATAAATGATGTATTGCTTGGAATATGGAATAATATTGATACTTTTGATGAAAGCAAAAGTGAATTTAGAAACTGGGTAGCTGGAATAGCAAAATTTAAATCTATAGATTATAAAAGAAAATATTTAAAGGGCTTAGAGTATGAAAACATAGATGATTTAAATATATCTGAAGCAGATTCAACTTATGAACTTTTGAAAAATGAATTGAGTTTAGAAATGGAAGAGATGATGAATTGTCTTAATGAAAAAGATAGAGAATTATTTTATAAGCTATATATTGAAGAAATTGAAGTCAATAAAATTAGTGAAGAGACAGGAATGAAAAGAGATGTTATTTATAATAGGGTTTCTAGGGCCAAGAAAAAATTAAGAGATATTTTCAAATTTAAAGAAAGTAGAGGTTGTTAGAAGTATGGAAAAAGATATTTATAAAATTTTGAATGACATAGATATAAATATAGATGAATATGAAAAAGAAGATTTTAATGATATAGAAAAGAAGAAACTTAAAAATAACTTTAGAAAATCTATAAATAAAAGAAAATACAATAAAGGTAAAAGTATAGTAGCAGCAGCTTTAGTAGTAGGTGTAGTTAGTATTGGATTCTTTGGAACTGGTGTAGGCGCAGAAGTTTTAGGGAAAATCAGTGAAAGTATATCAAGTTCAATTGGAATTCAAAAGAATCTGGACAATTATAACACAGTTATCAATAAGCAGATAACTGATAATGGGATAACTATTCAGCTTAATGAGGTAATATTAGATCAAGTACAAAAGCAATTAATAATATCAGATACTATAAGTTCAGGAAAGTTATTAAAAGAATATGAGTCATTTGATAGTGATAGATCAATCTATATAAATAATAAAAAAGTAAGATTTACAAGTGGAAGTGGAGGAAGTCGAAATTTAGATGATTATACTACACAGACAGTCTATGAATATGATTTGGGTTATTTAGATGATATTGATCTGAGTGGTGAATTAGATATTAAAATAGCATATTCAAAAGTTATGATTAATCATGAAAATTCTCAAAGAGGAAAATGGGAGTTTGAATTTAAAGCTAATGGAGATCAGCTAAAAATAGATACAAAAGAGATAAATTTAAATAATTCATTTACTCTTGAAAATGGAGAAAAAATAATATTAGAAAAATATACATCAAATGCATTAGGACAAAATATAATCTGTAAAGTTGAAAACTTTAATAAAAAAGAAAGTTATAATATTATGCTAAAAGGCACTGATGATCTTGGAAATGAAGTAATATTTGATTTAATCAGAGGGTCAAAAGATTCAATGGTTCTTAGATATGATAACATTAAAAGAAATTTAGATGATAATGCAAAAGAATTAATTTTAACACCATATGCAGTAAAATTTCCAGAAAATAGTGGTAAATTAAGTAATGATTTTGAAAGGGTAGGAGAAGAGTTTAAAATTAATATCAATTAACGTGTTATGCTAGTTAATAATAGTCAAAAACAAAAATAGAATAAATAATTGTTTCATAAAACTAGAAAAATAAAGAGGAAACTCGACTCATATTCATTCGCTGAGTAAGTTCGAGAAACAAAATACAAGATTTTGACTCTCACTTAAGACTTACCTCAAAGAGTAAGTTCGAAGGGAATGTAGATAGATTTGTGTAAAACAAATTTACTGCATTCTTTTTGTACTATCACAAGAATGATTTTTTGGGGAAAATAATATAGCTATAATTAAAATTACAGCTATATTACTTAAGCGTGAATTTTAGGTCCGTATAATATCAAATATTAAATTTCAGAAGAATAGTATTCAATTTCGCTTAGCTTACATTCATTAAATAATTCTTGAAATTCTGCATTTGACATTGTGCTATCAATTCCCTTGAGCTTATTAATCTCTACTGACATGTCAATAATAGTTAACTCTGAATACTCCATATAATTTAAGTATTCATCATACATAGATTTATAATCTCTTTTTAAGTGTTGAATCTGGTTCTTTAAACGTTCATTTTCAATTAATAATTGTTTGATTTTTAAATCTTCCTCACTCATGATAACAGACCTCCCATAATAATAATCAATACCATAACACTGAATTATATGGTGTTTATGAGAATATATTACTATATTTTTTGTTTTAAGGAAATTCACAATAAACATAAATAATCACCACAAAAAGAACTAGAAGTATTTTTTACATTCCAGTTCTTTTTGCTAGATATCTAATTTTAATGAGAAGTTTTATGAGCTTTATATCCATTCATTTTTCAAGGTAGTGAAGTTGTAAGTAATATGATGAAAGAATTAATTAGAGAAGTTAATAAAACAGTTTAAATACTAATTTTATAAAGTTATAATTGTATGTAGTAGAGAGGTGATAAAAATGTTGTGTCATTTAATGATAAATTTAGGAAAAGTACTCTGTACAAAGTCTAATGAATGGACGAACTTTGTGCAGAGTATGAAAATCATAAATTAAAGGTGCTGCCTTTAAAAGAAATATTCGTCCACATTGGATTTTGTACTTATAGAAATTAAAAATAATAAACTATAAGGAGATAATTCAATGAATAAAGATTTTAAAACATTTATTATATTTTGGTTTAGTCAGTCAATATCACAATTGGGAAGTGCAATGACAAGTTTTGCTCTTATAATATGGGTGTACACAAAGACAAATTCGGCTATGTCTATGTCATTAATGGCGTTTTGCTCCTATGTCCCATATATTGTTGTGAGTCTATTTTCAGGTGAATTTATAGACAAACATAAGAAAAAAACTATTATGTTAATATCAGATTCAATAGCAGCTGTATGCTCACTTGCAATATTTTTGATTTGGAACATGGAAGTTTTGGAAATCTGGCACATTTATATTGTTAATTTTGTAATTGGATTCATGAATTCATTTCAAGGACCAGCTCAATCAGTAGCTATTGCTAAAATTGTACCAGATGGAAAAATATCACAAGCAAGTGGCATGGATTCTTTTTCAGCTAATCTCATTAATATAGTGTCACCAGTTCTTGCACCTGCAATATTTTCATTTGGAGGGTTAGGTGTTGTTATAGGAGTAGACTTAGTAACATTTATTTTTGCATTTATCACACTTTTCATATTTATTGATATTCCAGAGAGTTTAAATAAAAATGGAAAAGGTAAATCTGCTTTTGATGGATGTAAAGAGGGCATTTACTTTTTATTAAAACATAAAGGATTATGGTATATTGTTTTAACAATGGCTGTTATGAATTTCTTTTCAAGACTCACTTATGAAAATATATTATCACCTATGATTCTTGCAAGAAGTGGTGGTAATAGTGAGATTCTTGGTTTAGTAAATGCTAGTTTAGGCATAGGAGGAATTCTTGGAGGAATTTTAGTGGCTTCAAATATTAAAATAAAAGATAATATAAAATCTATATATATTTCTGCAGCAATATCATTTTTGTTTGGAGATATATTAATGGCAATTGGTCAAAATGGAGTCTCATGGTGTATTGCAGGGGTAATTGCAAGTATTCCAATACCATTTATAATGGCTGGAGAAAGAGTTATTTTGTATAAGGCAATACCAGAGGAATTGCAAGGAAAGGTATTTTCAGTACGTAATGCAGTTCAATATAGTACGATTCCAATAGGAATTTTATTGGGAGGTTTTTTAGCTGATTATATATTTGAACCAATTATGAAATCGGATAAGATGATTGTATCAATATTTCACAATATTGTAGGGCAAGGGAGCGGAAGTGGTATGGCAGTTATGTTCTTGTGTACAGGAATATTGGGAAGTGTAGCAAGTATAGCAGCTTATAAGCTTAAAGAAATACAAAAATTAAGAGATATAAAGTAATGCAATTTACCTTTTTCATTAATCCAAAGATATAATAGAAATAGGTTATTAAAAATTTCAAAGGATAAAGAGAGGGGAAAATTATGCAGAGGAAAGTGTTAGATACAATTATATTTGCATTAAGCGGAATTTGTTTAATAATAACAATTCACATGTTTATAAGTTTAGGAATTTTTGTAGATGAATTTAATACATCTCCGAGTGTAGTATTAGGAGGAGATTTCTGGCTTTATATGAATTGGCTTAAGTTAGCTGTTACTATGATTATATTTGTCTTATTTGGAATTAATTTATTTAGTAAAAAATAAGTTATACATATTTGAACTATATAATAATAGTAACTCGCACAATGGTGTGTTTGTATAGTATTGAAATTAAAAATATATTTTGTTAAAATGATTTGCTGAGTTGAAAAATGCGTAAATCCAGGTTTGGGATTTACGCATTTTTTATTTTATCATTAGATTATCGTTAGAAAAAAGTTAAAAATGCAGAAATTAATTATTATAAACTTTTAATATAGAAAGTTAAGGGGGATTTAAGAATGAAGCTAACAAAGTTATATATTAAAAATAAATACAATAATTCAAGAGAAAATGTAAAAAGAATATTATGTTTATTTTTAGCTATTATGATATTAACAATTATGAGTTCAGTATTAAATTTAAAAGCAGCATATGGAACAGTTGGTGAAGCTGCTAGTAATAATGAAAAGAGTATTGAAAATAATGAGGATATAATAGAATTTATAGATAATTATTTTAATGAGAATATGGATAAATATAATGTACCAGGTGTTTCAGTTTCTATAATTAAAGATAATAAAGAGGTTTTATGCAAAGGGTATGGATATAGTGATTTATCAAAAGAAAAAAAGGTAGATCCATATGAAACAACATTTCCATTAGCATCAGGAAGTAAGCTTTTTACTGCTACTGCAATAATGCAATTATATGAACAGGGAAAGATTGAATTAGATTCAAATATTGAAGAATACATTACTCCTTATAAAATTGTTAATAATTTTGATAAATATGTGACAATAAGACAACTTCTTACTCACTCAAGTGGATTGGATGAATCAAGTGAACTTAATTCAAAAACAATAAATAAAGATGAAATCAAATCTCAAGAATATTATATGGACACTCATACTCCAGTTGTGATAAAAGAACCTGGATCAGTGTGTAGATATTCTAATGAAGGATATAATCTCTTAGGTTATATCGTAGAACGTGTTTCTGGAATGAGCTATGAAGACTATATAAAAGAAAATATTTTAGAAGCATTAGAAATGAATGCAAGTAGTGTAAGGCTTTATGATGATAAAATGTTATCAAAGGGATATATGTATGATGATGAGACATATAATGAGTTCCCGTTATTATACCAATATGCATCTGGATCTTCAGGAATAATTACAACAGCAGCAGATATGGAGAATTTTATGAGAGCATATTTAAATAAAGGCTCTTATAATGGTGCAAGTATTTTAAATGAAAAAACATGTGAATATATGATGGAAAAACAGTTTGCAAATGCTGAAGATTTTGCTGGAATGGGCTTTGGTTTTGTAAGGAGTAATAGAAATGGACAAAGAATAATAAAACATGAAGGAGCACTGCCAGGATATACAACAACAACATTTATGCTTCCAGATAAGAAGCTTGGAATAAGTATATTAACCAATTCACTATCTGCACTTCCATTTAATTTTGAAGACGAATTTCTAAATTATTTTTATTCATGTAATAACGACCAATACTTAAATGCAGTTAATGATAATAGCTCTTTATCTATTGATTTAAGTAAATATGAAGGAACATATAGAAGCTATGATGGTGTTTCTGTTACCAATTTAATGAAGTTTGGTGGGATTACAGAAGATATGGTCATTAAGGATAATAAGGATGGTACACTTACTTTAAATGAATGGACAACAGAAAAGGAAAAAATAAAAACAAGACTAGTTCCTGTAGATAACAATAAGTTTTTAAGAGAAGATGGAAAAGGATTTTTTGAGTTTAGGACTGATAACAAAGGTAATGTTTCATATGCTTTTAATGACATAAGCTTTAATTCTTTTGAAAAGATACATTTTTATGAAAGAGCTCAAGTTATATTCAGTATTATGGGAGCAATGTTAATACTTTTAATTTCCAATGGGATATTGTTTATAATATATTTAGTTAAGAAAAAAAAATATAACTTAAAGGTAACTAGAATAAAAAAAATACTAATATATGTGAATTTGAGTACTCAATTTATCTTTACTTTTGCAATGATAGGAAGTATTTATTTAATAAATTTCTTGAGTCTTAATAATGATTTGTGTTCAGTAAACTGGATATATGTATTATTGTTGCTAATTAAAATTGGAGCAGATTTATCAATAATAGTTATTGCTTCTACTATATATTTTATTGTTAATTGTAAAGTGAATTACAAAGAAAAAGCTTATTATATTTTAAATTCAATTATAAATGCTTTATTTATGTTTATGTTATATTATTTTAACCTTTTAAGTTATAGATTAAGCTAATGCAGTGTAATAGTAAAAAACATAAAACAAAACGTGTTGTGCTAGTTAAAAAATTAATAAAACAATTACTTGTTCTATTTTTGTTTTGACTATTAGTAATTAGCACAACCCGTTAAGTTAATAAATATGTTTATTAGTCCTTTGTGATTTTTTATAAAGTATATTAAGAAGAATGTTCCTAGTAAAATTTTATCCATATTGATATAATTTTACTGTAATATGTTTGCAACAAAATATGTATTTTATAAAATATTTATAACATAAAGAGGTAAATAAAATTATGTTTAATGTATTGATTATTGATGATGAGGAAGAAATAGTTGAATTAATAGAAGTGTATTTAAAAAATGAAGGATATAAAGTCTATAAAGCTTATAATGGGAAAGATGGTCTTGAAATAATAGAAAAAGAAACTATACACCTTATAATTTTAGACATAATGATGCCTGACATTGATGGAATAAAAGTATGTATGAACATTAGGAAGAATTATAATACTCCAATAATAATGGTCAGTGCAAAAGGTCAAGATATTGATAAAATACAGGGGTTATCTACTGGAGCAGATGATTATATTGTAAAGCCATTTAATCCAATGGAACTTGTAGCAAGAGCAAAATCTCAAATAAGAAGATACATATATTTAAATGACAATAAAAATTCAGCAGAAGAAAACTCAGATGAAGAAGTCGTTGAAATTAATGGATTAAAGTTGAATCAAAAAAGACATAATGTATTCCTTATGGGAAATGAAATAAAATTAACGCCTACAGAATATGATATTTTATTGCTTCTTGCAGTAAATAGGGGGAAGGTATATAGTGCTGAAGATATATATAAAGCAATCTGGAAGGAAAAATATTTTGAAGGGAATAATACTGTAATGGCTCATATGTGGAGGCTGAGAGAAAAGATTGAATCAAATCCTAAGGAGCCAGATATAATAAAGACAGTGTGGGGAGTTGGATACAAAATTGAATAAAAGCAGTATTAAGAATAGAATTATACTAAACTTTTTCACTAGTTGTATACAAGCTTTTATAATTACAATAATAAGTTTTATAAGTTTGTTTGGATTTGTTCATATAATATCAAATAATATGTATGTGAAATTATTAGAAATGTATAACAAAGATTATAGAATAATTATTTTGTATACAATAATATTATTCAGTATATTTATTACTTTAATGTATATTATATTCTCAAAAAAAATGAGCAAGATTACAGATTATTTAGGAGAGATATCAAGAAATATTGGAAAAGTTTCAGAAGGAAATTTGAATATAAATATTCCAGTAAGAACCGATGATGAACTTGGAGAACTTGCAGATAGTATAAATAAAATGTCTTATAATTTAAGTGAACTGATGAAAAGAGAAAAAGAATGGGATATAGAGAGAGCTAATCTAATTACTAATTTATCTCATGATTTAAGAACTCCATTAACTTCTATTTTGGGATTTTTAGGTATTATTAGGAAAGAAGCTGAAAACAATGAGAAGCTAAATCACTATTGTAACATCACTTTAAATAAAGCAGAAGAATTAAAGTATTTAATTAATCAGCTTTTTGAATTTACAAAAATAACAAATAGTGATTTTAAGTTAAATACAGTTGAAATAAGCCTTGAAGAATTAGCTGAGCAGGTTCTTATAAGCTTTACGCCTGAATTTGAATTTGCAAATATGGAGTACAGAATATTATCAGAAAATAGAAAAATTAAAATTGAAGTTGATCCACCTTTATTGATGAGAGCTTTTGAAAATATAATAACAAATTCAATCAAGTATGGCTCTGATGGAAAATATTTAGATATAAATATAGATGAAGATAATGAGTATGCATTTATTTCCTTCATTAATTATGGAGAACCGATTAAAGAAGATATAAATAATATATTTAATAAATATTATAGAAGCAAAAAGATATGTGATAAAAAGGAAGGAACAGGACTTGGACTTACTATTGTGAAGACTATTATTGACCTTCATGGTGGAGACATAATCGTATTAAGTAAAGAAGATAAAACAGAATTTAAGTTTAAATTTAAAAAGTGTATTTAAGAGATTTGATAAGAAAAACAAACTTAATTAAAAGCTATCTTGATAAAATATGCTTATATTTTGAAAATAAATTATTAAGTTAGGAAATAAACTTATATGTGCAAGAAAAGTTGCGATAATAAAATATAATTATACTATACTAATATTGTCATCGATGATTAGGAGGTAATACTGTGGACTGGTTAGAAAAAATGAATGGAGCATTGGATTATATTGAAGATAATCTTATGGGAGATATTGATGTTACTGAGGTAGCAAAGAAGGCTTGTTGTTCAAGCTTCAATTTTCAGAGGATGTTTTCTTTTATAGCTGATGTTTCTTTAGCAGATTATATTAGAAGGAGACGTCTTTCTATGGCTGCTATGGAACTTTTAACTACAGAAGAAAAAGTAGTTGATGTTGCTATTAAATATGGATATGAATCTCCAGTTTCATTTGCCAGAGCTTTTTTGGCAGTACATGGTGTGAATCCAAGTAAAGTTAGAACACCAGGAGTAAAGATTAAATCTTATCCTCGTATATCATTTAAGATAACAATAAAAGGAGTGGAAGCAATGAATTATCGCATTGAAGAATTTGGAGAATTTCGTTTAGTAGGCTATAAAGAAAAAATGAGTATGGAGAATGGAGAAAATTTTAGTAGAATACCTGAATTTTGGAATGAGGCTTGTGAATCTGGAAAATGTGAAAAAATGATGGAGTATAATGATAACAAAAATCTTTGTTGTATGGGTGTATGTGCCAATCAAGATGAAAAAGGATTTGATTATTATATTGCAACAGGTTCTGACAAGGAGATTCCTAAAGATATGGTAGAACTTATTGTACCAGCTAATACTTATGTTATATTTGAATGTATTGGTAAGATGCCAGAAGGGCAACAGGATGTATGGAAGAGAATATTTACAGAATGGTTACCAACATCAAATTATGAAATTATTAATGCGCCTCAAATGGAGTGGTATTCTGATGGGGACATGTCTTTAGATGATTATCGTAGTGAAATTTGGATTCCAATAAGAAAGAAGAAGTAAATTACACTAAACTTATGCAAATATTATTAAAATTTTAGATAAATATATTTTAAGATAAATGGAGTCACGCATTCTGAGTAAAAGCGTGGCTCCATTAAAATTTATACTAAAAAATAGCTATAAAGTATAATAATGATAAACATTTATTAATAGCTAGGAGTAATTTTGATGGAATATTATAAAGTAATAGGATATTTTAGGTATACATAAAGACAAATTCAGCTATGTCTATGTCACTAATGAATTTTGCACCTATGTTCTACAATTGTATTTTCTTGTAAAAATATTGAAAATAGTATATAATTTTGATGTTATAGAATAAAATGTATTTAATATAAGGGGGATATTTGCATGATCAGAAAAAAATCATTAAAAAAGTTGTATTTCATATTAATATTTATACTAATAAGCACTTTCACAAATACAAGTGTGCAGGCCAAAGTTATGGATTCATATAATGAAGATAATGTGAATTTAGTTGTATTATTCAATGAAGAGACTATAGACAAAAATATAGAAGACTTTATTGAAGGGTCAGGTGGAGAAATTGTAAATACTTTATCAGAAATTGGTGGAATTGAAGTAAAATGTAATGCTAATCTTATAGCTAAAATACAATCTTATGATACTGTAAAATCACTTGCACCAAACCATAATATTAAAGCACCTGATGAGAAAATTGTGGAATTTAGTGAAAGCAAAAAGGCAAGAAGTGCTGATACATCAGATGGAGATTTATATAATCAATATCAATGGGATATTAAACGAATCACAAATGATGGGAAAAGTTTTGATTTAGGAACTGGAAGTCATGATGTTGTAATAGCTGTAATTGATTCAGGAGTAAAAACAGATCATCCTGATTTAGTAGATAATTTTATGGGAGGAGAAAATTTTATTCCCAAAGGGTTTAACGATGATGATTCAGAAACTGGAGATCCTGATGATGTAGAAGATAGATTAGGTCATGGAACATATGTAACTGGAAATATTGCAGCAAATGGAAGAACTAAAGGGGTAGCACCAGACATTGGATTTAGAAGCTATCGTGTGTTTGATTCTGAAGGAAATACAAATGCATCAATAGTATCTGAGGCAATAATTAAAGCTGTTGATGATAATGTTAATGTTATTAATTTAAGCATGTCAGGATATGATTTAAAAGGGAAATGCTATTGGACAGACCCTAATACTGGAATCGAATATGATTTAGGAGATGATATGGCTGAATATGAATTATATAAGCGTGCAATTAAATATGCAGTTAAGCATAATGTAACAGTTGTAACTGCTGCTGGAAATGATGGTATAGATTGTGGCAATCCAAAAAAATTAACTAAGTTTTTGAATGATCAAAATGGTGATCAAGGATTTAGATATGAAGGATTAACATATGAAGTTCCAGGTAGTATTGATGGTGTTATAAATGTTTCAGCTACAGGAAAAACAGATAAAATTGCTAAATATTCAAATTATGGAAAAAACTTTATTGATGTAACAGCACCAGGAGGGGATTCTTCTGAAGCAGGAAGTATTTTAGATATGTGCTTAAGTACTGGAACAACAGATTATTGGTTTGTTGAAGGAACATCAGTTGCTGCACCAAAAGTTTCTGCAATTGCAGGATTAATTTTATGGGAAGATGACAGTCTTACACCAAAACAAGTTGCACAAAGAATATATAAATCTTGTGAAAAGATAGATGATAATAAAGCTAAAAATTATTATGGTTCAGGTTTAGCAAATGCATATAGGGCTCTACCTAAATAAAAAAATATTAAGGACATTTTCGAAATTCTCTTACTTTTTTTTCATAATTTTATAAAAAATTCAAAAAACATTATAAAAACATTATTTTTTAGTATTAAAATAAAAGCATAGACAAACAAGTTTTTTCTATTAACTAATTTATATAAGTAGCTATCTATTATTTATATATACTTAATAATTATTCAGTTTATTTTAGACATAATATATGTATTGAATATTTATAGTTTTTGTATGTAATTAGTTGATATTAAAATAAAAAATTATATTTAAAAGAAAAGGGGAAATGGAAAATGGCAAAATTAAATGATTTCGATTTAGACGTAAAGGTAAAAGCAGATGACACAAAAGTAGGACCAGCTATAACTAGTAAATCTTTATGTACTCCAGGTTGTATCACAGGTGTATTAATGTGTATTACACAAAATTCTTGTGTATCTTGTAACTCTTGTATCAAGTGTTAATAATCATCTAGTACAAAAAGGGCAGTAAAGAATTGAGAGAGATTTTTTACTGCCTTTTTCGTACAAGCCCACTAGATTACCATTTATATAATATATTAAATTTATATGAAAATATGATCTATTTTATAAAACTTTCTAGAAAATAAACATATTAAAAGGATGAGGGGATAATTACAATGGAAGATTTATATAAGAGCATAAATACTTTTATGATTAGAACACCAACATTTCAAAAAAATAAATATTTTGACTTTTTTGATAATGATATTGATTTAAACAACTTAAAAGATAGATTATTTGGAATTTGTAGTAATCCGGATTTTAGAGAAGCTATTTTAGTATCTAGTAAAACTTTGTATAATACGCTTATTGATTTTTGTAATGGAAAAGAAATTAAGAAATTTGATTATTTTGTTCAATCCATATATAAATATTTAATCAGAATGAGTATTAGACCTACCCCTTTTGGATTATTTTCAGGAGTAGATTTTGGAGAATATACTGATGAAGAAACTTCATTTTTATATGATGATAATAAATTTGAAAAATTTGCAAGACCCGATTTAGAGTGGATTATAAGTATAGTTAAAGATTTAGAAGATAATTATTTTAATTATTTAACTTTTAAAATAAATGATGGTATTTTCATAAAAGGAAATAGAGCTTTATTGATACATTCTACATTAAAAGAAGATAATAATCGAATTGGTGAAATAAGCGTTAGAGCTACTAAACCATTTATGAGAACATATGAATTGGCTAAAGATTGTATAGAATATGACAAATTAAAATATACATTATTAGAAGAATATTCAAATGCTGATGAGAAAACAATTGAAGGATTTTTAAAACAATTAATTGAAAAGGAATATTTAATTTCTAATTTAAGACCACCTCTAACAGTATTAGATCAGTTTGATTACATTATTAATGAATTAAAAAAAATTAAAATACAAATTCCTATAATTTCTGATTTAATAGATATTAAAAATGAGATAGATGTATATAACAAATCTCTTTTAGGAAAAGGCGAAGAGATTTATTTAGATATATGTAAAAAAATGAAAAATGTATCAAATGTGAAGAACCTTTTACAAGTTGATACAAAGTTAAATTTAAAAGAAAAAAAAATAAATAAAAAAATAATATCAGAAATAAATGGTCTTATGGATATATTGTTTAAATTGTCTATGTCAATAGAAAATCCAGAACCATTTTTATCAAGATATAAGCAAGAGTTTGTTGAAAAGTATGGACAAGATAGGGAAATATCTTTATTAGAATTATTAGATAATGATACTGGAATAGGTGCTCCATTTAATTATGAACGCCCATCTAACAATAGATCATTAGATATTGCTATTACTAAATCTGTAAATGGAAATGTACGAGATTATTTTAGTGAAAAATACTTATATGCAATAAAGAATAAAGAAAATAGTATTGTAATAAAAGATAATGAAGTTAAAGACTTGGAAATAGAAGAAATAAGTTATGAAAATATTCCTGATTCATTAGAGGTTAACATAATAGTAAAAGCTGAAACTAGTGAAGATAATAAAATGAATTTTAAATATCATATTGGTCCTAATTTAGGATCAACTGCTGCTGGTAAAAGTTTTGGACGTTTTTCTCATATGATGGATAATCCAAGTGACTTTTTTAAATCTTTAAATGATGAAATTAAGAATCTTAAAAATATGGATGAGTATGTTACATGTGAAATATCATATTTGCCAAATGAAGTGAGAAATGCAAATGTAACTAGAAATATTCATGAAAGTAATTATGAGATTTCATTATTTACAAATGGTAGTAAAGATAATATAAGCAGATTAAAGTTAGATGATATTTTTATTGGAATAGAAAATAATCAGTTTTATGCTAAAAGTAAGACTTTAAATAAAAAATTATTAATTACAATGAACAATATGTTGAATTCTCAAGTTGCACCTAATGCTATTAGATTTTTATATGATATAAGTTTAGAAGGAAAAAAGCTTTGGTATGATTTTCCTTGGAATGATGTATATAAGAATTTTTCATATGTTCCAGCTCTTAAATATAAAAACTTTACAATATGTCCTGAAACTTGGAGATTAAACAGAATTAATATGAAAATAACTAAAAAGACAGAATTTAGTAAATTCAAAGAAATGTTTAAAGATTATTGCATTCAATATAATGTACCTAAATATGTTTATTTAACTTTTGCGGACAATAGAATTCTTCTAAATATTGAAAATGAAGAATGCATAAAAATACTTTTCCATGAATGTAAAAATACATTTGAAGAAATAGTATTAAATGCATATGAATGTGAGAGTAGTAACATTGTTAAAAATGGAGATTGTGATTATGCATGCGAATTAGTTGTGCCACTTATTAAAGTGAAGAAAGAGGAAATAATTCAAACAAAGTTTTCTAAAAAATTGAATAATATAAGTAGTTTATCTTCTGATCGTATTAAAGATCCTTTTGATGAATGGATTTATCTTAAATTGTATGGAACAAGTTCAAATGCAGATGATTTAATAGCTTATTATATTTCAGAATATTGTAACGATCTAGTTAAGAATAATAAGATAAACAAATACTTCTTTATGAGATATGTTGATCCAGAGCAGCATATACGTTTAAGGCTTAATGGAGAAGAAAATAAACTTTTAGAAATTTATCCAGATTTAAGAAAATGGTTAGATACATTAAAAAAAGAAGGTTTTATGACTCATTTTGCATTAGATTCTTATGATAGGGAAATAGAACGTTATGGAGGACTTGATTTAATTCATATTGCAGAAAAAGTATTTTATTTTGATAGTTTAGTGACAGAGAACATATTAGCTCAAAAAAGAGAAGGAAATATTACCTTTAGTAACGAATTAATAGGTATGATTTCAGAAATACATTATATGGAAAGCTTTGGACTTAAATATGAAGAACAAGTTGCTTATTTACGTTCACAAGTTAGTCAATCTGATTATAGGGATGATTTTAAGAAAAATAGAAGCGAATATATGAAATTATGTAATAGTAATGAAAATTGGAAGGGATTAAGAGAAACAGACTCAGGATCTATTCTTCTAGCTATCTTAAATATAAGAAATGAAATAGTACAATATTACGGGAATAAAGTTCGAGAAAAGTTACTTGTATCAACAGATTTATCAATTTTAGATAGTGTAATTCATTTACATTTTAATAGACTATTTGGAATTGATAGAGAATTTGAAAAGAAAGTTAGGGCACTAGCATCTCATTGTTTATATGCATTAAAACATTTTAAAAATTAGTGCTACTTTAGCTTAGAAGGAGGATAAAAATTGAATGTAGAAGATTATGATGATCATGTGTCATTAAAAGATGTGATAAAAGCAGTAAAGCTTATACCTAAAACAATTAAATTAATAAAGCAGGTACATAAGAAAAGTTTTTATATTATAATTTTTCTAAGTATCATTTTAGGTATATGTCCTATATTTACATTGTTTGGTTCGCAACATCTTTTAAATATGATTACAACTAAAAATTTTAATCGAGTTTTATTTGCCTTTATATTTTATATATGTGCAAATTTATTTAGTGAGACTGTTGGATCCATTATGGAGTATTATCAAAATAAATTTCAAACATTAATTAATTATAAATTAAGCTATAAAATAATGAATAAATGTACAAAACTGTCATTAAAACATTTTGAGGATTCTGAAATTTATGATAAGCTGCAAAGAGTTCAAAATGAAACTTCATATAAGCCGTATCAAGTATTTTTATCTATATTGAGTCTTATAACATCAATAGTTACACTTTTTTCAGCTGTAACTATAATAATAAACTGGAAGCCTTGGGTTTTACTGATTTTAGTATTAATCCCAATAACCTTTTCAGTATATTTCTTAAAAATAGGTCAAAGAGAATTTAATATTAGTTGGGAAAGAGCTACAGATAAAAGAAAATCGTGGTACTTATCATATTTATTGACTAGAGACAATACATTTAAGGAAATAAAATCTTATGGCATAGGCCAATATGTAATAAGTAAGTTTGACAGTATTAATAAGAAATTTGTTAAACAAGATATAAAGTTGTTTAAAAGGAGATCTATTTTTACATTTATATTTGAATTTGTTCAACAAGCATGTACAGCAATTATATTATTTATAATAATTTACTCAGCACTTATAGGAGAAATTTTGATAGGTAATGTTGTAGGATTTATTAATGCATTGAATTTAATTCAAAGTAATTGTAAAGGAATATTAAATACTGTATACACATTATATGAGAATAATCTATATATTAGTCAATTATTTGAGTTCTTAGATTTAGAAGAAGAAAGCATTAATATTGAAAACAAAGAGTCAAAAAGTATTAGTGATATTGAAACTTTAGATATTAAAGATCTAACATTTAAATATCCTAATTCTCCTAGAATAGTATTGAATAATATCAATCTTAATATTAAAAAAGGAGAAAGAATTGCGATTGTTGGAGCTAATGGTTCTGGAAAAAGCACTTTAGTAAAACTTATTTCTAAATTATATGAAGTAAATGAAAATAGCATATTGTATAATGGCATATCACTTAATAATTATGATGAAACACAATTAAAAAATTGTATAGCAATATTATTCCAAGATTTCACAAAATATGAGTTGACTGTAAGAGAAAATATTGGTTTTGGAAATATAGAAAATATAGATAATGATGATGATATGGAAAAAGCATTAAATAAAGCTAGTGCCACATTTATTAATAATTTAGATGAACAGCTTGGATTATGGTTCCAAGACGGAAGACAACTTTCAGGTGGTCAATGGCAGAAAATAGCTATAGCAAGAACATTTTTTAGAGATGCTTCTCTTTATATATTAGATGAGCCAAGTTCAGCATTAGATCCTATAGCAGAAAAAGAAGTCATTGATATGTTTCTTAAAATGACAGAAGATAAAATTGGAATATTCATTTCTCATAGATTATCAACTGCCATGTTAGCAGATAGAATCATTGTTATGAATGAGGGACAAATAGTTGGTAATGGAACTCACCAAGAATTGATAAAAAATAATTCTTTATATAAAGAGATGTATGAATTAGAAAGCATAAAACAAGAGAAAGAAAAAATTGCACAATAAAAATTTGCATCATTAGAAATAAGTAGTTTAGGTCTATTCTTTAATTAATAGATTTTAAATTACTTATTTTTAAATAAAAGTAATTAATATAGTTATAAACATTTTAAAGGAGTGAAAAGCAATGGAAGAGGAAAGAATAAAAAGTTTGATTTTATCTATAGCAAAAAGATTATCAGATTATGATTATATAAAGGAGGTGGTAAATAACGAAAAAAATTTCATAAATATAGAGGGAATGACTATAAACCCATTTAGAGAATTAACTTTAAGTCATGGAATACCAGCTCTTTGTGCATTATATGGCGAATTGAATGAACAATATCCAGATGAAGGCTTTGATAATATAGGACATGAATATATGATTAAAATGGGAAAAGTTATAGAGGAGCAAGGTATTTCTTCGCTAGCTATGTTTAGTGGTGCTTCCGGAATAGGGCTTTCAGCTGTCTGTTTGTCTCATAATAGAACTAGATATACATCATTTATTGAGAATATAAATTCATTTATTGAGGATTTAATTGAAAAATTAGTAGTAGAATTAAAATCTAAGAAATACATCAATATGTCTGATTATGATGTCATTGAAGGTTTATGTGGAGTAGCAAATTATTGTATGTTATTTCACAATGATAAGAAAATGAAAGAAGCTTTAATTCTTATAGTAGAATACATAATAGAAATATGTAAAGACAAAACTTTAGATAACTTAACTATTCCAGGCTGGTATATACCATCTGAAAACCAATTTTTAAAGCAGGATCAAGACCTTTGGCCAAATGGATGTTTTAATATAGGATTATCTCATGGAATACCTGGCATGTTATTAGTACTATGCAACAGCGCTAAATTAAATATTAAATTACCTAATCAATTTGAAACTATTACTAAAATAAGTGATTTTCTTATGAAGTTTCATATTGAAAATGAGGAAAAAAATTATTGGGGATCTCACATATCTTTAGAAGAATATATAAATAATAAAGTAAATGAGACAACCAGTAGAGATGCTTGGTGCTATGGAACACCTGGAGTTGCTTATTCTTTACTTATTGCAGGAAATTTATTGAACAAAAGAGAATATATAGATAGTGCTGTTGATGCAATGAAGAAAGCTGTAAAAAGATTAAATGGTATTTACTCACCAACATTCTGTCATGGATTTTCAGGTGTTGCATATATTTCAAAAAGATTTTATGAAATAACAAAGATAGAATATTTTAATGAACATTCTATAAATTTAATAAATAAAGTATTAGATTTTTATGATGAGAAAGCTGCTTTTGGATTTCATAATATTGAAAAGGATAATGAGAACACAGAATATTATGATTATATTGGAATAATAGATGGTGCTGCTGGGATACTCCTAACAATATTAGCTATAGAAAATGGTGTGAAAACATCATGGGATTATGCATTCTCATTACAGTCAATAGAATTATAGATATTATTTGTGGGAAGTGGGTGATTATATGGAACAAAAAAAAATAGCTGTTGTTGATGATAATGAAGATATATGTAGAATGATAAAACAATATCTTGAATTTCATAATTATTATGTTGAAATATATGAAGAAGGGAATAAAGCTTTAGAAAATATAATATCTAAGGAGTTTGATTTGATATTATTAGATATAATGATGAATGATATGGATGGCCTAGAACTTTGCAGTATTATTAGGGACAAGGTTAGCTGCCCTATAATATTTTTAAGTGCTAAAAATTTAGAAGAAGATAAAGTAAGTGCACTTTCAATTGGCGGTGATGATTATATAACAAAACCATTTGGATTAAAGGAATTGAAAGCAAGAATAGAATGTCATTTAAGACGAGAAGAACGAATTTCAGAAAGTAAAAAATATATTCTAACTTCTAAAAACATAACTATAGATATCATGGCAAAAGAGGTATTTTGTCATGGATCAAAATTAAAATTAACTAAAAAAGAATATGCAATAATTGAACTTTTCATGTTAAATAAGAATGTTATGCTTTCTAAAGAGCAAATATTTGATAAAGTATGGGGACAAGAATCGGATAGCTATTTAGAAACTGTAACTGAGAGTATTAAAAATATAAGAAAAAAAATAAAGGTGAAGGACAAAGAAAACTCATATATAAATACAGTTTATGGGTTAGGATATAAATGGGAGATTATAAATGCAGGTTAATAGAACAATAAAAAAAGACTTTTACTTGCTTGTTATAAAAATCTTTTTATATACATTTATATCAACAATTGCTGCATATATTTTATTGGTAATTTTTATAGCGTTATCAAGCGATTATAGCAAAACTACTAATCATTATGAAAAGTATTTGGATACTATAGAAAATGAGATAATGAATAATACAGAATCAATATTAGAGGGAGATTTGATAGACTTAAATGAATACTCAAATAAAATTAAAGGTGAAGTTGTAGATATTAATGGTAATCATTTATTTGGAGATGTTGGGATTATAGATTCAAAAGTGGATATATTAAAATATTTAAAATTCAATTCAGTTAAAGATGGATATGTCTATAGGGGAATACCATTAATAAAAGATGATTCTATAAAGTATATTTATATTCTTAAGGCTCCATTTGGCTATACTATAAATAATATAAAGGATAATCCTGGTGCAGTTTTGGGATACTGTATTTTGCTTAGTTCTCCTATTATATTTTTTATTGCATACTTATTTTTGTTTACAAGTAGACTATATAAATCAATAAATAAAAATATTTCTGTATTGCTGGAAGCTTCAAATAAGATCTCGAATGGGGATTTCTCGTTTAAAATAGAAGGATTAAAAGGTAAAGAATTTTTAACTATACAAGACTCTTTCAACATAATGGTTTGTGAGCTAAAGAAAAATATTGAAGGGTTATCAAAACTTGAGAATGAGAGACAAATGATGATATCATCTATAGCACATGATATACGTACGCCAATAACAGTTATATCTGGTGAAATTGAACTAGTAAATGATTTAAAAGATGAAGAAGGATTTTCTATATTTAACTCAATGATGATAATAAAGAAGAATTGTGATAAAATGATCAATCTTACAGATAACCTGTCTTTAATCTATAAAGTAGAAAATTTGAATTTCTTATTTAGAGTTCAAAGGGTTGATTTAGATAAATTTTTAAGAGAAAAAAGAATAGAAATATTAACATTAATAAATAAAAAGAACTTAGTTATTGAATTTAATATAAAATTAAATAAGCAGTATTATATTTTAGATGAATCTATGCTAAATAGAGTAATTGATAATATATTACTTAATAGCATTAGGTTTACTGATAGTGGAAGTATAACTATTAATGTATTTGAAGAAGAGGGCAGTGATAAAATATACTTTAAATGTATTGATACTGGAAGAGGGTTTAAAGACCTTAATACAAGTAAACTGTTTGATGCTTTTTATCAAAGTGATTCTTATAAAAATCATTTTGGGTTAGGACTGTATATAGCTAAAAAAATCGTTCTAAATTATAATGGAGAAATTAAAGCTTATAATAACGAATATAATGGAGCAACAGTGGAATTTTATATTAGGGAACTAAAAGAATAATTATTTTATGAGATTCAATATGTTATAAAAAGGGAGCTATCGTTACCAGATTAAAATCTGTCATCGATAGCTCTCTTTCATTATTACTATATGAACCTGCCTTTTCTTCGGCAAGCTCATAAAATCCAGAATATGCTGAAAAATAAAATCAGTCAAAATATGATGGAAATTTAAAATATTAGCTTTTAATAGTAGCTAATTTATACTCATTATTAACATTAATGGCAATAGATTCATTGGGATTAGCACCATCTATAGAATATATCCATCCAAAGCTTAAATGTATTCTTTTCTTCTCACTTTTTTCATTTGGAATAACATAAATTTTCATTAACTCATCTTTGTTTAAAATGTTGTTATTTTCATCAATTGTAATTTCCTTAGATATTTTCCCTATTGGAGTTCCTAATTTATCTTGAGTTACACACTCTTCATTAATATTATAAGTCTTATTGTCAATTGATATTTCTCTAAAATTTGTTTCATTAAGAGTATAATTAGGTAGAGTTTTACTTATTTCTAAATTTTTTTTACCTGTAGTAATTAATTGTGTCATTTTAGAACATCCAATTAATAATATTGAAAATGATATTATAAATAGTGTAATTGTACAGATAGTTATATTTTTTTTATACATTTATAACTTTATCCCCTTTTCTTCTTTTTTTTATAATACAACTAAATAATAAGGATTTCATAAGATATCTAGAAATTTATATTATAAGCTATAATTGAGAAAATTTATGATATATATTTACAGCTATAAAAATTATAAAAAAATAGAGACAAACTTCACATTTTGTTGTATAAATTAGCTTGCAAGAAAATATCACAACAGGAGTGAAGCATATTTCTCATAGAAAAGAATGATGTTTGCCTTGTCACAGTAAGCAATTCTAAATATTGGACTTATCGTTACAAAGGAAATCTTAATGGAATAGATAATGCAGTAGTTCTACTTTACTTGCCTGAAAATGCATTTAAGAAAGATGGTGCATTATATGTACTGACACTGAACTTAATACTAAAACAATACTTGAATATTATAGCAAACGTTGGCCGATAGAAATATTCTTTAAACAAACAAAGAATAATCTTGGATTAAACTCTTACCAAGTAAGGTCGGCTAAATCTATAGATAAAATATTAGTAAAGATAATATTCAATGGATTTATGATTGTGGCAAAAACAATGTTCCTATTGAAACTATTTTAAAAACTATGAAAATTGCTTAAGGTATAGTATAAATATGCTCTGTAAAAATTTGTATCTAAAAATTCTCAACTATACTTTTAAGATAAATGGAGTCACGCATTATTAGTTAAAGCGTGGCTCCATTAAACTTTAGACTAAAAAATAACTATAGGGTATAATGATAGTAGGGTGATATATATGAGAACTTTAGAAACAGAAAAATTAATTGCGATAAATTGGAAAGAAATAGATTTAGATGATTTTAGTGGATGTATATCTATAAAGAAAAAAGATATTACTATTTTTGAATCTGCCTATGGATATTCTGATTTATCAAATAAGGTATCGAATACAATAGATACAAAATTTGCAACTGCATCTGCAGGAAAGGTATTTGTAGCAGTAGCAATTTTACAACTTGTTGAAAAAGGTGATTTGAGTTTAAGTGATACAATTGGGAAATTATTAAAATTTAATCTGAATGATATTGATCCAGAAATAACAGTAGAACAATTACTTACACATACATCAGGAATTCCAGATTATTTTGATGAGAGTATTATGGAAGAATATGATGAACTTTGGAAAGACTATCCTAACTATAAAATTCGTACATCGAAAGATTTATTACCGTTATTTATTACAAAGCCTATGATGTATCCTAAAGGAGAGAAATTTCAATATAATAATACAGGATTTGTTGTGCTTGGGTTAATAATTGAAGAAATCACTAATATGCCTTTTGATGAATATCTTAAGGAAAATATATTTAATATTAGTCATATGTATAGTACAGGATACTATGAATTAGATAGGTTACCAGCTAAATGTGCAAATAATTATATTTTTGATAAAGATAAAAAAGAGTACTATAAAAATATTTTCAGTGTAGATGTAAAAGGAACTGGAGCAGGAGGTGCATTTACTACTGTTGGAGATGTAGAACTTTTTTGGAAGTCATTATTATCTAATAAATTATTATCAGATGAAATGACAAAAAAGATGTTGAGTATTCAAAGCGTTTGTGAAGGTGATGATAATTATGGATATGGAATTTGGTTAAATAAAGATTCTAAAAATAATACTTTGCCATATTTTACAGGAAGTGATCCAGGTGTTAGTTTTATCAGTACTTATAAATTGGATGAAGATATTGTTATTACAATTGTAAGTAATTTTGAAAACAATGTTTGGAAAATAATGAAGAACATAAAGAAACAAATATTTAAAGAATATTAAGCTAAAGATTATGTAGGGAGATGCTTTAATTTCTATTGATATTACTTAAATTAAAATGTTTTAAATTTTAATATCATAAGACATTAATTTATTATTATGATTTTAAGGGGGAATAACAAATGAAAGGCAGCAAATTAATAATATTATTAGTTTTAATTTTTATTATTCCATGTTTATTTATTTATGGATGTAGTGAAGATGAGATTACCTTGAAAAATAATGAGAATATGTTATCTTCTGGAGCACAAGAGGGTAATAAGATTAATGATCAAAATTGTCAAGAAGAAAATAATGATGAAATAGAAGAAAAAACAAATAAAGAAGATGATGAAAAACAAGAGGATGCATCTTCAATAAAAAGTGATGAAGGAATGAAAAATAAAACTGAAGCTGGAAACAAGTTAAATTCTGAAGAAAATAATGAAAAAGAAAAGATAACACATACAGAGGAAAATGATAAAGTAAATCAAGCTTTTTCTGGAAATATTGAAGGTTTATCTAATAAATCTATAGGTTGGTCTTTTGGTGGAAGTACAGATGGAAGTGGACGACCTGATGTAGTTACTGCAGCACAAGAAAAGTATAAAAATTACAATGTGGATTTTATAAAAGAAAATGAAAATAAAATTTATTTAACTTTTGATGAAGGCTACGAAAATGGTTATACACCTCAGATTTTGGACACATTAAAAGAAAAAAATATTAAAGCAACATTCTTTGTAACTATGGGATATGTAAAAAGTCAGCCAGAACTAGTACAAAGGATGATTAATGAAGGACATGTTATTGGAAACCATAGTACATCACATCCAGAAAAGGGAATGCCATCATTATCATTAGCTAAGCAGAAAGCTGATATAATGGAATTGCATAATTATGTTAAAGATAAATTTGGATATGAAATGTATTTATTTAGATATCCAGCAGGAATTTATAGTGAACAATCATTGGCTTTAGTTGATAGCATAGGTTATCGTTCTGTATTTTGGAGTTTTGCTTATGCAGACTGGGATCCTAATAAACAACCAAATGAAGCTGAGTCTTTAGAAAAACTTACTAATAAACTTCATCCAGGAGCAATTTATTTATTACATGCAGTTTCTAAAACAAACACTAATAATTTAAGTAAGTTTATTGAAAATGCGCAGAGTAGAGGATATGAATTTGCAGAATATCATAGGTAAAATATTAATAAACACATATAGAATTAATGTTGTTTTACCAAAAATAAATAATACATTGAAAGGATTATAGTAATAATGGAACTAAGGGAGTACCAAACAGAAGATTGTGAGAAATTGGCACAATTGTTTTATAATACAGTTCATTATGTTAATGCAAAAGATTATACTAAAGAACAATTAGATGTATGGGCAACAGGTAATATCGAGCTTAACAAATGGAACATCTCTTTCTTAGAGCATTACACCATAGTTGCTATAGACTGTGGTATTATCGTAGGGTTTGGAGATATTGATTATACAGGATACTTAGATCGTCTTTATGTTCATAAAGATTATCAACATATGGGTATTGCAACAATGATTTGCAATAAGTTGGAAGAAAAAAATTGTACAAATAAAATAACAACTCATGCATCCATTACAGCAAAACCATTTTTTGAAAAGCGAGGCTATCAAACAATAAAACAACAGAAAGTTGAAAGAAATGGCATATATTTAACAAATTATGTTATGGGGAAGCAGCAGAAAAATCAGTTAAAAGATATAATGAAATAAAAAATATTCTGGAATTAAATAAGATAAAATATAAAGTCAAAATAGAAAATAAAAATAAGGATATAGGGCCTATGGCAGATAAAATGATTATAGGTACGTTAGGACAAAAAGAGAATTTTTCTTATGAATATATAATTTTTGTTAATAAAGAAAATTATGGGTATGCTAATTATTTAATAAATCATAATTAATTTGATATTTACAAAATATGTTATAATGGATTTACATATGAACGAAATAAGTCAGGTGATGATTGGTTAATAAAGCTATATTAAAAAGAAGGTAATTTTAATGGATAATGAAAGAAATATTAAATGTTGGTGTAAAAGTGGATTATATTATAAAGACTGCCATATGGAATTCGATGAAAAAATTAAAAAATTAAGGGCAATTGGATATATCATGCCTTTAAGAAAAATGATTAAGAATAAAAAACAGATTGAGGGCATAAAGGAATCTGCAAAGATTAATACTGGTCTATTAGATTTAGTTGAAGCAAATATTAAAGAAGGAATGACTACTGAAGATATTAATACTATGGTTCATGAATACACAATAAGTCATGGTGCAATTCCAGCAGATCTTAACTATGATGGATATCCTAAGAGTGTTTGTATCTCTATAAACAATGAAGTTTGCCATGGGATTCCAAGTAAAGATAAAACTTTAAAAAGCGGAGATATTGTTAATGTTGATGCTACAACAAATTTAAATGGATATTTCTCAGATGCATCTAGGATGTTTATGATTGGAAATGTAACTGAAGAAAATAAGAAGCTTGTTAATGTTACAAAAGAGTGTTTAGAGAAATCAATTGAAATTATTGAACCATGGAAAACTACATTGGGGGATATAGGTGCAGTAATAGAGGAACATGCAAAAAATAATGGATATTCTGTAGTACGTGACTTTTGTGGACATGGAGTTGGTCTTGCAATTCATGAGGATCCTATAGTATATCACTTTGGAAAACGAGGAAGAGGAATGATCTTGGTACCAGGTATGATGTTTACAATTGAACCTATGATAAATGCAGGTGATTTTAGAATAAAAATTGATAGAAAAAATGGCTGGACAGTATATACAAAGGATGGATCTTATTCAGCTCAATTTGAGCATACTATACTTGTAACAGAAGATGGAGTTGAAATAATTTCACAATAAATTTAAAATTCAAAGATAATTATATAAAAAATAAATAGATTTAAATATCCCAGTATTCAGAAATGAATTTGGGATATTTTTATGTGATTTTAAAATTATAAATATAAGGAGAGCAGATCGATATAAAAACCTTTACAAAAAGATATTGACAATCAATTTAAACGGTTATATACTTTAATTAACCGGTAAAGTAAATCGATTAATTAAAAAGAGGTGATATATTAATGAATAAAGTTTCCGTGATAGGAAGTATAAATATGGATATGATTATATCAGTAGATTCAATGCCAAAAATTGGAGAAACAATTTTTAGTAATGATTTTAAATTAGCTCATGGAGGTAAAGGTGCAAATCAAGCAGTTGCAGCTAAAAGACTTGGTAATGATGTTTGTATGATAAGTAAAGTTGGAAAAGATGCATATGGATCAGAAATATTAGAGAGCTTAAAAAATGAAAATATAAATATAGATAAAATATTTAAATGTGAAGATAAGCCAACAGGAACAGCAGTTATAACAGTAAATAAAGAAGGAAACAATTCAATAATTGTAATTCCGGGTTCTAATATGGCTATTAATGTAAACGAAGTGCAAGAAGCTAAAAAAGTAATTTCAGAAAGTGATATTCTTGTAGCACAGTTTGAAACATCTATAGATGCGACTATAGAAGCATTTAAAATTGCAAAAGAAAATAACGTAATTACAATTTTAAATCCTGCTCCAGCAAAAAAAATACCAGATGAATTATTAAAATTTACAGATATAATAATTCCAAATGAAACAGAAGCAGAATTATTAACAGGGGTTCAAGTGAAAGATTTGGAAAGTGCTAAAAAAGCAGCAGAAGAATTTTTTAAAAGAGAAGTTAAATATGTCATTGTTACTATGGGAGAAAAAGGTGCTGCATTAATATCAAAAGATAAATCAGTATTGATTCCTGCATATAAGGTAAAAGCGGTAGATACCACAGCAGCTGGTGATTCATTTATTGGAGCTTTAACAACAAAAATGAAAAAAAGAATAATAGATATTGATAATTTAATAGAGGCAGTTAAGTTCGGAAATAAGGTTTCATCAATAGTAGTACAACGACAAGGGGCACAACCATCAATACCATACATAAATGAGGTAACTGACATTTAAGGAGGAATTAAAGTGAAAAAAATAGGAATTTTAAATGGAGAGATTTCAAGTGTAATTTGTAAAATGGGACATAAAGATTTAATTGCAATAGGAGATTGTGGATTACCAATCCCAGATGAAACCAAGAGAATAGATTTAGCATTATCTAAAGATATTCCAACATTTATTGATACTTTAAAGACAGTACTTATAGAACTTCAAGTAGAAGAAGTGATTTTAGCAGAAGAAACAGAAAGACAAAATCCTAAAGTTTTCAAGGAAATATGTGATTTATTTAAAGAGGTTAAATTTACATTTATAACACATGAAGAATTAAAAGATATGACCAAAAAGTGCAAGGCTGTTATTAGAACTGGAGAACAAACTCCATTTGCGAACATAATTCTTAGATCAGGAGTAATTTTTTAAGGAGGAATTATAATGGGTAATAATGTTCCTTATCTTCAAATGAAAAATATATCAAAGAGTTTCCCTGGAGTAAAGGCGCTTGATAATATTAATTTAAGTGTTAACAGAGGTGAAGTGCTAGCACTTATGGGAGAAAATGGCGCTGGAAAGTCTACATTAATGAAAATACTTAGCGGGGTTTATTTAAAAGATGAAGGAAGTATCTTAATAGAGGGCTCAGAAGTTGAAATTAAAGATGTAAAAACAGCAGAAAAATTAGGTATATCTATTATACATCAGGAACTTAGTGTGTTACCGAATCTAACTGTTACTGAGAATCTTTTTTTAGCCAATGAGTTAACCGATAAAGTAACTAGAAAGCTAAATAAAAAAGAAATGAATGAAAAGTGTAGCGAATATTTAAAGCAAATAGGCTGTAATGTAAAGCCAACAGATTATGTAAGAGATATAAGTATAGGGGAGATGCAGATGCTCGAAATAGCCAAAGCTGTTTCAAAAAATACTAATTTAATAGTTATGGACGAGCCTACTACTGCTCTTACAGATACTGAAACTGAAAAATTATTTGAAGTAATTAAAATGCTTAAAAAGAAGAACATGGCTGTAATTTACATATCACACAGATTAGATGAAATATTTCAAATATGTGACAGAATCAATGTTTTAAGAGATGGAAAATATGTTGGTGAAGAAAAAGTAAGTGATATTACTAAAGATGACCTAATAACAATGATGGTTGGACGTAAGATGGAAGATCAATATCCATATATTGAGCCTAAAGATGTAAAGCCTATATTAAAGTTAAAAAATATATGCATGGACAAAGTATTAAAAGATATTAATTTAGAAATAAGAAGCGGAGAAATTTTAGGAATTGCTGGCCTTATGGGAGCAGGAAGAACTGAAACTGCTAAAGTTATTTTTGGAGAATATAAAAAGACATCTGGAAGTATACAAATTAATAGCAAAGAAGTAGAGATTAATTCAACAAAAGATGCAATAAAGAATGGAATTGCATATTTATCAGAAGATAGAAAAAAAGAAGGATTAATATTACCATTATCTGTAAATGATAACATGACACTTGTATCACTTGATCAGTTTGAAAGAAAAAATAAATCAATAAACAAGCAGCATGAAAAAGAAACTGTTGATGCATTTATAAAAAGGCTTGCAATTAAGACTCCTTCAAGTAATCAATTAATAAAGAATTTAAGTGGAGGAAACCAACAGAAAGTTATTATAGCAAAATGGTTGATGCAATCGCCGAAAATTCTTATTATAGATGAACCAACAAAAGGAATTGATGTTGGAGCTAAAAAGGAAATTTATGAGGTATTAAACGAATTAAAGAAATATGGAACTGCAGTTGTTATGATCTCTTCAGATATGCCTGAGATAATTGGAATATCAGATAGAGTTGTAGTTATGCATGAAGGAACAGTGTCAGGAGAATTAGAGAGAAAAGACTTAACACAGGAGAAAATAATGAAACTGGCAGTTGGAGAAGAGTAATATTAATTGTGAAAAGGAGATAGAAATATGAGTGGTAAATTGAAAGAAAACATATTAAAATATAAATCTATTTTGGGACTAGTTTTATTATGTTTAATTATAAGTATAATATCACCTAGGTTTTTGACAGTATCTAATTTAAGAAATGTATTTACGCAGATTTCTGTTAATGCAGTTATCTCTATAGGTATGACATTTGTAATATTAACAGGTGGAATTGATTTATCTGTTGGTTCTATTGTAGCTATATCTGGTGCAGTTGCAGCTTCACTAATAAAATCAACAGGCAGTATATGGATTGGGATAACTGCAGCAATATTAATAGGTGCAGTTGTAGGGCTTATCAATGGTATTGTTATTTCAAAAGGAAAAATTCAAGCATTCATTGCAACTTTAGCAACACAGACAATTTTTAGAGGTGTTACTTATGTGTTTACTGGTGGTAACCCTATTTCAGGATTAAAAGATGAAGTTGTAGCACTGGCTAATAGCAGGATTTTAGGAATTCCTGTACTAGTTATTATAACAATTATAGTACTACTTATTTGTGCATATATTTTAAATCAGACTAAATATGGAAGATATGTATATGCAATTGGAGGAAATGAAGACTCATCAAGATTATCAGGTATTAATGTGGATAAAGTAAAAACTCTTGTATATGTAATTTCAGGTATAACAGCAGGTATTGCTGGTGCAATAGTTATGTCTAGAATAGGATCAGCAGCACCAACAGCAGGAAATGGATATGAACTTGATGCTATAGCAGCAATAGTAATTGGCGGAACTAATTTAACTGGTGGAGAAGGATCAATTTGGGGAACCGTAATAGGTATTTTAATTATAGGTATTTTAAGCAATGGTTTAAACCTTATGGATGTTTCAGCATTTTATCAAACTATTGTAAAAGGTATTGTAATTTTAATCGCGGTTTTAATAGACAAAAAGAAAGCTGGCAGATAATAGACAAATATAAATTTATTAAATATTAATAAAAAATGGAGGTTTTTTTATGAAAAAAGTATTCAAATTAATATCAGCAGGTTTATTAGCAGGTATGATGGTAGGGTGCCTTACAGGATGTAATTCACAAAGTAGTTCAAGTGGTGATAAGAAAAAAATAGGAATGGTAGTTTCTACACTTGATAATCCTTTCTTTGTAAATTTAAAAGATGGTGCTGAAAAAAAAGCAGAGGAACTTGGTTATGACTTAATAGTAGTAGATTCACAAAATGATTCATCAAAAGAATTATCTAATACAGAGGATTTATTGCAAAAGGGTATTAGTGCTTTGATTTTAAATCCTGTAGATAGTGATGCAGCAAAAAGCTCTGTAATTCAAGCTAATGGACAAGATATCCCAGTAATAACAGTAGATAGACAAGCAAATGGTGGAGATGTTAAATGTCACATAGCATCTGATAATGTTAAAGGTGGAGAAATGGCAGCTAATTACATAAAAGAAAAGATTGGAGGAAAAGGAAATATTGCTGAACTTCAAGGAACCACAGGAGCATCTGCAACACGTGATAGAGGTAAAGGATTTCACAATATAATTGATGCTGACAGTAATTTTAAGGTTGTATCTTCACAACCAGCTGATTTTGATAGACAAAAAGGTCTTACTGTAACTGAAAATATGATTCAATCTAACCATGATATACAAGCAATATTTGCTCAAAATGATGAAATGGCTTTAGGCGCAATAAAAGCTTTAGGAACAGCGGGAATGGAAGATTGCGTAGTTGTTGGATTTGATGGAGGAGAAGATGCAATAAAATCGGTTGATGCTGGAGAAATGTCTGCGACAATAGCTCAACAACCAGATTTAATGGGAGCTATGGCAGTAGAAAATTCTAAAAAGATAATTGATGGTGAAAATGTAGATAAAGAAATTAGTGCTGAATTAAAATTATATACAGGTAAAGAAAGCGAATAGTAAATTTAAAAAATGATTAATATATAAGTATCTTAAACTTGGCTAAGAAGTTTAAGATACTTATATTTATAAAATAGAAATAACAAAATTGTTTTTATGTAGTTACATAGAATATACAAATACAGGAGATGTTAAAAATGAGATTTTTTTTAGACACAGCAAATGTAGATTATATTAAAGAAATAAATGAAATGGGAGTAATATGTGGTGTTACTACAAATCCATCTTTAGTTGCCAAAGAAGGAAGAATTTTTAATGAAGTCATAAAAGAAATAACTGAAATAGTAGATGGACCAATAAGTGGA
>ERZ1036424.26-NODE-26-length-128855-cov-15.088983_pt1 | contig 128855 bp, 109 predicted proteins | sample MGYA00514221_ERZ1036424 | MGnify/ENA primary metagenome ERZ1036424 (study PRJEB33795, sample SAMN09464939) | human gut metagenome | host: Homo sapiens | place: USA: Stanford, California | collected 2016-11 | study: EMG produced TPA metagenomics assembly of the... | reverse complement strand
CAGTTAAAGAATTCTTTGGTTCATCACAGTTGTCACAGTTCATGGACCAACACAATCCGCTTTCTGAGTTGTCTCACAAACGCCGTTTGTCAGCCTTAGGTCCTGGTGGTTTGACACGTGACCGCGCTGGATATGAAGTTCGTGACGTGCATTACACTCACTACGGTCGTATGTGTCCAATCGAGACACCTGAAGGACCTAACATCGGTTTGATTAATAACTTGTCATCTTATGGACACTTGAACAAATATGGTTTTGTTCAAACACCATACCGTAAGGTTGACCGCGAAACAGGTGTTGTCACGAACGAAATCGTTTGGTTGACAGCCGATGAAGAAGATGAATTTACTGTAGCACAGGCTAATTCTCGTCTAAATGAAGATGGAACCTTTGCTGAGAAAGTTGTCATGGGACGTCACCAAGGGGTCAACCAAGAGTATCCAGCTAATGTTGTTGACTACATGGATGTTTCACCAAAACAGGTAGTTGCCGTTGCGACAGCATGTATTCCTTTCTTGGAAAACGATGACTCCAACCGTGCCCTCATGGGAGCCAACATGCAACGTCAGGCTGTGCCGTTGATCAATCCTCAAGCACCTTACGTTGGTACTGGTATGGAATACCAGGCAGCCCACGACTCTGGAGCGGCTGTGATTGCTCAGTATGATGGTAAAGTTACTTACGCAGATGCAGACAAGGTAGAGGTTCGTCGTGAGGATGGTTCGCTAGATGTTTACCACATCCAAAAATTCCGTCGTTCAAACTCAGGTACTGCTTACAATCAACGTACGCTTGTTAAAGTTGGTGATGTCGTTGAAAAAGGCGATTTCATAGCTGACGGACCTTCTATGGAAAATGGAGAAATGGCGCTTGGACAAAACCCAATCGTTGCCTACATGACTTGGGAAGGTTACAATTTCGAGGATGCCGTTATCATGAGCGAACGTTTGGTTAAAGATGATGTCTACACATCTGTTCACCTTGAAGAATACGAATCAGAAACGCGCGATACAAAGCTTGGGCCTGAAGAAATCACTCGTGAAATTCCAAACGTTGGTGAAGATGCTCTTAAAGACCTTGACGAAATGGGTATTATCCGTATCGGTGCTGAGGTTAAAGAAGGTGATATCCTTGTAGGTAAAGTAACACCTAAGGGTGAGAAAGACCTTTCAGCTGAAGAACGTCTCTTGCACGCTATCTTCGGAGACAAGTCTCGTGAAGTGCGCGACACTTCTCTTCGTGTACCACACGGTGCCGATGGTGTCGTTCGTGATGTTAAGATCTTTACACGTGCAAATGGAGATGAGTTGCAATCAGGTGTTAACATGCTGGTTCGCGTTTACATCGCTCAAAAACGTAAGATCAAGGTCGGAGATAAGATGGCCGGACGTCACGGAAACAAAGGGGTTGTCTCTCGTATCGTTCCTGTAGAAGACATGCCTTACCTTCCAGACGGAACTCCAGTCGATATCATGTTGAACCCACTTGGGGTGCCATCACGTATGAATATCGGTCAGGTTATGGAGCTCCACCTTGGTATGGCGGCTCGTACTCTTGGTATTCACATCGCAACACCAGTCTTTGACGGAGCAAGTTCTGAAGACCTTTGGTCAACTGTTAAAGAAGCAGGTATGGATAGCGATGCCAAGACAATCCTTTACGATGGCCGTACTGGTGAACCATTTGATAACCGTGTTTCTGTCGGAGTCATGTACATGATCAAACTCCACCACATGGTTGACGATAAATTGCATGCGCGTTCTGTCGGACCTTACTCAACTGTTACCCAACAACCACTCGGAGGTAAAGCGCAGTTTGGTGGACAACGTTTCGGTGAGATGGAGGTTTGGGCTCTTGAAGCCTACGGTGCATCAAATGTCCTACAAGAAATCTTGACTTACAAGTCTGACGATATCAACGGACGTTTGAAAGCTTATGAAGCTATTACAAAAGGAAAACCAATTCCAAAACCAGGTGTTCCAGAATCCTTCCGAGTTCTTGTCAAAGAATTGCAATCTCTTGGTCTTGACATGCGTGTTCTTGACGAAGATGACCAAGAAGTGGAGCTTCGCGACTTGGATGAAGGAATGGACGAAGATGTCATCCACGTAGATGACCTTGAAAAAGCCCGCGAAAAAGCAGCCCAAGAGGCTAAAGCAGCCTTTGAAGCTGAAGAAGCTGAGAAAGAATCGGAAGCGGAAGCAACAGAAGAAGCTGCTGAAGAAGAATAGGCAGTTCACTTAGAATAGAAAGGGAAGAAATAGTGGTTGATGTAAATCGTTTTAAAAGTATGCAAATCACCCTAGCTTCTCCAAGTAAAGTCCGTTCATGGTCTTATGGAGAAGTCAAAAAACCTGAAACAATCAATTACCGTACTTTGAAACCAGAACGTGAAGGACTCTTTGATGAAGTTATCTTTGGTCCTACAAAAGACTGGGAATGTGCTTGTGGTAAGTACAAACGCATTCGTTACAGAGGAATTGTTTGTGACCGTTGTGGGGTTGAAGTAACGCGTACAAAAGTTCGTCGTGAGCGTATGGGACACATCGAGTTGAAAGCTCCTGTATCTCACATCTGGTACTTCAAGGGGATTCCAAGCCGTATGGGCTTGACCCTTGATATGAGCCCTCGTGCCCTTGAGGAAGTGATCTACTTTGCGGCTTATGTGGTGATTGATCCGAAGGATACACCACTTGAGCACAAGTCTATCATGACAGAGCGCGAATACCGCGAGCGCTTGCGTGAGTATGGTTATGGTTCATTCGTTGCCAAAATGGGTGCCGAAGCCATTCAAGACCTTTTGAAACAAGTAGATCTTGAAAAAGAAATTGCTGAACTCAAAGAAGAATTGAAAACAGCAACTGGACAAAAACGTATCAAAGCGATTCGTCGTTTGGATGTTTTGGATGCCTTTTACAAGTCTGGAAACAAACCTGAATGGATGATTCTTAACATCCTTCCGGTTATCCCGCCAGATCTTCGTCCAATGTTGCAGTTGGATGGTGGCCGTTTTGCCTCATCTGACTTGAACGACCTTTACCGTCGTGTTATCAACCGTAACAACCGTTTGGCTCGTTTGCTTGAGTTGAATGCACCAGGTATCATCGTTCAAAATGAGAAGCGTATGCTTCAAGAAGCGGTTGACGCTTTGATTGACAATGGCCGTCGTGGCCGTCCGATTACAGGGCCAGGTAGCCGTCCACTGAAATCATTGAGCCACATGCTTAAAGGTAAACAAGGACGCTTCCGTCAAAACTTGCTCGGTAAACGTGTTGACTTCTCAGGACGTTCCGTTATCGCCGTTGGTCCAACTCTTAAGATGTACCAATGTGGTGTGCCACGTGAAATGGCAATTGAGCTCTTTAAACCATTTGTCATGCGTGAAATCGTTGCCCGTGATATCGTGCAAAACGTCAAAGCAGCTAAACGCTTGGTGGAACGCGGAGATGAACGTATCTGGGATATCCTTGAAGAAGTAATCAAAGAACACCCAGTACTTTTGAACCGCGCACCGACCCTTCACCGTTTGGGTATCCAAGCTTTCGAGCCAGTCTTGATTGATGGTAAGGCCCTTCGCTTGCACCCACTTGTCTGTGAAGCCTACAACGCCGACTTTGACGGGGACCAAATGGCCATCCACGTACCGCTTTCAGAAGAAGCTCAAGCAGAAGCTCGTATCCTCATGCTAGCTGCTGAGCACATCTTGAACCCGAAAGATGGTAAACCAGTTGTTACTCCATCTCAGGACATGGTTTTGGGTAACTACTACTTGACTATGGAAGAAGCTGGTCGTGAAGGTGAAGGAATGGTCTTCAAAGACCGTGACGAAGCGGTTATGGCTTACCGTAATGGCTATGTTCACCTCCACTCACGTGTTGGTATTGCAACAGACAGCCTCAACAAACCATGGACAGAAGATCAAAAACATAAGGTCTTGCTTACAACAGTTGGTAAAATTCTCTTCAACGACATCATGCCAGAGGGGCTACCATACTTGCAAGAACCAAACAATGTCAACTTAACAGAAGGCGTTCCAGCTAAATACTTCTTGCCACTTGGTGGAGATATCAAGGAAGCAATCAGCAAACTTGAACTCAATCCTCCATTCAAGAAGAAAAACCTTGGAAATATCATCGCTGAAATCTTCAAACGTTTCCGTACGACAGAAACTTCTGCCCTACTTGACCGCATGAAGAACCTCGGTTACCATCACTCAACTCTTGCAGGATTGACAGTGGGTATTGCCGATATCCCAGTCGTTGATGACAAGGCTGAAATCATTGAAGAATCACACAAACGTGTAGAACAAATCACCAAACAATTCCGTCGTGGTATGATCACTGACGACGAGCGTTATAATGCTGTTACAGCTGAATGGCGTGCTGCCCGTGAAAAACTAGAGAAACGCTTGATTGCCAACCAAGATCCGAAGAACCCAATCGTTATGATGATGGACTCTGGAGCCCGTGGTAACATCTCAAACTTCTCACAGCTTGCCGGTATGCGTGGTCTGATGGCTGCTCCGAACGGACGTATCATGGAATTGCCAATCCTTTCAAACTTCCGCGAAGGTTTGTCAGTACTCGAAATGTTCTTCTCAACTCACGGTGCCCGTAAAGGTATGACCGATACGGCCCTTAAGACAGCCGACTCAGGTTACTTGACTCGTCGTTTGGTTGACGTTGCCCAAGACGTTATCATCCGTGAGGACGACTGTGGAACAGACCGTGGTCTCTTGATCCGTTCTATCGCCGAAGGAAAAGAGATGATCGAGTCTCTCGAAGAACGTCTCAACGGTCGTTACACGAAGAAAACTGTTAAACATCCAGAAACTGGTGCAGTTATCATTGGTGCAAATGAGTTGATTACAGAAGACAAGGCGCGTGAAATTGTCAATGCTGGTGTGGAAGAAGTGACTATCCGTTCCGTATTTACATGTAACACTCGTCACGGTGTCTGCCGTCACTGTTATGGTATCAACTTGGCGACTGGTGATGCGGTTGAAGTTGGTGAAGCAGTTGGTACAATCGCTGCCCAATCTATCGGGGAACCTGGTACACAGCTTACAATGCGTACCTTCCACACGGGTGGGGTTGCCTCAAATACCGATATCACTCAGGGTCTTCCTCGTGTCCAAGAAATCTTTGAAGCCCGCAATCCTAAAGGGGAAGCGGTTATCACAGAGGTTAAAGGACAAGTTACTGCTATCGAAGAAGATGCATCAACTCGTACTAAGAAAGTCTTTGTTAAGGGTGAAACTGGCGAAGGTGAGTACGTAGTTCCATTTACAGCTCGTATGCGTGTAGAAGTTGGGGACCAAGTAGCGCGTGGTGCTGCTCTGACAGAAGGTTCCATCCAACCCAAACGCCTCCTTGCAGTTCGCGATGTCTTGTCAGTTGAAACTTACCTTCTTGGTGAAGTACAAAAAGTTTACCGTAGCCAAGGGGTAGAAATCGGCGACAAACACATCGAGGTAATGGTTCGTCAAATGATCCGTAAAGTCCGTGTTATGGATCCAGGAGATACAGATCTTCTCATGGGTACCCTCATGGACATCAACGACTTTACAGATGCTAATAAAGATGTCCTTATCGCAGGTGGAGTCCCAGCGACTGGTCGCCCAGTTCTTATGGGAATTACCAAAGCCTCACTTGAAACCAACAGTTTCTTATCAGCGGCTTCCTTCCAGGAAACAACTCGTGTCCTTACTGATGCAGCTATCCGTGGTAAGAAAGACCATCTCCTTGGACTTAAGGAAAATGTTATCATCGGTAAGATCATCCCAGCAGGTACTGGTATGGCTCGTTACCGTAACCTTGAACCACATGCTATCAACGAAGAAGAATACCTTAACCCTCCAGTAGAGGAAGAAGGAAATGAAGAAACAACAGAAGTAGTTGTGGATACTGCCGTTGAAACTGTGGAAGAAACAGTAGAATAAAAAACTGAACAGGAGAACCTTCGGGTTCTCTTTTATTTTCTGAAAACTTTCTCCTTTTTTCCATGAAATGTGGTAAAATAAAAGAAAGAAGCTGACAAAGGAGACGGGTATGGAACAAACATTTTTTATCATTAAACCAGACGGTGTAAAAAGGGGACTAGTGGGTCAAGTGTTGAAACGCATCGAACAACGTGGATTTACAATCGAAAAATTGGAGTTGCGTTCACAGGTTTCAGAAGAGTTGATTGACCAGCACTATCAGGATTTAGTTGGTCAGAGTTTTTACCCGCCGATTCGTGAATTTATGACTTCAGGACCGGTTCTTGTAGGTATCATTTCTGGTCCCAAAGTAATCGAAACTTGGCGGACTATGATGGGTGCGACTCGTCCAGAAGAAGCTTTACCAGGAACGATTCGAGGTGATTTTGCAAAAGCTGCTAGTGAAAACCAAGCTATTCAAAATGTTGTACATGGTTCAGATTCAGAAGAGTCAGCTAAGCGAGAAATTGCTCTTTGGTTTTAAGAGTGGATTGGTTCAATCAATTGGTTAAAAGCTCATTTGAATAGAAAGTATAGTCAATTAGTTTAAGACATGACGCATGATATCAAACTTTTTAGTTTTTGATATGGTGCGTTTTTTGATTAAGTGACTATTAGTTCATCTCGCTCCGTTAGGTGCGAGACGGACTAATAGTCACATAAAAAAGAAAGGACTAACTTCGTCCTTTCTCATTCTTAGCTTTTCTTCAACCCACTACAGTTAACAAAGAGCCTTAATTCTTAAAAATTGATAGCGTTGACAAATGGTAGAAAAAAGCCCTTTTTACTAAGTTAAGTATCAACTACAGTTACGATTAGTATTCGTTACTTAACCCACTCACCATTATAGTTTACGTAGTAACCATCTACTGTGGTATTAACAGCTAGAGCACCTGAACCATACGCATAGTACCATTTACCATTGACTTGGAACCAGCCTGTTTTCATATCTCCATTACTTGCATTTAGATAGTACCAAGTTGAGCCTTCCTGATACCAGCCAGTTGCCATTGCTCCTGATGAACGGAGGTAGTACCACTTGTTACCAAGGTTTTGCCAACCTGTTTTCATATCGCCATTTGGCTGGTCTAAATAATACCAAGTGGTACCTTCCTGATACCAGCCAGTTGCCATTGCTCCTGATGAACGGAGGTAGTACCACTTATTGCCAAGTTCCTTCCAACCAGTTTGCATGATACCAGTTTCTGAATCTAGATAGTACCAAGCTGAACCATCATTTATCCAACCTGCACGTCTTTCACCACCAATATAGTTTTCTCCATTAATTTCCGTTTTAGCTAGATAATACCAATTAGACTGGTCATAAAGCCAACCTGTCTCTAAAGAATGATTTTGATTAAAGTAATAGTTCGTGTAAAAACTCTTCTCTTGTTTATCTTCCGGTTTTGTACGTTTTTCCCCATACTTTCTTCCAACACTGTCTTTAGTTTTAACCTCTAATGCTTTCCAACCAACAAACTCTTGTAGCACTCCATTTTTGTCAAAGTAGTACCATTCTGGCATTGGGGAACCTTCTAATCTTATACCATTAGGGTAAGGACCAATGGTATATCCTTTAACTGGCATTGGAATGTATTGCCAACCAACAACCATTTCACCATTATAATCAAAATAATAGGTCTTGCCATCAATCACTCGCCAGTCCGTTTCTTTGATGTCACCCTTCTTGTAGTAGGTTCTACCATTTTCTTGGACAAATTGCCAACCTTCAGAATCATCTGCAAATACTGTATTGGTAGCTAGCAAACCAAAGAAAATTGCTGTTAGTCCAACTTGCATAGTTTTTTTCAAAAGTTTCATTTATATATACCTCCAATATTAAATCCACTCACCAGATGAAGCGAAATTATAAACTTTACCATCGATAGTTTGGCTACCTGTAACCATTGCTCCAGAGGAATTGAGATAATACCAGTTTCCTCCTACTTTTATCCAACCAGTCTTCATATCTCCATTAGTAGGATCTAGATAGTACCACGTTGAACCATCTTTATACCAACCAGTCTTCATATCACCATTGGTCTTATCTAAATAATACCATCTTCCTCGTACATATTTCCAACCTGTGGACATTGAACCAGAGGTTTCAAGATAATACCATTTGCCATTTATACTTTGCCAACCTGTTTGTTTCGTACTATTCTTATAGTAATACCACGTACCACTAATCAATTTCCAACCATCAATAGAATGTCCCTCAAGGATGGAATAAATAAAGGATAGGTTTTGTTCATTTAATTTTACTGCCAAATTAACAATATCTGATCCTCTTGATTCATTTCCTATGTGTACACCTACGACACGATGTGAAGCATCATAGACAGCAGCACCACTAGCGCCACCATATGTATCTACATCATAATATAAGAAATCACCTGTATCACGTATTACGTTTCTAGTATCTGTATACATCTGTACAGCTTCAGAGAGCGCTGAATAACCTGTAACAGTTACATTCAAACCAGAAAGATTTGTAGATAAAGATGAGAGACCAAGTGTCCCTGTTTTAGTCCCAATAGGCTCTTCTAAAACTAATAACGCTAAATCATTCTTTGAATGCGTACTTGGATTGTCTGACACATAATTTTTTAGATAGTAATATTTCTTTACTTTTACTGTACCAAATGGAGCATTATTGGGTGTGGCAGCAGGAGTAACATATAATTCTTCAGCATCTTTTCCAAACTCATGTTTATAGATATTATGAGCTGCAGTAATAAGAATATTGTCCTTTATAAAATTAGCACTCCCCCTATAAGTTTTGTTTTTACCATTTTCTACACCATGAAATACAGACTCTACATAGACTGATGTAGAATAAGGATATTGTAAAGTATTCTCAATAGAAACTAAGTCATGACTCCCAATAATTGCTTCCGGCTGACTTGTAAAAAATTGACCGTAAGTCGGTGAAATATCTGGAAGGGAAAAATTATTACTTCCTGGACTCTCTTGTAAAGTTTCACTTACCTCATATTCTTCACCTGTATTAGAAATAACAGTCAAAGCAGATACTGTAGATAGCTGACTAGCCAATAAAATACTAGCAATAATTGAAATACCGAATTTGCGATAAAATGTTTTCTTCATTTTTATAATTTATTCCTTTCGTTTCACTCAAGGCACAACACAGAATGAAAAAGTGTTGTGCTCTTTATTTTGTTTTATAATAATAGTGAGAAAGCCTATCACTACTACAAATCACGGGGAGGTGAATAAGTGAGTGGTATAGCCACTACCTCGCATTTTTATAGGTGTCATTCTTTCCATCAAGCACAACTAACTGTGACTAGGAGCACGTAAACTTATAATTGAATAAGTGACTCGTTTGTGAAGGGAAAGAATAGTCAAGGGATAGGCAGACTCAAATTTGGTGAAGGGAGACCCCTCGTGTTAAAAATCATTTATCCTAATTGTTGTGGCATTGATGTGCATAAAACCTTTGTTGTAGCGGTTATTGCTATCACCGATAAGCAAGGAATCACAACCTACCATCGTAAACGTTTCTCAACTTTTACAAATGGTTTAGTACAGCTACGAGATTGGTTAGAATACTATTCTTGCTTTGATGTCTGTATGGGATCCACCGGTAAATATTGGATTCCTGTCTTCAATATCCTTGAAAAATCCTGCAACATTTGCTTGGCTCACTCCAAGTATGTCAAGGCTATCAGAGGAAAGAAGACCGACAAGAAAGATGCGCAGTGGATAGCCGACCTCTTCAAGCATGACTTGGTTGCTTCTAGCTTTATCCCACCTCTTAAAATCAGACAACTCCGAGATCTGTTTCGCTAACGCATGAAATTAACACAACTTCAAGTTAGCGAGAAGAATCGTTACCAGAACTGTCTGACTTGGTCTAATCTTCAGATTGCAAGTGTCGTTTCCGAACACATCAAGAGGAGAAACCAAACATTGAACAGTTGGTTCACAAGCGAATGAAGGATAAGGTGCAAGACTTGAAAATCGCTATTGAGGGGAATGTGACACCTGAATAAGCTGAGAAAATCAGAATCATCAAAGAACACTATGATGCACTTGCCGTCTGTAAAGAAGATTTAGAAACCATGATTCGGAAGCTCGGACAAGAATACCAAGAACAGGTCAAGCTAATCCAAACCGTGCCTGGTTTCAAAGAAGAGCTATCTGCCCTCAGAATTATCTCTGAAATCGGAGCTGATATGACTGTTTTTAACACTGCGGGTAAACTCTGTTCTTGGTCTGGATTAGTTCCTGCCAACAATGAAAGTGCAGGAAAGAAATTTTCTACTTGTATTTCGAAAGGTGGTCACTATCTCAAACCTTTTCTTGTTCAAATAGCTAACGCCGTGGTTAAATCAGAGAAGCACCCTGAATTACGAAATAAATATCTCAAACTCAAGAAACGACGGGGGCATCGAAAAGCTACCATCGCTATCTGTCGCAGATTATTCATTACCATCTACCACGTACTTTTAAAACAGGAGAGTTATAATCCAAGATTACAAGGTCTTACAGAAATAAGAAATTCAGATCAGACAATGTCTGTCCAAGATGCTGTTCGTTTTGCACAACAGCACGGATTCAAGGTGCTTTAATTTTAAAGGTTGGGTATCAAGACCTCTTTTTAGTGTGCCCAAAATTTAGAGAAGTAATCAATCAACTAACTTTTATTTTTTCAAACTTGCCCCTACAATTTTTAATGAATAATAAAAGCGAATATACTAGAGACTAATTCTATTCCATTATTCTTTAATCAGCCTTCCCAACATCAAGACCATTGGACTTCTTTTGCGATTGCACTCGAATCTCCAATTGTTTATTCTTCTGAATAAACTGTTGGTAAGGAATTGTATTACTAAACATAAAAACACCTAGCAATGCAAATGTAACTAATTTTTTAATTCCACGTTTTTTTCTCATACAATGAAACCCCTTTCTGTTTCCTTGTTTTTATTCTAACAGATATATTTTATTTAGTCAATTGTTTTTATTATGTTTTGAACTTTTTTTTCTTATTATTACCATAGAGAATTATTTATTCCTTTAACTTGCTATTTTGAACTAAAAATTTTATAATGAAATTAAGCAAATAGGAAGGATTATTATCTTTAATGAATACACTCGCAGAGAAATTCAGATTGAAAAGAAAAGAGTTGAGACTCTCCCAACAAACTCTTGCAGAAGGAATTTGTGAACAAAGCCAGATTAGTAAAATTGAGAGAGGACATTTCATTCCCTCCGCAGACCTTTTGTTCAAACTCTCCCAACGACTTGAAGTACCATTAGATTATTTTTTTAATGAACAAATTGAAATTAAATCTAACCTCTCTAATTTCAAGCAATTATCTGCTCGACTATTAGATGACAGAAATTATGACAATTTGGAATATATTTATAGAATAGAGATTGAACGAAGTACTTTTCTAACACTAGAAGACCGAACTTACCTTGAATGGATTAAAGCTATTATTGACTTCTATCAATATGACAGTAAGTGTGAGGCTATTTCTTCATTGGAAAATATATTATTAAAAGTCTCTTCAAATACTCTGATTTATTTACAGGTATTGAATACTCTATCTAATTTCTATTCCTTAGTGGGTCGTGAACAAGAATATGAGGCAAACTACTCTCATTTAATGGAGTTATATCAGACAAAAAATTTTGAGCATCAAGAGTTTTTATTTGGCTACATCAGAGTTCGTTACAACTACGCTCACTACCTAGTGTCAAAGGAAAAATATAACGAGGCCATCCAAGAAGCTCTTGAGACGATTGAACTCTGTAAACAAAGACAGACAAGCTACCAACTGGCTCCCCTACTTATTCTTGTAGGAAATGCTGGAGCCAAGTTTCTAGACAAAGAACAAGTCAAAAATTATTATATAGAAGCAAGAGAGTTATGTAAGATTTATAACAATCCTTTAATGTTGATGAAGATAGAAAATTATTTGAAGGAATTGGATACTGTTTAGTTAATCTTGACATTATAGTTTTTCTGAAACGTTAAATAACCTGTAAGGCTGATAGTGAAATTAATACTATCAGCCTTATTTCAATTTATATTCTTCCAAAATCTCTTCAAACCACGTCAGCTCTATCTGCAACCTCAAAACAGTGTTTTGAGCAACCTGCGGCTAGCTTCCTAGTTTGCTCTTTGATTTTTATTGAGTATTAGCCTTTCGTGTTTGTTTAGCGTCTAAAAGAGACATTTGAGAAGATTGAAAACAGTTCTCTCTTTTCTCCGAGTATAATGATTGGTAGGAGGGGAGAGAAAAGATGAAATCAATGAGAATCTTATTTTTGTTAGCTTTAATTCAAATCAGTTTGAGTAGCTGTTTCCTATGGAAGGAATGCATCTTGTCCTTTAAACAAAGTACAGCTTTTTTCATCGGAAGCATGGTCTTCGTTTCAGGAATCTGTGCTGGAGTAAATTATCTTTATACCCGTAAGCAAGAAGTTCATAGTGTCCTAGCTAGTAAGAAGTCAGTGAAGCTTCTTTACGGTATCCTGCTCTTAATTAATTTGTTAGGAGCTGTTCTTGTCCTGTCAGATAACTTGTTCATCAAAAATACGCTGCAGCAAGAATTAGTTGACTTTTTATTGCCATCCTTTTTCTTTCTATTTGGGCTAGATTTGCTGATTTTTTTACCCTTGAAAAAATATATGTGCGATTTTCTTGCCCTGCTAGACAGAAAAAAGACAGTTTTGGTGACTATTTTAGCAACACTTCTCTTCTTAAGAAATCCAATGACCATTGTCTCACTTCTGATTTATATTGGACTGGGTTTGTTTTTTGCAGCCTATCTTGTCCCAAATTCGGTTAAAAAGGAAGTTTCCTTTTATGGTCATATTTTCCGAGATCTTGTATTGGTCATTGCTACGCTCATTTTCTTTTAGAGAAAGTCTGTTTTTATGGATGTTATGATGGTAAGTTTAGCAGGAAAATAGACACAAAAGAAAAGTTTTTGGTATAATAAGAATATGTACACAAAAAATGAAGAAGAGCTACAAGTCTTAGGGGAGCGTTTGGGTCATCTATTAGAAAAGAATGATGTCTTAATCTTAACTGGTGAACTGGGCGCAGGCAAAACGACCTTTACAAAAGGCCTTGCTAAGGGATTGCAGATTACTCAGATGATTAAGAGTCCAACCTACACTATCGTAAGAGAGTATGAAGGTCGTCTTCCCCTTTACCATTTAGATGTTTATCGTATCGAGGGCGACGCTGATTCTATTGACTTGGATGAATTTCTCTTTGGTGGAGGCGTGACTGTTATTGAGTGGGGAAATCTCTTAGGAGATGCCTTGCCAGATACTTATTTAGAGTTGGAAATTCTAAAAGAAGAAGACGGTCGCAGATTACATTTCCAAGCAAAGGGTTTGCGTGCAGAAAAACTCTTAGAGGAGCTTCAACATGGAGTATGAATTGCTCATTAGGGAAGCAGAGCCTAAAGATGCAGCTGAATTAGTGGCCTTTTTAAATCGTGTGAGTTTGGAGACAGATTTTACTAGTCTAGATGGAGATGGTATTCTCTTGACCAGTGAGGAGATGGAAATATTTCTCAACAAGCAAGCTAGTTCGGACAATCAGATAACCTTACTTGCATTTTTAAATGATAAAATTGCTGGTATTGTAAATATTACAGCTGACCAGCGCAAGAGAGTTCGTCATATTGGAGATATCTTCATTGTGATTGGAAAAAGATATTGGAATAATGGCTTGGGAAGTTTTTTGTTAGAAGAAGCGATAGAGTGGGCACAAGCAAGTGGTATTCTGCGTCGTCTCCAATTGACTGTCCAAACTCATAATCAAGCAGCAGTTCATCTTTATCAAAAGCATGGCTTTGTAATTGAAGGTCGCCAAGAGCGTGGAGCATATATAGAAGAAGGGAAATTTATCGATGTTTACTTGATGGGTAAACTGATAGATTAGTAGAAATATGGTTAAAAAAATTATTGGAATGGTGCTAGCTTTTCTAGCTGTGACAGTTTTGGGTGTCGGTGTTTTTGCTTATACTATTTATCAGCAAGGTACAGAGACTTTGGCAAAAACCTATAAAAAAATAGGGGAAGAAACCAAGGTTATTGAAGCAACAGAACCCTTGACCATTCTGTTAATGGGGGTTGATACTGGGAATGTAGAGCGTACAGATCAATGGGCTGGAAATAGTGACAGTATGATTTTGCTGACCGTCAATCCCCACACAAAGAAAACGACGATGATGAGTTTGGAACGTGATATCCTGACTAAAATTCAACATAAAGATGGTAGTATTGAAGAAGCGAAGCTAAACGCTGCCTATGCTGGTGGTGGTGCAGAACTTGCTATAGAAACAATTCAAAAGATGATGAATATCCATATCGATCGCTACATTATGGTTAATATGCAAGGATTGCAACAATTGGTCGATGCAGTGGGAGGTATTACGGTCAATAATACACTAGGTTTCCCGATTTCTATCAGTGATCAAGAAGAATTTAACACCATTTCTATCGGCGTTGGAGAACAGACAATAAATGGAGAAGAAGCGCTTGTTTATTCACGCATGCGTTATCAAGACCCAGAAGGAGACTACGGACGTCAGAAGCGTCAGCGTGAAGTCATTCAAAAAGTTGTTGAAAAAGTTCTTAGTTTAAATAGTATCAGTCACTATCAGTCTATCTTAAAAGCCCTAAGTACTAATATGCAGACTAATATCGATTTATCTGCAAAAAGTATTCCAAGCTTGTTGGGCTACAAAGATTCATTTAAAATCATTGAAACACAACAGTTGAAGGGTGAAGGGGAGATGCTACAAGGCGTTTCTTATCAAATTGTTACGAGAAACCACATGTTGGAAATGCAGAATCTTTTGAGACGTTCTTTGGGACAAGAAGAAGTCACTCAGCTTGAAACAAATGTTGTCTTATTTGAAGATTTATTTGGACGAACACCCGTTGGTGATGAAGACAACTAACTTTCTTACTATAAATAAAAAAATCAATCGTGGGAAATTTCCTGCGATTTTTTCAAAAAAATACGAATAGATAGGTAGGAGGAAACATGAAAGCAGAAATTATTGCTGTTGGAACAGAGATTTTGACAGGACAGATTGTCAATACCAATGCTCAGTTTTTATCGGAAAAACTAGCAGAGATTGGGGTAGATGTTTATTTTCAAACAGCTGTAGGAGACAACGAGGCTCGTCTCTTGTCTTTGCTTGAGATTGCCAGTCAACGTAGCAGTCTGGTGATTTTGACAGGTGGTTTGGGGCCAACTGAGGACGATTTGACCAAACAAACCCTAGCTAAATTTTTAGGGAAAACATTAGTCTTTGATTCTCAGGCCCAGGAGAAGTTGGATATCTTTTTTGCTCAGAGACCAGACTATGCCCGAACACCGAATAACGAAAGACAAGCTCAAATTGTAGAAGGAGCGACTCCACTGCCAAACGAAACAGGGCTGGCTGTGGGAGGAATATTGGAAGTCAATGGAGTGACCTACGTCGTCCTTCCAGGTCCACCAAGTGAATTGAAACCTATGGTCTTAAACCAACTTTTACCCAAGTTGATGACAGGGAGCAAGCTGTATTCCCGAGTTCTTCGTTTCTTTGGAATTGGTGAAAGTCAGCTGGTGACAATTTTGGCTGATTTGATTGAGAATCAAACCGATCCGACCTTGGCGCCTTATGCAAAGACAGGAGAGGTAACACTGCGCTTGTCAACAAAAGCCAGCAGTCTAGAAGAGGCAAATCAAGTGCTGGATATCTTGGAAAATCAAATCTTGGATCGCCAGACTTTTGAAGGTCTTTCTTTACAAGACCTTTGTTATGGTTATGGGGAAGAAACTAGTTTAGCCAGTATTGTGGTAGAAGAATTGAAAAAACAGGGCAAAACCATCACGGCAGCAGAGAGCTTGACGGCAGGTCTTTTCCAAACAACCGTGGCGGATTTTTCTGGAGTTTCAAGTATATTTAAGGGTGGTTTTGTGACCTATAGCTTGGAGGAAAAATCAAAAATGTTGGATATTCCTGTCAAGGATTTGGAAGAGCATGGTGTGGTGTCTGAATTTACAGCTCAGAAGATGGCTGAGCAGGCACGAAGCAAGACCCAGTCTGATTTTGGCCTTAGTTTGACTGGAGTGGCAGGGCCAGATATCCTAGAAGGGCACCCAGCTGGGACAGTCTTTATAGGCTTGGCTCAGGAACAAGGAACTGAGGTCATCAAGGTGAATATTGGAGGCAGAAGTCGAGCAGATGTACGCCACATTGCGGTTATGCATGCCTTTAACCTAGTTCGCAAGGCTTTATTAAGTGATTAACTTTTGATATAATAGTAGATAGGTCTGAGGACCATTAGAATGTAGGAGAATAGAATGGCGAAAAAACCAAAAAAATTAGATGAAATTTCGAAAAAATTCGGGGCTGAACGTGAAAAAGCCTTGAATGATGCTCTTAAATTGATTGAGAAAGACTTTGGTAAAGGTTCAATCATGCGTTTGGGTGAACGTGCAGAGCAAAAGGTGCAAGTGATGAGCTCAGGTTCCCTGGCGCTTGACATTGCCCTTGGTTCAGGTGGTTATCCTAAGGGGCGTATCATCGAAATCTATGGGCCAGAGTCATCTGGTAAGACAACGGTTGCCCTTCATGCAGTTGCGCAAGCGCAAAAAGAAGGTGGGATTGCTGCCTTTATCGATGCGGAACATGCTCTCGATCCAGCTTACGCTGCGGCCCTTGGTGTCAACATTGACGAATTGCTCTTGTCACAACCAGACTCAGGAGAGCAAGGTCTTGAGATTGCAGGAAAATTGATTGACTCAGGTGCAGTTGACCTTGTCGTAGTCGACTCAGTTGCAGCCCTTGTACCTCGTGCGGAAATTGATGGAGATATTGGAGATAGCCACGTTGGTTTGCAGGCTCGTATGATGAGTCAGGCCATGCGTAAGCTCGGTGCTTCTATCAATAAAACCAAAACAATTGCCATCTTTATCAACCAATTGCGTGAAAAAGTTGGGGTCATGTTTGGAAATCCAGAAACAACTCCTGGTGGACGTGCTCTGAAATTCTACGCATCAGTGCGTTTGGATGTTCGTGGAAGCACACAAATCAAGGGAACTGGTGACCAAAAAGATACCAATGTCGGTAAGGAAACCAAGATTAAGGTCGTGAAAAACAAGGTGGCTCCACCATTTAAGGAAGCCTTCGTTGAAATCATGTACGGAGAAGGGATTTCTAAGACCGGTGAGCTTTTGAAGATTGCAAGCGATTTGGATATCATTAAAAAAGCAGGAGCTTGGTACTCTTACAAGGATGAGAAAATCGGGCAGGGTTCTGAAAATGCTAAGAAATACTTGGCAGATCACCCAGAAATCTTTGATGAAATTGACCATCAAGTCCGTGTTCAATTTGGTTTGATTGATGGAGAAGAAGCTTCTGTAGAAGGTGCTGAAACTAAAAAAGATGAGGCGGTTCAAGCAGATTCTGTGAATGAAGAAGTAACTCTTGACCTAGGCGATGAACTTGAAATCGAAATTGAAGAATAAGCTATTAAAGTAGTGGAGCAAATCCACTGCTTTTTCGGTTTTTTGTTCAAGTTTTCAGATCATCTATAGTTTGCTGTTTCTTGTCCCTCCTCTAGAAAGCTGATATAATAGCCTTATGAATAAAAAACGAACAGTGGACCTGATACATGGTCCGATTCTTCCCTCGCTCTTAAGCTTCGCCTTCCCAATCTTGCTATCCAATATTTTCCAACAGCTCTATAATACTGCTGATGTCTTGATTGTTGGACGATTTCTTGGTCAAGATTCCTTGGCTGCAGTAGGGGCGACAACTGCCATTTTTGACTTGATTATAGGCTTTACGCTTGGTGTTGGTAATGGAATGGGGATTGTCATTGCTCGCTATTATGGGGCTCGAAATTTCACTAAAATCAAGGAAGCGGTAGCAGCCACCTGGATTTTAGGTGCTCTTTTGAGCATTGTAGTGATGCTACTGGGCTTTCTTGGTTTGTATCCTCTCTTGCAATACTTAGATACCCCTGCTGAAATCCTCCCTCAGTCCTATCAATATATTTCTATGATTGTGACCTGTGTCGGTGTCAGCTTTGCCTATAATCTCTTTGCAGGCTTGTTGCGGTCAATTGGGGACAGTCTAGCAGCCCTTGGTTTTCTGATTTTCTCTGCCTTGGTTAATGTAGCTCTGGATCTCTATTTCATTACGCAACTGCATATGGGAGTTCAATCCGCAGGACTTGCTACTATTATTTCACAAGGGTTGTCAGCGGTTCTCTGTTTTTACTATATTCGCAAGAGTGTTCCAGAACTTCTCCCTCAACTGAAACATTTTAAATGGAACAAGGCCTTGTACGCGGATCTTTTGGAGCAAGGTTTGGCTATGGGCTTGATGAGTTCCATTGTGTCTATTGGCAGTGTGATTTTACAGTCTTCTGTTAATACCTTTGGTGCTGTAATTATCAGTGCCCAGACGGCAGCTCGACGCATTATGGCCTTCGCCCTTCTTCCTATGACCGCTATTTCTGCCTCGATGACGACCTTTGCTTCTCAGAATTTGGGTGCCAAGCGACCAGACCGCATTGTTCAAGGACTTCGAATTGGCAGTCGTTTAAGTATGTCCTGGGCGATTTTTGTTTGTGTCTTCCTCTTTTTTGCCAGTCCCACCTTGGTTTCCTTCTTGGCCAGTTCAACGGATGGTTACTTGGTAGAAAATGGTAGTCTCTACCTGCAAATCAGCTCAGCCTTTTATCCCATTTTGAGTCTCTTGTTGATTTATCGCAATTGCTTGCAGGGCTTGGGACAAAAGGTCCTTCCTCTAGTTTCCAGCTTTATTGAACTAATCGGAAAAATCGCTTTTGTGGTCTTGATTATTCCTTGGGCAGGCTATAAGGGTGTTATCCTTTGTGAACCCCTTATCTGGGTTGCTATGACCGTTCAACTGTACTTTTCACTCTTCCGTCACCCCTTGATAAAAGAAGGCAAGGAAATCTTGGCAACCAAAGTGCTATCCTAGTTGGATTTGCTAAATAAAATCTATTTCCTCTAGTGAAAATCGAAAAAACTTGTGTTATAATAAGAAAGATTAAAATGTGAAAAAAGGAGATTCCTAATGGGACGTAAATGGGCCAATATCGTAGCCAAGAAAACGGCTAAAGATGGAGCTAACTCTAAAGTATATGCAAAATTTGGTGTAGAAATCTATGTAGCAGCTAAAAAAGGTGATCCAGACCCAGAATCAAACACTGCTTTGAAATTCGTTATCGACCGTGCCAAACAAGCCCAAGTGCCAAAACACGTTATCGATAAAGCGATTGATAAAGCAAAAGGAAACACAGACGAAACCTTTACAGAAGGACGTTACGAAGGTTTTGGACCAAATGGTTCTATGCTGATCGTTGATACCTTGACTTCTAACGTTAACCGTACAGCAGCTAATGTTCGTGCTGCCTTTGGTAAAAACGGTGGAAACATGGGTGCTTCAGGTTCAGTTTCTTACCTCTTTGACAATAAGGGTGTTATTGTATTTGCTGGTGAAGATGCAGATGCAGTCTTTGAGCAATTGTTAGAAGCAGATGTGGATGTGGACGATGTAGAAGCAGAAGAAGGAACAATCACTGTTTACACAGCTCCAACTGACCTTCACAAGGCTATCGTTGCCCTTCGTGAGTCAGGTATCGAAGAATTCCAAGTGACAGAATTGGAAATGATTCCTCAGTCAGAAGTGGAATTGTCAGGCGATGACCTTGAAACCTTTGAAAAACTTTACAGCGTTCTTGAAGACGACGAAGACGTACAAAAGATTTATACAAACGTAGACGGCTTCTAATTTAACCTAGAAAACATAATTCTAAGTGAAAAACTCACTTGGGATTTTTTTATCTACAAATTAGTTCTCATGAAAACTTTTTTCTTGACATCTTTTCTGAAAATGATAAAATAGTTCTCATGAAAACTTATTTAGTTTCTAGGAGAACTAAATGCAATGGTTAGAAAGGAGTTAGTATGGATAAACCGATGTTGGTCTTTAAGCGTTTTGGTCATCAGATTCATCTGATGGTGCAAAAGGAAGCCAAGCGTTGTGGCATTGAATTTATGGGTGGACCACAAGGTCAAGTTGTACGTTTTTTAGATAGCCGTGAGGAAAATCAAGACTTGGTCTTGATTAAAGATATCGAGCAGGAACTCAATATTACCAAGTCTGTGGCGAGTAACTTGGTCAAGCGTATGGTGCAAAATGATTTGGTGGAATTGGAGGCGAGTCCTGTCGATAAGCGGGCCAAGTTTGTTCGTCTGACGGACAAATCGCGTTCTCAAATGAAGCAGGTTAAAGCCTTTTTTGAACGCATTGACAACCAGTTGATGGCAGACATTGATGGAGATGAATTACTGATTTTTGAGAAAGTCCTCAATCAACTACAGGAAAACATCAAGGGAATAGGAGGAGATAATGAAGAAATTAGCTAAACGAATTAGTAGAAAAGAATGGGGGATGATTTTTCTAGCCATTCTCTTTACCTGCTTTTCAGTCTACCTAGAATTGGAAGTGCCGACCTACATCTCTAAAATCACGGATTTACTGGGAAGTCAAGGAACCAACTTGGATGAGTTATGGCAACCAGCAGGTATGATGGTCGGAATGTCTTTTTTTGCCTTCTTGTCCGCAGTCGCAGTTGGATTTTTTGCATCCAGAGTGGCTGCTTCTTACACTAGTAGGCTGAGAAGTGATATTTTTAACCGAGTTTTAGACTACTCACAGACAGAGATTAAGAAATTCTCTATTCCTAGTCTCCTAACTCGTACTACCAATGATATTACCCAAGTTCAGATGTTGATTACCATGGGATTACAAGTGGTGACGCGTGGTCCGATTATGGCTATCTGGGCTATTGGGAAGATCTTAGGTCATTCAGAATACTGGCTCTGGGCGGTACTTGTGGCAGTGATTGTCAATGTTTTGATGACAACAGTTTTGATGACGCTAGCCTTTCCAAAACAGTCCTTGATTCAAAGTTTGACTGATAAACTGAACAGTATCACTCGTGAAAGTTTAACAGGTATTCGCGTCGTTCGAGCCTACAATGCTGAAGAGTACCAAGATGAAAAATTTGCAGCAGCAAATGATGAGCTGACACGCTTGAATTTGTTTGTCAACCGTCTCATGGCCATTTTGAATCCCATTATGATGGGGATTTCAAGTGGTTTGAGTGTGGCGATTTACTGGATTGGAGCCTATGTAATCAACGATGCTGCTCCGACAGCGCGTCTGCCCCTCTTTAGTGACATGGTTGTTTTCATGTCTTATGCCATGCAGGTTGTTATGGGCTTCCTTCTCATGGGGGCGCTCTTCATCGTTCTTCCCCGAACTATGGTCTCTGCCAAGCGGATTAATCAGGTTCTAGATTTGCATTCTTCTATCCAAAATCCTGCTCAAGTGCAGCTGGCTGATGAAAATCTCAAAGGTCAGGTCGAGTTTAAGGATGTGACCTTCCGCTATGCGGCAAATTCGGAGGCGGTTATTGAGCATGTTAGCTTTAGAGCAGAAGCTGGCCAAACAGTTGCCTTTATAGGGTCAACGGGTTCTGGTAAATCAACTCTAGTCAATCTAATTCCACGTTTTTATGACGTATCAGCAGGAGAAATCCTAGTGGATGGAGTTAATGTTCAAGATTATGCCTTGGAAGATTTGCGCAACAAGGTCGGCTATATTCCACAAAAAGCTGTACTCTTTTCAGGTGATGTCAAGGGCAATCTAGACTTTGGACAGAGTCAAGAAACACCGCTTAGTGAACAAGCTATGTGGCAAGCCTTAGAATTGGCCCAGTCTAAGAACTTTATCGAAGACAAGGAAGCGGGCTTAGAGTCAGAAGTAGCCCAAGGAGGAACCAACTTCTCAGGTGGACAAAGACAGCGTCTGGCCATTGCGCGTGCCTTGGCTCGGAAGCCAGAAATCCTCATCTTTGATGACTCCTTCTCAGCCTTGGACTACAAGACAGATCGAGTCCTACGCCAAGAGCTAGCAGAGAAAACCAAGTCTATGACCAAGCTCATCGTCGCACAGCGTATTTCAACGATTATGGATGCAGATTTGATTTTGGTCTTGGATCAAGGTAAAGTCGTGGGGCAAGGTACCCATAAGGAACTTCTAGCTACCAACGAAGTTTACCAAGAAATTGCCTATTCACAATTATCGAAGGAGGAATTGGAACATGGAAAATAAAAAACTGTCGCTCTGGAAACAGAGTAAACTCTACCTTGCAGGTCTCCAGTTTGCCCTTCTAATCGCCTTTTTAGCAACAATCCTATCCAACATCATTACTGTATATGGTCCAACCCGTATCAAGGAAATGACCAATATTATTGCCAGTGGACTAGAAACAAGTGTGGATGTCGCTGCGGTTGCAGCCATTGGTAGTTTTTTGGCCGTTATCTATGTGATTGGACTTCTATCAAATTATTTGCAAGCCTTTCTGTTTACAACAGCCATTCAACGTTTTTCAGAGCGTTTGAGAAGAGCGATTGCAGAGAAAATTAATCGTCTTCCATTGGGGTATTTTGATGGACATTCTCAAGGAGATACCTTGTCTCGTGTGACCAATGATGTTGACACTGCAGCCCAATCCCTCAATCAAAGTCTGGGAACAGTTCTTTCATCCACTTTACTGGTCGTGGCAGTCTTGGTGACCATGTTTGGGATGAACTGGATTTTAGCCTTGGTGACGGTTGTTTCAACCCTTATCGGTTTTGCTTTCGTGTCCGTCTTTATGGGCAAATCGCAGGGCTTCTTTAAGAGTCAGCAACAGGATTTGGCAGCTGTAAATGGCTATGTGGAGGAAATGTACTCTGGCCATAATGTGGTGACTAGTTACAATGCTATTGAGAGCACCAAAGAAGAATTTGCGACATTAAACCATCGTCTGTATGATAGTATCTGGAAATCTCAGTTTATTTCAGGGATTATGATGCCGATCATGATGTTTATTGGGAACTTTAGCTATGCCTTAGTGATTATCGTCGGTGCAACCTTGGCCTTGAATGGGAAGATTAGTATCGGGATTATCGTTGCCTTTATGGCCTACGTTCGTATCTTTTCTCAGCCTCTTTCACAAATCGCTCAAGGAATTACTAGTCTGCAGCAGGCTAGTGCAGCCATGGGACGTGTCTTCGAATTCTTAGGTGAAGAGGAAATGGAAGATGAATTCCATAAAGAAAGACAATTGAGCGACATGAAAGGTCAAGTGGTCTTTGATCGAGTTTCCTTTGGTTACACACCAGAGCGAACCATTATTCATGACTTTTCTGCGACTGCTCATGCAGGTCAAAAGGTTGCCATTGTCGGGCCGACCGGAGCTGGGAAGACAACTATTGTCAATCTTTTGATGAAGTTCTATGAGATTGATAAGGGAAGTATTCGCATCGATGGTGTGGATACCAAGGAGATGAAGCGTTCGGAAGTACACGATGCCTTTTCAATGGTCTTGCAGGACACCTGGCTCTTTGAAGGAACCATTCGCGACAATCTTATCTATAACCAAACAGGTATTAGTGATGAGCGCGTGATTGAAGCCAGCAAGGCTGTGGGAATCCACCACTTTATCATGACCCTACCAGATGGTTACGATACCGTCTTGGATGATACAGTGACCTTGTCTGTCGGACAAAAACAACTCTTGACCATTGCTCGTGCTTTGTTGAAAGATGCGCCACTCTTGATTTTGGATGAGGCGACCTCTTCGGTTGATACCCGTACTGAGGAATTGATTCAGAAAGCCATGGACCGATTGATGGAGGGAAGAACTTCCTTTGTCATCGCCCACCGCTTGTCTACTATCCGAAATGCTGATTTGATTCTTGTCATGAAAGATGGCAATATCATCGAGCAAGGCAATCATGATGAGTTGATGGCGCAAGCTGGTTTCTACGCTGACCTCTACAACAGTCAGTTCACAGAAGATGAGGCAGAAGAATAAACCCAAAGAAGGCTTGACGGCCTTCTTTTTCTGCACTATACTAGAAGACAAGTGCTTCCCTATAAGCAAAATGTGAGTAAGTGATGAGAAAATATATGAAAAATTATCAAGAATGGTATAACCACATCGCTGGTAAGATTAAAAATAATCCTCTCTTTCTGAGTTTGTTAAGAACTTTTAATCGGTTCATGACCGTAGTTATGCCTATAGTTTATCTGACCTTGTTAGCAACTATCTATCTCCAACAAGGACTTGGGAAACAGGTCGGGATTTATTTGTTTATCCCTGCTTCAGGTTTTGTGATTTTGTCCCTTCTCCGTAAGAAAATCAATGCTCCTAGGCCTTATGAAGTTTGGGAAATTGTACCGCTACTTGACAGAGATAGTCCTGGTCAGTCTATGCCCAGTCGTCATGTCTTTTCAGCAACCATTATTTCTATGGCTTGCTTGCATGCTAGTCTAACTATGGGGATGATTTGTTTGACATTATCAGCCTTCCTAGGTCTAGTGAGAGTCTTAGGTGGCGTGCATTTTCCCAAAGATGTAGTAGTTGGTTATATTTGTGGTCTTGTGTGGGGTGTGATTTTCTTTCTATTTTGACCTGCAAGTTAAGGTAGCCTTACAACCACTTACGGGTCTAAAGTAACCACTTGCTTTTTTGCCCTTGTAAAGTCTTTTGGGCTTTGGTATAGTAGATGCAGAAAGGAGATAGGATGAAGTTACGAATCGAGATTAATAGTGAATTAACTGAGACAGAGATTGTCATCAAGGCTGCAGCCCTGACAGATGAAATAGCTGATTTGCAACGACTCTTGCAAGAAACCAAGGCTCCTAGGTTGATCTTTTATAAGGGTACGGGTGAGTACTATTTGGACTTGTCAGAAATTCTCTTTTTTGAGACAGAAGGTAGCAAGATATACGCCCATACCCAGAAAGATGCCTACGAGGTTCGGCTCAAGCTATATGAGTTAGAGTCCATCCTGCCCCGCTATTTCAGTCGGGTATCCAAGTCAACTATTGCTAATATTCGGCAAATCTATTCGGTGGATAAGTCCTTTTCAGGAACGGGGACTATTTCCTTTTATCAGACCCACAAGGAGGTTCATGTCTCACGACATTACCAATCCCTCCTAAAAGAAAATCTAAGAAACATGAGGTAAGAACATGAAAAAGAAAGCATTTGGTATTGTGTTGCTTATTTTGGCGGCTTTAGTATTATTACAGGGGAATTTTGGAATCCCTTCTCTGGGAGGGGACATTTGGCCCTTGATTGGTATTGCTTTTTTTGCCTACCAATCAGTCGGAGCTTTGTTGCGTCGCCACTTAACTTCAGCTTCTTTTACAGCTCTAGTAGCCTTAATGATTGCTAACCACTTTTATGACATTTTACCGATTCCAAATCAGTCATTGTTCTGGGCTAGTATTTTAATCGTAATGGGTGTCAGCGCACTCACTCATTCTAACAGGACTTGGAACGGGAAAAAATGGTGGTATGATGGTAAAAAGACCATTCTAACAGATAAGGAAGTTGCTTTTGGTACAGGGACTTTCTACAAGCAAGACCAAGAATTGGTAGAAGACCAAGTTGAAGTTGGTTTTGGCAATGCCAAGATATATTATGACAATGCAGAGATTTTAGGAGATAGCGCAACCCTGAAAGTGGAAGTTGGTTTTGGCAATGCAGTTATCTATGTTCCCCAACATTGGAGAGTTGATTTGAAGGTGGAAACTTTCTGTGGTGTAGCCAAGTCAGATACTTCTCTAGCCCCAACCAGCAAAACCTTGATTATCCGTGGAGATGTGGCTTTTGGGAAATTGGGAATTGTTTACGTTAAATAAAAAAATCTTCCAATTCCCTTGCAAAAATGGAAAAAGTGTGATAACATAGTACGGTATGTGGTGCTAGCACATCCGCTATATTAGATCTAATAGGAGGAAAACACAATGGCTAAAGTATGTTACTTTACAGGTCGTAAGACTGTATCAGGAAACAACCGTTCACACGCGATGAACCAAACAAAACGTGCCGTAAAACCAAACCTTCAAAAAGTTACTGTTCTTATCGATGGTAAACCTAAAAAAGTTTGGGCTTCAGCTCGTGCTTTGAAATCAGGTAAAGTTGAACGCGTTTAATAATAAAAGCAAAGGAGACCTTAGGGTCTTTTTTCTTTTATTGTGGGTATAAAATCATTTGAAAAACGGAGTAAATATCCGCTGATACAGTATTCTGCTTTTACACTTGGGCTGAAATATGATAAAATAGAGTATCAACTAGTTGAGGTAAAAAGGATGACTGTAAAAATTAATACAAAAGATGGTCAAATCGAACTAACAGATGAAGTGATTGCAACTGTCGTAGGCGGTGCAACAACTGAGATTTTTGGTGTGGTCGGTATGGCTAGTAAAAATGCCCTCAAAGATAACTTCCAAGCTCTGCTAGGTAAGGAAAATTATTCCAAAGGTGTCGTCGTAAAGGCGGACGCAGATGGCAGTATTGCAGTTGATGTATATACCGTGTTGAGCTACGGAACAAAGATTAGCGAAGTGTCAAAAAACATTCAAGAGCGTGTTCGTTTTAGTTTGGAAAACCAACTTGGAATTACTGCTCAGACTGTAAATGTCTACATTCAAAATATCAAAGTTGTAGGAGAATAACCGTGTCAAAAATTACTACTAGCTTATTTCAGGAAATGGTGCAGGCTGCATCAACTCGCTTGAATAAGCAAGCTGAATATGTTAATTCATTAAACGTCTTTCCAGTTCCAGATGGAGATACTGGTACAAATATGGGAATGACCATTGAAAATGGTGCTAAGGAAGTTGCAGACAAACCAGCTTCTACAGTTGGAGAGGTAGCGAGCATTCTTGCTAAAGGTCTTTTGATGGGCGCGCGTGGGAACTCAGGAGTTATTACGTCTCAGCTTTTCCGTGGATTTTCACAAGCCATCAAGGATAAAGACGAGTTAACAGGTCAAGACTTGGCCCTTGCCTTCCAATCAGGTGTGGAAGTTGCCTATAAGGCAGTGATGAAACCTGTTGAAGGAACGATTTTGACAGTTTCGCGTGGAGCTGCTATCGGTGCTAAGAAAAAGGCTGAGCAAACAGATGATGCTGTTGAAGTAATGCGTGCAGCCTTGGAAGGTGCTAAAACCGCTCTAGCTAAAACGCCAGATATGCTTCCAGTCTTGAAGGAAGTTGGAGTTGTGGACTCAGGTGGTCAAGGACTGGTCTTCATCTACGAAGGGTTCCTTTCAGCCCTTACTGGTGAATATATTGCATCTGAGGACTTTGTAGCGACTCCTGCCAACATGAGTGAAATGATCAATGCGGAGCATCATAAGTCTGTAGCTGGTCACGTAGCGACTGAGGACATTACGTTTGGTTACTGTACTGAAATCATGGTAGCCCTTAAACAAGGTCCAACCTATGCTAAAGATTTTGACTACGACGAATTCCGTAACTACTTGAATGAACTTGGAGATTCTCTCCTCGTTGTTAACGATGATGAAATTGTCAAAGTCCATGTCCATACAGAAGATCCAGGACTTGTTATGCAAGAAGGTCTCAAATATGGTAGCTTGGTCAAGGTAAAAGTTGACAACATGCGTAACCAACACGAAGCACAGGTTGAGAAAGAAGCTGCTCAAGTTAGCAAGCCTGCTGAAGAAAAAGAATATGCTTTGATTGCTGTGGTGGCTGGTAAAGGTCTAGCAGATATCTTCCGTTCTCAAGGTGTGGATTATGTTATCGAAGGCGGTCAAACTATGAACCCTTCAACAGAAGACTTTATCAAGGCTGTTGAACAGGTCAACGCTCGTAACATCATCTTTTTGCCAAACAACAAGAACATCTTCATGGCAGCTCAATCTGCAGCAGAAGTTTTGGAACAACCAGCAGTAGTGGTGGAAGCTCGTACTCTTCCTCAAGGTTTGACAAGTCTTCTTGCCTTTGATCCAAGCAAGTCCATCGAAGAAAACCAAGAGCGTATGACAGCTGCTCTTAGCGATGTCGTTAGCGGAAGCGTCACAACAGCCGTTCGTGATACAACCATTGATGGCTTAGAAATCCATGAAAATGATAATCTTGGTATGGTGGATGGGAAAATTCTCGTGTCAAACCCTGACATGCACCAAACCTTGACAGAAACCTTGAAACATATGTTGGATGAAGATAGTGAAATCGTAACCTTCTATGTCGGTGAAGACGGAAGCGAAGAACTTGCCAATGAAATTGCTCAAGAAATCGCAGAAGAATTCGAAGACGTTGAAGTTGAGATTCACCAAGGTCAACAACCAGTTTACCCATACCTATTTAGTGTGGAATAAGATTAATGAAGGACTGAGAAATCAGTTCTTTTTTATTTGATAGTAAATGAAATAGGTATCTTTTTTAATAAAAACAAAAATAACATTCATAAATAAACGTTAAAATAGAAAATTCAGAAAATTTCTTCTTTTCTCTTGAAAAATCTTGAAAAAATGGTATGATAGTAACAAGTTATTTTTAAGAGGAAAGAAAGGGGAACAATGGAGAAAATCAGTTTAGAATCTCCTAAGACGGGGTCGGACCTAGTTTTGGAAACACTTCGTGATTTAGGAATTGATACCATCTTTGGTTATCCTGGTGGTGCAGTCTTGCCTTTTTATGATGCGATATATAATTTTAAAGGCATTCGCCATATTCTAGGGCGCCATGAGCAAGGTTGTTTGCATGAAGCTGAAGGTTATGCTAAATCAACTGGAAAGTTGGGTGTTGCCGTCGTCACTAGCGGACCAGGAGCAACAAATGCCATTACAGGGATTGCGGATGCCATGAGCGATAGTGTTCCCCTTTTGGTCTTTACAGGTCAGGTCGCGCGAGCAGGGATTGGGAAGGATGCCTTTCAGGAGGCAGACATCGTGGGAATTACCATGCCAATCACTAAGTACAATTACCAAGTTCGTGAGACAGCTGATATTCCGCGTATCATTACGGAAGCTGTCCATATCGCAACTACAGGCCGTCCAGGACCAGTTGTCATTGACCTACCAAAAGACGTATCTGCTTTAGAAACAGACTTCATCTATTCACCAGAAGTGAATCTACCAAGCTATCAGCCGACTCTTGAGCCAAATGATATGCAAATCAAGAAAATCTTGAAGCAATTATCCAAGGCTAAAAAACCAGTCTTGCTGGCTGGTGGTGGGATTAGTTATGCTGAAGCTGCTGCAGAATTAAATGAATTTGCAGAACGCTATCAGATTCCAGTGGTAACCAGTCTTTTGGGACAAGGCACGATTGCAACGACTCATCCACTCTTCCTTGGAATGGGAGGCATGCACGGGTCTTTCGCAGCTAATATTGCCATGACGGAAGCAGACTTTATGATTAGTATCGGTTGCCGTTTCGATGACCGTTTGACAGGAAATCCTAAGACCTTTGCTAAGAATGCCAAGGTTGCTCACATTGATATTGATCCAGCTGAGATTGGTAAGATTATCAGTGCAGATATTCCTGTAGTTGGAGATGCTAAGAAGGCCTTGCAAATGTTGTTGGCGGAACCAACCGTTCATAACAATACTGAAAAATGGATTGAAAAAGTCACAAAAGACAAGAACCGTGTTCGTTCTTATGACAAGAAAGAGCGTGTGGTCCAACCGCAAGCCGTTATTGAACGAATTGGTGAACTGACGAATGGAGATGCCATTGTGGTAACAGACGTTGGTCAACACCAAATGTGGACAGCCCAGTATTATCCATACCAAAATGAACGTCAGTTAGTGACTTCAGGCGGTTTGGGAACCATGGGATTCGGAATTCCAGCAGCAATCGGTGCTAAAATTGCCAATCCAGATAAGGAAGTGGTCTTGTTTGTTGGAGATGGCGGTTTCCAAATGACTAACCAGGAATTGGCTATTTTGAACATTTACAAGGTGCCAATCAAGGTGGTTATGCTGAACAACCACTCACTTGGAATGGTTCGCCAGTGGCAGGAATCCTTCTATGAAGGCAGAACATCAGAGTCGGTCTTTGATACCCTTCCTGATTTCCAATTGATGGCACAAGCTTACGGTATTAAAAACTATAAATTTGACAATCCTGAGACCTTGGATCAAGACCTTGAAGTCATCACTGAGGAAGTTCCTATGCTAATCGAGGTGGATATTTCTCGTAAGGAACAGGTGTTACCAATGGTACCAGCTGGTAAGAGTAATCATGAGATGTTGGGGGTGAAGTTCCATGCGTAGAATGTTAACAGCAAAACTACAAAATCGATCAGGAGTCCTCAATCGCTTTACAGGTGTCCTGTCTCGTCGTCAGGTTAATATCGAAAGTATCTCTGTTGGAGCAACAGAAGATCCGAATGTATCACGCATCACCATTATTATTGATGTAGCTTCTCATGATGAAGTGGAGCAAATCATCAAGCAACTTAATCGTCAGATTGATGTGATTCGCATTCGAGATATTACAGACAAGCCTCATTTGGAGCGCGAGGTGATTTTGGTTAAGATGTCAGCACCAGCTGAGAAGCGAGCTGAGATTCTAGCGATTATTCAACCTTTCCGTGCAACAGTTGTAGACGTAGCACCAAGCTCGATTACCATTCAGATGACAGGAAATGCTGAAAAGAGTGAAGCTCTATTGAGAGTTATTCGACCATATGGTATTCGTAATATTGCTCGAACTGGTGCAACTGGATTTACCCGCGATTAATACTCTTCGAAAATCTCTTCAAATTACGTCAGCTTTGCCTTTCCGACTGACTCCGTCAGTCTTATTTACAACCTTAAAGCAGTGCTTTGAGCAGTCTGCGGCTAGCTCCTAATTTGCTCTTTGATTTTCATTGAGTATAAAAATATTTTAAATTTGTTAAACCAGCCTAAAAGGCAATAAATAATAGAAAAGAGAGAAAAACTATGGCAGTTCAAATGGAATACGAAAAAGATGTTAAAGTAGCAGCACTTGACGGTAAAAAAATCGCCGTTATCGGTTATGGTTCACAAGGACATGCGCATGCGCAAAACTTGCGTGATTCAGGTCATGATGTCATTATCGGTGTACGTCCAGGTAAATCTTTTGATAAAGCAAAAGAAGATGGATTTGACACTTACACAGTAGCAGAAGCAACTAAATTGGCTGATGTTATCATGATTTTGGCACCAGACGAAATCCAACAAGAATTGTACGAAGCAGAAATCGCTCCAAACTTGGAAGCTGGAAACGCAGTTGGATTTGCTCACGGTTTCAACATTCACTTTGAATTTATCAAAGTTCCTGCGGATGTAGATGTTTTTATGTGTGCACCTAAAGGACCAGGACACTTGGTACGTCGTACTTATGAAGAAGGATTTGGTGTACCAGCTCTTTATGCAGTATACCAAGATGCAACAGGAAATGCGAAAAACATTGCTATGGACTGGTGTAAAGGTGTTGGAGCTGCTCGTGTAGGTCTTCTTGAAACAACTTACAAAGAAGAAACTGAAGAAGATTTGTTTGGTGAACAAGCTGTACTTTGTGGTGGTTTGACTGCCCTTATCGAAGCAGGTTTCGAAGTCTTGACAGAAGCAGGTTACGCTCCAGAATTGGCTTACTTTGAAGTTCTTCACGAAATGAAATTGATCGTTGACTTGATCTACGAAGGTGGATTCAAGAAAATGCGTCAATCAATTTCAAACACTGCTGAGTACGGTGACTATGTATCAGGTCCACGTGTGATTACTGAGCAAGTTAAAGAAAACATGAAAGCTGTCTTGGCAGACATCCAAAATGGTAAATTTGCAAATGACTTCGTAAATGACTACAAAGCTGGACGTCCAAAATTGACTGCTTACCGTGAACAAGCAGCTAACCTTGAAATTGAAAAAGTTGGTGCAGAATTGCGTAAGGCAATGCCTTTCGTTGGTAAAAACGACGATGATGCATTCAAAATCTATAACTAATTTATAGAAATTAAGGTGAAGGCGAGTTGGGGGACTAACTCGCTTTTATAATCAATTCATTTCTCTTTTAAGAGGATGGATTGTGATAGTATGAAATAGTCTAGGAGAAAAAGATGTTAAGTTCAAAAGATATCATCAAGGCTCATAAGGTCTTGAACGGTGTGGTTGTGAATACTCCACTGGATTATGACCATTATTTATCGGAGAAGTATGGTGCTAAGATTTATTTGAAAAAGGAAAATGCCCAGCGTGTTCGCTCCTTTAAAATTCGTGGTGCCTATTATGCCATTTCCCAGCTCAGCAAGGAAGAGCGTGAACGTGGGGTAGTCTGTGCTTCTGCAGGAAATCATGCGCAGGGAGTTGCCTATACTTGTAATGAGATGAAAATTCCTGCTACTATCTTTATGCCCATTACTACGCCGCAACAAAAGATTGGTCAAGTTCGCTTTTTTGGTGGGGACTTCGTAACCATTAAACTAGTTGGAGATACCTTTGATGCCTCAGCTAAAGCAGCTCAAGAATTTACAGTCTCTGAAAACCGTACCTTTATTGATCCTTTTGATGATGCGCATGTTCAAGCTGGTCAAGGGACCGTTGCTTATGAGATTTTAGAAGAAGCTCGAAAAGAATCGATTGATTTTGATGCTGTCTTGGTTCCTGTTGGTGGTGGCGGTCTCATTGCTGGGGTTTCCACCTATATCAAGGAAACAAGTCCAGAGATCGAGGTTATCGGAGTAGAGGCGAATGGAGCGCGTTCCATGAAGGCTGCCTTTGAAGCTGGTGGACCTGTTAAGCTCAAGGAAATTGACAAATTTGCAGATGGGATTGCCGTACAAAAGGTAGGTCAGTTGACCTATGAGGCAACTCGTCAACATGTTCAAACTTTGGTAGGTGTCGATGAGGGATTGATTTCTGAAACCTTGATTGACCTCTACTCTAAGCAAGGGATTGTCGCAGAACCTGCTGGAGCGGCTAGTATCGCCTCTTTAGAGGTTTTAGCTGAATATATCAAGGGGAAAACCATTTGTTGTATCATTTCTGGAGGAAATAATGATATCAACCGTATGCCAGAAATGGAAGAGCGTGCCTTGATTTATGATGGCATCAAGCATTACTTTGTGGTCAATTTTCCACAGCGTCCAGGAGCTTTGCGTGAGTTTGTAAATGATATCTTGGGGCCAAATGATGATATCACACGTTTTGAGTATATCAAACGAGCTAGTAAGGGAACAGGTCCAGTATTAATTGGGATCGCTTTAGCAGATAAGCATGATTATGCAGGCTTGATTCGTCGCATGGAAGGTTTTGATCCATCTTATATTAACTTAAATGGTAATGAAACGCTCTATAATATGCTTGTCTGAGGACTAATAAAAAAATATCATATTATTTGCACAACTGATGTATAGGTGTTATAATGAGGGTGAAGAAAGGGGGCGATTCCTATGGACTTAGGAAATCTATCGTGCTATTTCTACTACAACTCACTATAGCACCTATTATTTTTTATTTCAGTTTATAATAATAAAGAAGAATGACTTGTTATATATAGGGTTATTTTTTAGAATACCATATTTTATATATATCTAATTTTAAGTTTGATTAAATATAATAGGAATTAGAAAAAATAATCAATGCTTATAAGGTAGATTTGGTGAGTTGATTGAATATAGTATATGATAGCAGTAATATGAGGCGAGTAGAACATTTGGAATACTAGGAAGTTCTATTCTAAATGCTGATTGTAATAGCGGTGTGTTATAAGAATATGCAAAATTTGATGAGATAAGTCAATTATACCGGTTAAAAAAGTTAAATAGTAACAGGAAGGGAACCAAAGGAAATAGAAAGGATAAAATAGATATGAGATAGTCAGAAAAGGAAGATTCTCTTTGACAAACTTATAGATTAAAATGAAGATATAGAATATGACTCCTGTTTATCCTATTGAGAAACTGGTATTTTTTCTTGATGAATATTTTTGCGAATTATAAGTTTAATAATTCAATTATTTTTAGGGTGCGTACTAATGGGTTATAGTAACTAAAAACCTATATATTATCGGCTTTAAAAAAGAAGTAAGAAAAAACTAAATCATTTGTTTTATTGAATATATGTTTTTTTATTGACAAAAGACATAAAAACGTATAGAATAATATATCGTAAAGAAGAAAATAGGAGAAGAACATGGCTAAGTCAAACTTTGAAAAAGTAGAATCAGTTGTTGGCTGGGTTCGTGATAAGAAAATCACAGGCTACCGTATCTCTAAGGAAACGAATGCGCGTGAGATGTCTATCATTGCTCTAGCGCAGGGTCGTGCGAAAGTAAAAAATATTTCATTTGAAACAGCTCTAGGTTTAATTGATTTCTATGACAAAAATCATGAAAAATTTGAAGATTAATCTTTGGATGACGGCGGATTCTTAAATAGGGTCTGCCTTTTCATTTTGACCAAGCAAAAAGACTGCTCGATTGATGCAGCCTTTTCTTTTTATTTGAGATAGCGTTGAAGGAATTCTTTTGTACGGTCTTCTTTAGGATTGGTGAAGAGATCTTCTGGTTTGCCTTCTTCAGCGATTACTCCCTTATCCATAAAGATCACACGGTGGGAGACATCACGGGCGAATTCCATTTCGTGGGTTACGACAATCATAGTCAAGCCTTCTTGGGCAAGTTCCTGCATGATTTTAAGTACTTCTCCAACCATTTCTGGATCGAGAGCTGATGTTGGTTCATCAAAGAGAATAGCATCAGGATTCATTGAAAGGGCACGAGCAATGGCCACACGTTGTTTTTGACCACCTGAGAGTTGTTTTGGTTTCGCTTGCCAGTAGCGTTCCCCCATACCGACCTTTTCTAGGTTTTCTTTGGCAATCTTTTCAGCTTCTGTACGTTCACGTTTAAGGACAGTTGTCTGAGCGACGATTGTATTTTCAAGAACGTTGAGATTTTCAAAGAGATTAAAGGATTGGAACACCATTCCCAACTTTTCACGGTATTGTGTGAGGTCATAACCTTTTTCGAGGACGTTTTGCCCATGATAAAGGATTTGTCCATCAGTTGGCGTTTCAAGTAGGTTAATGGAGCGGAGGAAGGTCGATTTTCCGCTTCCAGAGCTTCCGATGATAGAGATAACTTCTCCCTTGTGGACAGTGAGAGAAATGTCTTTTAGCACTTCGTTTTGTCCATAGGATTTTTTGAGGTGTTTAATTTCAAGGATTGCTTGTGTCATTATTTCAAATCCTCCGTTTGCATTTGATTAGCACCTGTAGTATAGGTATCCATATCCATTCGGCGTTCGATGAAGCGTAGGATACGTGTTACGGTAAAGGTGAGGACAAAGTAAATCACGGCGATGATTGTAAATGTCTGGAAGTATTGATAGGTTTGAGTTGCCACGGTATTTCCTGAGAAATAAAGTTCAACAACAGAGATAACGTTCAATACAGATGTATCTTTGATATTGATGACAAACTCATTACCAGTTGCTGGTAGGATATTGCGGACAACCTGAGGTAGCACAATCTTACGCATGGTTTGGTTATGGGTCATACCAAGAGCAGTCGCTGCTTCAAATTGTCCCTTATCAACTGCTAGGATACCACCACGGACGATTTCAGTCATGTAGGCACCAGTGTTGATTGAAACGATGAAGATAGCGGCCAGTGTACGGTCAAGGTTGATACCGAAAGCTTGGGCAGTTCCATAGTAGATAACCATCGATTGAACGATCATTGGAGTACCACGGAAAATTTCAATGTAGACATTGAGGATCCAGCCGATTAGTTTTTGTAATCCATAAATGGCTTTATTCTCAGAGAGAGGAGCAGTACGGAAAACACCAATGGCAAGACCGATAATGAGACCTATGATAGTTCCGACGATAGAGATTAAAAGAGTGACACCAGCACCACGCAAGAGTTGTTGCCAGTTTTCAGAAAGAATTTTAGCGACTTGGCTGAAGAAACTACTGCTAGTCTCTTCAGTTGTTGTAGATTCGGCAGGTTGTTCCTTGATCATACGATCCATCAAGGCAACTTGGTCATCTTTTGAAATGGTTTCGATGCTGGCATTGATTTGGCTAATACGATTGTCATCTTTACGAAGTCCAATGGCGATAGCTGTATCTTCTTCCCCAGTTTTGAAACCTGGTTCTACTTGGACCATCTTGAACTTAGAGTTAGCAGCTTCAGCAGTCAGAGCTTCTGGGCGTTCAGAAACATAGGCATCGATGACACCAGCCTCAAGAGCTTGGCGCATTTGAGCGAAGTCTCCCATAGCTGTTTCTTTTTTAGCACCTAAGATTTGTGCAATCAAGTCGTAGAGGTAGACACCTTGTTGAGAAGTGATTTTCGCACCATTAAAGTCATCCAAAGATTTAGCATTTGCGTAGGCAGAATCTTTTTTGACTAGTAGAACGGGTTCGCTAGTGTAGTAACTGCTTGAAAAGGCAATTTCTTGTTTGCGTTCGGCAGTTGGACTCATACCTGCGATAATCATGTCAATCTTACCAGAAGTGAGGGCAGGGACTAGACCTTCCCACTTGGTTTTAACAACCAAAGGTTCTTTACCTAAGTCCTTAGCGATTTTCTTGGCGATTTGAACATCGTATCCGTTGGCATACTGGTTGGTCCCATCGATTTTGACAGCTCCATTGCTATCATCATCCTGAGTCCAGTTAAAGGGAGCATATGCTGCTTCCATTCCGATGCGTAAATATTCATCGGCTTGGGCAACATTAACAAATCCCAGCATCAGCAAGAGACTTGTGAAAATAGATAAGTATATTTTTCTCATGATTTCTCCTATTTCTAATCTATTAAAAAATAACTGTCTCCTATTTTATCGAAAAAAACTTTATTTTTCAATATGGGTAAGCCCTTACTTGAGAAAAAATGATATAATGATAGCAAAGATAAAAAGGGGGGCTTGTTTGATGAAAAAAACTTTTTTCTTACTAGTGTTAGGCTTGTTTTGCCTTCTGCCACTTTCTGTTTTTGCCATTGATTTTAAGATAAACTCTTATCAAGGTGATTTGTATATTCATGCAGACAATACGGCAGAATTTAGACAGAAGATAGTTTATCAGTTTGAGGAGGACTTTAAGGGCCAAATCGTGGGACTTGGACGTGCTGGCAAGATGCCTAGAGGATTTGATATAGACCCTCATCCAAAGGTTCAGGCCTCGAAAAATGGTGCAGAACTAGCAGACGTTACTAGCGAAGTGATAGAAGGAACAGATGGTTATACTGTCAAAGTCTATAATCCAGGTCAGGAGGGTGACACAGTTGAAGTTGACCTTGTCTGGAACTTAAAGAACTTGCTTTTTCTTTATGATGATATCGCTGAATTAAATTGGCAACCTCTGACAGATAGTTCAGGGGCTATTGGAAAGTTTGAATTTCGTGTAAGGGGAGACAAGGGGGCTGAAAAACTCTACTTCCATACAGGGAAACTCTTTAAAGAAGGAACGATTGAAAAGAGTAACTTTGATTATACTATTCGTTTAGACAATATTCCTCCTAAGCGTGGAGTTGAATTGCATGCCTACTGGCCTCGAAGTGCTTTTGCTAGCGCTAGGAATCAGGGCTTGAAAGGGAATCGTTTAGAGGAGTTTAATAAGATAGAAGACTCGATTGTTAGAGAAAAAGATCAGAGTAAACAACTCGTCACTTGGGTCTTTCCTTCGATACTTTCCATCTCTTTGTTATTGAGTGCTTTCTTCTATTTTATCTATAGAAGAAAGACCACTCCTTCAGTCAAATATGCCAAAAATCATCGTCTCTATGAGCCACCAATGGAATTAGAGCCTATGGTTTTATCAGAGGCTGTCTACTCGACCTCCTTGGAGGAAGTGAGTCCCTTAGTCAAGGGGGCTGGCAAATTCACCTTTGATCAACTCATTCAAGCTACTTTGTTAGATGTGATAGACCGTGGGAATGTCTCTATCATTTCAGAAGGAGATGCAGTTGGCTTGAGGCTGGTAAGAGAAGATGGTTTGTCAAGCTTTGAGATAGACTGTCTAAATCTGGCTTTTTCAGGCAAAAAAGAAGAAACTCTTTCCAATTTGTTTGCAGATTATAAGGTATCTGATAGTCTTTATCGTAGAGCAAAAGTCTCTGATGAAAAACGGATTCAAGCAAAGGGGCGTCAGCTCAAATCGTCTTTTGAAGAAGTATTGAACGAGATGCAAGAAGGAGTGAGAAATCGAGTTTCCTTCTGGGGCCTCCCAGATTATTATCGTTCCTTGACTGGTGGAGAAAAGGCCTTGCAGGTGGGTATGGGTATTTCCACTATCTTGCCCTTATTTATCGGATTTGGTTTGTTCTTGTACAGTTTAGATGTTCATGGCTATCTTTACCTCCCCTTGCCAATACTTGGTTTTCTAGGTTTGGTTTTGGCTGTTTTCTATTATTGGAAACTTCGACTAGATAATCGTGATGGTGTTCTAAATGAAGCGGGAGCTGAGGTCTACTATCTCTGGACCAGTTTTGAAAATATGTTGCGTGAGATTGCACGACTGGATCAGGCTGAATTGGAAAGTATTGTGGTCTGGAATCGCCTCTTGGTCTATGCAACCTTATTTGGCTATGCGGATAAGGTTAGTCATTTGATGAAGGTTCATCATATCCAAGTGGAAAATCCAGATATCAATCTCTATGTAGCTTATGGCTGGCACAGTATGTTTTATCATTCAAGCGCGCAAATGAGCCATTATGCCAGTGTCGCAAATACAGCAAGTACCTATTCTGTATCTTCTGGAAGTGGAAGTTCTGGCGGTGGCTTCTCTGGAGGCGGAGGCGGTGGCAGTATCGGCGCCTTTTAAAGAGAACTGCCATAGACTGAAAAAGTATGCTATAATGGAAGATAGAAAAAAGGAGTAATCTATGTATCTTATTGAAATTTTAAAATCTATCTTCTTCGGGATTGTTGAAGGAATTACGGAATGGTTGCCCATTTCCAGTACAGGTCACTTGATTTTAGCAGAGGAATTTATCCAATATCAAAATCAAAACGAAGCCTTTATGTCCATGTTTAATGTCGTGATTCAGCTTGGTGCTATTTTAGCAGTTATGGTGATTTATTTTAACAAGCTCAATCCTTTCAAACCGACTAAGGACAAGCAGGAAGTTCGTAAGACTTGGAGACTGTGGTTGAAGGTCTTAGTTGCTACTTTACCTTTGCTTGGTGTCTTTAAATTTGACGATTGGTTTGATACCCACTTCCATAATATGGTTTCTGTTGCTCTTATGTTGATTATCTATGGGATTGCCTTTATCTATTTGGAAAAGCGCAATAAAGCGCGTGCTATCGAGCCAAGTGTGACAGAGTTGGACAAGCTTCCTTATACGACAGCTTTCTATATCGGACTCTTCCAAGTTCTTGCCCTTTTGCCAGGAACTAGCCGTTCTGGGGCCACAATCGTCGGTGGTTTATTGAATGGAACCAGTCGTTCTGTTGTGACAGAATTTACCTTCTATCTTGGAATTCCTGTTATGTTTGGAGCTAGTGCCTTAAAGATTTTCAAATTTGTGAAAGCAGGACAACTCTTGAGCTTTGGGCAATTGTTCCTGCTATTGGTTGCGATGGGAGTAGCCTTTGCAGTTAGCATGGTCGCTATTCGTTTCTTGACGAGCTATGTGAAAAAACACGACTTTACTCTTTTTGGTAAATACCGCATCGTGCTTGGTGGTGTCTTGCTACTTTACAGCTTTGTTCGTTTATTTGTATAAGAAAAACCTTGAAGGGTCAGCTCTTCAAGGTTTTATACTCCATGAAAATCAAAAAGCAAACTAGGAAGCTAGCCGCAGGCTGCTCAAAGCACTGCTTTGAGGTTGTAAATAAGACTGACAGAGTCAGTAACATATACCTACGGTAAGGCGACGCTGACGTGGTTTGAAGATATTTTCGAAGAGTATTAAAATCCAGTCACGGTAATCCCCAGCAGGCGGACACCTCTTTCTTTCTCGTTTAATTCTTCATAGAGTTGCAGGGCTATTTGGCTTATCTGGCTAGCATCCTGTGTTTTTTGAATCAGACTTTTTCGTTTAGTAAGAGTTGAAAAGTCCTCGTAGCGGATTTTTAAAATGACAATTTTTCCAGCTTTTTCTTGTTGACTGAGATTGAGAGCGACTCTTTCTGATAGAAGAGTCAGCTCTTTTTTGATATCTTCTTCGGCACGGAGAATCTTTCCATAGGTTTTTTCCTTGCCGATTGATTTACGGATGCGATTGGATTTGACCGGGGAATTGTGAATACCACGAGCCTTTCGATAGAGGTCATAGCCCAGTCTGCCAAAACGGTCTATTAGGGTCACTTCAGGGATTTCAAGTAGATCAGCACCGGTAAAAACTCCCATTTGATGAAGTCTTTCCACCGTCTTTTTTCCTACTCCATGAAACTTGGAAATATCCATTTGTTTGAGAAAATCCTCAGCTTGTTCAGGTAGAATCACTGTCAAACCATGTGGCTTTTGATAATCGCTGGCCATTTTAGCTAAGAATTTGTTGTAGGAAACGCCAGCAGAAGCAGTTAGATGGAGTTCTTGCCAGATATCCTCTTGAATGAGGCGAGCAATTTTGACCGCTGACTTGATACCAAGTTTGTTTTCTGTCACATCCAAATAGGCTTCGTCAATGCTCATGGGTTCAATCAAATCTGTATAACGCTTAAAGATAGTTCGAACTTGGAGTCCCACAGCTTTATATTTTTCATAATTTCCTGAGATAAAGACGGCCTGGGGACATCGTTCATAAGCTTCCTTGGAACTCATAGCAGAATGGACACCAAAAGCTCGCGCCTCATAGCTACAAGTAGAAACGACTCCCCGCCCACCTGTTTGCCGAGGGTCGCTGCCGATAATGACAGGTTTTCCTCTGAGTTTAGGATTGTCTCTGATTTCTACCGCAGCAAAAAAGGCATCCATGTCAATATGGATGATTTTTCTTGACAAATCATTTAATAAAGGGAAAATTAACATGTCTAGCACCTTTTTACTGCTTATTTTCTTTTATTATACCCTTTTTTCTGAAAAAAAGAAAAAAGGACTTTGTTTTTTCAAAAATATAATACAGTTTGGAATGAAATATAGACTGTTTTAGAAAAGAAAGTGTAAAAATAGGGGTTTTCCACTTGTTGAAAACGATTACTGTGTGGTATACTTGTCTCATGAATGTAACAGATAGTTGTTACTAGAAAGAAAAAAGAGGACATTAACATGGTTGTTAAGACAGTTGTTGAAGCACAAGATATTTTTGATAAAGCTTGGGAAGGCTTCAAAGGCGTAGATTGGAAAGAAAAAGCAAGTGTATCACGCTTCGTACAAGCTAACTACACACCTTATGATGGAGACGAAAGCTTCCTTGCAGGACCAACAGAACGTTCACTTCACATCAAAAAAATTGTAGAAGAAACTAAGGCTCACTACGAAGAAACTCGTTTCCCAATGGACACTCGTCCAACATCTATCGCTGATATCCCTGCTGGATTTATCGATAAAGAAAACGAAGTTATCTTTGGTATCCAAAATGACGAACTCTTCAAATTGAACTTCATGCCAAAAGGTGGTATCCGTATGGCTGAAACTACTTTGAAAGAAAATGGATACGAACCAGACCCAGCTGTTCACGAAATCTTTACTAAATACGTAACAACAGTTAACGACGGTATCTTCCGTGCCTACACTTCAAATATCCGTCGCGCTCGTCACGCACACACTGTAACTGGTCTTCCAGATGCATACTCACGCGGACGTATCATCGGTGTTTACGCACGTCTTGCTCTTTACGGTGCAGACTACTTGATGCAAGAAAAAGTAAACGACTGGAATGCAATCGAAGAAATTGATGAAGAAACAATCCGTCTTCGTGAAGAAATCAACCTTCAATACCAAGCATTGCAACAAGTTGTTCGCTTGGGTGACCTTTACGGAGTTGACGTTCGCAAACCAGCGATGAACGTTAAAGAAGCAATCCAATGGGTTAACATCGCCTTCATGTCTGTCTGCCGTGTTATCAACGGTGCTGCTACATCTCTAGGACGTGTACCAATCGTATTGGATATCTTTGCAGAACGTGACCTTGCTCGTGGTACATTTACTGAATCAGAAATCCAAGAATTCGTTGATGATTTCGTTATGAAACTTCGTACAGTTAAATTTGCTCGTACAAAAGCTTATGACCAATTGTATTCAGGTGACCCAACTTTCATCACAACTTCTATGGCTGGTATGGGTAACGACGGTCGTCACCGTGTTACTAAGATGGACTACCGTTTCTTGAACACTCTTGACAATATCGGTAACTCTCCTGAGCCAAACTTGACAGTTCTTTGGACTGATAAATTGCCATACAACTTCCGTCGCTACTGTATGCACATGAGCCACAAACACTCTTCTATCCAATACGAAGGTGTAACAACAATGGCTAAAGACGGATATGGTGAAATGAGCTGTATCTCATGCTGTGTATCTCCACTTGACCCAGAAAATGAAGAACAACGCCACAACATCCAGTACTTCGGTGCGCGTGTAAACGTATTGAAAGCCCTTCTTACTGGTTTGAACGGTGGTTACGACGATGTACACAAAGACTACAAAGTATTTGACATCGAACCAATCCGTGACGAAGTTCTTGAATTCGAATCAGTTAAAGCTAACTTTGAAAAATCTCTTGACTGGTTGACTGACACTTACGTAGATGCTTTGAACATCATCCACTACATGACTGATAAGTACAACTACGAAGCTGTTCAAATGGCCTTCTTGCCAACTAAACAACGTGCTAACATGGGATTCGGTATCTGTGGATTCGCTAACACTGTCGACACATTGTCAGCTATCAAGTACGCTACAGTTAAACCAATCCGTGATGAAAATGGCTACATCTACGATTACGAAACAATCGGTGAATACCCACGTTGGGGTGAAGATGACCCACGTTCAAACGAATTGGCAGAATGGTTGATCGAAGCTTACACAACTCGTCTACGTAGCCACAAACTTTACAAAGACGCTGAAGCTACAGTATCACTATTGACAATCACATCTAACGTTGCTTACTCTAAACAAACTGGTAACTCACCAGTCCACAAAGGTGTATACCTCAACGAAGATGGTTCTGTGAACTTGTCTAAACTTGAATTCTTCTCACCAGGTGCTAACCCATCTAACAAAGCTAAAGGTGGATGGTTGCAAAACTTGAACTCACTTGCTAGCCTTGACTTCGGTTATGCAGCTGACGGTATCTCACTTACTACTCAAGTATCACCTCGTGCTCTTGGTAAGACTCACGACGAACAAGTTGATAACCTCGTAACTATCCTCGACGGATACTTCGAAAACGGTGGACAACACGTTAACTTGAACGTAATGGACTTGTCAGACGTTTATGAAAAGATCATGAGCGGTGAAGACGTTATCGTACGTATCTCTGGATACTGTGTAAACACTAAATACCTCACTCCAGAACAAAAAACTGAATTGACACAACGTGTCTTCCACGAAGTTCTTTCAATGGATGATGCCTTGGATGCATTGAGCTAATCAAGTTCTTGAATAATGAAAAGGAACCCTCGGTCAATCGACTGAGGGTTGTTTTTTGGATTATTAAATTCCTTAAGTCAGGCACTGAAATATCTGACCGGGATTCAAAGATACTTGTTGAGTTGTGGGAGGTATTTGATACTCAATGAAAATCAAAGAGCAAACTAGGAAGCTAGCCGCAGGTTGCTCAAAACACTGTTGTGAGGTTGCAGATAGAGCTGACGTGGTTTGAAGAGATTTTCGAAGAGTATAAAAATACCACACTTTGTAAGTTTACAATGTGTGGTTGTATTTTATCTCTTAGACCAAGTCCTCTTCATAAAGAGAAGTAGGATTGGATAAATCTCCAAACGACCTGCAATCATTGCAAAGGAGAGGAGAATTTTTGAGATAGGACTAAAGATTGCGAAGCTAGAAGTGGTTCCTAGAATAGGCCCGATATTATTGAAACAGCTAAAGACAGCGCTGGTAACGACCAGGAAATCATTGCTGTCTAGACTGACAATAAAGATAAGTGATAACAAAATCATAGCATAGATGACAAAGTACTTGAGAATTTTATGCTGGGTATCTTTGTCAATCACAGTTTTATTAACATGGAGGGTCAAAACACGGTGGGGCGATAGGATTGACAAAATTTGATTTTTGGCAATTTTTGAAAGGATAAGACCTCGAATAACCTTGAGTCCACCTGCAGTTGAACCAGCAGAACCACCGATTCCCATGAGGAAGAGGAGGATAAACTGGGAGAAGAGGGGCCAGTTGGTAATGTCTCCATATCCAAAACCAGTTGTTGTAATGATGTTGGAAACTTGGAAGAAGGCCATTTCAAAGCTCTTGGAAAATCCTGGGTAGAGATAGAGGGTATTAAGGCTAATCAATCCTGTAGAAACCAGCACGATGACCAAGTAAGCACGAAGTTCTTCGTCACCAAAGAAGGCTTTGACGCGACGGAGCATGAGGTAGTAGTAGAGATTGAAATTTACCCCAAAAACCAAAACTCCGATGCTAACCAGATAGGTAATCAGTGAGCTACCATAGTGGGCAATCCCGTCGTTATAGACGGTAAAGCCTCCAGTCCCCGCTGTACCCATAGCGATGACAAAACTATCAAATAGGGGCATACCAGCTAGATAATAGATGATGACAAAGAGGGAGAAGAGAGCTAGATAAAGGAGATAGAGAATCTGAGCGGTGTTTTTTAGCTTGGATACAACCTTACCGAAAACAGGGCCAGGAACCTCAGCCTTCATCACTTCTAGGTGGCTATTCTTGGCATTGTCCATAATAGCAAGTGCAAAAACAAGCACTCCCATCCCTCCAATCAAGTGGGTAAAGCTTCGCCAGAAGAGGAGGGAGCGGCTGAGAACCGAAACGTCGTTCAGAATAGTGGCTCCGGTAGTTGTAAACCCAGAACTAATTTCAAAAAAGGCATCAATAACGCTGGGAATTTGCCCAGCAAAGACAAAGGGGAGACCGCCAAAGAAAGACCAGAGGATCCAACAGAGGGCAACAATTAAGATTCCTTCCTTGGCATAAATCCGTTGATTTTTTGGTTTTTTCAAACTCCCTGAAGCGCCCAGTAATACTAGAATACCTATTGTCGAAAAGAGGGCTGTAAAGACTTGGCTAGATTCATGGTAATAGACAGCGACAGACACAGGAACCAAAAGAAGAACAGCTTCAATCAAAAGTAACTTTGAAAGGAGGTAACGAATCATACTTTTATTCATTTCTTACCTCGCAATCAAGTCATAAATTTTGGTGATGTTTGGCAATAAGGTTGTTACTAGGAGCTTATCTCCAACTTCCAGCGTATCCTCCCCAGTAGGGAAAATAGTCTTTCCTTTTCGAATGATGGCTGCAATAAGAACCCCTTTTTTTAGTTTCAGTTGAGAAAGAGGTTTGGCAGTCATTTTATTGGCTTCCTTGATATGGAATTGCAGGGTTTCGATTTGGCCATTGGCTAGATGGTGCATGGCTTGAAGGTCTGAATACTGAGCATTAACACGACCACGAATAAAGTGCATGATTGTATCTACAGCGATGATTTTCGGAGTGATAATGCTTGAGAAATCAGGCGCATGAATAATTTCAAGGAGACTAGTTCTGTTAACTTTGCTAATATTTTTTTGCACCCCGACACTATCCAGGAACATAGAAGTAATAATATTCTCTTCGTCAACTCCTGTTAGGGTTGCTACTGCATCATAGTTTTGAGCACTTTCTTCTAGTAAGATATCTTTTGCGGTACCATCTCCTTGGACAATATAGAGATTAGGGAATTTCTCACTAAAGAAACGTGCCCTTTCAGGATTAATCTCGATGACTTTTGTATCAATACGACTGTCTTTGAGGATACCTAGTAGATAATAGGCAATTCTACCTGCTCCAACGATGAGAAGGCTCTTCACAGCACGAGATTTGAAATAATTATGGAAGAGCATCATATCAACACGGTTACCAGTGACAAAGATTCTATCTTTATCCTGTATGGTCATATCACCACTTGGGATGATAATTTGATGATCCCTTTCTATAGCGCAGACAATGACATTGCCAAATTTTTTCCGAAAATCAGAAATGGGCATTTGGCAAAGACTGCTAGTTGATTTGACGACAAATTCCATCAGGCTAACGCGTCCACCAGCAAAGCGTTCGACAGATAGGGCGTTGGGGAAGTCAATGATATTGGCGATAGCGCGGGCAGCTAAGAGTTCAGGGTTAACGATAAGAGAAAAACCTAGAATATTCTTTTCTTTGAAATAAGAGTTAGAATATTCAGGATTGCGCACCCGAACGATGGTTTCTTTAGCTCCCATTTTTTTGGCTAGAACTGCTGCAATCATGTTCACTTCATCGTATTCAGTCAAGGCGATAAAGATATCACAATCCTGAACACTGGCTTGCTCAAGGATGGTGAAATCGGCCCCGTTACCAAGGATACCCATGATATCAAAGCGATTAACAATATGATTGAGAACAGCTTCGTCTTGCTCAATCAGCAAAACATCATGCTTTTCTGCAACCAAGGAGCGACAGAGGGCAAAACCAACTTTTCCCCCTCCGACAAGGATAATTTTCATAATAAAACCTACTTTTTCATGATGTAACTATCATACCCTTTTTCAAGAAAAAATGCACCTACTAGCTAATAACCAGAGCTTTTAATGGAATTTTGTTATAAGGTAAAACTATATCCCAATCATTTAAAATAGCTATTAGCACCTTTCTCTGAAATATGGTATGATAAAGGGTATACAAGGAGACAAAATGAATAATAATTTACTGGTATTACAATCAGACTTTGGTCTGGTTGATGGTGCGGTATCGGCTATGATTGGAGTGGCTTTAGAAGAGTCCCCAACCTTAAAAATCCATCACTTGACGCACGATATCACGCCTTATAATATTTTTGAGGGGAGCTATCGTCTCTTTCAGACGGTGGATTACTGGCCTGAGGGAACGACTTTTGTATCGGTTGTCGATCCAGGTGTCGGTTCGAAACGTAAGAGCGTGGTTGCCAAGACTGCAAAAAATCAATACATTGTCACGCCAGACAATGGGACGCTTTCTTTTATCAAGAAACACGTTGGCATTGTAGCTATTCGTGAGATTTCTGAAGTAGCCAATAGACGTCAAAATACAGAGCATTCTTATACCTTCCACGGTCGTGATGTTTATGCCTATACTGGTGCTAAACTAGCCAGTGGTCACATTACTTTTGAGGAAGTGGGGCCAGAACTCAGTGTGGACCAGATTGTAGAGCTTCCAGTCGTAGAGACAATCATTGAGGATCATCTGGTGAAGGGAGCAATCGACATTCTGGATGTGCGTTTCGGTTCGCTTTGGACTTCTATCACGCGAGAAGAATTTTACAAGATGGAACCAGAATTCGGTGATCGTTTTGAAGTGACTATCTATCATGCAGATATGCTGGTCTATCAAAATCAGGTTGTTTATGGCAAATCATTTGCGGATGTGAGAATTGGGCAACCCATCCTTTACATCAACTCTCTCTATCGTTTAGGTCTGGCTATTAACCAAGGTTCTTTTGCCAAGGCTTATAATGTAGGTGTCGGTTCATCTTGGACCATTGAAATAAAGAAAATAGAATCATAAAATAGGAGAATATAGATGAAAAATCAATCAATTAAACAAGTTGTTGCTATCGGTGTTGGAGCTGCGCTCTTTGTTGTCATCGGGATGATCAGCATTCCGACGCCTGTTCCAAATACAAGCATCCAGCTTCAGTATGCGGTACAGAGCCTCTTGTCTATCATTTTTGGCCCTCTAGTGGGATTACTTGTTGGTTTAATTGGGCATGCAGTGAAGGACTCTCTTGCTGGCTACGGTCTTTGGTGGACTTGGATTATTGCTAGCGGTCTCTTTGGTCTAGCTGTAGGTCTCTTTAGAAAATACATTCGAGTAACACAGGGTATTTTTGGGTTGAAAGATATTGTCTTCTTTAACCTCATTCAGATTGTTGCAAATGCTCTTGTTTGGGGAGTCTTGGCGCCACTTGGAGATGTTGTGATTTATCAAGAAGCGGCAGAAAAAGTATTTGCCCAAGGGATTGTTGCAGGTATTGCTAACGCTGTAACTATAGCTATCGCAGGAACTCTTCTCTTGCTAGCTTATTCACGTACGCAGACTCGTTCAGGAAGTTTGAAAAAGGATTAACATAAGGAAAAAGGCTGGACAACCGGTCTTTTTCACTATTTATAGACTAGTCAAGCAAGCTAGCTAGGCTGGGAATCTTTTTGGCGCTAAGTTTTTAAGAGAAGAGTCTGCAAGAAGGGGTTAATTTATGATAAAATAGAAGTCTAATACTCTGCGAAAATCTCTTTAAACCGCGTCAGCTCTATCTGCAACCTCAAAACAGTGCTTTGAGCAACCTACGGCTAGCTTTTTGGTTTGCTCTTTGATTTTCATTGAGTAGAAGAAGCGAATGAAGAGAGTAAGATGAAAGAAGCTATAATTGAGTGGAAGGATTTCTCTTTCCAGTATGAAACGCAACAAGAACCGACCTTGCAAGGGGTGGATTTGACTATTTACAAGGGAGAGAAAGTCTTAATTGTTGGACCATCTGGGTCAGGTAAGTCTACCTTGGGTCAGTGCTTGAACGGGATTATTCCCAATATTTACAAGGGGCAGCCGTCTGGAGAATTTTTAATTAAGGGGCAAGCAGCCTTTGATATGAGCATCTATGATAAATCTCATTTAGTCAGCACAGTTTTGCAGGATACAGATGGGCAGTTTATCGGCCTGTCTGTGGCAGAAGATTTGGCTTTTGCTCTGGAAAATGATGTAACAGCTATAGAAGAGATGAAAAACCGTGTTCATAAATGGGCTGAAAAGCTGGACCTTCTTGATTTACTAGCTCAGCGTCCCCAAGATTTGTCAGGTGGACAAAAGCAGCGGGTCAGTCTGGCTGGTGTCTTGATTGATGAGAGTCCGATTCTCTTGTTTGATGAGCCACTCGCCAATCTGGATCCCAAGTCAGGTCAGGATATTATCGAATTGATTGATCAGATTCACAAGGAGGAGGGAACGACGACCCTTATTATCGAACACCGTTTGGAGGATGTTCTGCATCGCTCTGTGGATCGGATTGTCTTGATAAATGATGGCCGTATCCTCTTTAATGGGAGTCCTGACCAGTTACTGGCGACTGATTTGTTGACCCAAAATGGAATTCGCGAACCCCTTTATCTAACCACTTTACGTCAATTAGGTATGGATTTAGCCAAGGAAGAACAATTAGTAAATTTGGACAACTTGTCTATCTCAAAAGACCATGTTCAGTTGCGGACGGAACTGGTAAAAGAAACCCCAGAATTGCAGTCACTCTTTAAATTAGAGGACGTATCGTTTTCTTATGATGATAGACCGATTTTAAAGTCCCTACATTTGGATATTAAAAAGGGTGAAAAGATTGCCATTGTTGGGAAAAATGGAGCAGGGAAGTCAACTCTAGCCAAGGCTTTAAGTAGCTTTATCCAGACGGAAGGTTCTTACCTTTGGGAAGGACGGGATATAAAAGGAGATTCTGTTGCAGAGCGGGCGGAACGAGTAGGCTATGTGCTGCAAAATCCCAATCAAATGATTTCAACCAATATGATTTTTGATGAGGTGGCTCTGGGGCTACGTTTGCGAGGTGTGGACGAGCAGGAAATTGAAACGAGAGTCTATGAAACCTTGAAAATCTGTGGTCTTTATGAATTCCGCAATTGGCCCATTTCTGCCCTGTCATTTGGCCAGAAAAAACGTGTCACCATTGCATCGATTTTGGTCTTGGGAGCTGAAATCATCCTCTTAGATGAACCGACTGCGGGTCAAGACCAGAAGAACTATACTGAGATTATGGAATTTCTCGAGAAGTTGCATCAAAAAGGGCACACGATTGTTATGATTACTCATGATATGCAATTGATGCTGGATTATTCAGACCGAGCCTTTGTCATGGTAGATGGGGAATTGATTGCCGATACTGATCCAGCTAGTCTGTTGAGCAATCCTGAGCTGTTAGTAAAAGCCAATCTAAAAGAAACTTCAATCTTCAAATTGGCTAAGAAACTAGATGTGGATCCACTTGCTTTAACGGCATTTTACAAAGAAAGGAGAGAAGGATGCAAGCTAAATTAATTGGTTACCAGTATAGAGATACTGTGATTCATCGCTTGTCAGGAGCTGGAAAACTTCTCTTTTTCATCCTCGTGTCATTGGCGGCCATGATTAGCTATGATACCAGGCTGCTTGTTCTGATTGCCATCTTTTCGGTCTTTCTCCTCTCGTTGTCAGAAATCCGCTTTAAAGATGTTTCTTTTGTAGCAGTTTTTGCGACGGTATTTGCTATTTTAAATGTCTTGATGGTCTATCTCTTTTCTCCCGAATATGGGGTTGGACTTTACGGAGAGAGAAGTGTGATTTGGCAGGGAATCGGTGCCTATACGATAACCAGCCAAGAGCTCTTTTATCTGCTGAATTTGGCCATTAAGTACCTTTGCACCATTCCTCTGGCTATTATCTTTTTGATGACAACCCATCCTAGTCAGTTTGCTTCTAGTTTAAATCAAATTGGTGTGCCTTACAAGATTGCCTATTCAGTCAGCCTGACCTTGCGCTATATTCCAGATTTGCAGGAAGAATTCTTTACCATCAAGATGTCGCAGGAAGCGCGTGGGATGGAATTATCCAAGAAAGCTTCACTTATGCAACGAATCAAAGGCAATCTGCGCATTATTACGCCCTTGATTTTTAGCTCGCTAGAACGCATTGATACCATTGCGACAGCCATGGAGCTTCGACGCTTTGGGAAAGAGAAAAAACGCACTTGGTATAGTTACCAGGCCTTGAAAAAAGGAGACTATCTTACCTTGCTCTTGGCAGCTGTGTTTTTAGTAGCTAGTTTACTACTTATCTTTCAGAATCAGGGACGATTTTACAACCCTTGGAAATAGTATTGTCAAAGTTTTCATTAAAGAAGTAAAGAGAAATTATTCTATAGCTTTTTATTGATAGATTGTATGAGAAATAAAGTTAATAATTGTATGCTTGAAATTTTTGACAAAACATGAATTAGTTTGCATATTTTATAGTAGAATTTACACTACAAAATCAAAGTTATTCAAATATAATCATTTTCAACTAAGTTCAGTGTCATAATGTAGAGACAACATAAAATAGTAAAAGTACTTATTTAAATCGTGTTAATTTCATTTTGTGTAAACATGGGAAAATGTTGAATGTATATGATGACTGGAGATGATTTATAATGATTAGTTTAGAGCTGTTGTCTGAAGCAAGTAGTCTAGATGTCTATTTTTTGAAAAAGAGAATCGAGAGTATTTTGAGCGGAATTTACCTCCTAGACCAGCTAACTATTTTGAGTTAGAAGTTTTTAAAGAAAATACAAGGGAATTGTTAAGGGAACAAGAGAATCGGGATGTCTACATGCATCTTATTAGAGATGCACAAGGCGTTATGGTTGGAAGAGTTAATTTAAGTGTTTTAGGGAAAGATAGAAAAACAGCAGAACTTGGATATAGGATTGGAGAAAATGTTACTAATTTAGGATATGCAAGCGAAGCGGTTAACCTTGTTTTAGAAAAGGCCTTTACTACCTATGGTTTACATAGGATTATCGCAGGGACGGCAACGGACAATCTGGCCTCTCAGAGAGTGCTTTTAAAAAACGGTTTCACCTTTAGTAGAATTATAGAGAATGACTTTGAAATGCATAACGAGTGGATTCATACGGCAGTGTTTGAGATAACGAGGCCATAATATCATCATTCCCAGTCCACAGATAGGTATAAAAGAGTAAGCAATTTTTGCAGATATTTAAGAATTTTCTCCTAGAAACCCTTGGAAATAGCTTGAAAAAATTGAAAAAATCAAGTCGTTTCTATTGACAATGATTCTGAAAGTGTTATACTAAGAAAGTAGTTTCGCTGATTTACTTCAAACCTGTTGTGAGGTAAGTTAACGATGCCTTAACCACGCTGTTTGCTGAGCTTGACTCCGGGCAGTGTGGCTATTTTTTTGCAATGGTGAAAGGAAGCAAGTCATGACAAATCACATTGTATTATTTGAGCCTCAAATTCCACAAAATACAGGCAATATCGCGCGTACTTGTGCTGCGACCAATTCTCCCCTCCACATCATCAAGCCTATGGGCTTTCCTATAGATGACCGCAAGATGAAGCGAGCTGGATTAGATTATTGGGATAAGCTAGAGATTTATTTTTACGAGAGTTTAGAGGATTTCACGTCTCAGATGAAGGGCAAACTCTATCTGATTTCGAAATTCGCTGAGAAAGTGTATGCTGATGTGGATTTATCGACTGACGAGAACCATTATTTTCTCTTTGGACGTGAAGACAAGGGTTTACCTGAGGACTTTATGCGAGAACATCCTGAGAAGGCTCTCCGTATTCCTATGAATGATGAACATGTCCGCAGTCTTAATGTGTCTAATACCGTCTGCATGATTGTCTATGAGGCTCTCCGCCAGCAGAACTTTGCAGGTCTTGAGCTTGTTCATACCTATGAAGTGGATAAATTGAAATAAAAAATGAAAATGAACAAAATGCTTGCGCTTGTAAGCGTTTTTTGTTATGATAAAAGAGTCTTCAGGGCAGGGTGTGATTCCCGACCGGCGGTAAATTTGACTAGCTATTTTAGCTTTCTCGTCGTTGTCTTGTCTCGATATACTTTAAGTATTATCTTCGACTGCGACGCCTAGATAAATCTAAAATATCTTAGCCAAATAAGTCCGCGAGCGCAAGCTGATGTGGTGAGATTCCACAACCGACAGTATAGTCTGGATGGGAGAAGACGAAAGAATAGCTTTGTCTGTTCTGATAGATTTATAGCTAGATTGTAACCGCTTGCTTTGTTTTAATAGAGTGAGAGGGAACTTTTGGGATATAAAAAGTGAGAATAGATAGAGGAATCCTTTCTAACTTCTTCTGATTTTATAGAAAATTGGAGGAACCTGTTATGACAAACACACGTCGACTTTCGACCATTGCGATTTTATCAGCCATTTCATTTGTGCTGATGTACTTTGACTTTCCGCTTTTACCAGCGGCGTCCTTCCTCAAGATCGAATTTAGTATCTTGCCAGTCCTTGTGGGTCTGGTGGTCATGGATTTGCCTGCTGCTCTAGGAGTTCTCTTACTTCGCTCACTCTTGAAATTGCTTCTTAACAGCCAGGGAGTGAATACTTACATTGGTTTGCCAATGAATATCGTAGCTTTGGGAGTTTTTGTCATCGTATTTGCTTTGATTTGGAAAAAGGAACGGACAACCCTTCGTTTCCTACTAGGCTCTCTAGCTGGAACTATTGGTTTAACCGTGGCTATGTTGGTTCTCAACTATGTTTACGCTGTTCCTTTGTACGCTAAGTTTGCTAACTTTGATATTGGAAAAATTTTGGGGCTTTCCAACTACCTAATGACCATGGTATTACCTTTTAATTTGATTGAAGGTGTAATCTTTTCCGCTTCATTCTGGTTGTTGTATGTCCTCTTGAAACCAACCTTAAAACATTATGAAAGATAAACAAACATTTTTAATGAAGGGCAGTTTTGCCCTTTTACTTTTCGTCCTTCTTGGCTATATGGTCAAATTTTACCCTGAAACGCTGGTCGGTTTTGACCAACCGCTTCAGACGGCTGTGCGAGGAGACTTGCCAGATTACTTGACTATTCTTTTCCGAGCCATCACACGTCTGATTGATATTCCAGTGATTATCACTTGGGTTGTCATTACAGCTTTTGTCTTTTATCGTAAGCGATGGAAGGTAGAAAGTTTCTTCATGCTAGGAAATCTGGCTTTGGCAGGTCTTTTAATCGTGACCTTTAAAAATATCTACCAGCGCCCACGACCAGCTATCTTACACTTGGTTGAGGAGAAGGGATTTTCTTTTCCAAGTGGACATTCTCTGGCTGTAACCTTGATGGTCGGTTCTCTGATTGTCATTCTCAGTCAACGGATTAAAAATTCAGTCCGGAGAAAAGTCGTGCAAATCGTCCTTGGCCTTTACTTAGTCAGTGTGTTGGTATCAAGGGTCTATCTGGGAGTTCATTATCCATCAGACGTTCTTGCCAGTCTCTGTGTGGGCTTGGGAGTCTTGTTTATCGAGTTTCCCTTCTATGACAAACTCCGCTTCCAATGGCGATTTAAAGGCAAGCAGAAGTGAGTATCAAATTCCTTTGAGGAGAAAGAAATGAAAGTCAATATAGCAGATCTTCATCCGACTCAACTATACTTATCAGAAAAGAAGTTGCAAGATATTCAGATGCTTTATCAGTCGGTAGAACTAAACAATGTTGATCCAATTAGTATTCTTGCATTTGGAAATTGCTTGTTGATTACAGATGGGCATCATAGGGCTTATCAGGCTTTATTGGCAGGTTGGGATACGATTTCTGCTGAGTGGGATAGAGATGGTGGTGATGAACTATATCACCTCTATGCGCAAGCTTGTGAGGAAAGAAAGATTTACTCTGTTCTGGATTTAAAAAATCATATCTTAGCTCAAGATGAGTATGAAGCAAAATGGTATAACTGGTGTGATGGTTTTAATCAAGCAACAACTCTCTTATTGAAAAGGAAAGCTGATGAAACAGATTTTACAAATAGATAATGCACTACGTCTCGTTCCTTATTGTAAGGTCAATCATTGTGAGGAAGCTTTTGCTTGGTATCAGGATGTGAACTTGGTTTACCTCGTAGATGGGGTAAAGCTTCCTTACAGTCAAGAAACTTTGGAAGCCATGTATTCCTATTTGGATCAGCACGGTGAGCTTTTTTGGATTGAAGTCAAGGAGAAGGGAGAATGGTTTCCAATTGGGGATGTTACACTATCTCAGGATAATCTTCCCATTGTGATTGGAAATCCTGCTTACCAACATCGAGGACTTGGGAAAAAGATTCTAAGTGCTTTGATTGAATTGGCTCGAGTAAAAGGATGGAAAGAATTGAGAGTTAAGGAAATCTACACTTACAATCATGCGTCTAGGCGATGTTTCGAGTCGCTTGGATTTGTGGAAAATGGGGCAACAGAAAAAGGGACGAGTTTTGTATTGAAATTAGTCTAATCTAACTTGTTTTTTAACTAAAAATCTGATAAACTAAGTAGTAATTGAATAGAAATCTGCAAGACTAGTAGCCCAAGGGAAGTATATTAGGGAGGAGAGCCGTGACTGCAAGCTCTCTATATGAAAGCTGGGTGAATTCACTTGCGCATGGATTTAGAAATGAAGGTCTGACTTGTCAGATAAAAACGGATGGTACCGCGTGTCAACGCTCCGAGTGGAGTTTTTGGCATGTGGTTTTCTTTTTATCTACGAGAGACTGATGGAGGAATTATGTCAACTATTGAAGAACAATTAAAAGCGCTTCGCGAAGAAACGCTGGCTAGCTTGAAGCAGATTACTGCTGAAAATGAAAAAGAGATGCAAGATTTGCGTGTCTCTGTCCTTGGTAAAAAGGGTTCGCTCACTGAAATCCTCAAAGGGATGAAAGATGTTTCTGCTGAGATGCGTCCAATCATCGGGAAACACGTCAATGAAGCTCGTGATGTCTTGACAGCTGCTTTTGAAGAAACAGCTAAGCTCTTGGAAGAAAAGAAAGTTGCTGCACAATTAACTAGCGAGAGTATAGATGTGACGCTTCCAGGTCGCCCAGTTGCGACTGGTCACCGTCACGTTTTGACACAAACCAGTGAAGAAATCGAAGATATTTTCATTGGGATGGGTTACCAAGTCGTGGATGGTTTTGAAGTGGAGCAAGACTACTATAACTTTGAGCGTATGAACCTTCCCAAAGACCACCCAGCCCGTGATATGCAGGATACTTTCTATATCACAGAAGAGATCTTACTCCGTACTCATACATCTCCTGTGCAGGCGCGTGCCATGGATGCCCATGATTTCTCTAAAGGGCCTTTGAAGATGATCTCGCCAGGGCGTGTGTTCCGTCGTGATACGGACGATGCAACCCACAGTCACCAGTTCCACCAAATCGAAGGCTTGGTTGTTGGGAAAAATATCTCTATGGCTGACCTTCAAGGAACCCTTCAGTTGATTGTGCAAAAAATGTTTGGTGAAGAGCGTCAGATCCGTCTGCGCCCCTCTTACTTCCCATTCACAGAGCCATCTGTTGAGGTGGATGTTTCTTGCTTCAAGTGTGGTGGAGAAGGCTGTAACGTATGTAAGAAAACAGGTTGGATCGAAATTATGGGTGCCGGTATGGTTCACCCTCGTGTCCTTGAGATGAGTGGTATCGATGCGACTGTTTACTCTGGCTTTGCCTTTGGTCTTGGACAAGAACGTGTAGCTATGCTCCGTTACGGAATCAATGATATCCGTGGATTCTACCAAGGAGATGTCCGCTTCTCAGAACAGTTTAAATAATGATTAGAAAAGTAGAAATGGCAGATGTTGAGGTGTTGGCTAAAATTGCCAAACAAACCTTTCGTGAAACATTTGCTCATGATAATACGAAAGAGCAGTTACAGGAATACTTTGAAGAGACTTATAGTCTGAGAGTTTTGTCAACTGAGTTGGAAAATCCTGACTCCGAAACCTATTTCATTATGCATGAAGAGGAGATAGCTGGTTTTCTCAAAGTCAACTGGGGAAGTGCTCAAACTGAGAGAGAGTTAGAGGATGCTTTTGAAATTCAACGCCTCTATGTGCTACAAAAATTTCAAGGATTTGGATTCGGTAAGCAACTGTTTGAATTCGCTCTTGAACTTGCTACCAAAAATAATTTTTCCTGGGCTTGGCTAGGTGTTTGGGAGCATAATACAAAAGCTCAAGCGTTTTATAATCGATATGGTTTTGAAAAATTTAGCCAACATCATTTTATGGTTGGTCAAAAAGTAGATACGGATTGGTTACTGAGAAAGAAATTAAGGTAAGAAGATGATTCTTCTATTGAAATGATAGGAAAGGAAAAGAACCAGAGTGGCAACTGTCATTCTGGAGAACTAAATTATGCTTGTATCTTATAAATGGTTAAAAGAATTGGTGGACATTGATGTGCCATCACAAGAGTTGGCTGAAAAAATGTCAACTACAGGGATCGAGGTAGAAGGTGTTGAATCACCTGCTGCTGGTCTCTCAAAAATTGTCGTCGGTGAGGTCTTGTCTTGCGAAGATGTGCCAGAAACTCACCTCCATGTTTGTCAGGTTAACGTTGGCGAAGAAGAAGCCCGTCAAATCGTTTGTGGTGCACCGAATGTGCGTGCTGGTATCAAGGTCATGGTGGCACTTCCAGGAGCTCGCATCGCTGACAACTACAAAATCAAAAAAGGGAAAATCCGTGGCTTAGAGTCACTTGGAATGATCTGTTCACTTGGTGAATTGGGAATTTCTGACTCAGTTGTACCAAAGGAATTTGCAGATGGCATCCAAATCTTGCCAGAAAATGCCGTTCCAGGTGAGGAAGTCTTCTCATACCTAGACTTGGATGATGAAATTATCGAACTTTCCATCACTCCAAACCGTGCAGACGCTCTTTCTATGCGTGGAGTAGCGCACGAAGTGGCAGCTATCTATGACAAGGAAGTAAACTTTAAAGAATTCAGTTTAACAGAAACCAATGAAAGTGCAGCAGATGCTCTTTCTGTGGGCATTGAGACAGACAAGGCGCCTTACTATGCAGCTCGTATCTTGGACAATGTGACCATCGCACCAAGTCCACAATGGTTGCAAAACCTCCTCATGAACGAAGGCATCCGTCCTATCAATAACGTTGTAGACGTGACCAACTATATCCTGCTTTACTTTGGTCAGCCTATGCATGCCTTTGACTTGGATACCTTTGAAGGGACTGACATCCGTGTGCGTGAAGCGCGTGCTGGTGAAAAATTAGTGACTTTAGATGGTGAAGAACGTGACTTGGAAACAAATGATTTAGTCATCACTGTCGCAGACAAGCCAGTAGCTCTTGCAGGTGTAATGGGAGGTCAAGCAACAGAAATCTCTGAAAAATCTAGTCGTGTCGTCCTTGAAGCTGCTGTTTTCAATGGAAAATCTATCCGTAAGACCAGCGGTCGCCTTAACCTTCGTTCTGAGTCATCTTCTCGCTTTGAAAAAGGCATTAATGTGGCAACGGTCAATGAAGCTCTTGATGCGGCAGCTAGTATGATTGCCGAACTTGCTGGTGCGACAGTGCGTAAAGGCATCGTTTCAGCGGGTGAACTTGATACCTCTGATGTGGAAGTTTCTTCAACTCTTGCTGATGTTAACCGCGTCCTCGGAACTGATCTTTCTTATGCTGATGTAGAAGACGTTTTCCGTCGTCTTGGCTTTGGTCTTTCTGGAAATGCAGACAGTTTTACAGTCAGCGTCCCACGCCGTCGCTGGGATATCACTATCGAGGCAGACCTCTTTGAAGAAATCGCTCGTATCTATGGATATGACCGCTTGCCAACCAGCCTTCCAAAAGACGATGGGACAGCTGGTGAATTGACTGCGACACAAAAACTCCGCCGTCAAGTTCGTACGATTGCTGAAGGAGCAGGTTTGACAGAAATCATCACCTATGCTCTAACAACTCCTGAAAAAGCAGTTGAGTTTACGGCTCAACCAAGTAACCTTACTGAACTCATGTGGCCAATGACCGTGGATCGTTCAGTCCTCCGTCAAAATATGATTTCTGGTATCCTTGATACCGTTGCCTACAACGTGGCTCGTAAGAACAAAAACTTGGCTCTTTACGAGATTGGAAAAGTCTTTGAACAAACTGGCAATCCAAAAGAAGAACTTCCAAATGAGATCAACAGTTTTGCCTTTGCCTTGACAGGATTGGTTGCAGAAAAAGATTTCCAAACAGCAGCAGTTCCAGTTGATTTCTTCTATGCTAAGGGAATCCTTGAAGCACTATTTACTCGCTTGGGACTAGAAGTAACTTATACAGCAACATCTGAAATCGCTAGCCTTCATCCAGGTCGTACAGCAATCATTTCACTCGGTGACCAAGTTCTTGGTTTCCTTGGTCAAGTACACCCAGTTACTGCTAAGGCCTACGATATTCCAGAAACGTATGTGGCTGAGCTCAACCTTTCAGCCATCGAAGCTGCCCTTCAACCAGCTGCTCCATTTGTGGAAATCACCAAATTCCCAGCAGTCAGCCGTGACGTGGCTCTACTCCTCAAGGCAGAAGTCACTCATCAAGAAGTTGTAGACGCTATCCAAGCTGCCGGCGTGAAACGTTTGACAGATATCAAACTCTTTGACGTTTTCTCAGGCGAAAAATTGGGACTTGGTATGAAGTCAATGGCTTATAGCTTGACTTTCCAAAATCCAGAAGACAGCTTAACGGACGAAGAAGTAGCACGCTACATGGAAAAAATCCAAGCGTCTCTCGAAGAAAAAGTCGATGCAGAAGTTCGTTAAAGTATCAATCCATCCTTCGGGGTGGATTTTTGCTTTTCAAATAACAATTCAGGATCAAAAATAGACAGTTGAGGAGCAGAGAAGATAAATTGGAGTTTACCAGTGTATAATGGATTTATCACTAAAAACTCTCCAGGCCATATTTTACACAGCAATAGTCTTATAAAAATGGACGGAAATCATTGTAAAGGCTATCAAAAAGGAGTATAATGAGTGCAAGACATTTCGGAGGTGAAAGATGCTAGAAGTAAGAAGTCTAGAGAAAAGTTTTGGACCTAAGCAAGTTTTGTTTGGTATTGACTTTCAAGCGCGACCAGGTCGTATTTTAGGACTAGTCGGAAAAAACGGTGCTGGGAAAACAACGATTTTCCACAGTATTTTGAAGTTTTTAGAATACCAAGGAGAAATCAGTCTAGATGGTCAGGATATTCGTCAAGAGACCTACGCTCGGATTGGCTATCTGCCTGAAGAACGCAGTCTCATGCCTAAATTGACAGTCCTTGAACAAGTTCGCTATTTGGCGACTCTAAAAGGTATGGATGCCAAGGAGGTTAAGGAAAAACTCCCTCAATGGATGAAGAGGTTGGAAGTGAAAGGGAAGCTGACAGATAAAATCAAGAGTCTGTCAAAAGGAAATCAGCAGAAGATTCAGCTCATCATTACTCTGATTCATGAGCCAGACTTGATTATCTTGGATGAGCCTTTCAGTGGATTGGACCCAGTCAATACAGAATTGCTCAAGCAAGTCATTTTTCAGGAAAAAGAGCGCGGAGCAACCATTATCTTTTCTGACCATGTCATGACCAACGTCGAGGAGCTTTGTGACGATATTCTCATGATCCGAGATGGCCGTGTGGTCTTGCATGGACCGGTTCAGGATGTCCGCAATCAATACGGAAAAACGCGTCTCTTTGTTTCAAGTGAACGAAGCAAGGAAGAATTGGAAAATCTTCCTCATGTTAAACAGGTGAGCTTGACCAAACAAGGCAGTTGGAAATTGATTTTGGAGGATGAGAGCGCTGGAAGGGAACTCTTCCCGATCTTGACTCAGGGGCAATATATCGCAACCTTTGACCAGCAAGCGCCAACAATCGATGAAATCTTTAAACTAGAATCAGGGGTGGAAGTATGAGAAATATGTGGGTTGTAATCAAGGAAACCTATCTTCGACATGTCAAATCGTGGAGTTTCTTCTTTATGGTGATTTCGCCGTTCCTCTTTTTAGGAATCTCTGTAGGAATTGCCTATCTCCAAGGCTCTTCAATGGCTAAAAATGATAAAGTGGCAGTAGTGACAACAGTGCCTTCTGTAGCAGAAGGACTGAAGAATGTAAATGGTGTTAACTTTGACTATAAAGACGAAGCAAGTGCCAAAGAAGCGATTAAAGATGAAAAATTAAAAGGCTATCTGACTATTGATCAAGAAGATAGTGTTCTAAAGGCAGTTTATCATGGCGAAACATCGCTTGAAAATGGAATTAAATTTGCAGTTACAGGTACACTCAATGAATTGCAAAATCAACTTAATCGTTCAACGGCCTCCTTGTCTCAAGAGCAGGAAAAACGCTTAGCGCAGACAATTCAATTCACAGAAAAGATTGATGAAGCCAAGGAAAATAAAAAGTTTATTCAAACAATTGCAGCAGGCGCTTTAGGATTCTTTCTTTATATGATTCTGATTACCTATGCGGGTGTGACGGCTCAGGAAGTTGCCAGTGAAAAAGGCACCAAAATTATGGAAGTCGTCTTTTCTAGCATAAGGGCTAGTCACTATTTCTATGCACGGATGATGGCTCTGTTTCTAGTGATTTTAACGCATATTGGGATCTATGTTGTAGGTGGTCTGGTAGCCATCTTGCTCTTTAAAGATTTACCATTCTTGGCTCAGTCTGGTGTTTTGGATCACTTGGGAGATGCCTTCTCACTGAATACCTTGCTCTTTATTTTGATAAGTCTCTTTATGTACGTCGTCTTGGCTGCCTTCCTAGGTTCTATGGTTTCTCGTCCTGAGGACGCAGGAAAAGCCTTATCTCCTTTGATGATTTTGATTATGGGTGGTTTTTTTGGAGTGACAGCTCTGGGTGCAGCTGGTGACAATCTCCTCTTGAAGATTGGTTCATATATTCCCTTTATTTCGACTTTCTTCATGCCATTTAGAGCCATTAATGGCTATGCAAATGGGTTAGAGGCTTGGCTTTCACTTGCTATTACAGTGATTTTTGCGGTGGTAGCAACAGGATTTATCGGACGTATGTATGCTAGTCTCGTTCTGCAGACAGATGACTTAGGTCCTTGGAAAACCTTTAAACGTGCCTTAGCTTATAAATAGAAGAGCCTCGCGAAAGCGAGGTTTTTTAGAGACAAAAAGAGTGGAATTTAGAAAAATATTTTTCATATCTATTGACTTTTAGGGGTGAAATTTGGTATTATAGTAAGCGGTATTGTTTACCCCATTTGAAAGGCCCCGGAACCTTCCAAATACTTTTCGATGGGAAGGAACACCCATCACCGTAAACAAAAATCGAACTATATATAGGAGAAATCATGAACAAAACAACATTTATGGCTAAACCAGGCCAAGTTGAACGTAAATGGTACGTAGTTGACGCAACTGATGTACCACTTGGACGTCTTTCTGCAGTAGTTGCTAGCGTACTTCGCGGAAAAAACAAACCAACTTTCACACCACACACTGATACAGGTGACTTCGTAATCGTTATCAATGCTGAAAAAGTTAAATTGACTGGTAAAAAAGCAACTGATAAGATCTACTACACTCACTCAAACCACCCAGGTGGATTGAAACAAATCTCTGCAGGTGAACTTCGTTCTAAAAATGCAGTACGTTTGATCGAGAAATCAGTTAAAGGTATGCTTCCACACAATACTCTTGGACGCGCTCAAGGTATGAAGTTGAAAGTATTTGTTGGAGCTGAGCACACTCACGCTGCACAACAACCAGAAGTTCTTGATATTTCAGGACTTATCTAAGGAAAGGAACAATAAAGTATGTCACAAGCACAATATGCAGGTACTGGACGTCGTAAAAACGCTGTTGCACGCGTTCGCCTTGTTCCAGGAACTGGTAAAATCACTGTTAACAAAAAAGATGTTGAAGAGTACATCCCACACGCTGACCTTCGTCTTGTCATCAACCAACCATTCGCAGTTACTTCAACTGTAGGTTCATACGACGTTTTCGTTAACGTTGTAGGTGGTGGATACGCTGGTCAATCAGGAGCTATCCGTCACGGTATCGCTCGTGCCCTTCTTCAAGTAGACCCAGACTTCCGCGATTCGTTGAAACGCGCAGGACTTCTTACACGTGACTCACGTAAAGTTGAACGTAAGAAACCAGGTCTTAAGAAAGCTCGTAAAGCTAGCCAGTTCTCTAAACGTTAATCAATACGATTATATCAACGTTTCAAAGCACTTTGCAAAGATTTTGCAAAGTGCTTTTTTGTCGATTTTTGAGCTAGAATAGCTTTGTGATAACCTTCTGATAACCTCTTCAAAATTTTAAAAATCATAATTCTATTTTGCTTTATTGAGATAATCTGCAAATTTGTCAATAGAGTTTTTCTCACCAGTTTTTGTGGTGTGAGTATAGACATCTAATGTCATCTGACTGCTTGCATGACCGAGACGTTTTGATGTATTAGAAGGATCGATTCCAATTTCAGACATAAGTGTTGCATGTGTATGTCTAAACCCATGTGGGCTAATTGGTTTTAATTTATGCTTTTTAATAATTCGATTCAGTACGTTATTAATGTAATCAGCATGCAAAGGTTCAATTTTGTCATTACTTGATATGTAAGAGAACATATATTCGTTACTAATATTCAGCTTTGTAAGAGGAAAGTGAGATTGTTCTTTCAGATAGAAATTTCTCCATTGCTTAATAATATCGATTGTCTCATCATCAAGATAGATTGTACGAACTGAAGATTCATTCTTTGTGCTCTTTTCAATCGCTTTACCGTCAATTCTTCCTAGACTTTTATCTATGTTCAATAGATTGCTGTCAAAGTTAATATCAGTCCATTTTAAAGCATATAACTCCCCTTTTCGTAGTCCACTAAATGCAAGCAGTCTAAATAAAGCAAAATGTTTAAATGGCTCAGTTTCTTTCACTATATCAAGGAAATGATGTAATTCCTCCAGAGACCAAAAATTATCTGATCTAGTTTTTTTGATTTTAGGCATGATAACATTCTTCATTGGATTTCGATCAATGTAGTTCATGTTGATTGCAAAATCAAAAATTTTTGAGGTATAGGATTTTATCTGTTTGATATTTTTGAAAGTCTGAGATTTTTGTGTAATAAAGTTTTGACAGTCTAAAGGACTGATTTGGTCAATAAATTTATCGCCAAATATTGGTAGAATATGTATTCGATAGATATTCTTAGTTTGGGAAGAAGTTGTTTCTTCAACGGTACCAACATAGGCCTTAAACCATTCTTGATAAAGTTCTTTATAAGTGACTTTGGGGTTAGGTTTGTCGGTATTTACTGTGGGGGCAACGACACCAGCTTCTAAACGAGCTTCGTACAATTTTGCCTCTTTTTTGGTTTTGAACCCTCTCTTTAAGTGCCTTTTTTTCTTTCCATAAGCATCTAAGCCAATGTAAAAGCTGACATAGTATAGGATTCCTTTTTTTGTTTTGTATTTGTGTATAGACATTTTTTCTCCGTATCTAAGTTTTCGGAGCTTATGTAGTTGAGAAATGAGTGTCTATCTATTTTTTCTATCTTCTTGGCGGATAGCGTATTCGTCTGTTTTAATCCAGCTCTGCCAAACTTTAGAATCTTTATTTTGGTGATTCATATAGTCTATAAACTCAGACATAAAACGTTTATTTTTCTCAGCTAGGTATTCTGAGAATATATGACGAAATTCATCTGAAAAACTATCATCAAGTGGTAGTGTTAATGCCCTTTCGCCAAATTCGATACTTTTCTTTAACTTCTCCATATCGCTTTTAAAAGGTGTCACAGAACCAATTTTAGATGTTTTGAAACTATCTGTAACAATTTTAAGATTTGATGGAGCGTGTGGGTTGCTATCAAGTCCCATAATGTAAGCGACGGAAACATTAAAGTATTTTGCCAATTTTTCAGCATTATCTTTTTTAGGTTTGCGGATTCCTTGATTGTATCCAGAAAGTGTAGGATAGGCTATATTTGTAGCTTCGCTAATTTCTGTCAATTTTTTTCCGCTATTTTCTATCAGTTTAGTAATATGATTCGTCATAAGAACCTCCTTTTTATCATTATAACACATTTTATTCTTTTTGAATAAAAAAGCTTGACAAAAATTCAAAAAGGATATATAGTTCAAAATGAATAACAAATTAAATGGTTTCGGAGCTTATTTAATTTAGAAATGAGGTGTTAATTTATGTCGGAAACTACTTTAGTTGTCCAGCTTCCTAAAGAATTAGAGAAGCAATTACGTGCTCACTATGATGAGATGATTTCAAATGCTGTAGTAAGAGTATTTGAAGATAAAGAACTTTATAAACCCATGGTTCGTATGTCAGGTTTGTCTAGGTGGTTAGATGTATCTACGACAACAATCCAAAAATGGACGAAAGAAGGAATGCCAACCATGGTGATTGATGGAGTGACTTTATACGATAAAAGAGCAGTAACACGATGGTTGAAGCAATATGAAAGATAGGTACTAGTATGAATGGTGTTCAGTGGATCAAGATAACAACAGATATATTTGATGATGAAAAAATTCAGCTAATAGAATCAATGCCAGAAGGAGATACTCTTATTGTAATATGGTTTAAAATTCTGGTGCTTGCAGGAAAGCAAAATAATAGTGGCATATTAAGTCTAGGGAACAAGGTTTATTATACAGAAGAGATGCTTTCAACAGTGTTTAGACGAAAGGCTACATCTGTAAAATTAGCTCTCAGTATGTTTGAAGAATTTGGCATGATAGAAATCATAGATGGCGCTATTACCATTCCAAAATGGGAGAAACACCAGAATATAGATGGACTAGAAAAGATTAGGAAACAAACTAGGGAACGTGTTGCTCGTCATAGACAAAAACAAAAAGCACTAATTACAGGCGAGCCACAACTCGTTTTAGATTGTAACGTTACAGTAACGGATGAAAATGATAATGTAACGCAAGAGATTAAGAACAAGAGTAAGAATAAGAAAGAGATTGAGAATATACTGGATAATAGTTCTAGAAAGCCTGAAACTTATATTCCACCCAAATATTATTCTTTGTTAGAATCCATTTCTTATAAGTACAATGATAGATTTTTGTATCCTAACAATTACACTTTAACACATGCTCAGAAGATGAAGATAGGCGAGTATTTGGCTAGTGGGTATGTAACTAGTGATGAAGTTATTAGCATGATTGAACGGATTCCTGAGGATGCGACTTCTCCTTTAGCGTATTTATTTAAGTCTATGGAGAATTTAAAGAAGGAACGTATGCTGGAGTGCAAAGCTATTGCCCATGAAAATGCCCGAAAGAAGTATATGATAAATGAGTAGATATAGGACTGTTCTAAAGAAATGTTATATCACTGAAGAGCAGAATGAAATAGTGAATAACTTGATTGAAATGACAAACCATCTAAATTTTTCCTCTTATGCTAGGAAAATGTTGTTTAAGAGTTCGCCTATTTATCTTCAATTTGATTTTGAATCTTATCATAACTTTATATTTCAAGTTAGAAGAATTATCAATAACTTACGTCAGTTAGAAAGAATAGCAGAACAAAGTGAAGATTTGGATAATGTAAGGATATTTCACTACTGCGTTGAGCTGATGATAGAATATGAAAAGAAGACAAGTAAACAAGTGAAAGAACTTGTAAAACGACTAAATAAGAAAACGAGGTGATAGGACCATGAGAATAAAATCTGTGTTGAAACAGGTGTTTTTGACGGAAGAAGAAAATAAAAAATTAAATGATTGTATGAGGAAGGAAAATATTCGTAATTTTTCTGAGTTTGCTAGACAAAAATTAATACGAACAGATTTGAACATCCAAAAAGTCTCTTTTGAAGGTTTAGTTCCTTTAACAGAAGAGTTGGAACAAGTCGGAAAGAATATCAATTCTATAGCCCGTCTTGCAACTGTAGTTGGGAGAATAAGCTATGAAAACAAAATGGATATGTCTATTTTGATGCAAAAAATAGTTGATGTGATGGAGGAAAAAGATGTTTATTTTCAAAAGTAATATGGATAAGGATTTTGATCAGATATGCGAATACATATTGAAATTAAAGCGAGCAGAATTATTTCTTCATGGGATTAAACAACAAGATAAAACGAAGGCTCGTTTGTATCATGCGATGCTGGAATACTACGATGCTAACCATAAAAAAGAAAGCCATATGAGAATTTTAAAATAAGAAAGCGCTGTTAAATTTAACAGCGTTTTCTTATATATCTTCTTAAAAAAATTGTACACACAAAGTACAGCTAAAGTGATTTTTTTGATCATTTTATCGAAGGGGAGAGATTTCTCATATTATGACTTTGCGAGCTCAGAGTCTGTATACACACACTCCCAAAATCATCCCAAAATTTGTATACACAAAGTGTATGTACTTTTTGGGATGATTTGAATTTTGGGGAATCCCCAAACCCCTGGTGAATTATACGAGCAAAAAAATTTGGGAGTAAGTTTTAGAAAGAACTATTCTACAGTATTTAAAATATGACTTTAAGTAAATTTTTTATTATGTGACTATTAGCCTGTCTCACTCCGCTAGGTGCGAGACAAAAAAATACCCGCTATGCGGGTGTGTACTGACCCCAAAAAGTTAGACAGAAAAAATCTAACTTTTGGGGTCAGTACAAAAGCGTTTTTATTGTATAAAGAATATCAAATAGTTTGAGGGTTTTACTTGTCGCTGTATTTCTTCACTATCCTTTTTGTAATACTCCTGCTTTGTTCCTGAAATATCTACAGTGAATACGTCATCCTTGAAGGTATAATTCTCTTTTCGTTTTATGATATTAGAGCCAGTCAGTTCGATTGTTGAACTGTCTTTATCAATTGTAAAGGTGTCGGCCTCTCCTTTGTTGCTATTTCCTTTGTTACCTGAAATGGTAAAGGCAACTTCATTTCTACTCTCGTTTATTCAACGGTATTCGCCATCTAAAGAATTGCTTGATTGGTTAGAACATGCAATTAATAAAATTGTAGATAGAGACACTAAAAGTAATGTGATAAATCTTTTCATTTACATACTTTTTATTTCTATATTATATTAAAGAAACATTACATAAGTAAGAAAGTAATTTTTTAGGTTGATCTCTTTCTTTCGGGAAAATCATTATGTTTCGGAAAGTCAAGATTTTGTTATTATTTATGATATACTGGTACCGTAATTATATCCTTACAGAGGTTAAGTAAGGGTTTCAGTACACGCCAATAGATGTCAAAATATTGATTTTAAGCGATTTTTGATTTTTGGAAACTCATTATATCGCACTACAAATCAATAAAAACTGTACCTTTTTTAGATAAATATATTATCTGGATATTGAAGTTAAGCCCTGCTGTCATTTCGATGGCAGGGCTTTTTAATATTTGGTACACTAACTTCTTATCTATATTTTGGTGGATTTTAAGTTGACATCTACAAAGTTTAATGTTAGAATACATTAAAAAATATATTTGAATGAGGTGTTTTATGATTCAAAATGTTGTTACTTCAATAATCCTGTATTCTGGGACAGCCGTAGACTTACTTATTATCCTAATGTTATTTTTTGCCAAAAGAAAAAGCAGAAAAGACATCATTAACATCTATTTAGGACAATTTCTAGGCTCTGTTAGTCTAATATTGTTAAGTTTGCTTTTTGCATTTGTCTTAAATTATATTCCTAGTAAAGAGATTTTAGGTTTACTCGGTTTGATTCCAATTTTCCTAGGTCTCAAAGTTTTGCTTTTAGGAGATTCTGATGGAGAAGCTATTGCCAAAGAAGGTTTGCGCAAAGATAATAAAAACCTGATATTTCTAGTCGCTATGATTACTTTTGCAAGTTGTGGTGCTGACAATATTGGTGTCTTTGTTCCATATTTTACTACCTTAAATTTAGCAAATTTGATAGTAGCTTTACTTACCTTTCTAGTCATGATTTATCTCTTGGTTTTTTCTGCCCAAAAATTGGCACAAGTCTCTTCTGTTGGAGAAATTTTGGAAAAATATAGCAGATGGTTTATTGCCGTTGTTTATTTAGGATTGGGGATATATATCCTGATTGAAAATAACAGTTTTGACATACTATGGACTATATTAGGCTAGGAGAAAATATTATGAAAAAAGATAGTATCTGCCAAGTGAATGTTATAAATCAGCAAAGTATTATAACCGCAACGAACTACCTTGAAAAGGAAAAAGTCCAAAAATCACTTCGCATTTTAACAAAATTTACCGATAATAAACAGATAAATATCATCTTCTATCTTCTTGCTGTTGAAGAACTCTGTGTCTGTGATATAGCCTGTTTACTAAATCTCAGTATGGCATCTACTTCCCACCATCTTCGTAAACTAGCCAATCAAAACATCTTGGGCACTAGAAGAGAGGGGAAAATTATATATTATTTTATAAAAGATGAGGAAATCAGGGATTTTTTTAATCAACTAGGATAACAACTATTTTTACTACTTTCCATGATTAGGGAGCTACTCTATGGAATTTCGGGTCTTCGGAATATATAGTGGAATTACTTTCTTAATAGTTTAAAAACAACTGGTGTTTAAATCGGATTTTCTGGTGGGATGTTAGGATAATCAATAGTATTATATAAAAGTATCAATCACATACGAGTGATACTTTGGGAAAAAAATAAAATAGTCCAATTTACTTGACCGTGTACTATGGTACATGGTTTATAATATTCAGGGGGTGAAATAAGATGATTTATCGCATTAGTGAGTTTGCAGATAAATGTGGAGTTAATAAAGAAACGATCAGATATTACGAGCGAAAAAATTTATTACAAGAACCTCACCGAACGGAAGCTGGTTATCGGATATATTCATATGATGACGTTAAGCGTGTTGGATTTATTAAACGAATACAGGAACTTGGTTTCTCTTTAAGCGAGATTTATAAATTACTTGGTGTTGTAGATAAAGATGAAGTTCGTTGTCAAGATATGTTCGAATTTTTTTCTAAAAAACAAAAGGAAGTGCAAAAACAAATAGAGGATTTAAAACGAATTGAAACTATGTTAGACGACTTAAAACAACGATGTCCAGATGAAAAGAAATTACATTCGTGTCCAATAATAGAAACATTAACATGAGAGATTAATTAACGAAAGGAGCTTTTTTATGAATAAATTTAAGGTAAACATTTCAGGAATGACTTGTACGGGTTGTGAAAAACACGTAGAATCAGCACTTGAAAAGATAGGTGCTAAAAATATTGAGTCTAGTTATCGTCGTGGTGAAGCAGTATTTGAACTGTCCGATGATATTGAGGTTGAAAGTGCAATAAAGGCGATTGCTGACGCAAATTATCACCCGGGCGAAGCAGAAGAATTTCAATCGGAACAAAAGACGAATTTATTGAAAAAATATCGGCTAAACGTTGAAGGAATGACCTGCACTGGTTGTGAAGAACATATTGCGGTTGCTCTTGAAAATGCAGGTGCAAAAGGGATTGAAGTAGACTTTCGTCGCGGAGAAGCACTGTTTGAACTACCGTATGATGTAGACATTGATATCGCGAAAACAGCGATTACTGACGCACAATATCAACCGGGCGAAGTAGAAGAAATACAAGTGCAATCGGAAAAAAGGACAGATGTAAGTTTAAATGATGAAGGTAACTATGATTATGATTACATCATCATCGGTTCTGGTGGAGCTGCCTTTTCATCTGCCATTGAAGCCGTTACTTTGAACGCAAAAGTGGCTATGATTGAGCGTGGAACGGTGGGTGGAACTTGCGTTAATGTCGGATGCGTTCCTTCTAAGACCTTATTAAGAGCAGGGGAAATCAATCATCTAGCAAAAAATAATCCATTTGTGGGATTACACACTTCGGCTTCAAATGTTGATTTAGCGCCATTAGTAAAACAAAAGAATGATTTAGTAACCGAGATGCGAAATGAAAAATATGTGAATTTAATTGATGATTATGGTTTTGAATTAATAAAAGGTGAAGCAAAATTCGTAAATGAAAATACAGTTGAAGTAAATGGCAATCAAATCACAGCCAAAAGATTTTTAATAGCTACAGGTGCTTCTTCAACTGCACCTAATATTCCCGGATTAGATGAAGTAGATTATTTAACAAGCACTAGCTTATTGGAATTAAAGAAGGTTCCAAATCGTCTTACCGTAATTGGTTCAGGATATATCGGCATGGAATTAGGACAACTATTTCATAACCTCGGGTCAGAAGTCACTTTGATTCAAAGAAGCGAGCGTCTATTAAAAGAATACGATCCTGAAATTTCAGAAGCCATTACTAAGGCCTTAACAGAACAGGGAATTAATTTAGTAACAGGTGCAACCTATGAACGAGTTGAGCAAGATGGAGACATTAAAAAAGTTCATGTTGAGATAAATGGTAAAAAGCGAATTATTGAAGCAGAACAATTGCTAATTGCCACTGGAAGAAAACCAAATACAGAATCATTAAACTTACATGCAGCAGGCGTTGAAGTTGGTTCCCGTGGTGAAATTGTCATTGATGATTATCTTAAAACGACCAATTCCCGAATTTATTCAGCTGGAGATGTCACTCTCGGTCCCCAATTTGTTTATGTAGCTGCTTATGAAGGTGGACTTGCTGCTCGTAATGCAATCGGAGGACTAAATCAAAAGGTCAATTTAGAAGTGGTTCCAGGCGTTACGTTTACTTCTCCATCGATTGCAACGGTTGGTTTAACGGAGCAACAGGCAAAAGAAAAAGGATATGAAGTGAAAACATCGGTATTGTCGTTGGATGCTGTTCCAAGAGCGCTCGTTAATCGGGAAATAACAGGTGTTTTCAAATTAGTGGCAGACGCGAAAACATTGAAAGTGTTAGGGGCGCATGTAGTGGCAGAAAACGCAGGAGACGTAATTTATGCAGCAACATTAGCTGTGAAATTCGGTTTAACTGTTGGAGATCTGAGAGAAACGATGGCTCCATATCTAACAATGGCAGAAGGATTGAAGCTGGCTGTCCTAACTTTTGATAAAGATATTTCGAAATTATCTTGCTGTGCAGGCTAAGGGAACTTTTTTACAACTCCCTATTCAAGTGAACCAGCTAATGCTTTAAGGGATTTTCTAAGTGCATTTGTGGTCACAAAAATAATTTAACACTGATGATTTCGACATCAAATCTATAATTGATACCTTAACACCGCAGAGTAATAAAGGATGAATAATATGTCAGACTTATTATCCTTACCAGACATTAAAACAATAGAACCGCCACAAGAAAATGAAACCGATATGATGTTTAAAGTTGAAGCAGTCGGACCACCTGAATGTTGTCCTGAATGTGGTTTTGACAAGTTGTACAAACACAGTTCAAGAAATCAACTAATTATGGATTTGCCCATTCGTTTAAAGCGAGTGGGCTTACAATTGAACCGTAGACGATACAAGTGTCGTGAATGCGGATCTACCTTCTGGGAACGCCTAATATCTGTAGATGAAAAGCGTAGTATGACCAAAAGGCTTTTAAAGTCCATTCAAGAGCAATCCATGTCTAAGACCTTTGTAGAAGTCGCAGAAAGCGTTGGTGTTGACGAAAAAACCATTAGGAACGTTTTTAAGGACTATGTGGCACTCAAAGAACGTGAATACCAGTTTGAAACTCCTAAGTGGCTTGGGATAGACGAGATACATAGTATCCGTAGACCTCGGCTTGTATTGACTAATATTGAACGCAGGACTATTTATGACATCAAGCCTAACCGTAACAAGGAAACAGTCATCCAACGTCTTTCAGAAATCAGTGACAGGACTTACATTGAGTACGTTACAATGGATATGTGGAAGCCCTACAAAGACGCAGTGAACACTATCCTTCCACACGCTAAAGTTGTCGTAGATAAGTTTCATGTAGTTAGAATGGCTAATCAAGCCTTAGATAACGTCAGAAAGTCTTTGAAAGCCCATATGAGCCAAAAAGAAAGACGTACCTTATGCGTGAAAGGTTTATCCTTCTAAAGCGTAAACACGATCTAAATGAACGTGAATCATTCCTCTTAGATACTTGGTTAGGTAATCTTCCTGCTTTAAAAGAAGCCTATGAACTCAAAGAAGAGTTTTACTGGATATGGGATACTCCTGATCCAGATGAAGGTCATCTTCGTTATAGTCAATGGAGACACCGTTGTATGTCCAGCAACTCTAAAGACGCATATAAAGACCTCGTGAGAGCCGTAGACAACTGGCATGTTGAAATATTCAACTACTTTGATAAAAGGCTCACTAATGCTTATACGGAGTCAATTAACAGCATTATTAGGCAGGTAGAGCGAATGGGTAGAGGTTACTCGTTTGATGCCTTACGAGCCAAAATCCTTTTCAATGAGAAGCTCCATAAAAAGCGTAAGCCGCGATTTAATTCAAGTGCTTTCAATAAAGCTATGTTATACGATACTTTCAATTGGTATGAAGTGAATGATCACGACATTACAGACAACTTAGGTGTCGATTTTTCCACACTTATTAAGAATTTGGAGAAGGGTGATTTATAAGCCCTTTTCCACCATAAAATCCGAATACCCGAAATTTTTTGATGAAAATTACTCACAAGAAATAATATATAGAACTGTTTAAATATCTTCAGGATAGAAAAAGAAATTGTCCAGGCACGAAGAAACTGTATATTTGTTGCTAAACTGTACATCATCTTTATGATACGGTATTTCGTATTTCTCAACTACATAAGCTCCGAAAACTAAAATGTGATAACCCTTTGATAACCTCTCGATTTTCAAAAGGATTATATATGTAAATATTGAGGATTTATCTCTTAAAATTACTTGATTTTAGTGATAATTTACCATAAATATCATAATGTAGAAAAAACCAGGTCTTAAGAAAGCTCGTAAAGCATCACAATTTAGTAAACGTTAATTCGAAAGAATTACTATACTTACAAAGAGCACCTTTCGGGGTGTTCTTTTTTGTACTTTTTTACTAAATTGGTGCAATTGACACAGTTGTTGCGACTTTAGTCGCTTACAAATGTGGCTGCAACCTGACAAGGTCAGTTGCCTCAAAACGTTAATCAATACGATTATATCAACGTTTACAGACATTCAAGAATTTTCTCTTGGATGTCTTTTTTGGTCTAAAAATCAAGAGTTCTCCTTCTTTTGCTTTTGAATGTATTCAAGAATGGAATGTTGATTGTTTGATAATATAATTTTAGTTTTACACATTAATAATTTTATAGATAAGTTTGATATTTTTTAATTGAAGATAAAGCGTAAACTAATCTAAATATATTTTTCAGAAAATTTTCTAAAACAAACATAATTTGTTTGACATTTGTTTGAAAATTCTGTAAAATAAGTTATTATATATTTTAAGGAGAACATATATGGAAAAACAGAAAACATTTTTTGGACATCCTATTGGCTTGTCCACCCTCTTCTTTACAGAGATGTGGGAACGCTTTTCTTACTATGGGATGCGAGCTATCCTACTTTACTATATGTACTATAGTGTGCAAGATGGTGGGTTAGGGATGGATAAGACCACGGCTGCATCGGTTATGGCGATTTATGGCTCGCTGGTATTTTTGTCCTCGGTTGTCGGTGGTTTTGTTAGTGACCGTATTTTAGGAAGCCGTAAGACTGTCTTTTACGGTGGGATTCTGATTATGCTAGGGCATATTGCTTTGGCAACACCTTTTGGACAAGTGGCTCTCTATCTTTCTATTGCCTTGATTATCTTTGGAACTGGATTTTTAAAACCCAATATATCAGATATGGTAGGTGGGATTTATGAGAAAGAGGATGATAGACGAGATGCAGGTTTTAGTATCTTTGTCTTTGGTATTAACTTAGGTGCCTTCGTTGCCCCTTATTTAGTAGGTTATCTAGGTCAGGAAGTCAATTTCCATCTAGGTTTCTCATTAGCTGCCATTGGGATGTTCTTTGGTTTGGTGAAATATGTTTTAGATGGGAAGAAATATCTGCCTGAATCAAGTCTTTACCCCACTGATCCACTTTCACAGAAGGACAAGCAGACCTTGATTAAACGCTTGCTGCTTACACTTGTCATGATTATTCTTGTGATTATAGGCTTAGTCTTTACTCACCAATTTAACGTGGATATGATTGTTAATATCTTTACAGTAATTGCGGTAATCATTCCAATCTACTATTTCTTCAAAATTTTATCTAGTCAGAAAATAACTGCTACTGAGAGATCTCGAGTATTTGCCTACATTCCTCTATTTATCGCTGGAGTACTCTTCTGGTCTATTGAGGAGCAGGGGTCTGTTGTTCTCGCTCTATTTGCGGATGATCAGACTCGACTTTACTTTAATGTATTTGGGAATCAGATTCATTTCCCATCTAGCTTTTTCCAAAGTATCAATCCACTTTTCATTATGATTTATGTGCCGATTTTTGCATGGTTGTGGGGGAAAATGGGTAAAAAGCAACCGTCCTCTTCTAAGAAGTTTGCTTACGGTTTATTAGCAGCAGGTTTATCCTTCTTGTGGATGATGTTACCAGGGATGCTCTTTGGGACAGATGTTAAGGTCAGTCCTTTCTGGTTGATTATGAGTTGGGCTATTGTGATTGTGGGGGAAATGTTGATTTCGCCTATTGGTCTATCAGTCACTAATAAGCTAGCACCAAAATCCTTCCAAGCACAAATGATGTCTATCTGGTTTTTGAGTAATGCAGCTGCCCAAGCTATCAATGCTCAAATTGTAAAATTTTATACAAGCGAAACTGAAGTAGCTTACTATGGAATTGTTGGGGGAATTACGATTGTATTCGGTATTATCTTACTCTTCTACGTTCCACGTATTGAAAAACTAATGTCTGGTATCAAATAGAGAAAAACTGGAATTTCTGTAGGGATTCTAAAAGTTAGATCAATTATTTATTCAAAGGATTTAGTTCTGTATGGTACAGGGCTAGGTCTTTTTAGTTTGATTAAAATTCACGATGTTTATGATATTCCTAGTAGACAACCGTCCACTTTTTCTATTTAATACTCAATGAAAATCAAAGAGCAAACTAGCCGCAGGTTGCTCAAAATACTGTTTTGAGGTTGCATATATACGGCAAGTCGAAGTTGACGCGGTTTGAAGAGAATTTCGAAGAGTATAAGTCAAGTCCAATCAAAAAATCCCACTATTCATTAGGCTAAAGGAAACCTAATCATAGTGAGATTGTGAATTATTATAGTAGTTTTTGTATGGCCTCTTCAATCTGTTTTGGGTCTGTTTTTGAAGAGAAGCGTTCAACGACCTGTCCATCACGACCGATTAGAAACTTAGCGAAATTCCATTCGATTCGTTTTCCTAGTGGGCCAGATTTCTGGTCTTTTAGCCAAACATAAAGAGGATCTGCTTCCTTACCGTTGACCTTGACCTTTGCAAGACGTGGGAAGGTGGTTTGATAGTGTAGGCTACAGAAACTATTTATTTCCTCTGCACTACCTGGTGCTTGTCGCATGAACTGATTGCAAGGGAAGTCTAAAATTTCAAAGCCCTGATTTTGATAGCGGTCATAGAGTTCTTGGAGTCCTTGATACTGGGGCGTTAAACCACATCCAGTAGCAGTATTGACAACCAAGAGAACCTTACCACGATAGGCATCTAATGGGGTTTCTTGATTGTCTTGGTTTAAGACTAAAAAATCGTAGATTGAGGTCATTGTTTGCTTTTCTCTTTCTGCTTGGTATTTTTAGGCGTTTTCTCCTCCTGTAGGGATAGAAAGCCGTAGGTCAGGGTTCCAAAAATGCTACCGATAATTAGACCATACATCAGTAAAGGAACACTTTTATCGAATTGCATGAGTAACTTCACAAAATCTGGAAGTGACATCTGCTGAACGATGACTTTATGAAATATGAGTAGGGTAAAGAGGCCAATCTGAAGGCCAATAAACACAACCCAGCTTCGGAATTTGATTTGGCTCTTGCTGTAGGTTTTAAGGATGATTTCTGACTTGTCATCTTTTTCCAGATGGAGTTCTTTGACGGCCCTTTGAGTTTTTAAAGTAATGAAATAAATCAGACCAAAGAAAATGTAGGGCATGGCATAGCGAACGACCTCTATGAAGCGTCCAAATAACAGATAAAACAAGAAGAGAAAGAAGGAAGAATAAACGATTTGGACCATGGAACGGGCACAAGCCTTGTAGATAATCTCTTGCCGGCATTCATCAAAAGGGCCTTGGATATGAAAGAGATTTCGGAGTAGGCGAGTGGTTAAGTCTTCTTTTTTCATGTTAGTAACCTCCTAAATGAGCGGTTTTTGATTGACTTCTTTAACGAATTGATAGAGATAATAAAGATAAGTGATAGAAGAAAGGCTAGCGATAGTCAGCAGTAAATAATATTTCCAATTGCTTGAGATGACCATCAGTTGTGGTAAAGATAGAATCATAAAGCACAGTGCTAAGTTGAGTATGCGTGTTTTTTGGGAGTCAATTTTTAGATAAGTCAATCCTTTGTTAAGGGCTGGAACAAAGACTAGCACGAGGAATATCTCTCTGATTAAGTTCCCTGAAACGATGATGAAGATGAGCAGGGAACTGAACAAAAGATGATAGGTAAGTAAAGTTAGTAGTGATTTCATAGGGGACCTCCTAATTCTGGTCTTTTTTAGCTCTTGCAATACGAAGTGAGTCGACAATATGTATCATCACTCCGAAAAAGAAAGCTCCCAGTATAGTTTTAAAAATATGTTTTGTATTTAGAAGAGAAGTGATAAAATTTGGATTTTCACTTGTTAGGGTATCAATGGGTGGAATTATAAAAAATATTATTGTTCCATAAATCGAACCTGCTTTCAGACCAGGATAACGTAACTGTTTCTGTTCTTTTTTCATAAGGCACCTCCTAATCCTCATCTTGATCTTTCTTAGCTTTTTCAATGCGACGGGAGATGAGGAACTGTATGCTCGCTCCGAAGAAAATAGAACCTAGAATGCTTGATACACCATTTCTTATAGTGAGAAGAGAATGAAAATAGTCCTGACCTTCACCTATGAGTATACCGAGAAGAGGAGTTATAAAAAACATCCATAGACCAAAGAACAAACCTGCTTTCAGACCTGGGTAGTGTAGTTGCTTACTTTCTTTCTCACTCAGAATATCTGGATCAATAGCTGTAATCCCTGTTTTTTTCATTTGGTAGGTGACATAACCAGCAGCGATGAGGGCAATCACTAAAATCAGAGGAGGATAGATTAGAGCCACTTCTTGAGGGTATTTATAGGCCAGAAGGAGTGGAATAAGATTTCCGAAAATCATCAGATAAAAGAGGACGATAAAGACTTGGTTACCGATACGATCGGCCTCACGCCGTTTGTATTCGTCAAGGGGACCAGAAATACCGTATGTGCGTTTGATCAGTTTTTCAGTGAAGGTTTCTTTTTTCATAAGTTGGCTCCTTTTTTAAAAATTATCCTCCCAAAAGAGACTGTTGAGGTCAGTTTGGAGGCTGCGGGCGAGATTGAGACAGAGTTCCAGGGTTGGATTGTACTTGTCGTTTTCAATCATATTGATGGTCTGTCTCGAGACACCGATATCCTTGGCGAGTTCGAGCTGGGAAATGCCCAGTTCCTTGCGAAATTCTTTCACACGGTTCATCTGTTCTCCTTTCTGATTTGTGTCGTATATATTTGACTACATTATATTCTTCTATGGAGTTAATATCAAGCATATTTGACATATTTCTTAAAGAAATCTTACTTGTTTTTGACCTATTTGTCTGACTAGTGCAAGCTGGTCGGATTTGTGGTAAAATAGATAAGATATGACAAAAGAATTTCATCATGTAACGGTCTTACTCCACGAAACGATTGATATGCTCGACGTAAAGCCTGATGGTATCTACGTTGATGCGACTTTGGGTGGAGCGGGCCATAGCGAATATTTATTAAGTAAATTAAGTGAAAAAGGCCATCTCTATGCTTTTGACCAGGACCAGAATGCCATTGACAATGCGCAAAAACGTTTGGCACCCTATATCGAAAAAGGGATGGTAACCTTTATCAAGGATAATTTCCGTCATTTACAGGCACGTTTGCGCGAAGCTGGTGTTCAGGAAATTGATGGAATTTGTTATGACTTGGGAGTGTCTAGTCCTCAGCTGGACCAGCGTGAGCGTGGTTTTTCTTATAAAAAGGATGCGCCACTGGATATGCGGATGAATCAGGAAGCTAGTCTGACAGCCTATGAAGTGGTGAATCACTATGACTATCATGACTTGGTTCGTATTTTCTTCAAGTATGGCGAGGATAAATTCTCTAAACAGATTGCGCGTAAGATTGAACAAGCGCGTGAGGTCAAGCCAATCGAGACTACGACTGAATTAGCAGAGATTATCAAGTCGGCTAAACCTGCCAAGGAGCTCAAGAAGAAGGGCCATCCTGCCAAACAGATCTTCCAGGCTATTCGAATTGAAGTTAACGATGAGCTGGGAGCCGCAGATGAGTCCATCCAGCAGGCTATGGATATGTTGGCTCTAGATGGTAGAATCTCAGTGATTACCTTTCATTCCTTAGAAGACCGCTTGACCAAGCAATTGTTCAAGGAAGCTTCAACGGTTGAAGTTCCAAAAGGCTTGCCTTTCATCCCGGATGATCTCAAGCCCAAGATGGAATTGGTGTCCCGTAAGCCAATCTTGCCAAGTGCAGAAGAATTAGAAGCCAATAACCGCTCGCACTCAGCCAAGTTGCGCGTGGCCAGAAAAATTCACAAGTAAGAGGAAAAAATGGTAGATAAAAAAGAAACAACCAGTCAATTCTTGCAGAATCGTATAAAAAAATTCTCCCGTGTGGAGAAGGCTTTTTATCTTTCCATTGCGTTTACAGCTCTCGTTTTGGCGCTGAGTATTATCTTTATGCAGACTCGACTCCTACAAGTACAAAATGATCTGACAAAAATCAATGCGCAGATAGAGGAGAAGAAGACAGAGTTGGATGATGCCAAACAAGAGGTAAATGAATTGTTGAGGGCAGAACGCTTGAAAGAAATCGCAAATTCTAAGGACTTAAAATTGAATAACGAGAATATTCGATCAGCGGAGTAAGATATGAAGTGGACAAAAAGAATAACCCGATTTGCGATTAGAAACCGTAAATCTCCAGCAGAAAACCGTAAAATAGTAGGGAAGTACATCAGCTTGTTAGCTGTCGTACTTTTCGCTGTCTTTTTGGTTAATTTTGCTGTTATTATCGGGAGTGGTAGTAAATTTGGAACGGATCTAGTCAAAGAGGCCAAGAAAGTTCATCAAACCACCCGTACAGTTCCTGCCAAACGTGGGACTATTTATGACCGAAATGGAGTCCCTATTGCTGAGGATGCGACATCTTATAATGTCTATGCGGTTATTGATGAGAACTATAAGTCAGCAACGGGTAAGATTCTTTACGTAGAAAAAACACAATTTAACAAGGTTGCAGAGGTCTTTCATAAGTATCTGGACATGGAAGAATCTTATGTAAGAGAGCAACTCTCGCAACCTAATCTCAAGCAAGTTTCTTTTGGAGCAAAGGGAAATGGGATTACCTATGCCAATATGATGACTATCAAAAAAGAGTTGGAAACTGCAGAGGTCAAGGGGATTGATTTTACAACCAGTCCCAATCGTAGTTACCCAAACGGACAATTTGCTTCTAGTTTTATCGGATTAGCTCAGCTACATGAAAATGAAGATGGAAGCAAGAGCTTGCTGGGAACCTCTGGAATGGAGAGTTCCTTGAACAGTATTCTTGCAGGGACAGACGGCATTATTACCTATGAAAAGGATCGTCTGGGTAATATCGTACCAGGTACAGAACTGGTATCGCAACAAACTGTGGATGGCAAGGATGTTTATACAACATTGTCTAGTCCGCTACAATCTTTCATGGAAACTCAGATGGATGCCTTTCTAGAAAAAGTAAAAGGTAAGTACATGACCGCGACCTTGGTCAGTGCAAAGACCGGTGAAATCCTTGCTACCACCCAACGACCGACCTTTAATGCAGATACTAAAGAAGGAATCACTAAGGACTTTGTTTGGCGTGATATCCTCTATCAAAGTAACTATGAGCCAGGGTCAGCCATGAAGGTCATGACGCTCGCTGCTGCTATTGATAATAATACCTTCCCAAGTGGAGAATACTTCAATAGCAGTGAATTTAAAATAGCGGATGCGACGACTCGAGATTGGGATGTTAATGCTGGTTTGACTACTGGTGGGATGATGACTTTCTTACAAGGTTTCGCTCACTCCAGTAATGTTGGAATGAGTCTACTTGAACAAAAAATGGGAGATGCTACTTGGTTGGATTATCTAAAACGCTTTAAATTTGGGGTTCCAACTCGCTTTGGCTTGACAGATGAATACGCTGGTCAACTTCCAGCTGATAATATTGTTAGTATTGCTCAAAGCTCATTTGGGCAAGGAATTTCAGTGACACAAACACAAATGCTTCGTGCCTTTACAGCTATTGCTAATGATGGAGTTATGCTGGAGCCAAAATTTATAAGTGCTATTTATGATACTAACAATCAGTCTGTACGTAAGTCACAAAAAGAAATAGTAGGAAATCCTGTTCCCAAAGAGGCAGCAAGCACAACTCGAAATCACATGATCTTAGTTGGGACGGACCCTCTATATGGAACTATGTATAATCACTACACAGGAAAGCCAATTATAACAGTTCCTGGACAAAATGTAGCAGTTAAATCCGGTACGGCTCAAATCGCTGATGAGAAAAATGGAGGATACTTGGTTGGTTCTACCAATTATATTTTCTCAGCTGTGACTATGAATCCTGCTGAAAATCCTGATTTTATCTTGTATGTAACGGTTCAACAGCCTGAGCATTATTCAGGGATCCAGTTGGGAGAATTTGCTAATCCTATCTTGGAAAGGGCAGTGGCCATGAAAGATTCTCTTAATCTTCAATCAACAGCTAAAGCCTTAGATCAAATAAGTAGTCAGACTTCTTATGCTATGCCTAGTATCAAGGACATATCTCCTGGAGATTTAGCAGAAGAACTACGTCGCAATATTGTGCAACCAATTGTTGTTGGTGCAGGTACGAAGATAAAAAATGCCTCTATTGAGGAAGGGAAAAATCTCGCACCAAACCAACAAGTTCTTCTTTTATCGGATAAGGTAGAAGAAATTCCAGATATGTATGGTTGGACAAAAACAACCGCAGAAGCTTTTTCTAAGTGGTTAAATATAGAACTTGAATTTGAAGGTTCAGGCTCTACTGTGCAGAAGCAGGATGTTCGTGCTAACACAGCTATCAAGGACATTAAAAAAATTACATTAACTTTAGGAGACTAATATGTTTATTTCCATCAGTGCTGGAATTGTGACATTTTTACTAACTTTGGTAGGAATTCCGGCCTTTATCCAATTTTATAGGAAGGCGCAAATTACAGGCCAGCAGATGCACGAGGATGTCAAACAGCACCAGGCAAAAGCTGGGACGCCAACTATGGGGGGACTTGTTTTCCTTATTGCTACAGTTGTGGTGAGTTTCCTCGTTGCTCTTTTTTCAAAACAATTGACCAATAATGTGGGAATGATTTTGTTCATCTTGGTCCTTTATGGACTTGTCGGATTTTTAGATGACTTTCTCAAAGTCTTTCGTAAAATCAATGAGGGGCTGAATCCTAAGCAAAAATTGGCTCTTCAGCTCCTAGGAGGGGTCGTTTTCTACCTTTTCTATGATCGCGGTGGCGATATGCTTTCAGTCTTTGGTTACCAAGTACATCTAGGGATTTTCTATATTCTTTTCGCCCTTTTCTGGCTAGTTGGTTTTTCAAACGCAGTGAACTTGACAGACGGCATTGACGGTTTAGCTAGTATTTCCGTTGTGATTAGTTTGTCAGCTTATGGAGTTATTGCCTATGTGCAAGGTCAGATGGATATTCTTATGGTGATTCTGGCCATGATTGGTGGTTTACTCGGTTTCTTTGTCTTTAACCATAAGCCTGCCAAGGTCTTTATGGGGGATGTGGGAAGTTTGGCCCTTGGTGGAATGCTGGCAGCTATCTCAATGGCCCTCCACCAAGAATGGACTCTCTTGCTTATCGGAATTATTTATGTCTTTGAAACAACTTCGGTCATGATGCAAGTCAGTTATTTCAAAATGACTGGTGGTAAACGTATTTTCCGTATGACGCCTGTGCATCACCATTTTGAGCTTGGAGGATTGTCTGGTAAAGGAAATCCTTGGAGCGAGTGGAAGGTTGACTTCTTCTTTTGGGGAGTGGGGCTTCTAGCAAGTCTCCTGACCCTAGCAATTTTGTATTTGATATAAGAATGGCACCCTGATGTTTCAGGGTGTTTTTGCATTCTAAAAAATATTGGTCAATTAAAGTCAAATCTCTTGACCTTTTCTGACTAATGTAGTATATTATGAACGTAAGGTAAATGAAAGCCTTACTCGAACACTTATTTAAAGTAAAATAGAAAGAGGTGTGTCTATGTTTCATCTCGAAATCTTCAGAAGTAAAGATAGTCTACTCCTGCTTGAAAAAGAAAAAACAGAAATAGTACCTAGAGTAGCCATTTAGCTAGTCTAAATTTTTTAAAACAAAGGTCAAAGATAGTCAATATCAGTAATCATAACTAAGTAAACAAAAAGAGGTAAAGAATATGAACAACAACTTTAATAATTTTAACAACATGGATGATTTATTTAACCAATTGATGGGTGGTATGCGAGGATATAGTTCTGAAAACCGTCGTTACTTGATTAATGGTCGTGAAGTGACACCTGAGGAATTTGCTCATTATCGTGCAACTGGTCAATTACCAGGAAATGCAGAAACTGATGGACAAATGCCACAACAGGCGTCAGGTATGAAACAAGACGGTGTCCTTGCTAAACTAGGTCGAAACTTGACAGCAGAGGCGCGTGAGGGCAAGTTGGATCCTGTTATCGGACGAAATAAGGAAATTCAAGAAACATCTGAAATTCTTTCACGCCGTACCAAAAACAATCCTGTTCTGGTCGGAGACGCAGGTGTTGGTAAGACAGCAGTTGTTGAAGGTCTAGCACAAGCTATTGTGAATGGAGATGTTCCAGCTGCTATTAAGAATAAGGAAATCATTTCCATTGATATCTCAGGCCTTGAAGCTGGTACTCAATACCGTGGTAGCTTTGAAGAAAATGTTCAAAATTTAGTCAATGAAGTGAAAGAAGCAGGTAATATTATCCTCTTCTTTGATGAAATTCATCAAATTCTCGGTGCAGGTAGCACTGGTGGAGACAGTGGATCTAAAGGGCTTGCAGACATTCTTAAGCCAGCTCTCTCTCGTGGTGAGTTGACCGTGATTGGGGCAACGACTCAAGACGAATACCGTAACACCATCTTGAAGAATGCAGCTCTTGCTCGTCGTTTCAACGAAGTCAAGGTAAATGCTCCTTCAGCAGAGGATACTTTTAAAATCCTTCAAGGAATTCGTGACCTTTATCAACAACACCACAATGTCATCTTGCCAGATGAAGTCTTGAAAGCAGCAGTAGATTATTCTGTTCAGTATATTCCTCAACGTAGCTTGCCAGATAAGGCTATCGACCTTGTCGATGTAACAGCGGCTCACTTGGCAGCTCAACATCCAGTAACAGATGTGCATGCTGTCGAACGTGAAATTGAAGCAGAAAAAGACAAGCAAGAAAAAGCAGTTGAGGCTGAAGATTTTGAAGCAGCTCTAAACTATAAAACACGCATTGCAGAATTGGAAAAGAAAATCGAAAATCACACAGAAGATATGAAAGTGACTGCAAGTGTCAATGATGTGGCTGAATCTGTAGAACGAATGACGGGAATTCCAGTATCACAAATGGGAACATCAGACATCGAACGTTTGAAAGATATGGCTCATCGCTTGCAAGATAAGGTAATCGGTCAAGACAAGGCGGTAGAAGCGGTATCTCGTGCTATCCGTCGTAACCGTGCTGGTTTTGATGAAGGCAATCGTCCAATCGGTAGCTTCCTCTTTGTAGGTCCAACTGGGGTTGGTAAGACAGAACTTGCTAAGCAATTAGCGCTTGATATGTTTGGAACTAAGGACGCAATCATTCGTTTGGATATGTCTGAATTCAGTGACCGCACAGCCGTTTCTAAGCTAATTGGTACAACTGCAGGTTATGTTGGTTACGATGACAACAACAATACCTTGACAGAACGCGTCCGTCGTAATCCTTACTCTATCATTCTCTTGGATGAAATTGAAAAGGCTGATCCTCAAGTCATTACCCTTCTCCTCCAAGTCTTGGATGATGGTCGTTTGACAGATGGTCAAGGTAACACTGTCAACTTCAAGAATACGGTGATTATCGCAACTTCAAACGCAGGCTTTGGTTACGAAGCTAACTTGACAGAAGATGCGGACAAACCAGAATTGATGGATCGTTTGAAACCTTACTTCCGTCCAGAATTCCTTAACCGTTTCAATGCTGTCATCGAATTCTCACACTTGAGCAAAGAAGACCTTTCTAAGATTGTGGACTTGATGTTGGCTGAAGTCAACCAAACCTTGGCTAAGAAAGACATTGATTTGTCAGTCAGTCAAGCGGCTAAGGACTATATCACAGAAGAAGGCTATGACGAAGTCATGGGTGTTCGTCCTCTCCGTCGTGTGGTTGAACAAGAAATTCGTGATAAGGTGACAGACTTCCACTTGGATCATTTAGATGCCAAACACCTAGAAGCAGATATGGAAGATGGTGTTTTGGTCATTCGAGAAAAAGCCTAATACTCTTCGAAAATCTCTTCAAACCACGTCAACTTTATCTGCAACCTCAAAACAGTGTTTTGAGCAACCTGCGGATAACTTCCTAGTTTGCTCTTTGATTTTCATTGAGTATAAGACAAAATTTTGAGCATAAAAAAGAAGGAGCCAGCTGAAAAACTGGTTCCTTTTGTATTTAAATCACATGACGTTCAAAGGCATCATCTGAAATCCCTTGTTCTAGAATGAGTTTTGCCCATTCTTTAGCAGAGAAGAGGCTGTGGTCCTTATAGTTTCCGCAAGATTCGATGGTTGTTCCAGGGACATCTTCCCAAGTGGTAGTCTCAGCGATTTCCTTGAGCGAATCCTTGATAACAGCTGCGATCTCGGCGCTAGTATGGCGCCCCCACATAATCATGTGGAAGCCTGTGCGGCAACCAAATGGTGAACAGTCAATCATGCCGTCAATGCGGGTACGGATAAGTTTGGCTAAGAGGTGCTCGATAGTGTGAAGACCAGCGGTAGGGATAGAGTCTTCGTTTGGTTGCACCAAGCGAATATCATAATTGGAGATGATGTCTCCCTTTGGTCCTGTTTCTTCCCCAATCAAGCGAACATAGGGTGCTTTAACAATGGTGTGGTCAAGTTCAAAACTTTCGACAATAACTTCTTTTGACATGGTAAATCCTTTCAGTTTTCTAATTTCATTATAACATAAAGATGGCTCCTGAGACAGAGAGAAAACCTCTCCGAGAGTGGAGAGGTTGAAATCGTTACTTACGATACAAGCGGTCGTATTGGTAGTAAGGGTCAAAGGTTACGTTGATACCCAGTTTACGAAGGACATTCTTGTCTTCATCAGTCAAGATGATGGTTGAGTGGGCTTCGCTTCCTTTGAGGTTGCCAAGTTCTTCCATAGCACGAGCAGCATCAGGATTTTCTGTAGCTGTGATAGCAAGGGCAATCAGAATTTCATTTGAATGAAGGCGTGGATTGCGGCTACCGAGATGATCGATTTTAAGACCTTGGATTGGCTTAACCACTTCAGGTTCGATTAGTTTTACTTCTTTAGCGATGTCAGCTGATTTCTTGATGGCGTTGATAAGAGCAGCGGCTGTAGGACCAAAGAGTTCTGAGTTCTTACCAGTGACAATTTCCCCAGTTGGCAATTCAAGGGCTAGGGCTGGTCCGCCAGTTTCTTCTGCTTTTTGACGCGCAACGACAGCAACCTTGCGGTCTGCAGGTGTGATACCTAGGTCGTTCATAAGCAACTCAATTTTCTTGACAGCAGATTCGCCCACTTTTTCGGCTTTGAAATCAAGAACAGTTTGGTAGTAACGGCGGATGATTTCTTGTTTAGAAGCTTCGACAGCAGCTTCATCATCTGTAATAGCGAAACCAACCATGTTGACACCCATATCTGTCGGAGAAGCGTATGGAGATTTACCGAGGATACGTTCTAACATGCGCTTGAGCACTGGGAAAATCTCGATATCACGGTTGTAGTTGACAGTGGTTTCTCCATAGGTTTGGAGATGGAAGGGGTCAATCATGTTGACATCATCAAGGTCAGCTGTGGCAGCCTCGTAGGCCAAGTTGACTGGGTGATGAAGGGGAAGATTCCAAACTGGGAAGGTTTCAAATTTAGCGTAGCCAGACTTGATGCCATTGATTTGGTCGTGGTACATATTGGACATACAGGTTGCCAATTTTCCAGAACCAGGTCCAGGAGCGGTTACGACAATCAAGTTTCGACTGGTTTTGATGTAGTCGTTTTTCCCCATACCTTCTGGAGAAATGATGTGATCCATATCTGTTGGATATCCTTTGATTGGATAATGAAGATAAGAATCAATTCCGTTTTTCTCAAGTTGGTTGCGGAAGGCATCTGCAGCGGGTTGGCCAGCGTACTGTGTAATGACCACTGAGCCGACAAAAATTCCCAATTCATTGAATTTGTCAATCAAGCGAAGAACTTCTTGGTCATAAGAAATACCCAAGTCACCACGTGCTTTGGAATGCTCGATATTACTTGCATTAATAGCAATCACAACCTCAACCTGCTCTTTCAATTCTTGCAAGAGCTTGATTTTGTTGTCAGGCTCATAACCAGGAAGGACACGAGCGGCGTGGAAATCTTCTAACATTTTGCCACCAAACTCCAAGTAGAGCTTGCCGTCAAATTGGTTAATGCGCTCCAAAATATGGTCGCGTTGTAAATTCAAATATTGTTCAGAACTAAAAGCTTGTTTTTTCATTTTTTTACCTCTGATCTCTATTATAATAAAAAATTTGAAGTTAGGAAACTATGGAGTTAAAAAAGGAATCAAAAAGATTAGGCAAACGCTTGCATAAAATTTTAAAAAGCGCTATCATAGACTACAGATTATTAAAATAATGAGGTAAGAAGATGCAAGAAAAATGGTGGCACAATGCCGTAGTCTATCAAGTCTATCCTAAGAGCTTTATGGATAGCAACGGAGATGGAATTGGCGATTTGCCAGGAATTACTAATAAGTTAGACTATCTAGCCAAGTTAGGAATTACAGCGATTTGGCTTTCTCCAGTTTATGACAGCCCTATGGATGATAATGGCTATGATATTGCTGATTATCAAGCGATTGCAGCTATTTTCGGAACCATGGAGGATATGGACCAACTGATTGCGGAAGCTAAGAAGCGTGATATCCGTATCATCATGGACTTGGTAGTCAATCATACCTCAGATGAACATGCTTGGTTTGTCGAGGCTTGTGAAAATCCTGACAGCCCTGAACGTGACTACTATATTTGGCGAGATGAACCCAATGATTTGGATTCTATCTTTAGTGGTTCTGCTTGGGAATACGATGAAAAGTCAGGTCAATACTATCTTCACTTTTTCAGCAAGAAACAGCCGGATCTCAACTGGGAAAATGAAAAACTTCGTCAGAAAATTTATGAGATGATGAACTTCTGGATTGATAAAGGCATTGGTGGTTTCCGTATGGATGTTATTGACATGATTGGTAAAATTCCTGACGAGAAGGTGGTCAATAATGGTCCTATGCTCCACCCTTATCTCAAGGAGATGAATCAGGCGACCTTTGGAGATAAGAATCTCTTGACAGTAGGGGAGACTTGGGGAGCAACGCCTGAGATTGCTAAGTTCTACTCAGATCCAAAGGGACAAGAATTGTCTATGGTCTTCCAGTTTGAACATATCGGTCTTCAGTATCAGGAAGGTCAGCCTAAATGGCACTATCAAAAAGAGCTGAATATCGCTAAGTTGAAAGAAATTTTCAATAAATGGCAGACAGAATTAGGAGTTGAGGACGGCTGGAATTCGCTCTTCTGGAACAATCATGATCTCCCTCGTATCGTCTCAATCTGGGGAAATGACCAAGAATACCGCGAAAAATCTGCCAAAGCCTTTGCAATCTTACTTCATCTCATGAGAGGAACTCCTTATATTTACCAAGGTGAGGAGATTGGGATGACCAACTATCCGTTTGAAACGCTGGATCAAGTAGAAGATATTGAATCCCTTAACTATGCGCGTGAGGCTCTTGAAAAAGGCGTTCCGCTGGAAGAAATTATGGACAGTATCCGTGTCATTGGACGTGACAATGCCCGTACCCCGATGCAATGGGACGAAAGCAAAAACGCTGGTTTCTCAACAGGTCATCCTTGGTTGGCAGTCAATCCAAACTATCAAGCAATTAATGTTCAAGAAGCGCTGGCAAATTCAGATTCTATTTTCTATACTTATCAGAAGTTGGTCCAAATCCGTAAGGAGAACAGCTGGTTGATTCGAGCTGACTTTGAATTGCTTGATACGGCTGATAAGGTCTTCGCCTATATCCGTAAAGATGGCGACCGTCGTTTCCTAGTTGTGGCTAACTTGTCCAATGAAGAGCAAGACTTGACAGTAGAAGGAAACATCAAATCTGTTTTGATTGAAAACACCGCGGCTCAAGAAGTCTTTGAAAGACAAATCTTGGCTCCATGGGATGCTTTCTGTGTGGAATTACTATAAATATTTTTTACAGAAAAATTTAAAATTGAAATCGTATAAAAACAAGGGAGGACTGTATGAAAGACAGAAATCCTTTGTTTTTTTATGACTAAAGTTTATAAACTTTCATTCTCAAAATTCAATTAACTTTACAAATTCCCACTATTTTGGTAAAATAAACATATGTTATAAAAACTAACATAAAGGAGAAAGAAGATGACTACAAAAAAGCGTGTCCTTAGTGCAGGCCTGACTTTTGCGGCTGCCTTGCTTTTAGCTGCTTGCGGACAATCAGGTTCAGATACAAAAACTTACTCATCAACCTTTAGTGGAAACCCAACTACATTTAACTACTTGTTAGACTACTACGCTGATAATACAGCTATTATTACTAACCTAGTTGATGGTTTGCTTGAAAATGATAACCACGGAAACCTAGTTCCATCTTTGGCAGAAGACTGGTCTGTTTCAAGCGACGGTCTGACTTACACCTATAAACTGAGAAAAGATGCCAAATGGTTCACAGCTGACGGTGAAGAGTACGCCCCAGTCAAGGCACAGGATTTTGTGACAGGGATTAAGTACGCAGTGGACAATAAATCACAGGCCATTGACTTGATACAAAACTCGATCAAGGGCTTGAATGATTATATTACAGGAGCGGATTCTGACTTTTCTAAGGTTGGGGTGAAGGCCATTGACGACCAGACTGTTGAGTATACTTTGGCACGTCCAGAACCCTACTGGAATTCAAAAACAACGAATAGTATTCTTTTCCCAGTCAACGAAGAGTTTCTAAATTCAAAAGGGAAAGATTTTGGTACCCTATCTCCAGATAGCATTCTATACAGCGGACCTTATTTGTTAAAAGATTTCACATCAAAATCATCGATCGAGTATGTGAAAAATCCGCATTACTATGATCATGATAAAGTATCGATTGAACACGTGAAATTGGCTTACTTTGACGGCTCAGACCAAGAATTGACCATCCGTAACTTTGAAAGTGGAGCTTATTCTATCGCTGGGGTTTATCCAAATAGTTCTAACTTTGCCAAGACCAAGGAAAAATATAAGGATAATATCGTCTATAGCTTGCAGGACAAGACTTCTTGGTATTTCAATTTCAACGTCAACCGTAAGGCCTACAATCACACTGCTAAAACGACAGATGAGCAGAAGAAGTCAACTGAGACAGCTGTCTTGAACAAAAACTTCCGCCAAGCAGTGAACTTTGCCTTGGACCGCACAACCTATTCTGCTCAGTCAAATGGGGAAGAAGCAGCTAGCAAGACTCTTCGTAACACCCTAGTACCTCCTACATTTGTCCAAGTCGGAGACAAGACCTTTGGAGAAGTAGTGGCTTCTAAATTGGTTAACTATGGTACAGAATGGTCAGGTATTAACTTGGCAGATGCTCAGGATGCCTATTTTAACAAAGAAAAAGCCCAAGCAAAATTTGCAGAAGCTAAAAAAGAATTGGCGAGTCAAGGTGTGACTTTCCCTATTCACTTGGATGTGGCAGTTGATCAGACAAGTAAAAATGCTGTGACAGGTATGAACTCTGTTAAGCAGACCCTGGAGTCAGTTTTAGGTGCTGATAACATTGTTATTGATGTTCAACAACTTTCAACAGATGATTTTAATAACGTAGCCTTCTTGGCACCAACGCCAGCTGATCGAGACTACGATTTGAACTTTGATGGTTGGGTAGGTGATTACCAAGATCCGTCAACCTATCTCAATCCTTTTAATGCAGAGGATGGATTCTACCTCAAAATATTTGGTCTAGATGCCCAGGAAGATAAAGCTAAGATTGCTAGCTTGGGTCTTGATACCTATACTAAGATGCTTAAAGATGCAGATAGCGAAAATAAAGATGTAGCCAAACGCTATGAAAAATATGCTGAAGCACAGGCTTGGATGATTGACAATTCTCTGATTATGTCAGCAATGTCAAGTGGTGGTACAGCATCTGTAACCAAAGTAACGCCATTTACAAGAGGGTATTCACTGGTCGGTATCAAGGGTGACGGCAATAACTACAAGTACATGAAACTGCAAAAAGATACTGTTACAACCAAACAGTATGAAGAAGCTAAGACTAAATGGGAGCAAGAAAGCAAAAAAGCCATCGAAAAAGCTCAAAAAGAAGCAGAAAATCATGTTAAATAATGATGAATAGCTTTTTACAGAGAATCATAAAGACAAACATCAGTTTTGGTGCTTGTCTTTTTAAATCACTCGGCTATTGAAAACTGAGAAATGATTTGTTTTGTGCTAAAATAGATTGAAACTAATACTCAATGAAAATTAAAGAGCGACTGGTAAGCTAGCTCAAAGTACAGCTTTGAGGTGGTAGATAGAACTGACGAAGTCAGCTCAAAATACTGTTTTGAGGTTGCAGATGGACGCTGATGTGGTTTGAAGAGGTTTTCGAATAGTATCAGTGCTTATGAGGTCCAAATAATCTATATCTTTATAAACTCGGTAAATGTAGAATTTACCGTAAAAAAGTGATATAATAGTAGCATTAAATGTATAGGTGTTAATCATGAGTAGACGTTTTAAAAAATCACGTTCACAGAAAGTGAAGCGAAGTGTTAATATAGTTTTGCTGACTATTTATTTATTGTTAGTTGGTTTTTTATTGTTCTTAATCTTTAAGTACAATATACTTGCTTTCAGGCACGTTAATATAGTAGTCGCAGTTTTTGCTTTAATGGTGGCTGTGATTGCCGCAATGTTAATAATTTATAAAAAAGCAGAAAAGTTCACGATTTTCTTTTTAACACTTGCTGTGTTAGTGAGTTCAGTTTCTGTATTTGCTCTGCAACAATTTGTAGGATTTACAAGTCATATTAATGCAACTTCAAATTATTCAGAGTATTCCCTCAGTGTTGTTGTTTTAAAGGATAGCGATATCAATAATGTTGCCCAATTATCTAGTGTTATGGGGCCAACAGATACGGATAATGAGAATATTCAAAAGTTAATAGCTGATATTAAGACGAGTCAAAATAAGGATTTGACAGTTGATAAAAGTACTTCTTACTTGTCAACTTATAAAAGTTTGATTTCTGGAGAAGCCAAAGCTATTGTCTTAAATAGTGTATTTGAGAATATTATTGAGGCAGAGTATCCAGACTATGCTTCTAAAATTAAGAAAATTTACACTAAAAAAATGACCAAGGATGTTGAGACCCCTAAGGTATCTAAAGATCGCTTCTTTAATATCTATGTCAGTGGTATTGATACTTACGGTGCCATTAGTTCAGTTTCACGCTCAGATGTCAATATCCTGATGACGGTCAATAGGGATACGAAGAGAATCCTTCTTACAACAACTCCACGAGATTCATATGTTCCTATTGCTGATGGTGGAAACAATCAAAAGGATAAATTGACTCATGCTGGTATATACGGGGTTGATTCATCTATTCATACCCTAGAGAACCTTTATGGTATAGATATTAATTATTATGTTCGTTTGAATTTCACCTCATTTTTGAAATTGATTGACCTATTGGGAGGAGTAGATGTTTATAACGATCAAGAATTTACAGCTCTACATGGGAAGTTCCATTTTCCAGTGGGAAATGTCCATCTAGACTCTGAGCAAGCTCTAGGTTTTGTGCGTGAACGCTACTCACTAGCCGATGGAGACCGTGATCGTGGTCGCAACCAACAAAAGGTTATTGTAGCAATCATTCAGAAGTTAACTTCTACAGAGGCATTGAAAAACTATAATAGTATTCTTCAAGGATTGCAGGATTCCCTTCAAACAAATATGCCGATTGAGACTATGATGGATCTAGTGAATACTCAGTTGGAAAGTGGAGGAAATTATAAAGTAAATTCTCAAGATTTAAAAGGGACAGGTCGGATGGATCTTCCTTCTTATGCAATGCCAGACAGTAGTCTCTATATGATGGAAATAGATGATAGTAGTTTAGCTACAGTCAAGGCAGCTATACAGGATGTGATGGAGGGTAGATGAAATGATAGACATCCATTCGCATATCGTTTTTGATGTAGATGATGGGCCAAAGTCGATAGAGGATAGCAAGGCACTTTTAAGAGAAGCTTATAATCAAGGGGTTCGAATGATTGTGTCTACTTCACATCGTCGAAAAGGAATGTTTGAAACTCCAGAAGAAAAAATTGCAACAAATTTTATTAAGGTTCGTGAAATTGCAAAAGAAGTAGCAGATGATTTAGTCATTGCTTATGGAGCAGAGATATACTATACTTCGGATGTTCTAGAAAAGCTAGAAAAAAAAGAAATTCCTACCCTTAATGATAGCCGTTATGCTTTGATTGAGTTTAGCATGCACACTCCCTATCGTGAGATTCATACGGGATTGAGTAATATTTTGATGTTGGGAATCACACCAGTAATTGCTCATATTGAACGTTATGATGCTTTAGAGAATAATGAAAAACGCGTTCGCGAACTGATTGATATGGGTTGCTATACTCAGATAAATAGTTATCATGTTTTAAAACCTAAGCTCTTTGGTGAAAGATATAAATTTATGAAAAAGAGAGCTCGGTATTTTTTGGAACGTGATTTAGTTCATGTAGTTGCAAGTGACATGCATAATTTAGACAGTAGACCTCCATATATGGAACAGGCATACGATATCATTGCTAAGAAATATGGAGCGAAAAAAGCGAAAGAACTTTTTGTAGAAAATCCCAGAAAAATTATAATGGATCAATTAATTTAGGAGAAAATATGAAAGATCAAAACACTTTGGAAATCGATGTATTTCAACTATTCAGAACTTTATGGAAAAGAAAGTTAGTCATTTTATTAGTGGCAATTATAACTTCTTCAGTTGCTTTTGCCTACAGTACTTTTGTTATCAAACCTGAGTTTACTGGTACGACTCGGATTTATGTAGTTAACCGTAATCAAGGAGAGAAGTCTGGTTTAACAAATCAAGACTTGCAGGCAGGATCGTACTTGGTTAAAGACTATCGTGAAATTATCCTATCGCAGGATGTTTTGGAGAAAGTTGTTTCTGATTTGAAACTAGATTTGACGCCAAAAGGTTTGGCTAATAAAATTAAAGTGACAGTACCAGTTGATACCCGTATTGTTTCTATTTCAGTTAATGATCGAGTTCCTGAAGAGGCAAGCCGTATCGCTAACTCTTTGAGGGAAGTAGCTGCTCAAAAAATTATCAGTATTACTCGTGTTTCTGATGTGACAACACTGGAGGAGGCAAGACCGGCGATATCACCGTCTTCGCCAAATATTCGTCGTAATACTGTGATTGGAGCAGGACTTGGAGCAGGCTTAGTGATTGTAGTAGTGCTATTAATTGAACTATTTGATGACCGTGTAAAACGTCCAGAAGATATAGAAGATGTTATGGAGATTCCACTCCTTGGAATTATTCCAAATCTGGATAAAGTAAAGTAAGGGAGAAGAGATGGCAAAGTTAGAACTATCACAACAGAAACTTAACTCTGTAAAAAAAGCAGAAGAGTACTATAATGCTTTACGAACAAATGTACAATTGAGCGGCAATGACTTGAAGGTTATTGTGGTCACCTCAGTTGATTCTAGTGAAGGAAAATCTACAACTTCTACTAATATTGCTTGGGCTTTTGCACGTGCAGGCTATAAGACTCTTTTGATTGATGCAGATATCCGGAACTCAGTTATGTCAGGAGTATTTAAGTCAAGAGAAAGAATTACAGGCTTGACAGACTATCTGGCTGGAACTCAGGATTTGTCAAATGGACTTTGTGAGACAAATGTTGACAATTTATTTGTCATCGAGTCAGGAGTGTCTTCTCCTAATCCAACAGCTCTTCTTCAAAGTGACAACTTTGGAATTATGATTGAAACCTTACGTAAATATTTCGACTATATTATCGTTGATACGGCACCAATTGGAGTTGTAATTGATGCAGCTATTATTGTGCAAAAATGCGATGCATCCATTTTAGTTGTAGAATCAGGAGCTGCAAAACGAAGAGAAGTACAAAAAGCTAAAAGTCAGTTAGAACAAGCAGGAAAACCATTTTTAGGTGTTGTTCTCAATAAATTTGATGTTCAACGTGAAAAATATGGTTCTTACGGTGGTTATGGTAATTATGGTAAAAAATAACCTGGGGAAGATTTTATGGATGAAAAAGGATTGAAAATTTTTCTGGCAGTATTACAGAGTATTATTGTCATTTTATTGGTTTATTTTCTTAGCTTTGTTAGAGAGACAGAAATTGAACGTTCTTCGATGGTTATACTATACCTTCTCCACTTTTTTGTATTTTATTTTAGTTCCTATGGTAACAATTTTTTTAAAAGAGGGTACCTAGTTGAGTTTAATAGTACTATAAGATATATTTTTTTCTTTGCAATAGCTATAAGTGTATTAAACTTTTTTATAGAGGAACGGTTTAGTATCTCTAGAAGAGGAATGGTATACTTCTTAACTTTAGAAGGAATATCCTTATACTTGTTGAATTTCTTAATAAAGAAATATTGGAAGCATGTGTTTTTTAATCTAAAAAATAGCAAGAAAATTTTACTGTTAACAGTAACGAAAAATATAGAAAAAGTTCTTGATAAATTGCTAGAATCTGATGAACTTTCATGGAAATTGGTAGCAGTAAGTGTTTTGGATAAATCTGACTTTCAACATGATAAAATACCTGTAATTGAAAAGGAAAAAATTATTGAATTTGCAACGCATGAAGTTGTGGATGAGGTGTTTGTCAACCTTCCAGGAGAGAGCTACGATATTGGAGAAATTATCTCTAGGTTTGAGACAATGGGGGTAGATGTAACTGTAAATCTTAATGCATTTGATAAGAATTTGGGTCGCAATAAACAAATTCATGAGATGGTAGGATTGAATGTAGTTACTTTCTCTACAAATTTTTATAAAACTAGTCATGTGATTTCAAAGAGAATTCTCGATATTTGTGGTGCCACTATTGGCCTTATTCTTTTTGGTATAGCTAGTCTAGTTTTAGTTCCATTGATTCGTAAAGATGGCGGACCAGCTATTTTTGCTCAAACTCGTATAGGGAAAAATGGTCGACATTTTACCTTTTATAAATTCCGTTCGATGCGGATCGATGCTGAAGCTATCAAAGAACAGTTGATGGATCAAAATACGATGCAAGGTGGTATGTTTAAGATGGACAATGATCCTCGTGTTACAAAAATTGGTCGCTTTATTCGTAAAACCAGTTTGGATGAATTGCCACAATTTTGGAATGTCTTTATAGGAGATATGAGTTTAGTGGGGACGCGTCCACCGACAGTAGACGAGTATGATCAGTATACTCCAGAACAGAAACGTCGACTCAGCTTTAAACCTGGTATTACAGGTTTATGGCAGGTTAGTGGCCGTAGTAAAATAACCGATTTTGACGATGTTGTAAAATTAGATGTGGCTTATATTGATAATTGGACAATCTGGAAAGATATTGAAATTTTGTTAAAAACTGTTAAAGTTGTATTTATGAGAGATGGAGCAAAGTAAGGAATGAGGGATAGAATCCAAATTTTAGGCGTAACAATTGATCCGCTTACGATGAATGAAACGATAGATATTGTAGAACAAAATGTATTAGAAAAAAGACCACTACACTTGATGGGGGTGAATGCTGATAAAATTAATCAGTGTCATACAGATGAGAAAATCAAAAAAATCGTTAATGAATCAGGAATCATTAATGCGGATGGAGCCTCAGTTGTTCTTGCAAGTAAGTTTTTAGGAACGCCTGTTCCTGAACGAGTAGCGGGTATTGATTTGATGCAATGTCTTTTAGAGTTGTCGAATAAAAAAGGATATTCAGTTTACTTTTTTGGAGCAAAAGAAGAAGTTTTGCAAGATATGCTTAAAGTATTTAAGATAGATTATCCAAATTTGATAGTTATTGGGCACAGGAATGGCTATTTTTCTGAAAATGATGAGAAAGATATTCAAGAAGATATTCGTGAAAAGACCCCTGATTTTGTGTTTGTTGGTATTACGTCTCCTAAAAAAGAATATATTATCCAAAAATTTATGGATAACGGTGTCAATTCGGTGTTTATGGGAGTTGGCGGTAGTTTTGATGTATTGTCTGGACATATTCAACGAGCTCCTCTTTGGATGCAAAAATCAAATCTAGAGTGGTTATTCCGTGTAGCTAATGAGCCTAAACGTCTCTTTAAACGTTATTTTGTAGGGAATATTACATTCATAAGAAAAGTTTTAAAAGCAAAAAGAGGTATTAAATATTGAACCAGACAGAGATGATTCACTTAATTCAAAAAGTTGAATTAGATGCTATAAAAGAGTTTAAAAAAATCTGTGAAGAGAATGGTATAGATTTTTTCCTCCGTGGTGGTAGTGTACTTGGTGCAGTCAAATACGACGGCTTTATTCCATGGGATGATGATATGGATATCGCTGTCCCTCGTGAATCATATGATAAGCTGCCAAGTATTTTTAAAGATAGAATTATCGCAGGCAAATATCAGGTTCTTGCTTATCAATATTGCGACACTTTACATTGCTACTTTCCTCGATTATTCCTTTTAGAAGATGAAAGAATACGTTTGGGTTTGCCCCGAAATACTAATTTAGGATTGCATTTGATTGATATCATTCCTTTGGACGGTGCTCCAAATCATTCGGTTCTAAGAAAGATTTACTTTGGTAAAGTATACTGGTATCGTTTTTTAGCAAGTTTAGGCACAACTTATGTTGGTGACCATGTGGATATGCATTCCGCTAAGCAAAAACTAATTATTGGTTTCTTTAAAAAACTAGGATTTGCAAAACTATTTCCTCAGAATTCTGTATATAGACGTTTGGATAATCTCTATAAAAAGTATGATTGGAAAAAGCAGCAGTATGCTGGGACTATCAATGCTTCTTTATTTGCTAAAGAAGTTATGCCGGTAGGGATTTGGGGAGAAGGAGTAGAGAAGTCTTTTGAGGATACCTCCTTTAAAGTTCCAACGGAGTATGACCGCTACCTTAAAAGACTTTACGGAGAAAACTATCTTCACGAAGAGCCTAGTGATGATGAAAAGAAATCGCATTTAGGAGGACACTAATTTGTTTTGTTATATTATTTTGCATTACAAAGTCTTAGAAGAAACTATTTCTTGTGTTAAATCTATAAAAGAAGGTAATTCTAATGCAAAGCAAATCGTTATTATTGATAATTTCTCTAATAATGGTACTGGTGAAAAACTACAAGAGCTTTATGAATCAGATTCAGAAATTGATGTTTTGATTAACCATGAAAATGCTGGTTTTGCTCGTGGAAATAATGTAGCTTATCAATTTGCTAAGGAAAAGTATAACCCCAATTTCATGGTTATCATGAATAACGATATTGAGATAGAAACAGAAGATTTTGAAAAAATCGTGACAGATATCTATCGTGAGGAAAAATTCCATTTGCTCGGGCCAGATATCTTCTCAACTACTTACCAACTTCACCAAAATCCAAAACGGTTGACACATTATACTTATGAAGAAGTTAAAGCTCTAAATGAAAAATTTAAAAAAGGGAGCCAAGTTAGTATAGCTTTAAAAATCAAATGTTGGTTGAAAGCTAGTAAAGTTCTTCGAACAGCAATCTATCAAAATAGACGTAAAAAAGGCTCAGTGGACTATAGAAAACAGGTAGAAAACCCAATTCTTCATGGTTCCTTTATCGTATATTCGAGAGATTTTATCGAAAAAGAGGAGTATGCTTTTAACCCTAATACCTTCTTTTACTATGAAACAGAGATATTAGATTACGAAGCTGAATTAAAAGGATACAAGAGAATTTATACACCGAAGATTAAAGTATTGCACCATCAAAATGTTGCAACAAACCAGGTTTATACAAACTTAGTAGAAAAAACCTTATTTTCAAACAAATGCAACTTTGAATCCACTAGTTATTTTTTAACTTTAATGGAGAAAAATAAAATTAGTCGGTAATTATTAAAAGTGAATAAAAAAATGATGAAAAAAATTTTATATGTGACAAATGTTGATTGGAATTGGATAAAACAGCGTCCACAATTTATTGCAGAAAGCTTATCTAATTTTTATGAGATACTAGTTCTGTATCGCTATTGGTATAATAGAAAAGGGTTGACTGAGGATAGAAATACTAATATTACAAATATATCACGTATTTATGCCCTACCTTTTGTTAATAGGTCACCTAAACTAAAGCAACTGAATGATAAAATTGTTGCTTGGAATATTCGAAGAAAAGTTAAGGCTTTTAAACCAGAATATGTATATTTGACAAATCCAATGCAGTTTGCCTCTCTTGTAGACAATTCAGAACAAAAAATAATATATGATTGTATGGATTATCATGTGGCTTTTATAGAAGATAGAGAAGAACGCCAGCGATTAAAGGATTTAGAAGAGAAACTGGTCAATAGAGCTAATTTAATCTTGGTTTCGAGTGAGAAATTAAGAGAAAATATTATTTCTGATTATAACTTGGAAGAACAGGTTGATAAAATAGTGGTTGTTAGAAATGGTTATAATGGTAAAATTTTAAGCATTCCTACTCAGCATAAAAAGAATAACCAAAAGCTTGTACTTGCATATGTTGGAACTATCAGTCATTGGTTTGATTTTGATATCATTTTACGAAGTTTAGAAGATTTTGATAATATTGAATATAAGTTGATTGGTCCGATTAGCAAAGCTGTTATTCCTGAACATGATAGAATTCATTATTTAGGAAGTGTACCACACGAGAAGATTTATCAGTATATTGAGAATGCAGATGTTCTTATTATGCCGTTTCAAATTAATGATATTGTTGAAGCAGTGGATCCGGTTAAGTTGTATGAATATATTAACTTTAACAAAAATATACTTACGGTATGTTATAAGGAAATTCTGAGATTTGAACCATTTGTATACATGTATTCAAATTATTCAGATTACCAAATGAATCTGGTGCAATTGATTGAAAATAATAATTTGAAATATGACAGTATAGCTAGAGAAGATTTTTTGAAAAGTAATACTTGGGAAAAAAGAGCGGAGATGATTCATCAGCTGATTAATCAATTGTAGTTTTTTTGTGGAGAGATGAATGAAGAGACAGAAGTTTGAATTTATAGAGATTCTATACTATTTTACAGTGATGCTATCAGTGGGAATGTTTCTTATGTTTTCCCTCAACTTATATTGGCATAGAAACTTATTAACTATTTTATCTATTGCACTCTTATTTTTAATGATTCCTATACTGATTGTTAATGCTAAAAGAATTTCTAAATCTGCTTTTATCTATGGAACTTTTTTATCTATATGTATTATATATGAGATATTAAGAGCTAAAACTCTTTATAATTACAGTGTGAGTAATATTTTTTTGGCATCCCGGCAATATATATGGATTTTTCTATTTTTTGTATTGATTTACCTTTTTAAAAACAAACAAGAAAACATGAGAAAAATTTTAGATAATACACTCAATATTTTTATGTTTTCTCTTGGGATTAGAGCATTCACTTGGTTTTTATATACATTATTTCAAGTTGAACTATTCCCAGCTATTTTAAGAGAATTCGGAGATTTGTGGTATCGAAATGAATTTTCGGTACGAATAGATGGAACGCCATTAATTATAATAGGTTTGCTAATTTCCACTTTTTTCTATTTTAAATTTGGAAATAGGAAATACTTTTATTATTTGTTCTTGATATTAATGTATATAACATTTGTAAATCAGACAAGAATGCTACTGGTTTCTGTTTTGATTTCAATTTTTCTCATGTTTGTATATTCTAGAAGAACTTCTAGATTGCTCACCACTTTAAGTTTTATAACTGTAATTATATTATTCGTTTATGGAGGTGGATTGGATTATATTAAAGCATATTTAAATATCGACACTGGATCATTTGATATGGGGTTAGGATTTAGATACTGGGAGTTGAAATACTATCTTGGTTTATTAGCTAATGATGTATGGAAACTTGGGGTTGGAATTCTAACATCAAGCAACATAAATAGTAATTTTATTTTGGCTGGACCAGGTGCCGTTAAGATGTATCTAGATGATTTAGGTTTTTTAGAGTTATTCGTTCAATTTGGTGTAGCTGCAATTTTTATGTATGGTTATATATTTTATAAGATAATTAATTTAATTCTAAGAATGTCAAATGATGAATATAGAGTTGACCGAGCCTTTTTTATTGCACTCTTAACTAATTTAATAATTACTTCAATTTCTTTAAATATCTTTGGAGCGCAGAGAAGTTTCTCATTGGCAATTGTTCTTGCATTAATATTCTACTATGACTATAGGCTAAAAAATGACATAGAAAATTAGGTGTATAATGGATAAAGTATGTATAGTTATTCTCAATTATAATAATTATGAAGATACGATTGAATGTGTACAAAGTTTGAGAAGTACTATAAATTCAAATGAGTATGACATCGTGATTGTAGATAATAATTCGGTTAATGATAGTGTCAAAGAGTTATCTAGGGCGCTATCCCCTATTAAGATTATTACTAGTTTAGAAAATAGAGGATATGCGAATGGAAACAATATTGGAATAAAGTATGCTGAGGATAATGGATATGATTACATTTGTATATTAAACAACGATACACTAATTGAAGTTGATTTTTTGGAATCGTGTAAACGAGAACTAGAAGATAATTCCTCTGTTGCTTTTGTTAGTCCAGTGTTAGTTGAATATAAAAATAATAACTTGGTACAATCTACAGGTGGTGATATTTTTATTAATAGAGGAATTGTAACTTTAAAAAATCATGGTGCTCAGAGGGACAAACTTTCTTCTAAAATCGAAAGTGACTATATTGGGGGAGCGTGTTTGATGTTCAAAACCTCTATATTGAAAGTTATTGGATATATACCTGAAAGCTATTTTCTATTTTATGAAGAAACTGAATGGTGTTATAGAGCTAAAAAATTAGGCTATAAGAATATATGTCTTACTCAAAGTTATGTTTATCATAAAGGTTCGGTCTCTATAAAATCGGTCAATGGACTTCAAGAATATTTAATGACGAGAAATAGAGTTGTATTTGTTCGTAGAAATGTAAATAGTAAACTAAAGTATACTGTTTTCTTGATCTATTTATTCATGCAACAACTTTATCATTGTTTATCGAGAAGGGATTGTTCTAAAAGAAAGTATAAATATTATTTAGATGGTGTATTTAATAGAATTGATCCATCCTACCCATTTATTTTCATAAACGAATAAGTTACTGCTTATAACTGTAGATGTACTAAGATAATTAGATTAAATAATCAAAGAGAGTGGTCATTATAGGATCATAATTTAAAATAGTTAGGTGAAACATAGAAGTGTTTGATATATCTCAAATAAAAACAAAAATAGTTGCATTTGATTTTTTTGATACTGTTGTACATAGGAATTGTCATCCTGAGCAAACTTTGTATCAGTGGGCTAAGGAAATGGCTTTGGAGCTGAATTTTGATGTATCTCCTGCAATATTATACAAGATCAGAAAAAGTGTCGAAAACAATAAAGAGTTAGGCACTGAAGAAATGTGTTATCTAGATCTTTTGTCTGGAATATATAATGAAATTAAAGATAAGATAAAAAATACATCGAAAGAAGAGTTTATTCATAGAGCTAAAATTCTAGAGTTAAAAATTGAATTGCAACATATTTACTTGGATTCGGAAATTAAAGAAGTTTTAAAAAAATTGAAAAGTGATTCGAAACAGATTATCTTAGTTTCGGATTTTTATACTGATAAGGAATTAATAGAAACTATATTAAAAAAATTTGAAATTTTTGATTATTTCTCTTCTATCTATATTTCGAGTGAGAAAGCTTGCCGTAAATCCACAGGAAATTTATATAAGTTAATTTTAAACGAATTAGGCTTAAATCCTAAAGAAATTACCATGATAGGAGATAATTATAAATCTGATTATGAAGTGCCACGTTCTCTAGGATTAAATGCTATTTATAGACAACACATAGATAAAAATCAAACAGTGTCAGAAAAAGAGTTGGTAAGACTATATAATCAAATTTTATTTTCTAACAGTAAAAAAGCACCGTTTAATATTTTTTTAGCTGACATCGTATTCTTTATTTCGAAATTGCATAAAAAGATGATTCAAGATGATGTTCAAATAGCACTCTTTTGCTCACGAGAAGGACAGTTATTGAAAAGACTTTTTGATATATATCAAGATACTTTTTTTGGGAAAAATCAAAAGATTTGTACAGAATATTTTTATGTTTCTAGACGATCGACATTATATTCTTCTTTTACTTCTTTAGATAATGAAGAGTTTGAGACGATTTTTCGTCAATATAAAAAAATTACATTACAAAATTTCTTGTTAAATTTAAACTTTTCTGATAATGAAATCATATTGATTTGTCAAGATTTAAAAGAGAAACCAACATATGTATTAACAGTAGACGATCATTTATTAGAGAAACTCAAAAAACATCCTCAGTTCATTACGAAGTTCAATAAAGAGAAAAAAGACAGTCAATTACTACGTGATTATATAGAGCATTTAACTAAAAACCAAAATGAAGTATATTTAGTCGATGTGGGTTGGAAAGGAACGATACAAGATAGTATCAAAAAGGCTCTTCCAGACAAGAGAATAGTAGGTTATTATCTGGGATTGATACTCAATGCTTACTCAGTAGAAAATAAAATGGATAAAACTGGTTTATTGTTTTCTGATTATCCAAGTAAATCGAAATTTTATGATATTGTGAGTAGAAATTTTGGTTTTTATGAAGATATTTTTGTAGCAGATCATGGTCCAGTTTTGAAATATAAAAGAGAGAGTGAGGTTATTCCCATTCTTGACGATGATAAGAAACATGTGAGTATTTATCAGGCAGTTAAAGATTATCAAGAAGAGTTAATATTAGGATTTTCAGAAATTTTGGAAGTTTATAAGAAAATGAAGTTTCTCCCTTTTGAACAAAAAAATCTGTGGCTAATGATATCGCTAAAAAAAGAATGTATTTATATACCTAAGTTACAATCATTTTCTGAATCTTTAAAAGAAAAAGTTGTTGAAAATTTTGGTGAGATAGTAACTCTTAAAACTACGAAAAAATCTATAAAAACGTTATTAAGAGAGAAAAGCGATTTACTTTGGGTTGATTTCGTTTATAGATTGTTTGGTGGTGTCAATTTCCTATTTATTCCAGAATTATATACAAGAGTTATATTTTTATTGAAATATTTAGATTTGAAATTGAGGTTGAAAAATTATGGGGAATAAATCCATAAAGTGGAATGCATTATTAAATATTGTCCTGACGCTATCAAATATCATTTTCCCATTAATCACTTTTCCTTATATATCTAGAATATTGAATCCAACTGGTATAGGTTTAACTTCATTTTTTAGTTCAATAGGGAATTATGGTATTTTACTTGCTTCTATGGGAATTTCAACTTATGGTATCAAAGCAGTAGCAAGTGTTAGAGATGATAGAGATAAGTTGTCAAAGGTAGTACAGGAGTTAATGATTATAAACGTTGCTATGTCTATAATAACAACTGTAATACTATTATTTATGACTATATTTATAACACAATTGAATAGAGAATTTTCACTCCTATTGATCACATGTGGGACTATTTTATCTTCTCCTTTCGCCTTAAATTGGTTGTATAGTGGAATGGAAGAATATACTTATATTACTACCCGGTCAGTAGTGTTTAAAATTCTATCATTAATATTGATTTTTCTACTTGTGAAAAGGCCAGAGGATTATATTGTTTTTGCTAGTATTTCATTGTTTTCTTCTCTAAGTTCAAATATCTTAAATCTATGGCATAGCCGACATTTCATTAATATTAAATTATATAAAAATTTACAATTTAAACATCATTTTAAACCAATGTGGTATTTATTTGCATCATTACTTGCAGTAAATATTTATACTAATTTAGATACAGTGATGCTCGGTTTTATTAATGGTAATGAGGATGTGGGATACTATTCTGTGGCATCAAAGGTTAAGTGGATTTTGCTTTCTCTTATTACATCTATTAGTGCAGTTTTGCTACCGAGACTTTCATTTTATATTAGTAAAAATGACACCTCGAATTTTAGAAAAATATTAAAGGAGTCATCTGCGGTTATATTTTTTATTGCGATTCCATTGATGGTATTCTTTATTGTAGAGGCGAAAGATAGTATCTTATTACTAGGAGGAAGTCAGTATCTTCCTGCGACTTTAGCGATGCAAATACTTATGCCAATTTTACTTATTTCTGGTTTCTCGAATATTACAGGAAATCAAATATTGATTCCAATGAATAGAGAAAAATATTTTATGGTTGCAGTAACGATTGGTGCTGTGATTAATCTTATTTTGAACCTACTGTTAATGCCTAAGTTTGGAATTATTGGTGCTTCTGTCGCAACTCTTTTTGCGGAATTGTCGCAGATGACGGTACAATTACATTTTTCAAAAGAATATTTAGTATCAAATATATCGATAAAGAGTTTGGTTAATGTGATAATTGCAACAGTTGTTTCTACAGTACCACTAATCATTTTGAATCAGCTGATAACGATAACTATACCATTTTATTCTCTAATGCTAGAAGGTTTTGCTTTCTTTTCATTATATTTAGTAATTCTGCTTTTATTAAAGGAGGAAGTGACGATTCAATTATTTTCTCTTCTTGCAAAGAAGAAGTAAATTGGTCAGAAATTGAAATGTATAAACAAATAAAGAATTTAATTATTGATTTAGGAGGAAATCATGAAGATAATGCTAGTTTTTGGTACACGTCCAGAAGCGATAAAAATGTGTCCATTAGTGAATGAGTTGAAAAAACAGGCAGATATGGAAACAGTTGTTTGTGTAACTGGTCAACACAAGGAGATGGTTAGCCCTGTTTTGGAATTGTTTGGAGTTCAACCAGACTATGATTTAGAAATAATGAAAGCTAATCAAACCTTGTTCTCTATAACAACAAGTATTTTAGAAAAAATTAAACCTGTTTTAGAAGAAGAACAACCAGATATTGTTCTAGTTCATGGTGACACTACTACAACATATGCAGCAGCTTTGGCAGCATTTTATCTTGGAATTAAGGTTGGCCATGTTGAAGCTGGGTTACGAACTTACAACCTGCAAAGTCCCTTCCCAGAAGAATTTAATAGACAATCGACTTCTATTATTGCAAATTATCATTTTGCTCCAACTGAATTGGCTAAAGAAAATCTTTTAAAAGAGGGTAGAGAGAATGTTTATGTAACTGGAAATACAGTTATTGATGCACTTACAACTACAGTACAAAAGGATTATACACACCCTGATTTAGATTTAAACGTTGACACTCGTCTTATTCTACTGACTGCTCATAGACGTGAAAATCTCGGAGAACCTATGAAACACATGTTTAGAGCTGTTAAACGAGTTTTAAATGAATATGACGATGTTAAGGTAATTTATCCAATTCATAAGAATCCCTTGGTGCGTGAAACAGCTGCGGAAATTTTTGGAGATACAGAACGTATTCAGATTATTGAACCTTTGGATGTTCTTGATTTTCATAATTTCATGAATCATAGTTACATGATTTTAACTGATTCAGGAGGAGTTCAGGAAGAGGCTCCTTCTTTAGGAAAACCTGTATTGGTCATGCGAGATACGACAGAAAGACCTGAAGGAGTAGCTGCCGGAACGTTGAAATTGGTTGGAACTGATGAGGAGACTATTTATCAAAACTTTAAGATGCTTTTAAACGATTCCGAAGAATATAAAAAAATGAGTCAAGCTAGTAATCCTTATGGAAATGGTGATGCTAGTAAACAGATTGTTCGTATTTTACGCGGAATTTAAGTGAGACCAAATAAAGTAATAAAAAGTACTATCTTATAAAAGGTATTGATCTTGTAGCTGATTCGGGAACATGTTTATATTCTTTGACTCGAGCTACATTAAAATAACTTATGCTGATTTATGATAGATCGATAATTTGATACTACTTTGGATATTGATGTTAGCAGTGATTAGGGATGTTTTGATTAATTCAACTTTTCAGAATTCACCTTGCTTTCTAGATTTTCTTCTGATTTTTATCATTACTTCAGTAAGTTAAATCGTCTATTTACTAGAGTTAAAACTTTTAAAAAAGCCATTGATTGTTAAATCATGTTTTAGATATGGTCAAACATAAATTTAGGAGGGGTTAGTTTGAAGATTGTAATTCCAAGAATTATTCATAACAAAGAGCAACTGACCTGGGATTGGTCCGGGACAATAACTAATATAAAAAAATATTTAGGGAAATACGAGATTGTTGAGGAACAGAATATTTTCTATACTTTTAGAATGAATGTGCACAAAGTGCTTGTTCGTTTAGGTATTAGAAAATCTGATATGAACATGACGTATATAAAATATGCTGAAAATCAAGTTCATCTATCGCCAGAGGATATTTGCCTCACGTTTGATGAATTTCCTTTATCTTTTTCTGATAATCCAATTTATGTCTATCAAGACTTGAATCTTCATTATTTGATAGAGAGTTCTCAAAACAATAGTCAATCGTTCAAATATAGTGGTTTTCAAAACGTCCCGGCTGATATTCTAGATAGATGAATGAGAAAACAGGAAATATTTTATAATCAAGCTACTGGAATATTTACTATGAGTAAATGGTTTTCAGAATACTTGATAGCTCAACAAGGGCTTCCAGTTGAAAAAGTTCATTATGTGGGGGCAGGAACAAATATGAATAATCTATCTCTTGACCACTCTCATAAGGAACGCAATAAGTTTTTATTTATTGGTAAAGATTTTTTTCGTAAAGGAGGAGATCTTGTTTATAACGCTTTTGTCTATTTGCAAAATAATCTCATGCCGGAGGCAGAGTTGTACATTATAGGTCCTTCAGATGTTCCGATGGAATTTAACAATCCGAATGTTTATTTTTTAGGTAATCTACCAGCTGATAAGGTACAATGTTATTATAATCTTTGTGATGTATTTGTTTTACCTTCTAGATTTGAGGCATTTGGAATTGTATTTGTTGAATCTCTTTGCTATGGTTTACCATGTATCGGTCGTGATTTAATGGAAATGCCAAACCTAATTCAAAATAATGAAACTGGATTATTATTACCTGTTGAAGAGGAAAATCCACAGGTTTTAGCTGACATAATGTATAATTTGATAAAAGATGAAAACTTTTTTAAAAATGTTCAGACTAAACAAGATTATTATAAAGCAGAATATTCGTGGGACACGGTTGCTAAAAGAATGATTTCAATTATGAAGCAAGATATGAACAACAATCTATAAGTGAAAAATTAAAATATATTCTAGTTTAACGGTCTATTCCTACTAACAGTAATATTGAGAGACATTTTAAAAATACAAGTTATACGTATAGTGACTTCTCCTAATTCTGACAAGGTGAAAAGATTATTTAAAACCTAATTTAAAAGATTAGACGAAGCTAAATTCAGCTTATTGAATAAAAATAATTTGGTCTAGAGATTTTATTGTCAGTCTTATTCATTTTTGCCGAACCTTGTGAGTTGTTTGCAACTACCAGAATACACAAAGAACAGAATCTCTTAGCATCATTGAATAGAACAATATCTGCATAAATTTCAGATATAACTAGTGGTGCAGAAGGTGGATTTTTGAAAATAAGAATTCTTTGTAGAGCTATTTTACTAGCTGGTGAAGAATTGTTTTTCAATTTTTCGTACAGATTACAATAATGTTATGGTGGGTTTAAATTTCTTTGTTGGTTGTGTTTGATGAATAGAGATGCACGTATCGAAATTCAAGATAGTGGTGATATCACTTGCTTAATCTCTTCTCCAGTATTTGTAGTAGAATTAAGTGTTCTTGATTAAAATAAAGAACACAACACTTTTTATTCAGTGTTGTGTATTGGGTGAAACGAAAGGAACGATTGTACTTATGAAAGGTATTATTCTAGCAGGTGGTTCGGGGACACGTTTATATCCTTTGACTCGCGCTGCATCAAAACAGCTTATGCCGGTTTATGATAAACCGATGATTTACTACCCACTTTCAACATTGATGTTGGCTGGGATTAGGGATATTTTGATTATTTCCACTCCACAGGATTTGCATCGATTCAAAGAGCTTCTTCAAGATGGCTCTGAGTTTGGGATTCAATTGTCTTATGCAGAGCAACCAAGTCCAGATGGTTTGGCACAAGCCTTTATTATTGGTGAAGAATTTATTGGTGATGATAGCGTTGCTCTGATCTTAGGTGACAATATCTATCACGGTCCTGGTCTTTCTAAGATGTTACAAAAGGCAGCAAGCAAGGATTCAGGAGCGACTGTCTTTGGCTATCACGTGAAGGATCCAGAACGCTTTGGTGTTGTTGAGTTTGACAAAGACATGAACGCCATTTCTATCGAAGAAAAGCCAGAACATCCTCGTTCAAATTATGCAGTTACAGGTCTCTATTTCTACGATAATGATGTAGTAGAGATTGCCAAAAATATAAAACCAAGCCCGCGTGGTGAATTGGAAATTACAGATGTCAACAAGGCTTACCTAGATCGTGGAGATTTATCGGTTGAGGTTATGGGACGTGGATTTGCTTGGTTGGATACTGGCACTCATGAAAGTTTACTAGAGGCTTCACAGTACATCGAAACAGTCCAACGGATGCAAAATGTTCAGGTAGCAAACTTAGAAGAAATTGCTTACCGTATGGGCTATATCAGTCGCGAAGATGTATTGGCCTTAGCCCAGCCACTTAAGAAAAATGAATACGGGCAGTATCTGCTCCGTTTGATTGGAGAAGCATAGATGACAGATAATTTTTTCGGAAAGACGCTTGCAGCACGCAAGGTTGATGCAATTCCAGGTATGTTGGAGTTTGATATCCCTGTTCATGGTGATAATCGTGGCTGGTTTAAAGAAAATTTCCAAAAGGAAAAAATGCTCCCACTTGGATTTCCAGAGTCTTTCTTTGCAGAAGGAAAGTTGCAAAACAATGTATCCTTCTCACGTAAACATGTTCTCCGTGGCCTCCACGCAGAACCTTGGGATAAGTACATCTCTGTAGCAGATGGTGGGAAAGTTCTGGGTTCTTGGGTTGATCTACGCGAGGGCGAAACTTTCGGAAATACCTATCAAACAGTAATTGATGCAAGTAAGGGAATCTTTGTTCCTAGAGGTGTGGCCAATGGTTTCCAAGTCCTATCAGATACAGTTTCTTATAGTTATCTGGTCAATGATTACTGGGCTCTTGAACTCAAACCCAAGTATGCCTTTGTGAACTATGCTGATCCAAGACTTGGCATTGAATGGGAAAATCTTGCAGAAGCAGAGGTTTCAGATGCAGATAAAAATCATCCACTACTTAAGGATGTAAAACCTTTGAAAAAAGAAGATTTGTAAAAAGGAAAGAATATGACTGAATACAAAAAAATTATCGTGACAGGTGGAGCTGGTTTTATCGGTTCCAACTTTGTCCACTATGTTTACAAGAATTTTCCAGATGTTCATGTGACAGTATTAGACAAATTGACTTATGCTGGGAACCGCGCTAATATTGAGGAAATTTTAGGTGATCGTGTTGAGTTAGTTGTTGGGGACATTGCGGATGCAGAGTTGGTAGACAAGTTGGCAGCTCAAGCAGATGCTATTGTTCACTATGCTGCTGAGAGTCACAATGATAATTCACTCAATGATCCATCGCCATTTATTCATACTAACTTTATCGGAACCTATACTCTTTTGGAAGCTGCACGTAAATACGATATTCGTTTCCACCATGTATCGACAGATGAAGTTTATGGGGATCTCCCTCTACGCGAAGATTTGCCAGGTCATGGTGAAGGACCAGGTGAGAAATTTACTGCTGAAACAAAATACAACCCAAGTTCTCCGTACTCATCAACCAAGGCTGCCTCAGACTTGATTGTCAAAGCCTGGGTGCGTTCTTTTGGAGTCAAAGCAACGATTTCTAACTGTTCAAATAACTATGGTCCTTATCAACACATCGAAAAATTTATCCCACGTCAGATTACCAACATCTTAAGTGGAATTAAGCCAAAACTTTATGGTGAAGGAAAGAACGTTCGTGATTGGATTCATACCAATGACCATTCTTCAGGTGTTTGGACAATCTTAACAAAAGGTCAAATCGGTGAAACCTACTTGATTGGGGCTGATGGCGAGAAGAACAACAAGGAAGTTTTGGAACTTATCCTTAAGGAAATGGGACAAGCTGCGGATGCCTATGATCATGTGACTGACCGTGCAGGACATGATCTTCGCTATGCGATTAATGCAAGTAAACTCCGTGATGAATTAGGTTGGAGACCAGAATTTACTAACTTTGAAGCTGGACTCAAGGAAACAATCAAGTGGTATGCAGATAATCAAGAATGGTGGAAAGCAGAGAAAGAAGCTGTTGAAGCCAATTATGCTAAGACTCAGGAGATTATTACATTATAAAAAGCAGGAAATAACTGCTTTTTATTGCTATATTGGAAAGGGTTACATATTAGAAAGGGCTATAGATGATTTTAATTACAGGAGCAAAAGGCCAATTAGGAACTGAACTTCGTTATTTATTAGATGAACGTAATGAAGAATATGTGGCAGTAGATGTGGCTGAGATGGACATTACCAATGCAGAAATGGTTGAGAAGGTTTTTGAAGAGGTGAAACCAACTTTAGTCTACCACTGTGCAGCCTACACAGCTGTTGATGCAGCAGAGGATGAAGGGAAAGAATTGGATTTTGCCATCAATGTGACGGGGACAGAAAATGTCGCAAAAGCATCTGAAAAGCATGGTGCGACTTTAGTTTATATTTCTACCGACTATGTCTTTGACGGTAAGAAACCAGTTGGACAAGAGTGGGAAGTTGATGACCGACCAGATCCACAGACAGAATATGGACGCACTAAGCGTATGGGAGAAGAGTTAGTTGAGAAGCATGTATCTAATTTCTATATTATCCGTACTGCCTGGGTATTTGGAAATTATGGCAAAAACTTCGTTTTTACCATGCAAAATCTTGCAAAAACTCATAAGACTTTAACAGTTGTAAATGATCAGCACGGTCGTCCGACTTGGACTCGTACCTTGGCTGAATTCATGACCTACCTAGCTGAAAACCGTAAGGAATTTGGTTATTATCATTTGTCAAATGATGCTACAGAAGACACAACTTGGTATGATTTTGCAGTTGAAATTTTGAAAGATACAGATGTGGAAATCAAGCCAGTAGATTCCAGTCAATTTCCAGCAAAAGCTAAACGTCCGCTAAACTCAACGATGAGCCTGACTAAAGCTAAAGCTACTGGATTTGTCATTCCAACTTGGCAAGATGCCTTGAAAGAATTTTACAAACAAGAAGTGAGATAAGTAGTAGAATGATTTTCTAGTCTAATAAAAGAGGCAGATAAACTCCAAAGGAGCATAAGATGTACGATTATCTTGTTGTCGGTGCTGGTCTCTTTGGTGCAGTCTTTGCCCATGAAGCAGCCTTAAAAGGAAAAAAAGTAAAAGTCATTGAAAAACGAAATCATATCGCGGGTAATATCTATACTCGTGAAGAGGAAGGAATTCAAGTTCATCAGTATGGTGCTCATATCTTCCATACTTCTGATAAGGAGATTTGGGATTATGTAAACCAGTTTGCAGAGTTTAACCGTTACACAAATTCTCCTGTTGCAAACTATAAGGGAGAGATTTATAACCTTCCTTTTAATATGAATACTTTCAATAAACTCTGGGGAGTTGTAACGCCAGCAGAAGCACAAGCGAAGATTGATGAGCAACGTGCTGTTTTAAATGGCAAAACTCCTGAAAATTTGGAAGAACAGGCGATCTCTCTTGTAGGTACAGACATCTATGAAAAATTGATTAAAGATTATACAGAGAAACAATGGGGCAAGCCAACTACGAAACTTCCAGCCTTCATCATTCGCCGTTTGCCAGTACGCCTGACCTATGATAACAACTATTTTAACGATACCTATCAAGGTATTCCGATTGGTGGATATACTCAAATAGTTGAAAAAATGTTGGATCATGAAAACATTGATGTAGAAACAAACGTTGATTTCTTTGCGAATAAAGAGCAATACCTGAAAGATTTTCCTAAGATTGTTTTTACGGGTATGATTGATGAATTTTTCGACTATAAGTTGGGAGAACTAGAGTACCGTAGTCTTCGTTTTGAAAACGAGACCTTGGATATGGAGAATTACCAAGGAAATGCAGTTGTGAACTATACAGATGCAGATACCCCATATACTCGCATTATTGAACACAAACATTTTGAGTTTGGAAATCAAGCAAAGACTATCATTACTAAAGAATATTCTAAAACATGGGAAAAAGGTGATGAGCCTTATTATCCAGTTAATAATGATCGTAATAATCATTTATATAAATCATATAAAAAATTGGCTGATGAGCAAGGGAAGGTTATCTTTGGTGGCCGTTTAGGACACTATCGTTATTACGATATGCACCAAGTAATTGGAGCAGCCTTACAGTGTGTGAGAAATGAGTTAGATTAAACAAGTAAAACTGACTCCCAGTTATTATTTAGAAATAGTATAAAAAATTCCTTGACTATGTAATGTAGTTGAGGGATTTTTTGATATTATTCATATTTTTGCAAAGTTGTTGTTTAAAAAATAATTTTCTAAAATTCAGAAAATTCTATTGACAGAACATGAAAAAGGGTCTATAATGAATAAAAAAACAAAGGAGAAGACTATGAAAACAAGAAAAGTATTGGCTCTTGCGGGAGTGACTTTATTAGCAGCGGGTGTTTTAGCTGCTTGTTCAGGGGGCTCAGGCGCTAAAGGTGAGCAGACCTTCGCCTTTACCTACGAGACAGACCCAGATAATCTTAACTATTTGACAACCAGTAAGGTAGCTACTTCAAATATTACTAGTAACGTCATTGATGGCTTGCTTGAAAATGATAAATATGGGAACCTTGTTCCTTCATTGGCAGAAGACTGGTCGGTTTCTAAGGATGGCTTGACTTATACTTATAAGATTCGTGAGGATGCCAAGTGGTACACATCTGAGGGAGAAGAGTATGCTCCTGTTAAGGCACAGGACTTTGTGACAGGTCTTAAATATGCAACAGATAAGAAATCACAAGCCCTTTACTTGGTACAGGATTCGATTAAAGGTTTGGATGCCTACGCTAAAGGGGAAAATAAAGATTTTTCTCAAGTTGGGATTAAAGCGCTTGATGATCAAACAGTTCAATACACATTGAACAAACCTGAAAGTTTTTGGAATTCTAAAACAACAATGGGTGTCTTGGCACCAGTTAATGAAGAGTTTTTGAACTCAAAAGGGGATGATTTTGCCAAAGCTACGGATCCAAGCAGTATCTTGTACAATGGTCCTTATTTGTTGAAATCTATTGTGGCTAAATCTTCCGTTGAATTTGCGAAAAATCCGAACTACTGGGATAAGGACAATGTTCATGTTGACAAGATCAAATTGTCATTCTGGGATGGTCAAGACACCAGCAAACCAGCAGAGAATTTTAAGGATGGAAGCTTTACAGCAGCTAGACTTTATCCAACAAATGCAAGTTTTGCAGAGCTTGAGAAGAGTATGAAAGACAATATCGTTTATACTCAACAAGACTCTACGACTTATTTAGTAGGGACAAATATTGACCGTCAATCTTATAAACACACATCTAAGACCAGCGACGAACAAAAGACTTCTACCAAAAAGGCTCTCTTAAACAAGGATTTCCGTCAGGCTATTGCCTTTGGTTTTGACCGTACAGCCTATGCTTCACAAGTGAACGGTGCTAGTGGTGCCAGCAAAATCTTGCGTAATCTCTTTGTTCCACCAACATTTGTTCAATCAGATGGTAAAAACTTTGGCGATATGGTCAAGGAAAAATTAGTAACTTATGGAGATGAATGGAAGGATGTTAATCTTGCCGATGCCCAAGATGGTCTTTACAATCCAGACAAGGCTAAGGCTGAATTTGCGAAGGCTAAGTCAGCTTTACAGGCAGAAGGCGTGACCTTCCCAATTCATTTGGATATGCCAGTTGACCAGACAGCAACTACAAAAGTTCAACGCGTACAGTCTTTTAAACAATCGGTTGAAGAAACCTTGGGTGCAGATAATGTCGTAATTGATATTCAACAATTACAAAAAGATGAAGTCTTGAATATTACCTACTTTGCTGAGACAGCAGCTGGGGAAGATTGGGATATTTCAGATAATGTTGGTTGGAGTCCTGACTTTGCCGATCCATCAACTTACCTCGATATTATCAAACCATCAGCTGGTGAAAACACTAAAACCTACCTTGGCTTTGATGCTGGTACAGATAATGCTGCAGCTAAAACTGTTGGTCTAAACGACTATGAGAAATTAGTAACTGAAGCTGGAAATGAGACAACAGACGTAGCAAAACGTTATGATAAATACGCAGCTGCACAAGCTTGGTTGACAGATAGTGCCTTGATTATCCCAACAACAACACTTACTGGTCGCCCAATCTTGTCTAAGATGGTACCATTTACGATGCCGTTTGCCTTCTCTGGTAACAAGGGGACAAGCGATCCGCTCCTATACAAATACTTGGAACTTCAAGACAAGGCAGTCACTGTAGAGGAATACCAAAAAGCCCAAGAAAAATGGATGAAAGAAAAAGAAGAATCCAATAAAAAAGCGCAAGAAGACCTTGTGAAACATGTGAAATAAAGGTAAGGGAGTTTGGTTTGTAGCCGACTCCTTTATATGTCTTTCTAGTAGAGGGAGTTGAATCTAGAATAATACAGCCTATTGAGTCTACAATACTACACCATTGTTTCTAGAACATTGTTAGAAATTATACTCAATGAAAATCAAAGAGCAAACTAGAAATCCAGTCGCAGACTGCTCAAAAAACTGTTTTGAGGTTGTAGATAAGACTGACGAAGTCACTCACATATATATATATATATATAGCAAGGTGAAGCTGACGTGGTTTGAAGAGATTTTCGAAGAGTAGAGTTTGAATTTCCTAATCAATTTGTTCACATTTTATTTCAATCTACTATATAAAAATCCTGAGAATTTCTAGTTCTCAGGATTTTCGTTTACTGTTGTGGTTGTTGTTGAACTTGAGGGGCCTGTGGTTGCTGTTGGATTTGTTGGCCAGGTTGTCCCTGATTTGGATTTGTTGGAGCAGGATTATTTGATTGTTGACCAGGAGTAGGTGTTACTTGGGTAGTTGAACTTTCAGTTGTTGTAGAGGGATTCTCTACATCTGATTGTGTTTGTTGTGTATCAGGAGTACTCCATGTATTTCTTGCTCCGTTTAGGAATACGAACTGCCCGTTTCTATATAGTCCCTCAGGCATTGTCCAATCTCCAGGATGGTTATTTTGAGCAAGGTAGCTCATCATGCTACGATAGACTCTAGCAGCAACTGTGAGGCCATCACCTACAATAGGAGTGAGACGGTTGGTATAACCTGTCCAAACGGCCATAGAATACTTACGAGTATAACCAACAAACATTTCATCTGGAGCTACATAGCCAGTGTTCTTGATGTGTTTTTCAATTTCATCATCTGTGTAGTTAGAAGTACCTGTTTTACCTGCTTGAGGAATTCCAGGCAGATAGGCGTTGTAACCTATTCCAGATGTCAAGACTGTTTTCATCATTTCTGTCATCATGTAGGCAGTAGACTCTTTCATAGCTCTTGTACCAGCGTCAGAAAATTCTTTTTCACTACCATCACTAAAGACGATTTTATTGATGTACATTGGTTTGTGGTAGATACCGCCATTAGCGAATGCAGCGTAAGCCGCAGCCATTTTCTCACTGCTTGCACCGTACTGTTTACCAGATTCAGTTGTATTACTTGAAATAGCATTTGAATAGTGCATTACAGGATAGTCGATGCCTAAACCATTTAGGAAGTTTTTAGCTCTATCTAAACCAACCTTGTTTAGTGTTTCAACAGCAGGTACGTTACGAGATTGTTGAAGGGCATATTGCAGAGTAATGTTACCAAAATATGCTCTATCCCAGTTGTAGAGAGGGGTACTTGTTCCAGGATAGTTATAAGGAATATCGTGGACAGTAGCTGCAGTTGAATCATATACACCGTATTCTAAGGCTGGGGCATAATCAGTGATTGGCTTCATGGTTGATCCCCAGTCACGGTTGGTTTCCACAGCTTGGTTAGTACCGAATGAAACATTGCTTGCTTGGTGACGAGCTCCAAGTTGGGCGATGACTTTACCATTGGAAGTATCTACGATAGTTGAGGCTACTTGAAGGTCATCATCTGGATAAGAGACATATTCATCTGTATTGTAAATATCCCAAAGTCTTTGTTGAATGTCCTTGTCTACATTGGTGTAGACTTCCATTCCAGTAGTAAGAAGATTATATCCCGTTTCGTGCTCTACTTGTTCAATAACCTCTTTTAGATAGTTATCCATATACGCTGGATAAGTAGCAGCTGACTTAAGACTTTGTAAACCATCAGTGATAGGTGTGTTGATAGCTTTTTCATATTGTTCAGCACTAATGTAATCTTGTCCTCTCATTTCTGAAAGAACCAAATTACGACGGTCCAACGCTGCATCTGGATGAGAGTAAGGATCGTATTGGTTGGGTGCCTGTGGCATACCTGCTAGCAAAGCTAATTGAGGTAGAGAGAGGTCTTTTAAGTCTTTTCCGTAGTAATTTTGGGCTGCTGTCTGCATACCATAGTTACCATTTGACATATAGACCTTATTGATGTAGTAGGTAAGGATTTCTTGTTTGGTAGCTTTTTGTTCCAATTGGACAGCTAACCATGCCTCTTGTGCTTTTCGGGAGATATTTTGATCCGAAGTTGATGTTGAGAAATAGGTCAACTTAATCAACTGCTGAGTTAGGGTTGATCCTCCCTGTAAAGAGTTACTTTGTAAGTTACGTAAGAAGGCCCCCATGATCCGAATCGTATCTACCCCTCTGTGGTCAAAGAAGCGGTGGTCCTCGATAGACACGATGGCTTTGACTAAATCAGTAGGAATTTCGTTGGCCTGAGCGTTTACTCGGCGTTCAGAGCCCAGATCGGCAATGAGTTCGTTATTATTGTCGTAAATCTTGCTCGAAGTTGTTGCAACTAATTTACTATCTGATAGTGCTGGAGCTTTACTTACAAAATAGAGGAAAACACCCCCACCCAATAGAAATAATGCGATAAAGAGAGTTAGGAAAAAGATTCCAGTATACTTTAATATTCGCATAAGAATGTATTTATTCATCTTGTTTACCACCTAGTAAATGTTCTTTGATGACATCGAGATAGGGAATTTGTGGAAATGCCCCTAGTTTTATCTGGTAACCGTATTCTCGTATGTATCCAAGTGGCATTGATTTTTGCCCCTTATCTTGATGATAGAAGCGAATCAAATCATATGCCGGTAATAAGTAGGTTTCTTGCTGAGAAGAAAAGTGAAGAAGGACAAAGCAGATTCCTTGTTGAGCAAGGACTTGTTCCATATGCTGAATCTGATGTGGATGGAAATTTTTCATCGGAATCGCACATTTTTGTTTTGTTTCCTTGGCTTCAAAGTCGATGTAATATCCCTTATAAACGCCAGAATAGTCTGTCGTTGAAGCTTGTCGAAAATAGGCTTCAACAATCTTGGCACGACTTCGTTGTGGATAGTCCACTCGTACGATTTGAATAGGGGTTGGTTTCTTGTGTATAACAGCCAAGCCCTGAGACAAATAGTAGTCGTTGGTAGCATTAATCATCTTTTCAAAAGACATTCCTCGATTTGCGAAATTTTGGGGTTGAGAAAGCGATGTTTGTCTTTTTTGTGATGAAATTTTATGAGGATAGTTGACCATAATTCTCCTTATTGGTACAATAACATCACTCTATTATACCATAATTTTACACAGAAAGGGTTAAAAATGACTACAGCTTTGGTTTTAGGCTATTCTGCTTTTGATTTGGGTTTGTTTTCGGACAAGGATCCTCGTCTTAAATTGATTAAAAAAGCGATACGTAGGGATTTAGAAGCTATGGCAGAAGATGGGGTGACTTGGCTTGTATTTACCGGAACTTTGGGCTTTGAATATTGGGTTTTAGAGGTTGCTCAGGAAATGAAGACCGAATACGGTTTCCACTTGGCCACCATTTTTGCTTTTGAAACTCATGGGGAAAATTGGAATGAAGGTAATCAGATGAAACTGAGCCGCTTTAAGCAGGTAGACTTTGTCAAATATGCTTATCCTCGTTATGAACACAAGGGGCAGTTAAGAGATTACCAGCAGTTTTTACTGGAAAATACGAATAGTTCTTATCTTTTTTATGATGAGGAAAGTGAAACGAGACTAGCTTATATTTACCAAATGATGAAAGAGCAGGAAGACTATTTTATAAAGAGACTAACATTTGATCAGCTAAATGAACTTGCAGAAAATTTTTCCGAAAATTGAAGCTTTGACCTTGATTTTTGTTTGTCTTTTTTTATATAATAATACTAGCAACTGAGAATGGAGAGAGACATGGCAGGTATTATTTTTTCGGCGAAAGATATTTTTGAACAAGAGTTTGGACGTGAAGTCCGTGGGTATAGTAAAGTAGAAGTTGATGAATTTTTGGACGATGTCATCAAGGACTATGAAACCTATGCTACCTTGGTCAAGTCACTTCGTCAGGAAATTGCGGATTTGAAGGAAGAATTAGCTCGTAAACCAAAACCTTCACCAGTTCAAACAGAACCTTTTGAAGCGGCAACAACAAGTTCTATGACGAACTTTGATATTTTAAAACGTTTGAATCGTCTTGAAAAAGAAGTGTTTGGTAAACAAATTTTAGATAACTCAGGATTTTAAGAGCTTATTTAAAAAGTGCAATTTTTGGATAATCGCGTGAGGAGAGTTGCTTTTCATGAGGAAAGTCCATGCTAGCACAGGCTGTGATGCCTGTAGTGTTTGTGCTAGGCGAAACCATAAGCCTAGGAACGAGAAATCGTTACGGCAGTTGAAATGGCTAAGTCTTTGGATAGGTCAGAGTAGGCTTGAAAGTGCCACAGTGACGGAGTCTTTCTGGAAACGGAGAGAGTGGAACGCGGTAAACCCCTCAAGCTAGCAACCCAAATTTTGGTCGGGGCATGGAGTGCACGGAAACGAACGTAGTACTCTGACTGCTATCAGCTAGAGCTGCTAGTGGTAGACAGATGATTATCGAAGGAAGTGGTCCTAGTCACTTCTGGAACAAAACATGGCTTATAGAAAATTGCATATAGGTTGAGGCTGAGAAAATTTTCTCAACCTCATTTTTTAAAGTGTACAATAGAAAGGTCTTGCAAGACTGTAACATGAAAAAAGAATTTAATTTAATTGCAACTGTGGCAGCTGGTCTGGAAGCTGTAGTGGGAAGAGAAGTGCGAGAGTTGGGTTATGACTGCCAAGTTGAAAATGGACGTGTTCGTTTTCAAGGAGACGTGAGAGCTATTATCGAAACTAACCTTTGGCTTCGGGCAGCAGATCGTATCAAAATTATCGTAGGAACCTTTCCTGCCAAGACTTTTGAAGAGCTGTTCCAAGGAGTATTCGCCTTAGATTGGGAAAATTATTTACCACTTGGAGCTCGATTCCCGATTTCAAAAGCCAAATGTGTTAAATCTAAACTACATAATGAACCGAGTGTTCAGGCTATTTCTAAGAAAGCTGTTGTTAAGAAATTGCAGAAACACTATGCCCGTCCAGAAGGTGTTCCACTGATGGAGAATGGCCCAGAGTTTAAGATTGAGGTTTCTATTCTAAAGGATGTGGCAACTGTCATGATTGATACGACAGGATCTAGCCTCTTTAAACGTGGTTATCGTACCGAAAAGGGTGGCGCTCCTATCAAGGAAAATATGGCAGCAGCCATTTTACAACTATCTAACTGGTATCCAGACAAGCCTTTAATTGATCCGACCTGTGGTTCGGGGACTTTCTGTATCGAGGCTGTCATGATTGCTCGAAATATGGCACCAGGACTTCGTCGTTCTTTTGCCTTTGAGGAATGGAACTGGGTTAGCGATCGCTTGATTCAAGAAGTGCGCACAGAAGCGGCCCAAAAAGTGGATCGTGAACTTGAGTTGGATATCATGGGTTGTGATATTGATGATCGCATGGTGGAGATTGCTAAGGCTAATGCTCAGGCAGCTGGTGTTGCAGGAGATATTACCTTTAAGCAGATGCGCGTGCAGGATTTACGTTCGGATAAAATCAATGGTGTGATTATCTCCAATCCGCCTTATGGAGAACGTTTATCAGATGATGCAGGGGTTACCAAGCTTTATGCTGAGATGGGGCAAGTATTTGCACCGCTGAAAACTTGGAGCAAGTTTATCCTAACTAGTGATGAAGCCTTTGAAAGCAAGTATGGTAGCCAAGCGGACAAGAAGCGTAAACTGTATAACGGAACCCTGAAAGTGGATCTGTATCAATATTTTGGTCAGCGTGTCAAACGCCAAGAAGTAAAGTAGGAAGGTAAACTCATGACTAAGAAGAGACGGGATCGTCATAAAAATGAAGGACAAGAACCGCGATTTGATTTTGATGAAGCAAAAGAGTTAACAGTTGGTCAAGCTATTCGTAAAAATGAAGAAATAGAAGCAGGGGTCTTGCCTGAAGATTCCATTTTAGATAAGTATCTCAAGCAACACAAAGATGAAATTGAGGCAGATAAGTTTGCGACTCGCCAATACAAAAAGGAGGAATTAGTCGAAACGCAGAGTTTGGATGATCTTATCCAAGAGATTCGGGAGGAGACAGCTGTTGAGCCTACGATAGTAGAGAATGATTTCATCCAGTTTGATGACTTAGAATCTACACAAGTGATAGAAACTCCTTTTGATGAGGAATTTGACACTGAGGAGGCAGTCGAAACAGAGTATCCAATGATGGATAGTGAAGATGGGCAAAGCGTTAAGAAACAGATTCTTTATGGCTTGTTAGCTGCGGTAGGGATTCTTGTTATTGGGACTGGTTATTATGTTTACCGTCAAGTTACTCGCTCAACACAGGAAATCCAAACGGCTCAATCATCGTCTAGTGAGCAGAATGTTCAGCCTATTTTAGAAGATTTTAATAGTCAATACGATGCCTTCTACACAGATAGCAATAAAACAGCTTTGAAGAATAGCCAGTTTGAAAAGCTGACTCAACTCAAGGCTTTACTTGATAAGCTAGAAGGTAGTCGTGAATATACGCTTGCCAAATCGAAATATGACAGCTTAGAAATGCAAATCAAGGCTATCCAAGATGTCAATGCACAATTTGAAAAACCAGCTATTCTTGATGGTGTTCTGGATACCAATGCTAAAGCCAAAGCGGATGCTAAATTTACGGATATCAAAACTGGCAATACTGAGATTGATAAAGTGCTAGATAAGGCTATTAGCCTCGGTAAGAGCCAGCAAACAAGTACATCTAGCTCAAGCTCAGGTCAAACTAGCAGTTCTAGTCAAGCAAGTTCAAATTCTTCTACCGACAGTACTACAAGTAACGCCAGTCCATCTTCAAGCGCCTCATCAAACAATTTAGTTTCTGCGCGTGATGATAGCCATGGCGGTCTATCAAGTTCCGGAGTTAACCTCCAGAGAGCTTCAAGTCGTGTGCCATTCAATCAATCGGCTGTAGATGATAGTAACAACTCTGCCTGGGATTTCGCTGATGGTGTCTTAGAACAAATTCTAGCGACTTCACGTTCACGTGGCTACATCACTGGCAACCAATATATCCTTGAACGTGTCAATATTGTTAATGGCAATGGTTATTACAACCTCTATAAGCCAGATGGAACCTATCTCTTTACCCTTAACTGTAAGACAGGCTACTTTGTTGGAAATGGTTCTGGACATGCGGATGACTTGGACTACTAAGCAGTCGTTACAAAATTCTTTCTTTTCAAAAGTAAAAATGATAAAATAAAACAAATTAAACAAGAGGAGTGTCATATGACAAAAGCTAACTTTGGTGTCGTAGGTATGGCCGTAATGGGTCGTAACCTTGCCCTTAATATTGAATCTCGTGGTTACACAGTTGCTATCTACAACCGTAGTAAAGAAAAAACGGAAGATGTCATTGCTTGCCATCCTGAAAAGAACTTTGTACCAAGCTATGACGTTGAAAGTTTTGTAAACTCAATCGAAAAACCTCGTCGTATCATGCTCATGGTTCAAGCTGGACCTGGTACAGATGCGACTATCCAAGCCCTTCTTCCACACCTTGATAAAGGTGATATCTTGATTGACGGCGGAAACACTTTCTACAAAGATACAATCCGTCGTAATGAAGAATTGGCAAACTCAGGTATCAACTTTATCGGTACTGGGGTTTCTGGTGGTGAAAAAGGTGCCCTTGAAGGTCCTTCTATCATGCCTGGTGGACAAAAAGAGGCCTACGAATTGGTTGCGGATGTTCTTGAAGAAATCTCAGCTAAAGCACCAGAAGATGGCAAACCATGTGTGACATATATCGGTCCTGATGGAGCTGGTCACTACGTGAAAATGGTTCACAACGGTATTGAGTATGGTGATATGCAATTGATCGCAGAAAGCTATGACTTGATGCAACACTTGCTAGGCCTTTCTGCAGAAGATATGGCTGAAATCTTTACTGAGTGGAACAAGGGTGAATTGGACAGCTATTTGATCGAAATCACAGCTGATATCTTGAGCCGTAAAGACGATGAAGGTCAAGACGGACCAATCGTAGACTACATCCTTGATGCTGCAGGTAACAAGGGAACTGGTAAATGGACTAGCCAATCATCACTTGACCTTGGTGTGCCATTGTCACTCATCACTGAGTCAGTATTTGCACGTTACATCTCTACTTACAAAGAAGAACGTGTACATGCTAGCAAGGTTCTTCCAAAACCAGCTGCCTTCACATTTGAAGGAGACAAGGCTGAGTTGATTGAAAAAATCCGTCAAGCCCTTTACTTCTCAAAAATCATTTCATACGCACAAGGTTTTGCTCAATTACGTGTAGCTTCTAAAGAAAACAACTGGAACTTGCCATTTGCAGACATCGCATCTATCTGGCGTGATGGCTGTATCATCCGTTCTCGTTTCTTGCAAAAGATTACAGATGCTTACAACCGTGATGCAGACCTTGCTAACCTTCTTTTGGATGAGTACTTCTTGGATGTTACTGCTAAGTACCAACAAGCAGTGCGTGATATCGTAGCCCTTGCAGTTCAAGCTGGTGTGCCAGTGCCAACTTTCTCAGCAGCTATTACTTACTTTGATAGCTATCGTTCAGCTGACCTTCCAGCTAACTTGATCCAAGCGCAACGTGACTACTTTGGTGCCCATACTTACCAACGTAAAGACAAAGAAGGAACATTCCACTACTCTTGGTATGACGAAAAATAAGTAGGTCTGCCATGGGGAAACGGATTTTATTACTTGAGAAAGAACGAAATCTAGCTCATTTTTTAAGTTTGGAACTCCAAAAAGAGCAATACCGAGTTGATCAGGTTGAGGAGGGGCAAAAAGCCCTCTCCATGGCTCTTCAGACAGACTATGACTTGATTTTATTGAATGCTCATCTGGGGGATATGACAGCCCAGGATTTTGCAGACAAGCTGAGTCGGACTAAGCCAGCTTCAGTCATTATGGTCTTGGACCATCGCGAAGACTTGCAAGATCAGCTTGAGGCAATCCAACGCTTTGCCGTTTCTTACATCTATAAGCCAGTTATTATTGAGAATCTGGTAGCTCGTATTTCAGCGATTTTCCGAGGTCGGGACTTTATCGACCAACACTGTAGTCAGATGAAGGTTCCAACGTCTTACCGAAATCTGCGTATGGATGTAGAACATCATACTGTTTATCGTGGCGAAGAGATGATTGCTCTGACGCGTCGTGAGTATGATCTTTTGGCTACTCTTATGGGAAGCAAGAAAGTCCTGACTCGTGAGCAGTTGTTGGAAAGTGTCTGGAAGTATGAAAGTGCGACCGAAACTAATATCGTGGATGTCTATATCCGTTATCTACGTAGCAAGCTTGATGTAAAAGGTCAAAAAAGCTACATTAAAACCGTGCGTGGTGTTGGTTATGCCATGCAAGAATAGAAAGGCAGTCATCCTCGTGTAACTGCTGTTTGAGCTCTATACTATCTGTAACAGGAATTCCTGAACCCCAGATAGTATGGGGCTTTTTTTGAAGAGGCAAAAATACAGGTCCCTAGATGTCTTGTAAGGCTTCAAAGAGATGGTCAGAGAAAATGATTTCTTCTTGACCATAGTTTATACTCAATGAAAATGAAAGAGCAAACTAGGAAGCTAGCTGCAGGTTGCTCAAAACACTAGTTTTGAGGTTGCAGATCCAAGCTGACGTAGTTTGAAGAGATTTTCGAAGAGTATTGCTATCTGATAAGCTTTACTTTCATAGTTCTCTACTTTTTGACACTCAAAAGGGATGAGCTAGCTGTAGGCAAAATCAATATATTATTTATAAGTATTCAAAAAATGGCATTTATCATAGTTTTGAAGAAAAGGGGGATTTTATTTTTATTGCAATATTATAATATAATAAATAGTTCAAATCCTGAAATTTTCTGAAAATACTGGAAAAAAATAAAAAATAATTAATATAATTGACAAATCTGCTTATATAAATTATAATGTTGAATGTATGTGTATGTGTATGTGTATGTGTATGTGTATGTGTATGTGTATGTGTATGTGTATGTGTACTACATGCTATTTTTTAGAAATCAAAAGGAGAAAATGTAATGTATTTTAATCGTAAAAATGCAGAGCAAAAGAACTGGAGAATGATCAAAAAAGGGAAGCACTTCCTATTCGGTTGTTCTCTTGTTTTTGCGGTCGGAGCTAGCTTAGCTACTCAAGTGGTCCATGCAAACACAGCAGAAACTACTGTAGAAAGCAACTCGACTACTGGGAATGTTACCCCTACACCGAACGGAGATGGCAAGACTTATGAGGCACCTGCTGCTGTAGCAGAAATCAAGTCAGAAGTTGCTACAACACCAGCTGTAGCAGCAAAACTTGATGGAGAAACTGCAAAAGAAGTTAAAGCTTTAGACAAAACTAAACTTGAAAACTACATTGCAGAAATCGAAGCAAAATTAGCTAACGGAACATACGAAAGCAAAACAGAAGAGAGTGTTGCGGTATTAAAAGCTGACTTAGAAGCTGCAAAAGCTACATTAGCAAACGCAACAACTCAAGATGAAATCACAAAAGCTTACAATAAACTTGTAACTACAGCGAACACTAAATTAAAAAACAAACCTGTAGAGAAAAAAGAAACTCCAGCAGTAGACACTACTAACGGACAACCAACTGTAGGTAAAAAAGCAGAAAACTCTGAGAAAAAATCAGAATCTAACTCAATCGAAAACACAGGATCTAACGACTCACGTAACGGTAAAGCATTAGATAAGAATAATGCTTTTAGAGCGGAAGTTGCCTATTCAGAAGGTACAAATGCAGCCGCAAATGGTCATAGTGATGCCTATATCCTTAATGATGTTAATAAATACACGTCTACAGATGACGCTGTTAATGTAGTTTCTAGAGTTACAAATTATAAAGTTAAATATAATAAAGACGCTAGTGGGAAGATTACTTCATTAGATTGGCTTGTCTTTTATAATGATCATGCAGAAAATCTAGCTAATACGTATAAGACAGATGGAGGAGATGTATATCGAAATTTCATCCAAATTCCTGCAGAAGTTAATATGCCAACTAGCATTACACGTGCAAAATATAACTCTCCAATCCAAGGTAAATTAAATCCTAAAACTAAAAAACTTGAACGTACAAAACCTGATGGTTCAGCATTGAGTAGTTCTGTAACGTTTGAAAATCCAGCACCAGCTACAGCTGCTGGATTACCATTAGACAAAAAAGATACCTTTTCTCTGGCTTCTGGTTGGGAAAGTGGTATCTATGGTCGTTCTATAGAAAAACTTGCCGGTCAGGAGGACAGATATTTCAAGAGTGCGGCATCTAATTCTTCTCCGAGAACTAAAGAGTTATTGGATAATGTTGCCTTGAATGACAAACGTTTGATTGTGGATCGTTCGACTACGGGTGGTTCAGGTTATGATGGCTATGCATGGAGTTTTAGAACTGAAGTTCCTGCAACAACATCTAACGAACAGTTGAAAGATATGAAGGTTGTGTTTGGTATGATGCGTAGCGCCACTGCTGGTGCCAATGCAGGTTTCGCCAACATTGCAACTAACCCTATAAAGATGTGGCAGTCTGATGTTTCGACACCAACAGCGAAAGATCAAACTGTAAAAGTTGGTCAAAAACCAGATGCGACAAAATCAATTGGAAACTTAGACACTCTTCCAAAAGGAACAACAGTTAAGTACAAGGATGCAGTAGATACACAAACTCCAGGTGAAAAACGAGCAACAGCAGTTGTAACTTACCCGGATACATCTACAAAAGAAGTTCCTGTAAAAGTAATTGTTGAAAAAGAAAAAGAAGCAGTAGCACCAGCTAAGCCAGTTACTCCAAAACCAGAAGCACCAAAACCAAGCGCGCCAGCGCCAGATGCAGCAACTAACAAACCAGCGGCAGGTGCAGCGACTAACAATCCAGCAGCAACACCAACAACTAGTGGTCCAGAAATTGTCAATGATTTGGCAGGTAAAGCAAGTACGCCAGCTGATGTGACAGTAAAAGCACCAGCAGGTTCAACTGTTAAGCTTTACAATACAGATGGTGTCGTGATCGGTGAAGCTGTAGCTAATGCCCAAGGTGTAGCAACTATTCACCCTACAAACAGTCTTCCAGAAGGAGAGATTACAGCTACTTCAACACCAGCAGGTGGTAAAGAGTCAGCTAAGAGTGCACCGATTACGGTTACAAAAACACCATTAACTATTAAAGATGGTGGTGTAACTGGTAATAATGACACTAGGCTATTAGTAAGTAAAGATATTATTACAGTATATCCTGGTGATAAAATTGATGTTGATGTTATAGCTCAAGCTACAGCGTTAGAGAAATTTTCAGTTGAAAAAAATCCAACAGCTATAAGCGGAGTGCTTCCAACGGGAGGCTTCTTAGATAAATCACGTGGGGCTACGATTAGACAACGTGATGCTAAATATAGTGGTACTGTTGCAATGAATCAGCCAGCAGGAACTACCGAAGTTGTTTTCCATGCACGTAATAGAGATAAACCAACAACGCTATACAGATCACTTATAGTAAATGTTCTTGAGACTGCTAAGAAATATGAGCCAGTTGCAGGTACAAAAGTAGATATTGCAGATTCTAACGGTGTTAGTGAAACTGAAAAGAACAAGATTATCGAAGCAGTGAAATCTGCTAATCCAAGTCTTCCAGCAGATTCAAAATACAGTGTAGATGAAAAGGGTAACCTTACTATCACATACCCTGATGGATCAAAAGATAAGATTGCAGCAGCATATCTAGTAAATCCAGCAGCTCCAGTAGTAGCTCCAACAGTAGAGATTCCATACTCTAATAAAGATACTAAAGAAGTTTATGTATACGGTGGAGAAGAAAACTCATTCGATATCAAATTCAAAGATGATAGCGGAAAAATTGCA
>ERZ1036424.25-NODE-25-length-131723-cov-167.271964_pt1 | contig 131723 bp, 133 predicted proteins | sample MGYA00514221_ERZ1036424 | MGnify/ENA primary metagenome ERZ1036424 (study PRJEB33795, sample SAMN09464939) | human gut metagenome | host: Homo sapiens | place: USA: Stanford, California | collected 2016-11 | study: EMG produced TPA metagenomics assembly of the... | reverse complement strand
GAAAAGAACAATGGAGAATCTAGATAAAATACGTAAATTTAGTGAAAGAAAAGCATTTGTTATAGCAGTTATGTAGCAAAAAAATTAAAGTGGGAATCTATTTCAAACGAAGATAGTAATAGAAGATAATAATATTAAAGGAAGAAGGTATTATATGAGTATTAATAATATTACAGGAAATTATGGTGGATACTTAAATAGTTTATCAATGATGAATTCTGAAGTTAACGGTACATATTCATCAAAAAATAGTGTAGAAAAAAATTCGGATTTTAAGGACATATTAGATATTTCCACATCAAGAAAAAATCTATCAAGTACAAATGCTATTGGTGGAATAACTTTAGATAAAGGAACTGCAGCAAATACAACTTTATATGTTGATAGATCTACTTTTGATCAAATAGTAAATTATATGACTAGTAATCCAGAATCTAATTGGGAAGAATTAGGTATGGATGATGAGAAAAGGTGGATTGTTGTTAATGGACAACGTTTTGAATGTCCCCTTAGCAAAGCGGAAAAAGAAGCAATTAGAAGAGCTAAAAAGGGTCTTATTGGTATGTTAGATGAAGCTGATAAAGAAAGAGAAAAGCAAGATTCTGTAAAACTAAATTTTGATAAAAATAATAAAATTAAGCTCAATGGTGATGTAAGTGTACAATTAAATGATAAGATTATAAATCTTATGAACAATGACAATGTAATGAATACGTTAACAAGTATTATGCAAATGAATGGTGGACAAGGTATTAAATTATCATTGTAATAGTTATAATGATTACTAAGCTATATTCTATAAGTGATGGAATATAGCTTTTTTTAGGTGAATTACTATTGTAATATAACGAAGGCAATCTATCAGTTGATTGCAAGGTTTGAAGCTATTTTTTGATTTTATAAAAAAATATAATATAATAAACTATAGAAAATCTAAGCAACTGAATAAAGGAAGAGGAACAGTATCATGAAAAATATAATAAAAAAACCAATAAAAACAGAATTAAAAGATAATCTTAATTACATGAATCTAGATTATCTTAAGAATATTGCAAAAGTTTATGAAGTAGATAAAGCATATAAAATGAAAAAGCAGGAGTTAGTAGATAAACTTTTTGAGAAGATGACAGATGAAAATCATCTTATAAGTAATCTTGCAGCTTATTATGAACATGAAGAATATACGTGTTCTGTTAAAGGGAATGAAGCTGTATCTGAGTCAATAAAAGTATTAGGTCTTGCTAAGATAGGACTATATTTTTTATATGATCTTGGTGATGGAAATATAGAAAGTATAATGCCAGAAGAAATAAAGAAAGTTATTAATAATATAGAAGAAAATAAAATTGAATTAATAAAAAGCAGATATTCTGAAGTTTTCAATTATTTAAGAGCTTTTAAGAATTTTTATGGAATATTTGAGATTGATTTTTTCTTGAATATATTTAATGAACAACATGAGAATGAAAAGGGACTTTCTTTAAAGGAATTAATGTATTATCTTGATAAATATAACTTACATAACAATGAAATTGTAAATTATAATGGGATGCTTGTATGTGAAGCATTATGTATGTTTGAGGGTGATATAGATAAAGTTCTTGAAGAAAGAGAAGGTAAGGAATACTGTATTCTTGAAAAGGAAGAGTTGTTAAATTATAGTGATGATTACTATATGAAAAAGACTTTATATTATTATAATTTAGAAGAATATCTATTAAAGCATTTAAAATATAAAAAAGACGTTGAGGGTATAATTGAAGATATAAACATAAAATGTGTAATGGATACTTTTGATATACAAAATGCTATTATGAGATTACATGACATGGGGATGGAAATACATAATAAAAAGGATATCGAAAAACTATTTAAATTATGTGTAGAGTTTGGGAATAATACTCCTAAATGGATAAATAAAGGATGGACACCAGCAGACTTAATGAAAAAAGATTCAAAAGAAACTAGTGGTTTGAATTTAGTAGTTTCTAATAAAGTGGGGAGAAATGATCCATGTCCTTGTGGAAGTGGCAAAAAATATAAAAAATGCTGTGGAAAATAGTATGGAAAAATAATTATAAAATATCATATTTCTTAATATCAATTTAAAGATTATATTAGCCTTGGAGAAATCCAAGGCTTTATTTATATTATAATTATAAAGTAAAATAATTTAAAAGTATTTTAACATATTTTACCATGAGATTTAATATTAAGTTGATAAAATGAAACCAAGGCAAAGTTATTAATAATAAAGAATGAAAGGAATGAGTTTTATGATAAATATTTTAATGGTCTTTACAGTACTTATATTGTTAATGACAGGTGTTTTGGTTATTGGAGGAAATTACTTTTACAAGCTTGCCATTGATACAGGTACTTCAAAAGCTTCTGTTTTCAAAAGTAAGGATAATATGGAAAATTCAAAATCTGCTCAGAAAGAAACACTAAGAGAAAAAAATGATAAGGAATGGTTCTTTAAAAATTCAAATTACAGTGATGTATTTATAAATTCTTTTGATGGACTTAAGCTTCATGGTTATAAAATAGTAAATTCTTATGATACAGATAAATGGATAATTGCAGTACATGGTTATGATGGAGATAGTATTAAAATGTGCGGACGTGCAAGAAATTTTTATAATATGGGGTTTAACGTTATTATTCCGGATCTTAGGGGACATGGACAAAGTGATGGAAGTTATATTGGAATGGGTTGGCATGATAGAAAAGATCTCTTAGGATGGATTGATTATATTATTAATGAAAATAACAATAGTGAAATTATTCTTTATGGAATTTCAATGGGAGCAAGTACTGTAATGATGACTTGTGGTGAAAATTTAAAGAATAATGTAAAAGCTGCAATTGAAGATTCGGGTTATACAAGTGTATGGGACCAGTTTGCTTATATTTTAAAATGTATGTTTAAGCTTCCTCAGTTTCCAATAATGTATGTGGCAAATATTATTACCAAAATGCGTGCAAGGTACGATTTAAAGGAAGCATCGTCAGTAAATCAGCTTGCAAAATGCAAAATACCAGTGTTGTTTATTCACGGAGATAAAGATAAATTTGTTCCATTCAATATGCTTAAAAAGGTTTATGATAGTGCAAAATGTGAAAAAGAGATGCTTATTATAGAAGGGGCAGGACATTGTAAGTCTAATAAAATTAATCCTAAATTGTATTGGGAAACTATAAGCGAATTTTTAGATAAGTATCTAACTTATGATATGAATAGAGAAATAATGTGATAAAAATACTTTAAATATTGTGTTGTCTAAATATTAACTTTTTATACAAGACTAGAGTTTAATGAGAAAACAATAGGTAATGGCATGTATTTTCAATGAATTGAAAAAAATATTGCGAAAAATATAAAAATATTTGAATTATGTATTGAAATTTCCTTTAAAATGTAGTATTGTTAATTTGTAAATAAACAAAGCTATGGTAGCTGAGTTTGAAAAATATATTTCAGAATATATTTTAAAAGTGTATATTTATATTTTATGTAAAATAGCATAATTATATATTGTTTGTGTTATATAAAAATTTGCATAAAACATATTTTTATTTATTGTATAAAAAATCTAATATGATTAGCAATGGAGCTAAAGAATAATTAAGTATTCTTTAGCTCCTTATTTTGTTAAAGAGAATTTTATTGAAAAAATGTAATAAAATTCAAAATATATAAGTGTTAAAAGTATCTATTTTAACGGTAACTGAAAGGAGATCTATTTAATGAGTAATGTTAATGAAATTTTTGGGACAAGTGTATTTAATGACGCGGTAATGAAGGAACGTCTTCCAAAGGCTACATATAAAGCTTTAAAAAAGACAATTGAGGAAGGTACATCACTAAAGCCAGATGTAGCAGATGTTGTTGCATCAGCTATGAAGGACTGGGCAGTTGAAAAAGGAGCTACTCACTTTACTCACTGGTTCCAACCAATGACTGGAATAACAGCAGAAAAGCATGATGCTTTCATAAATCCAACTGCTGACGGTAAAGTAATTCTTGAATTTTCAGGAAAAGAATTAATTAAAGGTGAACCAGATGCATCTTCTTTCCCTTCAGGAGGACTAAGAGCAACTTTTGAAGCTAGAGGATATACTGCATGGGATTGTACATCACCAGCATTTATAAAAGATGGTTCTTTATGTATACCAACAGCTTTCTGTTCATACAATGGTGAAGCATTAGATAAGAAAACTCCATTATTACGTTCAATGGAAGTTTTAAATAAACAAGCTATGCGTGTTTTAAGAGCTTTAGGAAACACTACATCTAAGAAAGTTATTACAACTGTAGGACCAGAACAAGAATATTTCTTAATCGATAAGAAAATGTATGATGCTCGTAAGGATATCATTTTAACAGGAAGAACATTATTTGGAGCAAAACCTTCAAAGGGACAAGAACTTGAAGATCATTACTTTGGAGTAATTAAACCAAGAATTTCTGCATACATGAAAGATCTTGATGAAGAACTTTGGAAGCTTGGAATATCAGCTAAAACAAAGCATAACGAAGTTGCACCAGGTCAACATGAGTTAGCTCCAATATTCAGCACAACAAACATTGCAACAGATAATAATCAGTTAACAATGGAAGTTATGAAGAAAGTTGCAGATAAACATGGATTATACTGTTTACTTCATGAAAAGCCATTTGCAGGAGTTAATGGTTCAGGTAAGCACAATAACTGGTCAATGAGTACAGACGATGGAATGAATTTACTTGAACCAGGAACATCACCACATGAAAATAAACAATTCCTTTTATTCTTATGTGCAGTAATAAAAGCAGTTGATGAATATCCAGATTTATTAAGAGTATCTGCTGCAAATGCAGGAAATGATCACAGACTTGGAGCAAATGAAGCACCACCAGCTATCATTTCTATATTCCTTGGAGACCAATTAGAAGACGTATTAGAACAAATAGAAAAAGGACCAGCTACAAGTTCTAAATCTTCAAGTGAATTAACTATTGGTGTTAATACATTACCAAATCTTCCAAAGGATGCAACAGACAGAAACAGAACATCTCCATTTGCATTCACTGGAAATAAATTCGAATTCAGAATGGTGCCATCATCAGCTTCAATTGGTTGCTGTAACTATGTATTAAACACAATCGTTGCAGAAACTTTAGATGAAGTTGCAGGAAGACTTGAAAAAGCTTCTAATGTAGATGCAGAAATTCAAGCAATATTAACTGAAATTGCTAAAGATCATAAGAGAGTAATATTTAACGGAAACGGATACTCAGACGAATGGGTTGAAGAAGCAGCAAGAAGAGGACTTCCAAATATTAAGTCAACAGTAGAAGCTTCTAAAGCTATGATTTCAGAAAAGAATTTAGCTGTTTTAGAAAAGTATGGAGTTTTAAGCAGAAAAGAAGCAGAAGCTCGTTATGAAATTGTTCTTGAAAACTATAACAAGATTATAAATATAGAAGCATTAACTACTCTTGAAATTGCTAAACGTCAAATTTTACCAGCAGCAATGAAATATGCTTCAAGCCTTGCAGAATCAATTAATGCAATAAAGGCTACAGGAGTACAAGCTTCTGTGTTAGTTCAATCAGAATTATTAACTAAGGTTTCTGATTTAACAGTAAAATTAAATGAAAACATCGGACTTCTTGAAGCAGTAGTTGAAAAAGCAGATAACTTTGATGGTGATATCTATGATTTAGGAATGATGTATAGATATGAAGTATTTGAAGAAATGCAAAACTTAAGAGAATGTGCAGATAAACTTGAAGTAGTAGTGGACAAGGAATTCTGGCCATTACCAACATACGAAGATATGTTATTCAATGTTTAATAAAAATAGATATTAAAATATAAAATACCAGTATACTCCCTTTATATAAGAAAGGAAAAATATATTCCATTCTTATAAAGGGAGTATTTTTTTATTAAAAAATTGTTCATAAAGTTATTCTGACAAAATGTGGACAATTTCATGAATATTTTATAAAATAACATCATTATAAAAAAACAGTAAATACTAAATATAGAAATGTTAAATAAAGTTACATCTAAGTATGTAATTATTCTGAAAGGTGGATGTATAATTATGGATAATTTCATGAATGAAGCAAAAAAATTGAAAGACGAACTTATAGAATATAGAAGAACAATTCATAAAAATCCAGAGGTTGGTTCAACTTTACCAAAAACTAAAGAGTACATAATAGGAAAATTAAAAGAGTTTGGTTATGAACCTAAAGAAATATGCGAAAGTGGTATTGTAGCAGTCATAGAGGGAAAGAAGCCAGGAAAAACTTTCTTGTTGAGAGCTGATATGGATGCACTTCCTATGTCAGAAGCTAATGAATGTGACTTTAAATCAACAAATGGATGCATGCATTCCTGTGGTCATGATATGCATTCTGCAATGCTTTTAGGAGCCGCTAAATTATTAAAACAAAATCAAGATCAGATTGAAGGTAGTGTAAAACTTGTATTTCAGCCAGATGAAGAAGGATTTACAGGTGCTAAAAAGATGATAAAAGCAGGAGTGCTTAAAAATCCCAATGTGGATGCAGCTATGGCGATGCATGTTCACTCTGGAACACCATCAAATGTTGTGTTATATGGACTTGGAACTAGTATAGCAGGATGCAATAGATTTAGAATTATTGTTAAAGCAAGAGGATGTCATGGAGCTATGCCAGAGACTGGAGTTGATCCTATTAATATTGCAGCTCATATATATATATCTTTACAAGAAATTATAAGCAGAGAAATTCCAGCAACTAAACCAGCTGTATTAACAATTGGTAAATTTGCAGGTGGAGATGCACCTAATATAATACCTGATGAAGTGGTTATGGAAGGAACTATAAGAAGTTTAGATAAAGAATTAGGAGAATTCATATTTAATAGAATGAATGATATAGTAACTTCAACAGCAAAAATGTTTAGAGGGGAAGCACAGTTAATAGAATTATCTTCTGCACCACCACTAGAAAATGATACTAAGTTAGCAAATGAACTTGGTTCATATGTAAAAGAATTAATTGGAGAAAAATGTGTAATCTCTTTTGAAGGAGGCGGAATGGGTTCAGAAGATTTTGCGTCTTATACTTATGAAGTACCAAGTGTATATTTTATGCTTGGAGCAGGTACAAAAAAAGAGAATTCTCTTTATGGAGAACCAATGCATAATTCTAAAGTTGTTTTTAATGAAGATATACTAGTTACAGGTGCTGCTATGCATGCGTATTGCGCAATACAATGGCTACACAATAATTAATATATTATTGCTTCAATTTTTAACTTGAAATTAATTGAAACTAAGTATTAAATCAAATATAATTAATACGTACTTGTTAAAAAATGTAAACAGGTTAAAAAATGTAAAAGAGGCGGTAGCATGAGCAGAAAGAAAAATAAAATTATTAGTTTTTTATTGGTGTTCTTACTAATGATATTGAATTTTACATCAATTGGATCAATTAGAGTTGCAAATGCCCAGAGTAAAAATTTAAATGAGGAAACGAAAGCAAATAATTCATTATTATCTAATGAAACAATGGATAAAGATGTCACGTCATCAGCTGCGGTTAAAAAGACATTAACTAGTGATGGAAAGGTTCTAGATATTGTAGAAATAACAGATTTTCATGGTCAATTAAAGGATTCTAAGGATAATCTTCAAATTGGTGCAGCACTAGCAGAAAAAGTAAAGGAAGTTAAAGCCTCCAATGAAAATACTTTAATAATAGGTGGAGGAGACTTATATCAAGGTACACCAGTTTCAAATGTACTTAAAGGTGTGCCTGTTCAAAAGGTTTTATCAGAAATGGGAATGGAAGTTACAACACTTGGTAACCATGAATTTGATTGGGGATTAGATACAATAGATAATACAACTATGGATGGTGCAAATTATTCTATAGTATGTTCAAATCTATATAAGAAAAATAGTAATGAAAGAAAGTATGACCCATACAAGATAATAAATAAAAATGGAATAAGAATTGCTGTTATAGGTGGAATATTAAATGATGTTTCATCAATTGTTTTACCAGCAAATATAAAGGATTATGAGGTAAAGGATCTTGCTTCAGAAATAAATAAGTGTGCAGATGAAATAAAAGAAAAAGATCTTGCTGATGTGACAATAGCGGTTGTACATGAAGGCAAGGATCAATTAAATAATGTTGTTAAAAATTTAAATGGAAATGTAGATGCTGTTTTTGGAGGACACAGTCATAGTATTTATGATGATGTAGTATCTGATTCAACAGGTAAGCAAATACCAGTTCTAAATGCATGTAATGCAGGGACGGGCTATATAGATTTAAAAATTAAATTAGATGATAATAATAAGGTTACTGGATTTTCAAGTAAGGGAACCAATTGGAATGCTGTAAGTGTAAATTCTGATACAAAATTAGATCCAGAAGCTAAAGAAATAGTTAATCAAGCTTATGATGACATAGGTAGTACTTTTAATGAGGTTATTGGACATGATGAAGTTCAATATACAAGTACTCAAAAAGGTGAACCCTTTGGTGAGTCAGAACTTGGAAACTGGATGGCAGATGTAGTAAAAAATAAGGCTGCTGCCGATATAGGAATAGTAAATAATGGTGGAATAAGATTAAGTCCTATCCAAGATGGAGACATCACAGTAGGAACAATTTTTAAAGTAATGCCTTTTGACAATACAATTACTACTGTAAAAATGAATGGTGCACAATTGAAAAAACTTGTAGAACAAGGTATTGCAGATAATACTGGAAAGGGATTGCAGATTTCAGGAGTTAAAATAAAATATGATAATACAAAGCAATCTTATGTAATGCCTGTTAAAGATTCAAATGGTAATATTATAAAACAAGAAATTGAAGGTGAAAGAGTTAAGAGTATAGTTTGGGAAAAAGATAACAGTGAAGTAAAAGATACAGATGTATTTACTGTTGCAGCACCAGATTTTGTTTCAACAGGTGGTGATAATTTTACTGAATTTACCGTTGATGATGTAAAAAGCACATATGTTGATTCGCATATTCTTGTTAGGGATGCTTTGTTAGAAAGTGTTAAAGAAAATAATAAGATAGTAGTAAATATGAACAATAGAATTGTTAATGAACCTTCAGCATCAAGTTCTGCAATATCAATAGTAGCAACATCAGATATTCATGGTAATGTATTGAATTTTGATTATTCAACTAATGCTGCACCATCTAAAGGTATGGGATTAGCTAAAGTATCAACATATGTTAAAAATTTAAGAGGAAATAATCCTAATGTTATGCTAATTGATAATGGTGATATGATACAAGGAACACCATTATCATACTACTATAATATGATAGACAAAACATCTCCGTATCCAATTTCTAAAGTTATGGGTGCAATGGGATATGATACAGAGACCCTAGGAAATCACGAATTTAATTATGGACTTGATACTTTAAATAGATTTATGGATAGTCAGAAGAGTGAAGGAATTAATATTTTATCTGCAAATATATATGATGAAAATAATAATAATTTCGTAAATCCATATTATATAAAATCTTTTAATATAGATGGAAATACTGTAAAAGTTGGAATACTTGGACTTACTACAAAATGTATTCCTAACTGGGAAGATCCAGAGCATTATAAGGGATTGCATTTTAATGATCTTGTGAGTGAGGCGAAAAAATATGTTCCAATTATGAAAAATGATGGTGCAGATATAGTTATTGTAGCAGCTCATAGTGGAGAAGAAGGCGCAGCAGATACAATTCCTGAAAATCAAGTGAAAGCAATAGCAACTGAAGTTTCTGGAATTGATGCAATTGTAGCAGGACATGCACATTCTACTTTTACTGATAATAGCTTAAAAAACCCTGATGGTAAGATAGTACCAGTTATTGAGCCAGGAAAGTGGGGGAACAATATATCACAGATAGATATACAATTAGATAGTAATAAGGTAAAAAGTATATCTACAAAAAATGTAGCTATGGATTCTTCAATAGCAGAGGATTCAGATATTGTATCAATAATAGCACCATATCAAGAAAAAACACTAAAATATACCTCAACAATAATAGGTAAATCAACAGGTGAGTTTTCTGGTAAAGATCAAACAGCAAAACCAACTGCAATAATGGATTTAATAAATAAAGTTCAAGCTAATGCAGCAGGAACTCAGCTTTCTATTGCAGCACCATTAAGTGCATCAGCATATATACCAAGTGGAGATATAACTATAAAGGATGTTATGGGGGTATATGTTTTTGAAAATTATCTTTACGGAATTAAAATGACTGGAAAACAGATAAAAACATGGCTTGAATATTCTGCAAGATATTATAAACAAGCTACAAATGAGAATGATCCAATAGTTAAAGATCCGAATTTGAATGTTCCAGACTATAACTTAGATCAATTGTATGGAGCAACGTATGATATAGATTTGACAAAGCCAGTTGGAAGCAGAATAGTAAACTTAAAATATAATGGAAAATTAATAAAAGATACTGATACATTTACTGTTGCAATAAATGATTACAGATACAATGGTGGCGGTGGATTTATGAAGAAAGCTGGAATAAGTAATACGGATCCGTCTATAGTGACTTATAGTTCAGCTAAGAAACTTGGAGATGATGGGCAGGTTAGAAGTTTAATGACTTCATATATTAAAGAAAAAGGAGTTATAACACCAGATTGTACAAATAACTGGAAGTTATCTACAAAAGAAGTTAAAGCAGAAACATCCAATTCATCATCAGGTTCAAGTCATCATAGCAGCAGTAATGACAGTGACACAAGCAGTATAATTACTGATAGTGGAAATACTATTACAAATCCAAATAATCCAGCAAGCAATTCAAATCAGATAATAAAAAATATATGGATTTCTAATGAAGGTAAATGGTATTACAAAGATGAAGAAGGAAACGTAATTTCAAATTCATGGAAGAATATTGGAGGGGGATGGTATTACTTTAATTTAGATTCAACTATGCAGGTAGGATGGTTTAAAGATAAGGATAATAACTGGTACTATTTACAAGATAGTGGTGCAATGAAAGTAGGTTGGTTTGAGGATAATGATGGAAAGTGGTACTATCTTCAAACAAATGGAGCAATGAAAGTAGGATGGTTTTTAGATAGTGATGGAAGATGGTATTATCTAATGGATAATGGTCAAATGGCAGAAAATCAACTTATTAATGGATATTACTTAAATAGTAATGGGGAATGGGTTGCATAATTCAAAGTATTAAAATAACTACTGCAAATTTTTTTTTGCAGTGGTTATTTTTTATATTTGAATATTGAAATTTAGTTCTTTCGAAGAATTATATTAAAATTATGTCATATTATTATGTAAATAAAATATATTGTAATATATGAGATGTTTTGAAAACGTTATATAGAGAATTAAAAGAAAGAAGTGGATAGTATGAAGATACGTGAAAAAAATTCTAAAAAGATGATATTTACAGCATTATTTATTGCAGTAGGTATTGTTTTGCCGTTTATTACAATGCAAATTCCATCAATAGGGAATATGCTTTGTCCAATGCATATTCCTATTATATTGTGTGGATTTATATGCGGAGGAACATGGGGGTTTATTGCAGGATTAATTGTACCAATACTGCGAAGTGTTTTATTCGGTGCTCCACCATTAATGCCTACAGCAATAGCAATGTCTTTTGAACTTGCAGCTTATGGATTAATTACAGGAATAATGTATAAAAAATTATATAATAAAAAAGGAAGGATTTATATATCGCTCATTACTGCAATGATACTAGGAAGAAGCATATGGGGGATAGTTTCTTTTGGACTTTACAATTTACTTGGCAATAACTTTACATGGAAATTATTCGCTATGCAGGCATTTATAAATTCAATTCCAGGAATAGTTATTCAGCTTACCCTTATTCCAATTATGATATATAAGCTTCAGAATGCTGAAGGAGCAGTGATTTCATATGACAAATGATAAATTAATTATTAAAAAATGTTGTAAGGAGCGTTTTGAAGTTGTGAAAACTGCCATTACAAAACTGATGGATGAAGATAAAGAAACAATAATAATAGGCATAGATGGAAAATGTGCTAGTGGTAAAACAACATTAGGATATTATTTAAAGGACATATTTAACTGCAGTTTATTTCATATGGATGATTTTTTTCTACAAGATTATCAAAGGACTGAAAAACGTCTTATTGAAGTTGGTGGAAATGTTGATTATGAAAGATTTAAAGAAGAAGTACTTGATAATATTATATATAAAAAAGATGTAAATTATAGAATATTTAATTGTGCAAATAGAAAGATAAAAAATGGTGTGATAATCCCATATAAAAGACTTAATATAATTGAAGGTTCGTATTGTCTTCATCCCTATTTTGGACAACCATATGATTTAAAGATATTTATGGACATAAATAATGAAGATCAAATTGAGAATATCAGAAAAAGAAATGGAGAAGAAAAGCTTATACGGTTTAAGGAAGAGTGGATACCAAAAGAAAATTCATATTTTGATAAATTTAATATTAAAGAGGGATGTATAAACATATTGTGGTAATAGATGTATCTTGATTGAGAAAAATACAGGTGCAATTGGTGCAGCTGTTATTGGATACAGAAAGATTTTAAGTGAAATTAATTAAGAAGTTATTAGGGAAGTTATTTTAGAAAAATGCAATTTATAAAAAATAATAAATTATGAACTATTTAAATATAATTAATAAAAGACATCGCACCCTAAAATATGGTAAAATATTTTTATAAATTATTTAATTTGGGGAGTGATATATGAATGAAGAATTTAATAATATACTTTAGTCTTGAGGGCAACACTAAGTTCATTGCAGAGTCTATAGCAGAAGAAATTGAATGTGATATTATGGAGTTAATACCTAGTAAAAAGTATTCTACAGGGAAGATAGGAAAATACTTTTGGGGTGGAAAAAGTGTTATGTTTAAAGAAAAGCCTGAACTTATAAATGCACAGTTAGATATAAGCAATTATAAGAATATAATAATTGGAACTCCCGTTTGGTGCGGTACATATGCACCGCCTTTTAATACATTTCTTTCTAACTTTGAAATAAAGTATAAGAATATTGCAATCTTTGCATGCCATGGTGGTGGCGGAGCGGAAAAATGCTTCGATAATTTTAAGAATGAACTTACAGAAAATAATTTTTTAGGAGATATAAGCTTTGTAGATCCTATAAAAAATCAAAGAGAAGAATGTTCTCAAAAGGCTAAAGAATGGATAAAGTCATTAATAAGATAATGATTATTAGAACTATTTTTGATTAATTAAAAAAATAAAAGGAATAAATTACGTTTATAAGAAAAGATATAACTATAACTAATTAATGGACTTATCTCTGTATAAAAACAAAGATAAGTCCAAAATTTAGAAATTTGTTAAGTTGTTAAATTTTACTAGTTTTTTCACTTTCACACATATGATTTACCCAGTCTCCATGAGAGATTAATACAGCTTTATTGCTAAAGTTTGGATCTATGTGCTTGTTGTAAAAATAAACATAGCATTGTTCTGTTTTTTTATCATCTAGATGTTCTACTTTTAAAAGTTTTTTCTCATACTCATTTTGTGGATTGTTTTCACTTATGAATCCTTCCATCTCATCCATGGCCTTCATCGTTTCATCATAGATTTCGGGGTTTATTTCCATGATTTCTCCATAAACAGTACCAGTTCCTTTTAAAAGAGCTGGATAGCCTTTATAAGGCATATGATAAATAACCATGTTATGTATTTTGCCAGGCTTTATGGAAATAACTTTTCCTTTAAGGTATTTATCATAATTAAAGAAACCTTCTCTTAAACTTCCATAGACAAAAACATTAATTTTTTTATTCATTTGTGAATCATCTCCTATATTTTATGAACAGATATTTTATTAACAGATAGTACCACCAGTTACTTTAACATCATTATCGTTTGAAACAGATGCTTTAATACACAATTCTAAACCTTTTGTAATATCATCAATAGACATACAAGGCATATTAGGTTTATCTAGAACCTGTGATGGTATATATGGAACATGAATAAATCCACCTTTTATATTAGGGTATTTTTTAGCAGCCATATATAGTATTCCATACATAACATGATTACATACAAATGTGCCAGCTGAATTAGAAACAGAACATGGGATTTCTCCTTTTTTCATTTCTTCAACCATAGCCTTTATTGGAAGAGTAGTAAAATACGCATTTTCACCATCCTCAAATATTGGAAGATCAATTGGTTGTTTTGATTCATTATCTGGTATTCTTGCATCATCAATATTTATAGCAATTCTTTCAGGTGTTATTCCGAATCTTCCTCCAGCTTGACCTATAGATATAACTATATCAGGATTGTGCTTTATTATATTTTCTTCAATTTTTTCTAATGATTTTCTAAATACTGTTGGAATCTCAATTTTAATTATTTCAGAACCAGCAATATTATCTGGTAGTTTTTTTACAGCTTCTAGAGCTGGATTTATACTTTCTCCACCAAATGGATCAAAACCTGTAATCAATACTTTCATAAGTAAATTCTCCTTTTATGATTAGTTTTTTTAATAACCTTATATTAAAATTAAAATCCTAATGTGTACATAAGTACAATGTGAATTATTAATAATGCAATTGCAAATGGAGCTTGAGCTTTTATAACTACATTTTTATCTCTAGTTTCTAAAAGAGCAGCAGGAAGCATATTGAAGTTTGCAGCCATTGGTGTTAAAAGTGTTCCACAGAAACCTGCTGTTAATGCAAGGGCAGAGCAGACTACAGGATCTCCTCCTTGAGCAAAAACAAATGGTACACCAATACCAACAGTGATAACTGAAAATGCTGCAAATCCATTCCCCATTATTGCAGTAAATAATGCCATACCCACGCAGTATGCAATTACTCCAGCTAAAGCATTACCTTCAGGAATTACTCCAGAAATCATTCCCGATATAACATCACCAACTCCAGCAGCAGTAAATAATGCACCTAATGATGCAAGTAATTGTGGTAATATTGAGAATACACCAACGGATTGAAACATTCTGTTACTATCTTCAACATATTGAGTTGGAGTAGCTTTTGTAAGTATAAAAGTTAAAAGAAGCGCAATAGTAGAAGAAATACCAATAGCAACTGTACCAGACAAATCTGTAAATGTGGCAATAAGCATTGCAATTATAGCAATTGCAAGTGATGGAACGAATATTTTAAGTCCAAGCTTTTCGGCTTTTAATTGTGTAAAAGTACTATCAAGCTGTTTTAAAGTTCCAATATTAATCTGCTTGAATGCTGATAAAAATGCAATAACAACTATAAGGCATCCAACTATAACAGGTGGTATTATTTTACCAAATATGAATATGGCAGAAATTATTCCCCAGAACAATGAAGTACCAATTCTAGTTTTATGGTTTTTATCTTTTAATGTAAATATCATTGTAGAAGCCATATACAGGCCAATTAATGTATAGAAAATTTCTAATAATATATTTGAAATCTGTTTTATATCCATTATTTTTATCCTCCGTTACAATTCCTATTTATTTTTTTCAATATTTAATTTATATTTTCTTTTTAAACTTCTATCAAGCATATAATTTCTTATAATGCATAAAATAAAAGCGAAAATAGCAACAGGGATAGAAGCTTGTGCAATTTTTAGGGCATCGGCGCTTATTCCTAATGTTTCTAAAGTACTAACGATTAATAATACTCCTGAATTAGCCATAAATACATTCTGTCCGAAGAAATTACCAATGTTGTCAGCAGCAGCAGAGAATCCTTTGATTTTATCAATATCTTTTTCATCAAGTTCACCATATTTTGCAATAGACGCACCTTCAGCCATTGGCTGTATTAGTGGTCTTACAAATTGTGGATGACCACCCAGAGTAACACCCATAGAAATTGTAGCTTCTCTTATAAAAGTATATCCGCTAAGTAATATACCAGTAGACAATCCGCTGGCTTTTTTTATAAGCATGATAGCTTTAGCTTTCAATCCATATCTTTCACACATTCCTATAACTGGGAGTGTGAGCATAAACAAACATGTAGTACGATTATTGACAAATGAACTTCCTAACGTAGTTAATATTTCAGTTATACTCATATTTGAAACCAAACCTGTTATAACTCCTGCTGACACAACTACAGCTATTGTGTCCAATTTTAGGACAAACCCAACTATAATTATTAAAATACCTATTAATGACATAAAATGCATCCTTTCTCTTTTGTAATATTACTATTTTTTTATAATTATACATGAAATTTAATAAAAATCCAATTAATTTTTAATAAAAAGTGAGTGAAATTCAATAAATATAAATAAAAATGTATTATCTAGTTTAAATATCGACAATAAAGACCAGTGCTTTTAAATCTATTCAAGTTACTCTACTTGGAAGAATTATAATTTTTTATATAAAAAAGAGATGTGGAATGTTTTACCTCATCTCTTAAAAATAATCATTATATACTTTTTAAAATTAAGAATTTTCAAGAAGTTTTGCAAGATATACTGATTTCATCTGCTTGCTTGCCATAACTTTGTGGACAGGTGAAAGTTTTAAAATTGAAGCCAGTATTGCAGCCATGGCTTTATGACTTTTATGAGCTTGATTGTCAAAAATAAGATTTTGAAGTTGCCCCTTTTCTATTGCAGTAATAACGACTCTATGGACTGTTGTTACTGGTGTTATTATGCTTTCTTTTCTTCTTTTAAGTTTTATTGCATCTTTTGGACAATTCTTTACACATACGCCACATCCGAGACATAACTTATCATCTACCTGAGCATATTTATCTTTTCCATTAGTTGTTACACTTATTGCTTCCATGGGACATATATTAGTACATTTTCCACATCCTATGCATTTATGTGTATCAACGTAAGGAATATAGCTTGTAGTGTTTACTGGAACAAGAAGACCGAATTTTTTTGCAGATGTAAAAGCTTCGCAGTGACATTTGCAGCAGTTACACATAAAGTTAGGTTGTTTTTGTACATTTTCACCACATTGTACAAGATTGTAATCATAACACATATTAAGAATATCAAGAGCTTCATGAGAATCTATTTTTCTGGCATAGTTATGTTTTGTTAGAGTATATGCTGTTGTGTCAAAACTTAAACATGTTTCCATAGGTGCATAACAGTCATCTCCTAAATGATGAGCTTTATGTCTACAGTAACATGAACTTACACCTATGTGTTTTGCGCTTTTTATAATATGTGAGGCTTTTTCATAATCTAAAATATCTATAGAATTATCATTATTTAAAACACGTTCTTGGACAAAAGCACGGCCCATTTTTGTTTCGCTTCCAAAGAAAAGCTCTTTCATAAAGTCATCTTCAACATTTAGGTATTGATGAAAAAGCTGGCTTAAGACTTTTTGGTCAAGATGGCCACCAGTTCTCATTAAGGCAAATTCAAAAAATCCTGCCATTGGGGGAGCCATAAGATATTTCTTCTCATTATCTTTATCACATTCAAGATCGAGAATAAGAGCTTTTGAAGCTAATGTGTCTAGTATTTTTTCTGCTTCACTTTCTTTTACTTTCCAGATTAAAGCAGCAGTTTTTATATTAAATGCTTTAATTGGAAGTTGTGCAACAAGTTCTGCTTCTTTTTCTGTAAACATCATGGATAATATTTTGTATAGAGCTTCAGATGGAGGAGCACCCTGTGGAAATTTATTTAGTCTTTCTTCAAGACTTTTATAAGCATCTTTGCCTACTAAATGAGACATATTTTCACCTCTTAATCATTAGAAAATTAATTAATAGTTTATATTAATTATTAGTAATTTAAGTATATTAAAATAATATCATATTAATTGAATTTATGGAAAAATAATAATAATAGTAAATATTATTGTCAATATAATTAAACTTTAATACATAGTTGTTATTGTAGATAAATAAACTATCATATAAAGATTAATATTAATAGCTGGAGTGAATTATAAATGAAAAATAAAATCTGTATTGAAGATCTTAATTTCTATCCAGTAGAAGAAGATATCAGTAATATGATTATGAGCAAAATTGATGAGTATGATGAAAATAAAAAATCTAAAATTGTAATAGGACTTATGTGTCTTTCAGCAGTTTTGTGTACAGCAGATATTCTTCTTGAGAGAGGTGAAGCTGCAATATGGATAGTTGCAGCAGTATTCCTATGTATAGTGGCTGGAAAAGCATTTTTTGTTAATAATATGAGTATACATTCAAAAATAAAATACATTAAAGAAAGTATAAAGAATTCACAGTTTCAAGTAGCCCATACAATAGCTGAAGAGTTTGAACTTGTAAAAAGTGCAATAACAGACGTGAATGATGGACAAATTATTGGATATAATTATGAATTATATGCGTTTTTAAAAACCTATGATAACGAGTTCCTAAATGAAGCAGTTGTATGCGTTATAGGCAGTGAATTAAAAAATGGTGAAGAAATTAATAAGTTTAATTTTAAAGAGGGAACGAAAATATATATATTAAGATACAAGCATAATGATGAATTTCACTATTATGGAATTGAAAGTAACAGTAAGGAGTATTTTCAGAATAATCTTAAGTATATATTAAATTGTATTTATCATAAACCATTTAATAGAAAAAATTAAATTAAATGAAAAATGGAAGAGTTATCTTCCATTTTTTTGTAGTATAGATTATATCATTTAAATTGAATAATAAGTAATAACTCAAAACCACACAGTCAGGTTATTATAAATTATTAATTATAATATATTTATATATTATAATTAACTTTTAATAATATATATTGTATAATTATCCATGTTAAAGAATCTAAAAACAGGTGGTTTGATTGTGAATTTTTTAAGAAGTTGAATAATTAAACTATATAATTTAAGAATATATTTTATAGAAGAGTTTAAAATGTTGGAGGAATAAAATGAGTATTCATGAGAAAAGATTAGGAAATAAAAATGTTAACGATTTAATGACATGCAATAAACAAGGTAAAATAAATTTATATTTAATGAGACATGGGGAAACAATAATAAACAGAGCTCATAGGACTCAAGGATGGTGTGATGGGGTTCTTACAGAAAGTGGAATTGAAGTTGCAATTAATGCAGGAGTTGGCCTTAGGGATATAAAGTTTGATGCTGTATATAGTAGTGACTTAGGAAGAGCTGTAAAGACTGCAACAATAGTCATTAATGAAAATAAAGCAAATGAAAAAATAAAGCTTCAAGAACTTGAAGGATTAAGGGAAGTATATTTTGGAAAGTATGAAGGTGAACTTGAAAGTGTCATGTTTAATGATATTATGTCATATCTAAAAGTAAGTTCATTTAAAGAAGCAGAAGAAAAATATGATTTTCAAAAAGAATATTGCGATACATGTGCATTTTTAGATGAAACAAAAGAAGCAGAAAATTATGAAACAGCTATTAAAAGAGTCATGAAATCCATAAGTGAAATATGTGATGCTCACAGTGAAAAAGATGAATGTAATGTACTTTTAGTTATCCATGGAGGTATTTTAAGACTGATTATAGATTATCTAGATAAGAGTTTGAACATAAGAGAAATTAATAATTCATGTATCTGTAAAGTTGTTTATGAAAATGGAAATCTTAAAGTAGAATCAGTTAATGATATGAGCTATAGTGAAAATGGTAAGAGAATAAGAAGTATTGAAGAAAAATAACTAAAAAAATATTCTTATAAAAATATTAAGGTTTTATAAGAATGTTTATCAATAAAAATAAAAGTGGTATAATGTGAAAGGCACTAAACATAACTTATTGCTTAATGCTATGAATTTAATAAAATAAATCAAAAAATAAATAATTTCTGTTTGTGCTGTTCGTATAAATTAAGTGAGGTGAGGTTTTGAGCACGATTAAGTTGAAACTCAAAGAATTGGCAGAAAAAAATATGCAGAAAGATAATATGATAAGATTAATTTTCTTTTTACTTCCTGTAATATCTATTGTATTGAAGGGAATTGTATTTCAGGGATTTGTAACAAGCGATAATCCATATTCTTTTAGTTTTTCATCAGGATATTCTGCTGTATCCATAGTTTCTATGGAATATTATATAGCTTTTGCATTACTATTTGTAAGTTTTTCTCTTTTGTTTAAAGGAAAAGGGAGAATAATTTATGTTTTTGTACTAGATATAATAGTAACTGCTTTATTTATTATCGATGTATGGTATTACAGAGGGTTTAATACAGTACCTTCAGTTTTTCTTTTAACTCAAACATCAAATCTTGACAACCTGTCAGATAGTATAAAATCAATGGTAAGTTCACTTGATTGGCTGTTTATTTTAGACTTTGTAATTATAGGAGCTTATGCATATGGATTTAGAAAATATTTTAATAAAGAGTGTAAAAGAGCTGTAAAAGGTTTTTTGTGTACGTTTGTACTTCCTTTTATATTTATAGCGTATGTGCCATTTAACATTTACATATTAAAAAATCCGTATGTAAAAAATGCATATATAATCGCAGGAACTGACCCAACATATACACATAGATATCTATCAACAATAGGGTATCATTTACATGATGCGGTTACTGTATACTATAATACAAGGCCATATGAACTTACAGAGCAAGATAAATCTGAAATGAACAATTATTTTGAATTTAAAAATGAAAATCTTCCAGATAATGAGTATTTTGCATCTGCAAAAGGAAAAAATCTAATCTATGTTCAAGTTGAATCATTAGAGGATTTTGTTATAAATCAGGAAATAAATGGACAAGAAATAACTCCTAATTTAAATAAGTTAGTAGAGAAATCAATATATTTCCCTAATATATTTGAACAGGTTAATGAAGGTACAAGTGCAGATTGTGATTTTATAGCAAATACATCACTTTTACCAGTAAGAAGAGGCGCAACATTCTTTAGGTATCCTTTAAATAATTATAATTCAATGCCTAAAATCTTAGAAAAAAATGGATATACAACAAGAGTAATTCATCCAGATAAAGGATCTTTCTGGAATTATGAAATCGCTTTAAGTGGCGGAATAGGATTCCAGGAGTTTACAGATTATTATTCATTTAATCATGAAGAATCAATAGGAATGGGTATAAGCGACAAAAGCTATTTTACTCAGGTTATTCCTATGATAAAGGAAATGCAGAATCCATTTTATGCTATGACAATAACATTAACAAGTCATGCACCATTTAATATTCCTGAAGAATATAGAGAACTTAATCTTGAGTCAGAATTGAATGAAAACAAACTTGGTGGTTATATAGAAAGTGTGCATTATACTGATAAACAAATCGGAATGTTCATGGATTTACTTGATGAAGAAGGAATACTTGAAAATAGTATAGTTGTATTCATGGGAGATCATACAGGAATTCATAAATATTACAACGATGATATTGCACAGCTTTCAAATCAAGAGGAATGGTTCCAGGATAATGGAGGAAGAAGGGTTCCTGTTATTATTTACGATCCTTCACAAAATGTAAAGGCAAAAACATTTGAAACTTTTGGTGGACAGATTGATATGATGCCAACAATACTGTATCTTTTAGGAATTCCATCTGACGAATATGATCAAACTTGTATTGGAAGAAATCTTTTAAATACAGAAAAATCATTTGCAGTAATAAATAATGGAAGTATAAAAGGAGAAGAAAATCTTACGGAGGAAGAAAAAGCCATAGTATCAAAATCACTTGATATATCTGATAAGATTATTCGTTCTAATTATAATCCATATTTAGAAGAATAAAAGTAAAAATATGACCATACACATTTTAATGATTATATGACTTTGAAATGTGTATGGTTATTATTATTTTTAATATTATGCTAGAATATATTTTATATGAGGAGTTATTTTATTGACAAGTATTGTTAACAAGAGTAGTATTTATATTAAAGTAAGATAAGTATTAGAAGGGAGAAAGAAATGAAGATAACAGCTTAATTTATGAATTTATTAAATGTTTAATTAACAAATTAAAGTGAACCTTTATTTGTTATGCAAAAATTTATAAAGCTGTTTATTTCATTTAAGTTCTTCTTTAATATTTTGAAAATATAAATGGATATTTCTATTGAGTTTTTGTTAAGAAATATTCTAAATTTGATTGAAGAGATTTATAAATGAGAAAATTAATTTATAGGTCTCTTTTGTTTTTTATTTATATTATTATTTTTGAATATTTAAATGAACACTAAAAACACAAAACACAACGACATATTAAAATCAGCTATAATTAGTTATTGTTTATAAAATAAATGATAATGGTTAGGTTTTGCAACAGATAAAGTGGGTTCGCTATGTATGAGGTGAATAATATATGGCAGTTTTACTTGAATGTAAAAATATTAATAAAGAATATGGAGATAATCTTATTTTAAAAGATATAAATTTATGTATAGATGATAAAGAAAGAATTGGTATAGTAGGTAGCAATGGAGCAGGAAAAACTACATTGATTAATATTATATGTGGTGTTACTGAGTCATCTTCTGGAAAGGTTATTTTTCATAAAGACAATCTGAAAATAGGATATATGAAGCAATCAATTGACTATAAGAATATAGATGAAAACAATACTCTAAGTGGTGGTGAAAAAACAAAAAAAGCATTAAATGAAGTGCTTTATGGAAAAAACGATGTACTAATATTTGATGAGCCAACAAATCATCTTGATTATGAAGGATCTATGTATCTTATAAATAAAATAAAAAAATTTAAAGGGGCAGTAATAATCATTTCACATGACAGACATTTCTTAGATCAATGTGTTACAAAAATCATTGAAATTGATGATAAATCAGTGCAGGAGTATAATGGTAACTACTCATTTTATAGAAAAGTAAAGATTGATGAATATGAAAATATGCTTCATTTATATAATGAACAGGAAAAGACGAAAACGCAGATAAACAAGCAGATAGAACAGACAAAAAATTGGTCAGGAAAAGCTCATAGAGAATCACGTGCAAAAGCCATAGAAACTGGAAATAAATTTGGTGGTAAAGAATTCAACAGAGCAAAAGCTAAGAGAATGGATAAGCAGATAAAGTCTAGAATAAAAAGACTTGAGAAGATAGACACTGATGGAATAAAAAAGCCAAAAGAAGAATCAAAGGTGTTTTTTAACATTGATAATACTGTAAAAAAAGGAAATACTGCATTGTATGTAAAAGAAATATCAAAGAGCTATGGATGCAAAGTTATTTTTGAAAAATCATCTTTTTATATTAAACAAGGTGAAAAAGTAGGGCTATTTGGAAAAAATGGATGTGGTAAAACTACTCTTATAAAAGCCATTTTAGGTAATATAGATTATGATGGAGAAGTGTATTTATCAAAGTCATCTAAAGTTGGATATCTTTCACAAGATGTTATTGATTTAGATGATGATATATCTATAATAGATTTGTTTGATATTAAAAATAACAAAGAAATGGGAGAGATAAGAACAAAACTTGATCTTCTTGGATTTTATAATGAATCTGTATATAAAAAGGTTGCCTGTCTAAGCCTTGGAGAAAGAATGAAAGTAAAACTTCTTATTATGATGAAACAACAGTGCGATATACTAATTATGGATGAACCTACAAATCATATTGATCTGCATGTAAGAGAGCAGCTTGAAGAGATTCTTATGGAATTTGAAGGTACTCTTATTTTAGTAACACACGATAGATATATGATGGAAAAGACTTGTGACAAGTTGCTTGTTTTCGATAATAATAAAATAACCCGTTATGAATATGGACTTACTGAGTATTTGAATTTAAAAAGTCATTCAATGTCAAAAGTCAATGAAGAAAAAAATAATAGAGAAAAAAAAGAAGCACAGCAGCGCAAACTTTTAATTGATAACAGGATTACTTGTGTATTAAGTGAATTAAGTCAGTGTATTCCTGAAAGTGAAAAATATAAAAAGCTTGAAGAGGAATATAAAAAGCTCATAGAAGAAAGAAAATGTATACTGAATTTTAATAATAATTAAAAGTTTTAATTTATCTTAATTGTAAGAAAAAATATAATTATGGTTTTACACTGTATTAAATAGTAAAAGAGCATGAATTACTTTTTTAAAAAAGTTTCATGCTCTTTTATATTTTATAGGATAGTCCTTAGAAATTTTAATTAATCTTCTTTAATTTCTAAATTATCTCTTCTATTATCTAATGGATTTAAGTTAATATGATGAATTTTTGCACCTTCTTCAGGTTTCATTAGGTATTCATCAAGACGTATTCTTCCATCTTTAGTGTTAGCAACTACCATCATTTCAGAACCTTTATAGTATACAACCCAGTTGTATCCGTCTCTTACAACTCTATTTACATCAGACATTGAAATTAATGCTTTATGTTTTGGGTTACCAAATTTATCTCTTAGAATAACAGCCATAGTTTCATGATCTACTTTTTCACAGTCATTTTTAAGAGTTCTGTTATATAATTCAAGGTTAGATTTTCTGTTATCTAATGTATCTCCATTTAAATGTTTTATTGGAGCCTGTGGGTTAACATCAAGTACTACAGTCTGAATGCTTCTTTTTATGTATTTAACTTTACCGTTAACATTAGTTTTAACTAATGTTTGAACAAGGTAATTGTTAAAATCTTTGTGCCATTCTGCAAACCAAGGTCCGAATTCTTTAACTCTATTTAAGTCTGAAGTATCTATTTTGCAAGTTAGTTCACTTCCGTTTTTCTTTAAGACCTTTATTTCAGTCATAACGTCTTTTGTAATATATACATTTTCCTGAGTTTTATAATTAGTATTAATTGTAAAGCACCTCTTTCATGATTTTATCTATAAGAGTATATTATTGACAAATAATGATAATCTTATACATGTTTATACTTCTTAGAAAGCATTACATTATTATAACAAAATATCTGTATAAAAGATATAGTAATATTAGGCTAATACTAAATTTTATATAGGTGAAAAACTATTAAAAATATAATGTTTTAGAAATAATATGATAAAAAGTAAATATATAAGTTATATTTTACAGTTCATGGATAAAATTATTTTATGTTAAAGAAAAGTATATGTAATATTGAAATTATAGGTGGTTAAAAATTATTAATAAAAATGTAATTTTATAGACAGGTACATAAGTTAAATAAAAATAAAGATTGTGCTATAATAAGTGGTGTTAAATTTAGGAAGGGGATGAAAACTATGAGCAGTCATAGTATTTGAAGAAATAATATTAACTTAAAATATTTTGTTTAGTTTTTAAATAAGGAGATTTATATTATGAAAAAAGAAAGGTTGCTGGAACTTGATGTTATGAGGGGAATAGCATTCTTATTTATAGTACTTCAGCATACAATAGGAGGTTTTTCCTATAGAGATGATATATCATTTAACAATTTTATTGTATCAAAGTTTATATATATAGGAGCAGAAACAGGTGTTGAACTATTTATATTTTTAACTGCTGCAAGTCTTATTTACACATATATAAATAAATTTGATATAAAGGATTTTTATATTAAGAAACTGAAATTTCTAGTTCTTCCATTTGTCATATGGTCAATAATTATAATGATTAATAATGGACAGACTTTAAATGTTCAGTCTATTTTAGTTATATTCACTGGTGATGCACAATATCATCTGTGGTATATGGGAATGATTTTAAGGATATATTTGTATTTTCCTATAATTTTGTGGATTACTAAAAAAGTATTGAAACAAAATATATATATTAAAAGTGGAGTATTTATATTGTTAGCTTATTTATATAGTTATGTACTTAATCATTATGGTATAGCTGGATTTGTAATTGAACATTTATTTAAAAATCCAAGTGATTTGGAAAAGAAGCTTGTAAATATATCGCCTATTTTTTATTATTTCTATTTTGTTATAGGAGTTTACGCTATCTGCAATTATAAGAAATTCAAAGAAAAAGTATTAAAGTTTAAGTATTTAATAAGTGTTGTTTATATTATTACTTTTGGATTTTATTTTTATATAGCAGTAACTGAAAGGTATAGTCTTGGACTTCCTGTTTTGAAAAGCAGTATAGAAATGAGTATTTTATACAGAACAATGTCTATCTTGTTTTTTTATCTTGTTTCATGCATTATAGCAGAGAAGTTTAGTATTATGCTAAACATATTGACAGTAATAAGCAGATACTCTTTTCCGGCATATCTTATTCATGTTATGATACTAAACAGGCTTACATTATATGTTGCCACTGGTCCACATATAATATATTATTTAAGATATTTCTTTATGGTATCATCTATAAGTATAGCTATAAGTTGGTTGATTAATTATATACCTTATAGTGAATATATAATAGGAGTAAGATCAAAATTTAAATTTAATACGGGTTACAGGCCTATTCATTTCAAGCAAATTGGACAGTAGATGAAAAACTTATAGATAAGCATTAAAGGTATTTTAACTAAGTCGATTTAGTAGATAATTAATGAGTTATAAAATAAATTTATATAAAACAGAGTGTTATATAAAAAAACAAATCACAGTACGAGATATGCTGTTACATTATTTCCAACTTCTAATTAATCTTAGAAATTATATGTTATATTTTTATTATGAAATTTATGAATTTTATTATGATTATATAAGATTTAATTACTAAAGCATAGTTAATGGAGGAGTTTGAATGAATAATAAGGTGATTTTTTTAGATGTAGATGGGACTTTATGTAATGATGAAGGTTTTGTTCCTGAATCAGCAAAAGAAGCAGTTAGATCTGCAAGAAAAAATGGACATAAGGTTTATTTATGTACAGGACGTTCAAAAGCTGAAATTTATGATTTTATAATGGAAATAGGCTTTGATGGTGTTATTGGTGCTGGTGGAGGTTACCTTCAAATAGAAGATAACATGGTTTACCATAAAAGAGTTTCTCATAGTAATGTAAGACATTTAGTAGATTTTTTTAATAAACACAATGTGAATTTTTATATTGAGTCTAATGGTGGTTTATATGCAAGCGAAAATCTTATTCCACAACTTGAAAGATGCATTTATGGTGATATAGATAATGATATTGAGGCTAGAGAAAGAAAAGAAAAGAATCCACATCACTTTATTGAAGGCCTTATTACGGGAGAAGATTTATACAGAGATGATGTGAACAAAGCGTGTTTTCTTGAACCAGATGGAATTACATTTGAAGAAATAAAGAAAGAATTTGAAAATGAATTTGAAGTTTACAGATGTACAGTTGAAGCATTTGGTGAAAATAGTGGTGAACTTGGTGTTCCAGGTGTTCATAAAGCAACAGCAATAGATATTTTACTAAAGTGCATAAATGCTAGAATAGAAGATACTATAGCACTAGGAGATGGTATGAATGATGCTGAAATGCTTAAGTTTTGTAATGTAGGAATTGCTATGGGAAATGCAAAAGAAGGTCTGAAGAAAATTGCAGATGAGATTACAGATACTCATGATGAGGGTGGAATTTATAGAAGCTTTATAAAACATGGGCTGATTTAAGAATAATTTAAGTAATAATGATTATATTAAGTTTAGCATTATGAAAGAAAAAATACTTAGATTCTTAATGACCTATAATCAATCTGCATTTTAAAAAATGAATTATACATGGTAATAGTCTGTTAAGCCTGTATTAATTAACAGCTTGAAATGTGGAGGAATTATGAAAAAGTTGATAATAATAAATGGAACCATGGGAGTTGGAAAGACAACTGTAAGCGAAAGGCTATATAAATCCCTTGAGAATTCTTTCTGGCTGGATGGAGATAGCTGCTGGTACATGAATCCATTTGTGGTTAATGAAGAAAATAAAAAAATGGTAATTGAGAATATAAGTTTTATATTAAATAATTTTATAAAGAATTCTTTTTCAGAGTATATTATATTTAACTGGGTTATACAGACAGATGAAATAATGAATTTAGTCTTAGATAGTCTTAAATTAAAAGGAGTAGATGTACATAAAATTACTCTTATGTGCTCAGAGGAAAAACTTATAGAGCGAATAGCGAGAGATATATCTAAAGGTATACGTGATTCTGAAAGTATAAAACGTAGTGTTGATAATTTAAGATTATATGAAAGAATGGAAACTTTAAAAATTAACACAGATAATAAAAGTGTAGAGACTATTATAGAAGAAATAAAAAAAATAATAAGATGATTATGTATTTATATAGATGTGTACATTATTTAATTACTATGTATATATGATATAGTTGTCGATTATCCGAAGTGTTTGTAATAATATGTATTGCAAACACTTTTTTCGACTATAATTGACAATGAAATAGAAAAGGGTTTAAAATAATTGTAATTAGTTTGATAAACTATTTAAATTGATAAACTAATTTAAATTATTTTTAAAGAAAGATATGGTGATTGTAATAAAAAAATCATTAAAGAAACCTTTATTATATTTTTACATTACAATAATTATAGCAACTATTATAGGTTGTCTATATAGTATGAAAATAAACTCAAAAAATAATAAGATTGATGAAGTTTTACTTATAACCTCAGAAACCATTAAAAGTGATTTATATGATCATAACAAGAAAAGTAGAAATAGAGAATTATATGATTACATAAGCAAAGATGAGATAAATAAAATGATCATTGAATTTCAAAATCATAATAGATTGAATAAGGCATATCTGTTAAAAGCGTGTGTAAATATAGCTGATAATGAATATGATGAAGCAAAAGATAATCTTAATAAATCATTAAGAAGTGTTAATCCCTTTACAAGTATAAAATTAAAAACTTATGCAGGTACATTTCTTTCTAAAATATATTTAGCTAATGACGATTTCTTTAAAGCATCAGAGGTTGTAAGATATTGTTTGGCTAATATAAACAGCAAAAATTATAATAAGTATTATAAAGAAATATGGATGCTTATGGATACAATATCAGATAAAGAGTCAGGACAAAGTAAAATAATTTTATGGGGTACAGATATTTTGGAAAGCCATAAGAATTTATCAAATGAAGCCAAATTGTATTTTATTTTAGAGCTTAAAGAACTATATATAAAACATGGAAATTATGCAAAAGCATCTGAATATGCAATAAAAGGATGTTATTTAGCTTATGATTTAAATGATAATTACTGTCTTTCAAGATGTATGATTAATCTTGGACGTATATTAAGAGAAATTGAAAATAGAGATAGAGCAGTTGAATTAATAAAAGATGCTCTAGAACTGCCAATAGAAGATAAAAGTCATGAGGCATATAGAGATGTTTATGCGTACATAAATTTAGGTGAAATATATTTAGAAAGTGGAAATTATGAAGAAGCAAAAAAGACTGTAGAAAATATATCTTCATATAAAGTATACTTTGATGAAGAAGAATTTAGAAATATAGAAATAAGAAGAATTTTAATACTAGCAGATAAAAATTTTTATGAAAATAATCTTGATGAAGGTAAGAAATTATTAGATAAGGCTGATGAATTAATAAAAGAGAATAAAAATAATATCAGTAGTGATGTTTATTTAAATTATAATTCATTACATGGAACTTACTTGGAACAGACAACAAATTACAAAGAAGCCATAGAATTATATAATGAAATATTACAATGGTGTGTAGATAAGAATGATATATACAATCAGAGGAAAATAATGAAAAAGATTATGAATGTAGCTATAAATAGTAAAGACTACAAGCTAGAAGAAGAGTATATATTAAAACTTGCAGGTTTAATAAATAATACTGAAGATATTATTTATAGTGATTATTCTTATTATGTTTTAGAAACGGTAAAATCAGAAGTGTCTATCGAAAGAGAGAAACATAAAAATAAATTTATTTTTAAGGTTTTATCTTTAACTTTAGTGTCTAGTTTAATAATTTTCTTAATATCATATACAAAAATAAAAAAATTAAGAGTACAGAATCAGAAAGATGGGCTAACAAAATCCTATAATAGATTTTATTTTAACGAATTATATGAGAGTTTTATAAGGGAAGATACTAACTTTTCTATAATGATGATTGATATAGATAATTTTAAAAGTTTAAATGATACATATGGGCATCAGTTTGGAGATACTGTTCTTATAAATGTATGCAATACTATTTCAAAAATAATTGATAAAGATAGTAAACTTTGCAGATATGGAGGAGAGGAATTTGTAGTAGTTTCATCTAACAAGTCAAGACAAGAATTAGAAGAAATATCAGAAAAGATAAGAGTAGAAGTTGAGAAAATTGCATTTCAACAAAATGTAAAAGTCACACTTAGTATAGGAGTTGCAATGTCTTGTGATAATAAGGAAGATACTTTAAATGTAGCAGATAAAAATTTATATATTGCAAAAACAACTGGAAAAAACAAAGTCGTTTTTGAACACTAAAAATGAATTTATGATTTAAAAATTGTAAAGTAGTATACTAGCAAAAATGAGAACAGAATGTATTGTGCCTTGAGAAATGTGCAGCTTAGGACGATACATTCTGTTTTTATTAATTTTAAATTTAATATTTTAATATATTTTCAATAGTATTTAGTTCTTGAGAAGAGAAATTAAGATTTTCAATTGCTTTTACATTATCTTCAACTTGTTTTGTACTGCTTGCCCCTATTATAACTGAGGTTACATCATCACGTAGATTCCACGCAAGTGCCATTTGAGCAAGAGTTTGTCCTCTTTCTGCTGCAAGATCATTAAGTTTTATGATTTTATCTATTTTTTCTTTTGTAACATCATTTTCATGAAGATATAAACTATGACGTCCTATTCTTGAATTTTCTGGTATGCCATGTATGTACTTATCACTTAAAAGTCCTTGAGCCAGAGGACTAAATACTACAGTACCAATTCCTGTTTGTTTATGAGTTTCTAATTGAGAACCTTCAATTTCCCTGTTAAACATAGAATAAGGAAGTTGATTTACTATACATGGAGTTCCAAGCTCTTTTAAAATAACGCACGCTTTTTCTGTTTGTTCAGGATTGTAATTTGATATACCAATATATAAAGCTTTTCCCTGTTTAACAATCAAGTCCAGTGCAGACATTGTTTCTTCAAGAGGAGTTTCAGGATCGAATCTGTGATGATAGAAAATATCAACATATTCAAGGTTCATTCTTTTAAGACTTTGATTTATGCTTGAAATAAGATATTTTTTTGATCCGCCATCATTGTAAGGACCACCATCATACATGTCATATCCTGCCTTTGTTGCAATAATCATATTGTCTCTATCATTTGATGTGAAATTTTTATTTAGAATTTTTCCCATGGTTTCTTCTGCTGACCCATCGTGTGGTCTACCATAATTATTTGCAAGATCAAAGTATGAGATTCCACACTCAAAAGCTTTTTTGAATACAGCTTCACTGTTTGAATACACATCTCCTGCACCAAAGTTATGCCATAAACCTAAAGATATTACTGGTAGTTTAAGACCACTATTTCCACATTTTCTAAATTTCATAATAAACTCCTTTCAAGCTTGTTTACGATTACGAATATAATTTTACTACAATATTGTTATTATTTAAATAAATTTGTATATAAATAATTCATAATTAATCTAGATTATTTATGAAAGAAGGTATAATTAATTTAGCATTTAACGTAATAAAAAAATAAAATTCATATGATTTTCCATTTGAAATATATCTTCCAAAATATAATAAATAAAAAATCAGAAAATTCAGAAATAAGAAAAGAAAAAAATATAAAAGTTCTTTTAGCAATTTTTATATAATAATGATAATAAAATGAAAAGAATATAGGAAAAATGATAAAATAGTATAAAAAAAATAAAAAAAGTAAAAAATTAATATTAAACAACCTATATAAATATATATATATCATGAAAAACGACTTGATTTGACAATAATATAATAGTATTATACATAAATATATGCAGATGCTTTAAAAAGAAAGTTTTATTTTGCAAATTTTGATTATTTTAAAAATAAATTCAAAAGATATGTTTGTTAAAATTTACAATGTACTATAATTATTAGATTACTTAAAAACGGGAATAATAAATCTGGAATTAAACAAAAGGAATAATTGATTATAGGGAACAACAAAAAGCTGCATTAAAAATTGAATAACGTAAGGAGAAATTAAAATGGGAAACAATGAAAAACAAAAGAAATTAACTTTAATAACATTAATTCTTATGATTTTCACATCAGTTTTTGGTTTTGCAAACATGCCAAGATCATTCTATTTAATGGGTTATGGAGCAATTCCATGGTTTATATTAGGAGCAGCTTTCTTCTTCCTTCCATATGCTTTTATGATGGCTGAATATGGTGCTGCATTTAAGGAAGAAAAAGGTGGTATCTATTCATGGATGGAAAAAAGTGTAGGACCTAAATATGCTTTCGTAGGATTATTCATGTGGTATGCATCATATGTAATTTGGATGATAAATATCTGTTCAAGCATATGGGTGCCATTATCAAATATGATATTTGGTGTAGATAGAACATCAGAATTAGGATTTTTTGGATTAAACTCAACTCAAAGTCTTGGAATACTTGGAGTGTGTTGGGTAGTTTTAGTTTTTATAATATCTAGAAAAGGTATGAGTAAAATAACTAAAATAACATCTGTTGGTGGTATAGCATGTGCTTTATTAAATGTAGTTTTAATTTTAGGTGCGGTAATTGTACTTGTATTAAACAAAGGACAGCTAGCTGAACCAGTACAAAGCGCAATGTCATTTGTGAATTCACCTAATCCTGCTTATCAAACTGTAACGTCAATGCTTTCATTTCTAGTATTTGCAATTTTTGCTTATGGTGGTATTGAAGCAGTTGGAGGACTTGTTGATCAGACTGAAAATGCAGAAAAAACATTCCCTAAGGGTGTAGCAGTAGCAGCGATAATAATTTCAATAGGTTATTCTTTAGGAATATTCTGTGTAGGTGTATTTACAAACTGGAGTAGTACATTATCAGGAGATAATGTAAATATGGCAAATGTTGCGTATGTAGTTATGAATAACTTTGGATACACTTTAGGTGATTCAATGGGACTTAGTAGTGCAGTTTCTGTTCAAATGGGTAACTGGGTTGCAAGATTTGTTGGACTTTCAATGTTCCTTGCTTTAACAGGTGCATTCTTTACATTGTCATATTCACCACTTAAGCAGTTAATTGAAGGTACTCCAGCTAAGCTTTGGCCAAAGAAATTTTCAAAGCTTGATGAAAGTGGAATGCCAGTAAATGCGATGATGGTTCAGACTGCAATAGTTGGTGTTATGGTTTTAGCAATTGCTATGGGTGGTAAAAATGCAAAAGCATTTTTTGAAATGCTTGTATTAATGACTAATGTAGCAATGACAATACCATATTTATTCTTATCAATAGCGTTTATTTCCTTCAAGAAAAAAGATGATATTGAAAAACCTTTTGAGGTTTATAAAAGTAAAGCCTTTGCAATAATTGTAGCAATAATAGTAACTGCAACAGTAGGATTTGCTAATTTATTTACTATAATTGAACCAGCTTTAAATGGCGATTATACATCAACAATTGCTATGATTGCAGGACCTTTAGTTTTTACTATAATAGCATTGATTATTCTTTATATAGGTGACAAAAAAGAAAATTAATATTTTTCAAACCGGATTTTATGGATTCATAAAGTCCGGTTTTTATTCTTTAGGAAATTTATAATACAGTCAAATTTGAGTATAACTTTTAATACAAATTTTAATCCATTAATATTAATACTAATTATGTACTTAAGAAAATATTAAGGAAATATTATATTGCATAATCAAAAAGTGTGTAATATAATCTAGGTGTACTAGTTCGAATAGTACACCTAATACAATTGGGAGGGAATAATATGAAAAAGTCAACTTTGGTAGTTTTAATTGGAGGCTTTATACTGCTTACAGCGCTTCTTGGACCAGTTAGTTCAGAAAAGATGTATAAAAAGCAGAAAAATTTTAATAGTCCAGAAGAAATAATACAAGTACTTGAAACGAAACCTATCTTGAGAATGAAAGATGGTACAAGGGGTGAATTAAAGGAAACAGAAGACTTTTCTGAATGTCTTTCAGTTAGAAAGAGACTTACTGAGTCAGATCTTCATTATGCAAAGATTGATGTTGAAGAAGTGGTGAAGTTAGATGAAAAGAGTGAAAATGATCTTTTAAATTATTACAGCAAACTTCGAGAAAGATTCAGCAAAAGGCTTCCAATAAGCAAACAGGAAGCAGTGAGATTAAAAGTAAATACGTACTATTATAGTAATCCAAGAACAGGAGAAATTGAGAAAAATCAATATGACAATTCTTCTTATGAAGTGCTAGACCTTGTTTTAATAGATGAAGGTGAAGGCTATGTTATTGATTTTGTAAATATGTCTAATAGTGAATATCCTCCTGACTATTCAAAAATAAATGCAAATGAAGGAATTTACTATGATGGACATGAAAATATGAGTGATGATGCTAAAAGTGGAGAAAATATATCTGAAAGTCAAGCTGATTCACATGAAGAGGTAGAAAACAATGCTTAAAATAGATCCTAGGAGTAGTACTCCTATATATGAACAAATAGAGCTTGGAATAAAGGAACTCATATTAAAAGGTGGATTGAAATCAAATGATAAGTTGCCTTCAGTAAGAGAAATGTCAACTATATTAACAATAAATCCAAATACGATAAGCAAAGCGTATGGAGAACTTGAAAGAGATGGAATAATTGAAACCTTGAGAGGAAAAGGTACATTTGTTACAGATAACTTTAAGGGGAAGGTGGATGAAAAGAAAATGGATTATATTCAGGGGGAATTAAAAAAAATAATACTTGAAGCTAACTACGGAGGAATTTCAAAGGAGGAATTTTTGAAGCTAGTACTAGAGATTTTTTCGGAACTGGGGGTAAATGAAAATGATAGAGGTTAATAATGTTTCATTTGAAATAGATGGCAGGACAATTCTTAATGATATTAATTTAAAAATCCCAGAAGGAAAGATTTATGGCATAATTGGTCCTAATGGAGTTGGAAAGACAACACTTCTTAGATGTCTTACAGGAATATATCAGACTACTAAAGGACTTGTTAAGTATGATGGAGAAGATGTTTATGACAATCCAAAGGTTAAAGAAATTATTGGTTATGTAGCAGATGAAAATATAATGCATCCAAATTTCAGAGTAAAAGATCTCATTAAATTTTATAAATATTCATATACAAAATTTGATGAGAAGAAATTTAAAGAATTAAATGAGATATTCAAAATACCAGAAAGAAAATTTATATTTCAACTATCAAAAGGTATGAAGATGAGACTTTCAATAATGCTTGCATTTTCAATTCATGCTAAATATTTAATATTGGATGAACCTACTTCTGGACTTGATGCAATTCTTAAAAATAAGTTGCTAAAGATTTTTGCAGATGAAGTTTATGATAATAATACAACAATAATAATAAGTTCACATCATTTAAATGAACTTGAAAGAATATGTGATGATGTGGCAATATTAGATAATGGTTCTATTTCATATGAAAATTCACTTGAAAATATGAAAAATAAGATTAAAAAAATTCAAATTGCCTTTGATGAACCAGTTTATGAAGAAGATTTAAATTTAAAAGGAATATTCAAAATTTCAAAAGTCGGAAGGGTATTTACAATTATTACTGATGAGTATGACGATGAATTTATAAAAGGGTTAAATAAATTCAAACCACTTTTTATAGAAGAAGTAGATTTAAGCCTGGAAGATATCTTCATATACAAGGTTGATAAGGAGGATTAATAGGATGAAGAAATATTTAAATAAAGGGCTAATATATCAGTGGTTTAATTCTGCTAAGATGATGATACTTCTTGGAGTTATAGCCTGGGGATTTGCAAGTAATAGATTAGTTGAGAACCATATAAATATGGTTTCAAATGATATTTCAATGAATTTTAATAATGGTTACTCAACATATACAATTTTTTCTTATATAATTTTAGGGATAATATTTGCAATGATACATTTCATGTCCCAGGGGATAAATAAGAGAAATAACAATATGTTTTTAACAAGCGCACCATATACTAAAAAGCAGATTAAATATAATGAATTAATATGTTTGCTTATTAGTCTTGTAATATTTACTGCTGTATTTATATATATAAGTATAATGGCTTATTTAAGAAATTATGATCTTATGTCCATAATAGACGGTTATTTTACCGTACTTGGAATAGAAACTTTGAAAATAATTTTATTTGGAACAATCGGAATATTTATTTTACTTATAGTTGATTCAATGTTTTCAAATACTATAATGGGAATAATATGTATGATAAGTATCTTGCCTGTGTCATTACTATTTATAGTTAGCAGAGTATTCATGATTTTAGATTATATACCAGGAGGAAATGGAAAAAGTTTTCTTGAAAAAATAGGGGATATCATTAGTGTTAATTTCTTTAAAGGACAAAGCACTTACCTTATTGATAGTGTAAATGTTGTATTTATACAAAAAAGAAATCTTATATCTGAGTTTATTGTAGCTGTTGTAATCATAGCAGTATTATCAGTTATATATTTGATTATACAAAGGAAATTTAAAGTTGAAAGTAATACAAAGATGTTTACTTCAAAATTAAATGAAAAGATAATAGTTATAATATCTTCAATTGGAGCTGGATCATTTATTTTAACAATGCTTTCAGAGTTTTATACAAATAATTTAATGGGATATTACTACTATTATGGTGTTTTGAGTGGAACGAATCTTATAAAGGCACTTGCTTTTGATATAGGAATTATTGGATTTATATCATTTGTAGTATATAAGTTAATAAATAAGCTTCTTAATAACATTCAATAACAAACCGCTTTTATATATCTTGGGAAAGTAATATTGTAGCGGAATATAAATTTATAACTTGTTACAAAAAATGCAGATAATCTTTAAAATATATTTAAGAACAAAAATCAGCTTCTATGAATAAGATATACTAACAAAGGAATAGGAGTTGATAAACATGTCAAAAAAATCTTGTGATTGCTGCTGTTGTAATAAATGTTGCTGTCCTCAACCATGCTGTGAATGTCAACCTTGCTGCTGTCAACAACCTTGTTGCTGTGGTGGTGGATATGGCAATGGTTATGGTAATGGATTTGGATTTGGTGGATGTTCTTGGATCTGGATTATTCTTATTTTATTCTTCTGCTGTGGTGGAACTGGATTTGGCGGAGGATTTGGTGGAGGATGCGGTTATCCAGGATTCTTCTAAAATCTGAATCTTAATAAGGTAGTAATTATAGAGTAATCTTGTTATGATATAATAGGGGCGCTTAGGGTTTGAGCGTCTCTATTATAATATAAAAAAATAAATACGTAAGATTATTTTTAATTAATGAGAATGGACAGATATATTTTGAATTATGAATTTTCAACTACCAAAGTATATAAATTAAAATTTGTTTAATAATATAGAATATGATATAATAATTATTATTAATTGATTAAGGCGGTATAAATTATGGGAAATAAAGTTGTGCTAATGTATGAAAATAATTTATTTAAAGTATACATAAATGATAAAGTTGTAGCTGCTGGAACAAATATGGATTCAGTAGTAGATAAATTTAAGCAGATATTTCAAGATAATACTTCAGCAGTTAGTTCGGTTTCTTGGGAAAACATATTTGAGAGAGTTATTAGATTTAAAAATGATGACATTGAAATAAATAATGATTATAAAACTATATCATATAAGAATATGAAATATTTCTTTGGATCAAATAAGATCTTCTATATTTCAGATAATACAATGACTCCGCTTTTGGGGGCATATGAATTATTTGATTTTATAATGGAACTAATAGAGAGAAACTTTAAAGAATATGAAAAAATATTAAAGTTCTGTAAGAGAATGATGGAAAATGAGATTATTTATAGGACCTTTGATAGCAATATAGTTGTATCAAGTCCAGGATTTAATTATGGTTTCATAGAATATAATTTTGCTACAGATAAGATTTCAAAGGGAACGGCAATAATACATGGAACATTTGATGATTTTATTAGATATGTTGAAGAAAATCTTGAAAATAATTTTAAAAAATAAATTAATATAGTGTTAAGAAATATGGATAAATCTAATCATCCATATTTCTTTTTTTATTAGAGCTTTTGAATATTTATGGCCATAGGACCCTTGTCAGATTCTTCTATTGAGAAAGTAACACTTTCACCTTCTTTTAAGTCTTTTTCCGGACCATTATCTTTAATTTGTGAATGATGAGCGAAAACATCATTACCTTCATCACATGAAATAAAGCCATAACCCTTTTCACGATCATACCATTTTACAGTACCTGTATTTTGTGCCATTAGTTTTTCATCTCCTAAATAAATATTAAATATCATTAAATAGTATTAGCAATAAAGCAAATTTTACTCAAAGTTAATAGCAGCAAAAAATTAACTACTGAATAGTTATTTAAAAGATGGATTGTCTTTTATTTTTTCATTGAATTTATTGTATAAGTTAATCATATAAGGTTCATTAGAATATTTATCTATTTCATTTATTGGAATCCACATGACACCGCTATTTTCATCATCTTTTACTATAAGTTTATCATTTTCGTTGCATTCTAAAAGATATGCCAAGGATAAATGAAGGTGGCTTGAAACATAGTGTCCTTTTTTTATATGTCCATCAACAGTAAGAACATCTAATGAAAGGATTTCTTCAGATACAACATCAAAATGTTTTACTCCAGTTTCTTCAATTGCTTCTTTTATAGCCACATGTATAAGATCAGGATCTCCATCAGCATGTCCTCCGGTCCAAGCCCAAGTCTTGTAGATATTATGATGGATCATAAGAACTTTTGTACGGTCTTTGTTTACTATGTATCCCGAACTTGTAATATGAGCAATTGGATTTTGTCTAAAAAGAAGATTATCATAAACATTTATGCATTTTAAAATAAGTTCTTTATCTTTTTCCTCTTGTGTATTATAAGGAATATACTTTCTTATCTCATCAATCCAGTTATAGTTTTCAAATCTAGGTATAATATTATTTTCCAAAATAAATCCTCCTCTAATGATTATATATAATTATTATACAGCAATTGTATAACAATGAGAGAAAATAGATTTTATGAATATTTAATGTGAGTAGTATTTAATTAATTTTATAGAAAGGTGTATACAACAATACACAATAGATCTACTGAATGGTTTGAAGTAAATTTACATTCTTCAAGAGAATATAATTAATTTGTGAGGAGATACTTTTAATAATGACTATTTTTAAGGAGTGATAATATCATGAGAAAAAAATATGAGAAAAATAAAATTATAAGCACAAGTTATGAAAAGGAATATGATTTTAATGATCATATAGAGGGTTTTACAGATGAAGAAGGTCCTGATATTAGAAAAAATGATGATGATAACATCCATGATTATACAATGAAGATGTTTCCAAATCCTGATTGGTAGTGTTAAAAAACGAATATTCATAAAAGAAAGTCTAATAAATATTTAAAATTGCAAATTATTGAATTAAAGTTTATATAAATAAAAGGTGTCACTTAGTATGGCACCTTTTATTTGTATGTATAACAATTACTAATAATGAGTACCTAAAAAGGGAGATTAATTGAATTACATGCTAAAACTTACATGGAAAAGAAAATTAATATGTTGTTTGTAGTTGAAAAAATTAAGTGTTTATATTTTCCAAAATTTGCTGTAAAATATAATATAAGTAATACGAAGGACCATGTATTTAATTGACACAAATAATTTATAAGTGTGTTATAGGAGGAATAAAACATGTATAGCAAAGAAGAGGTGCAGGAACTTTATATTAAGGGTGAGCCTCTCGAATTTCTATTTTTTTGTGGACATCAAAAAACAAATAATGGTAATATAACAAAGTCATGTCTAAGTCAGTGGTATCAATCACCTTTTGAAATGAATAACATAAGATATTCATGTTCAGAACAGTATATGATGGCTGAAAAGGCAAGACTATTTGGTGATGAGGAAGCTCTTGATAAAATTTTTAAAGCATATCATCCCAATCAGATGAAGTTAATAGGAAGTAAAGTAAACAATTTTAATGAAGAAATATGGAATAAAGAAAAAAATAGAATTGTCAAAATAGGAAATATGGCTAAGTTTTCGCAGAATCCTAGATTAAAGAAGTATCTTATAAATACAAAGTCAAAAATACTTGTAAAAACCAATGGATATGATTTTATATGGGGAATAGGACTGGCAAAAGATGATGAAAATATAGACAATCCTTTAAAATGGAGAGGAGACAATTTATTAGGCTTTATTTTAATGAATGTAAGAGATGTATTATCTTAATTAATTAAAATTAATATTAAATTCATGGTGATTATAAAATGACTAGAATAGTAAAGACGAGATAAGTATAGAGTTAAAGCATATTCTGTATAAAGATACCTTTACATAGAGTGTGCTTTATTTTTTAAGTTATAGTTGCTAGGAACAGAGTTTTTAGTTAATGGTTGGCGACTATCTGAAAATACGCTGTAAATTATTCCAAAGATAATTAATAATGCTCCGCAAATAAAACGCAAGTTAATTATTTCTCCTAAGAGCAGAGATCCAAGTAAGGCAGAGATCATTGGCTGAAGTGGATAAAAAAGAGAACAACTTGATGCTTCAATAAGAGAAAGACTTTTATTCCAGAGAACATGGGAGATAGAGGTACATTATTCAGGAGATTATGCTATATTTTTTATAGAAGATGGACATAGACTAGGATGTGCTCTTGGAGAATGTTCAAAAGTAAAAAAGTTCTTGTAAAAGTTTCACGTTAACATAGTGAAAAAAGTATAATTTTGAAATTTAACAGATATATTTTTATCAATATGTCTAGAATTAATGTAAATTAATTCATAAAAGTACAAAATTATATATAATAATAAAAAATTTTAAATGGACGAAACACCATATTCCTACTATAATAGATTAAGATTTTAATAAAAAATTACAAGGTGGTAGGTACGAATGAAAATATATGAACAAGCTTTGGAAAAATTTTATGAGTGGTTATCAACAAGCGGTTTGAAAATCGTAATAGGACTATTGCTTGTATGGATAGGTTTTAAGATTATAACTAGAGTAATTAAGGCTGCTAATAAGGTTATGGAAAGAAGAAATGTAGATGTTACACTTGCTTCTTTTTTAGATGGTTTTATGAATATATGTCTAAAGTTATTGCTTGTTTTAATGATAATGAATTATGTTGGATTATCTACAAGCGGAATTATAGCACTTCTTGGTTCAGCTGGTATTGCAGTAGGGCTTGCTCTTAAGGAAAGTTTATCAAATTTTGCAGGTGGTGTTATTATTCTTTTTATCAGACCTTTTAATGTGGGAGATTATATAGAAGGTGCAGGTGAAAGTGGGAAGGTTGACAAAATAGGAATTTTTTATACTCATATGTCAACTGTTGATAATAAACAAATTTTAGTTCCTAATGGTACACTAGCTAATGGAATTGTAAGAAATTATACAGCTCAAGAAATGAGACGAGTTGATCTCACTTTTTGTGTAGGTTACGATCAAGATATAAGGGCCGTAAAAAATGCTATATTTAGCGTTATAAACAAAGAAGAGCTTATACTTAATGAACCAGAACCATTTGTTGCTGTTTCCGAACTGGCTGATAGTTCAGTAAACTTTATTACAAGAGTATGGACAGAAACAGATAATTATTGGAAAGTGTATTATAGTCTTCTTGAAAATGTTAAGATTAAATTTGATGAGGAGAATATAAGCATACCATACCCTCAGATGAGTATTCATGTAAATAAGACACAAGAAAATACTATTAACTAGAATTTATAGAAGAACTTATTTTACGTTATTTTAGCAAAGTAGGAAACTAATTATGATGTAAAATGAGTTCTTTTCTATATAAGTTTAACAGGAATGATATTCTGAGTTATATGATAGATATTTTCATTTACAATTGCAAGATTTTATTGTATTATATATGTAGTGATAAGAAGCTAATAAGGGACCTTGGGAGGTATTAAATATATGAGTATTTTTAATTTAAATCCTGGACAAAGAGGAATAATAACAGGTATTAATGGAAATTCAAAACTTACAAAGAGACTTTCAGCATTAGGTTGCATAGAAGGAACTCAAATAGAATTTAAGAGAAAAGCACCTTTAGGAGATCCGGTGATTGTAAATTTTAGAGGCTTTGATCTTGCAATAAGAAAGAAAGATGCTGAATGTATTATACTTGAAAATATTGGATAGTGTTAATTGAAAAAGTTATAGAATAGTGTTTTATATTTAAATTGATAACAATAATCAATTTAAATGATATAAAATCTTATACAACTTAAAAATAGAAGTAAAATATTTTGTATAATTTGTAGTAAATATATAAATGGAGAGGAAAATATATATGATAAATGTTGCTTTGTTAGGAAATCCTAATGTAGGAAAAACAACATTGTATAATGAACTGACTGGTTCTAATCAATATGTTGGGAACTGGCCAGGAGTTACAGTTGATAAAAAAGAAGGATATTTTGAAGATGTTAAAGTAGCTGATCTTCCAGGGATTTATGCTATGGATACTTTTTCAAATGAAGAAAAGGTATCAAAAAAATATTTAGAAGAAGAAAATGTTGATGTTATTTTAAATATAGTGGATGCATCAAACTTAAATAGAAATCTATACCTTACAACACAACTTAAACAATTTGACAAGCCTATAATACTGGCTCTTAACATGATTGATATTTGTGAAGCAAAAGGTATTGAGATTGATTATAAAAAACTTGAAGAAGAATTTGGAGTTGAAGTTATTCCAATAACTGCTGGAAAATCAATCGGTGTTGATAAAGTAAAAGAAAGACTTAAAAAAGGGAATTTTAAAAAAGAAGAAAATGATAAAAGGAAGTTTAACTTTAAAACTGAAAAAGAGGCATATGATTTTATAGAAAATGTTCTTAAAAAATGCATAACTGAAAAAGAAGATAAAAGAGAAACTATAAGCGAAAAACTTGATAAATATGTACTTCATCCAGTGTTTGCGTATCCTATATTTTTAGGGATAATGGTTCTTATGTTTGAACTAACTTTTTCGTGGGTTGGACAGCCGTTATCGGATTTTCTTGATGGTGTACTTAATGATTCTATACTTCCTTATTTATCTCATATTCTTGAGAATTCATCGCCTTGGTTTAGTTCACTTATTGTGGATGGAATAGTATCCGGAGTAGGTGGAATAATAGTACTGCTTCCAATAATTCTTGTATTATTTATATGTATAACAATTTTAGAAGACAGTGGATATATGTCAAGAGTAGCATTTATGATGGATAAGCTTATGAGAAAAATGGGACTTTCAGGAAAGGCATTTATTCCAATGATAATAGGATTTGGATGTACTGTGCCAGCTGTAATGACAGCAAGAACTCTTGAAAGCGAAAAGGATAGAAAACTTACGGCCCTTTTAGTACCGTTTATGTCTTGTAATGCAAGACTTCCAGTATATACAGTTTTTGCATCTGTATTTTTCACAAATCATAGAGGGCTGGTAGTAGGATCTCTTTATGCAGGAGGAGTTTTAGTTGCATTTTTATTAGGAATGTTATTAAAAAGTACATATTTTAAAAAAGATGAAGAACCATTTATTTTAGAAGTTCCTGAATATAAAATGCCTACTTTTAAATCTGTTTATAAACAGACAGTTGACAAGGCATCAAGCTTTTTAAAGAAAGCAGGTACAGTAATTTTTGCAATGAGCGTTGTTGTATGGTTTTTATCTAATTTCAATTTTAATGGAATGGTTGAAGAAGTTAACGAGAGTATTTTAGCATCAATAGGTAATGTTATTGCTCCAATTTTTGCACCATTAGGATTTGGAAACTGGCAGAGTGCTGTTTCACTTCTTTCTGGACTTCTTGCAAAAGAATCAGTTTTAGCTTCAATGGAAATAATATTTGCAGGGGATTTAAGCAGTGTGCTTCCTATGCATTTTTCAACTTTATCAGCCTATTCATTTTTAGTATTTGTACTTCTGTATACACCTTGTATTTCAGTTTTAGGTACTATGAAAAAAGAATATGGTGGAAAGTTTACTATTATGTCAGTATTATTTCAACTTATAGTTGCATGGAGTGTAGCATTTTTAGTATTTAATGTTGGAACATTACTGATTGGTTAAAAAAGTCTTATAGTTATTAATGGAGATGATAAAATCATGGAAATATTTATTACGGCATTGATAGTTATATTTGCAGCATATGTGATTGTAAAATCATTGAAGAATTCATCAGAAGGAAAATGTAATGGTGGATGTTCAAAATGTCATGCAAAATCTAAATGCAGTGGAAATTCTGATGAAACAAAATAAATTAACAATTATGAAAGCTGTGGAGTTTACTCCATGGCTTTTTATGTTTTAATAACTAATTTAAAGGCAAGGAATATAACTGTTTTTCTTTTGTCATTGAATGTAAAAAGATTATTACATATTTATCAAATGGATAGTTAAATTGAAAAAATAATATTAAAAAATAATTAATTTAGGAAAAATGTCGAAAGTATATACATTTTATTAAAAATAAGTTATTATTTTTAGTGTAAAATATTAAATAATGAAATGGGGAGAAAGAAAACCATGTCACAAAACAACGATAAAAAAATTATGTGGTATACTCTGGCATTTATGGCATTCTCAACAGTTTGGGGCTTTGGAAATGTTATTAATGGTTTCTCTGAATACAATGGTTTAAAAGCAATTGTATCATGGATAATCATATTTGCTATATATTTTGTACCATATGCCCTTATGGTAGGGGAACTAGGATCTGCATTCAGAGAACATGGTGGTGGTGTTAGTTCATGGATTCATGAAACTATAGGACCAAAACTTGCATATTACGCCGGTTGGACATACTGGGTTGTACATATGCCTTATATTTCACAAAAACCATCTGGTTTTATGATTGCATCAAGTTGGGCTATATTTCAAGATAACAGAATAAGTAGTATGAACACAGTTGTGTTACAATTAGCTTGTCTTGTTATATTTATAATAGGGATGTATATTGCATCTAAGGGATTAAATCCACTTAAAAAACTTTCTGCACTTGCAGGAACATCAATGTTTATAATGTCAATCTTATTTATAGTATTAATGATAGCTGCACCTGCTATAACAGATGCAAGCTTAAATAGTATTGATTGGTCATTAAAGAGTTTTATGCCAACATTTGATGTTAAATTCTTCACAAGTTTATCTATCTTAGTTTTTGCAGTAGGTGGATGTGAAAAGATATCGCCTTATGTAAACGAAATGAAAGAATCTTCTGGATTTTCTAAAGGTATGATAGCACTTGCTATAATGGTTGCAGTATGTGCCATTCTTGGAACTGTATCACTTGGAATGATGTTTGATTCAAACAATGTACCAAAGGATTTAATGACAAATGGAGCGTATTATGCATTCCAAAAACTTGGTGAATACTATCATGTTGGAAATGTTTTTGTTATACTTTATGCAATAACTAACATGATTGGACAATTTGCTGTGTTAATAATTTCAATTGATGCACCTTTAAGAATGCTTCTTGGAAGTGCTGATAAACGTTATATACCAGAAAAGTTATTTGTTAAAAATGAAAATGGTGCATATGTAAACGGACATAAGCTTATATTTGTAATTGTTTCTATATTAATTATTGTACCAGCATTTGGTATTGGAAGCGTTGATGATTTAGTTAAGTGGCTTGTTAAGTTAAATGCAGTATGTATGCCTCTTCGTTACCTTTGGGTATTTGTAGCATACATTGCTCTTAAGAAAGCAGGAGAAAAATTTGGAAGAGACTATTTCTTTGTTAAAAATAAAATAGTTGGAATGGTACTTGGTGCATGGTGCTTTGCATTTACAGCATTTGCATGTATAGGTGGTATGTATTCAGAAGATAAATTCAAACTTATCCTGAATGTAGTTACACCAATAGTACTAGTAGGTTTAGGATTAATTATGCCTAAGCTTGCAGAAAAAAATAGCAGTAATCAATAATAGTTAAGTAAAATGAACATAGTGGATGATAACATGACACTATGTTCATTTTTTTGATTTATGCTATTTTACCTTATTTTGAAGCAGTGATATAATGTAAAATAGGTCGTTATTAAGGGGTGAATATATGATTAGAAAGTTCGTAAAATATATTGCTATGGCTATTACTATAAGTTCAGTTAGTATTTGCCTTTCAGGATGTAAAAGCAACGTAGAAACAATAGATGATTATTTGAGTAATGATAAGTATGTTAAAGCAGTAAAGAAGGCAGAGAGTCTTACAAAAGATGAAGATATAGCGAAGGCAAATGATCTTATTAAAAATAAGATTGAAGAGATTAAGAATGAGTATATTGATGGTGAAATTGATGGTGCCCTTGCAATATCAGATATTGAAAAGCTAAGAAGTAAAAATCAAGAGATAAATGATTCTGTTAATTCTGTAAATGAAGAAATACATATGCGTATGAATTCTAAAAAAGCTTTTGATGATGGTGTGAAATTTGAAAATGATACGGACTACAAAATGGCTCTTCAATCATATCATCTCGTTAATGAAGACGATACTGATAATTATGAAGAAGCTCAAAGTAGAATCTCAAATTTAAAAGAACAACTTAAGAATAATGAAATACTAAGTGTTACTGAAGGAAAAGTAATTGTAACCAGTAGAACACACAAAGATCTTTATCCTGATCAATTACAGATTATTCTAAAAAACAATGGAAATTCAAATATAAGAAAATTTGAGATTACCATATTTGGATATGATGAAAATAACAATCCAGTAAAAATTAAAAATAAAGAATCAGAAAGTGAAGCATATCCATTTCTAGGACTTGCGGACAATATAAGTATCAATTCTGGTGATACATGGGGATACGAATATGGATGGAGCGTTTTGAATGATAATATAAGGAAAATTGAAGCGTGTATTGAATATGTAGAATATGAGGATGGATCAACTTGGGAAAATCCTCTTTACATGGAATGGCTAAAAGATCACTGGATAGACGAATAAGAAAACATCACTGATGTAGATTGCATTAGTGATGTTTTTTGATTTTAGATTAATGAGTAATGTTTTAACGCTTTGTAAATACCATCTTCTTCTATATCAGTTGTTACATAAGAGACAAGATCAAATAGAAGGGGATTACTGTTGCCCATTGCAATGCTGTTTTTTACATATTTAAGCATAGGCAAATCATTTGTGCTGTCACCTATGGCATATGTATTTTCAAAAGGAATATTAAGTTCATTTATTAAAAATTCAATACCTGAAGCTTTTGAAAATCCCTTTGGTACTATTTCATAAAAATTCACATCTCTATGGATGAAGTCAAAGTCGTTTTTATAAATATTATGGAATTTATCGAAATCACTTTCATCATTGTACCATACCACAAATTTATCACAATCAATATCATCATCATCAAAGGTTTTTATTACTTGTCCTTCTTTTAAAACATGGTGTTCTTTAATTTCTTTTACTTCAGGACCATAAATAAAATCATCATAATATGTTGCTGTTTTACTTTCTATAATTCCGTCTAGTTTGCATTCTCTTATATTTTTTACTAGCTCTTTTGAAAATGCGTTATCTAATGTTTTTGAAAAGAGTTCTTTATTTTTAAACTCAATATATGTACCACATCCACAAACATATCCATCAAATTCAAAGTCTTTTATGTAATTGTCTATATTTGAAGATGCTCTTCCTGTATTTATAAAAAGAAGATGTCCATTATCTTTAGCTTTCTTTAAAGCTAATTTTGTGCTTTCTGGAACAATATGCGTAGTTTCACTTAAAAGTGTTCCATCGATATCAAAGAATATTATACTTTTTGTCACTGATTTTTCCTCCATTAACTTATGCTATTTTATATTATACAACATTGAATGTTATTAACAAAGAATTGAATTAAATTGTTTTTGTAATATTACGTTAAAAAATTTTAAAAAAATGCATCCATAATAAATGCTTTTATAAAATATATAATAAAAAAATAATAAAAATAATAGAATATATAGAGGTGATGTAATATGAAAATTATTAAAGGATGCAAAACATGTGAGTTTAATCTTAATAATGTCTGTGAAAGTCATCATAGTGAAAATGGTTATAAATGGTGTATAGATGATTTTGAAAAAGAACGTAGATGCTGGGCAGTGTCATCAAAATACAGCGAAATGCTTTTGGATAGTTTAAGTGAAGAAGATAAGATTGATTATGAAAATAATCATAGTCTTGGAGTATATGACATTATAAGAAAAATTGAAACAGGAAAATGGAAATAAAAATATGAAATTATACTAAAGAGGTATTAGAATAACAATCTAATACCTGGTATTTAAGAAGAAGTATAGAAGAAATTATAATTTATTTGAAAAACTAAAAATCACTATACTTATACATAAAAATATTGTTATAATATAGTAAAATGATGAAAAAGAAGTAGTATTGTTTATTAGGGGAGATAATAAAGATGGAAGTTGGTGCAAAGGTTTTTCAAGGTAGAATTATTATAAATGATGGTGAAGCCGATGAAAAAATCACAATCAAAGCAGGGAAAAATATATGCTTGAAAATAAATGATATTGATTGTGAACCTTTTGGAATATATGAGGTTACATCAAAGGATAAAATTGAATGTGAATGTATAAAAACAGAAAGCAAAAGGAATGTCCATATAAGAATATCTGAAGATAAGATGAAAGCGTATATAAAGATTGATTATATACCAGAAATACAGTATAAGCTTAAAGATAGAGATGTCTTTATGAATCTTGCTGTTGCTGCAGAAGAGGGAGAATTAACAGAACCACCTCACTTTACTGTAGAAGAACTTAAGAATATATTAAAAGAAAATGGGATTATTTATGGTTTAGATGAAGAGGCATTATATGAAGCCTCCTTTGGGAATAGTAAAGAGATGCTTGTAGCACGAGGAGATGCTCCAGTTACTAACATACCAAGTGACATAAAATTATTCTTTACTCCGTCACAGATGGTTTTTCCAGATCCTGATTCTGATGAGAAGATTGATTATAAAAATCTTTTTAGAATATCTAATGTATATGCAGGCAATAAAATAGCTGAAATAATTCCAGAGGTTCCAGGAAAAGATGGAATTAATGTATTAGGACAAGTATGTAAACGTGAATACATTCGAAGTTTACCTATAAATATTAAATCAGGATGCAAAATTGAAAATAATGATGTTATAGCTTTAATTGATGGAAAAGCTCATATTTCTAATAATACAATAAGTGTAAACAAGGTTTATGCAGTTGAAAATGTAAATATGGAAACCTGTAATATAAAATTTTCAGGAGATATTGAAGTATATGATAGTGTAAGCGATAATATGGCAGTTAAGGCTGGAGGCTCGTTGGATGTGAGCAGAAATGTTAATACGTCAAGTGTTACTGCAGGAACTATTACAATACTTGGAAATGCGATAAAATCAAATATTTTTTCAGGTCAGATAGATATTGAAAAAAAAGAATATTCAGAAGTTTTAATAAAATTTAAAGAAATTCTTAATGATATAGTTCAGATTGTAGTGCAGACAAATAGAAGTGACCAATCAGTTAGTTTCCCTGAAATGATAAAGTCCCTTACAGAGTTAAGATTTGTAGATTTTCAGAAAATAGCACTAAATATAGTTTCATTGAACATAAAAAATAAAATTAAACATAATAAGCTTGTTGATTATATAAAAGACCATGTTTTGGGATATAATATATTAAATTTGAAATCTATTTATGAATTAAATAAACTTCTTGAAATAGTCGATAATGAAATTGAATTTTATGATAAGAATATAATTGTTCCATTAGATGTAAGAATAGGCTATTGTCAAGATTGTGAGATAAAATCAACTGGAAACATAATAATCGGAGGAAGAGGAGAGTATACTTCTAATTTAAATGCAATGAAAGATATTCTATTTACCCAAAGAGACTCAGTTGCAAGAGGTGGTATTTTATCTGCAGGAGGAAATATAAGTGCGGGAATAATTGGAAGTGCTGCATCTGTAAGTACCATACTTAATGTACCATTGACAGGTAAAATTACAGCAACAGGTGCATATAAAAACACTACATTTTGTTTTGGAAAGAAAAAAATTACAATAGAAAGAGATATGGAAAATATCAATGCATTTTATAATTATGAAATACGTGAAATACAAATAGTATCATCAGGTTTGTAGTACATAATATTTGACACATAAAATTATAGGTGTACAATTTAATAAGAGGAAAAATTCCAAAGAAAAGATATTTACAGAGTACAGTTATGAAAAGAGGAGATAAAAATGAAAGCATACGAACGTTTATTAAATTATGTAAAAGTTTATACAACATCAGATGAAGAATCTACAAGTCATCCTACTACACAAAGACAGTTTGATCTTGCAAAGATTTTGGTAGAAGAAATGAAGGCACTAAAAATACAAGATGTAAGATGCGATGAAAACTGCTATGTATATGGATATATACCTGCAACAAAAGGATATGAAAACAAAAAAGCAATAGGACTTATTGCTCATTTAGATACTGCACCTGCTGCATGTGGAGAAAATGTAAAACCACAGATAATAGAAAATTATGATGGAAATGATATCGTATTAAAGGGAAATAACAGCATACTTTCTCCAAAAAGATTTCCACATTTAAAAAACTTAGTAGGAAGAACTTTAATAACTACAGATGGAACAACTCTTCTTGGAGCTGATGATAAAGCCGGTATAGCTGAAATTCTTACAGCATGTGAGATAATATTAAATGAAAATATTCCACACGGTAAGATATGTATAGGATTTACTCCAGATGAAGAAGTAGGACTTGGAGCTCATCTATTTAATGTAAAAGAATTTGGAGCTGACTTCGCGTATACAATAGATGGTGGAGTTGAAGGTGAAATTTCTTATGAAAACTTTAATGCTGCTATGGCAAAAGTTGAAATAAGCGGTGTCTCAGTTCATCCTGGAAGTGCAAAAAATACAATGGTAAATGCATTGAATGTTGCAATTGAATTTAATTCTATGTTGCCAGCATGTGAAAGACCTGAATATACAGAAGGATATGAAGGATTTTATTATTTAGAAAAACTTAATGGTAATACAGATAATGCATGTGCTGAATATATAATAAGAGATCATGATTCAGAGAAATTTAAAGTTAAGAAAGATACTATAAAACTTGCTGAAAAACTTCTTAATGAAAAATATGGCGATGGAACTGTAAAAGTTACATTAAAAGAACAATACAAAAATATGGTTGAACACATAAAACCATGTTTCCATTTAATAGATAATGCAGTTGAATCTATGAAAGAGTTAGGTGTTGAACCTGTTATAGAGCCAATCAGAGGTGGTACAGATGGAGCAACATTAAGTTATATGGGATTACCATGTCCAAATCTTGGTACTGGGGGATTTGCATATCATGGCGAATTTGAACATATAAGTGTTGAAGGTATGGATATGGCTACTGATATAATAGTTAACATATTAAAGAAATACGCAGAAGCTGATGATTAGGATATGTAAATTTAAAATTCTCTATTAAAATAAGATTATATAAGTATTAACATGAATGAGGTAGATTAGCTTGCTAATCTACCTTGAATTATTTGATTTATAAGGTTCTGTAAGTTTCATTATGAAGTCATGGTATCCCGGAAGCTTTTCAAGAAGAAACTTTACTTCCAACAATTTATTTTCTATAGTGTTAAATTTTTCATAAGGAATTTCAGATTTATTTAATAAGGAATTAAGATCATTGCGAAGTTCTGATAGGTCATCCTCTACTGAATCTAAAATATTTTTACCTTCTGTCCATTCTCTTTCCATAAATTCACTGTGAGAATATATTATCCGTAGTGTAGAAACAAGCATATTTCTGTCATTAATCTTTTCTTGTAAATTCTGAATTATACTATCATTTATACATTGAAGCATTGCATCATTACAGGGTTCGTTTTTTACTGAAGGAGATTTTGACTTTTTTTTAAAATGATCAGATATAAAATTTTTGATTATACCTGTAAAAAGGTTTGAATTTTTATTTACAAAATATAATGGTAATAGGAAAATCATAGTAAAAAACCCACCTAAGAGTTCGAGAATATTATTTTGACTACTGACAAGGGTCATTGTAGAACCGCTATTATCATCTGAAAGTTTAATACTGGAATAAAGAGCGTTAGATGTGTTGTCTATAATTCCAGTTTCTATTTCGGTAAGGTTACGAATTTGTTTTTTTAAACTGGGATCAATATTGTCTGAATTTACTATATATGAATTATCTTCAGCAATTTCTTTATAACTATTTAAATTGCTCAGAAAATTACTCTTTTCAGATATAGTTATATATTCAGAGTTATACAGGTTGTTTATATTATCTGATGCAGTATTATAATTTTTTTCAAATTCTGTTTTATAATATTGATCTCCTGTAATAAGATAGTATTTACTCATTATTGCCATATCTATAATGCTTTCTTTGAATTGATCAAGTGATGATATTTTTGCTCTTAACATGTCGTTGTTTTGCATTTTTGAAGAAATTGAATGATTTGTTGAGTACATATAAATCATAAACGGCATAATAAGAATTATATAAAGATAGAAGATAACTTTTATGAAATTTTTCATTAATATCACTTCCACAAGTATTATATGAAATTTTATAGGTAAAGTTGTATAATATAATAATTATTACTTAAAATTCATAAATACAATAATAATGATATTTATGTAATTATGTGCTATAATGTGTAAATAAAAGGAGTCAAATAGAAAGGAGCAAGTTGCTGTTAATGGCATAATTAATATACAGAAATTAAGACTGTTTGTTATAAAATATATTAAGTATGCAAATTATTTTAGAATATGAATGTGTGGTTCATTAGTGTATATAAACAGCGGCGAAACAATATATGTTAGAGTTAAAAAATATCTGCTTTACAGTAGAAGATGATAAAGAAATTTTAAAAGATGTTAATCTTACCATTGATGATTCGAAATTTATAGCTATTACAGGACCAAATGGTGGGGGAAAATCAACCCTTGCAAAAATAATTACAGGAATTAAATCACCTACAAAGGGTCAGATTATTTTAAATGGAGAAGATATAACAAATTTATCTATCACAGAAAGAGCAAATAAAGGAATAAGCTTTGCATTTCAGCAGCCTGTAAGATTTAAGGGGATTACAGTTAATGATCTTATAAGACTTGCTGCACGTAAAAGTATTACTAAAAAGGAAGCATGTAATTACCTACATCAAGTAGGATTGTGCGCTAAAGAATATATAGATAGAGAAGTTAATGGAAGTCTTTCAGGGGGAGAGCTTAAGAGAATTGAAATCGCGACTATAATTGCAAGAGGTACTAAGCTTTCGTTATTTGATGAGCCTGAAGCAGGAATTGATATATGGAGCTTTAATAATATGATAAGTGTGTTTGAAAAGATGAGAAGAGAAATAGATGGATCTATAGTAATAATATCTCATCAAGAAAGAATCCTTAATATTGCAGATGAGATTGTACTTATTGAAGGTGGAAAAATTAAATCTCATGGAAAAAAGGATGACTTATTACCTAAGCTACTTACAGCAGCAGGAAATTGTAAATTTTATAAAGGAGAAGAATAGTTATGGATGATATACAAAAAAATTTACTAAAGGAAATTTCAGATTTACATAGTATTCCAGAAGGTGCTTTCAACATAAGAATTGATGGAGCTGTAGCACTTAGAAATACAACTGCTAATGTAGATATAGTACCTAAGAAGGATAAAAGTGGAATAGACATCTATATAAAGGAAAATACTAAAAATGAAAGTGTTCATATTCCAGTTATTTTAAGTCAGACAGGAATGACGGAACTTGTTTATAATGATTTCCATATAGGAGAAAATGCAGATGTTACTATAGTTGCAGGATGTGGAATTCATAATGAAGGAAGTGAAAAAGCTGAACATGATGGTATTCATACATTTTATATAGGGAAAAATGCAAAGGTAAAATATGTTGAAAAACATTATGGTGAAGGTGATGGAACTGGAGAAAGAGTATTGAATCCTGAAACAATAGTTAATATAGAAGATGGTGGCTACATGGAAATGGAAACCACTCAAATTAAAGGTGTAGACTCAACAAAAAGAACTACAAAGGCAATATTAGAAGATAATGCAACCTTAGTTATAAAGGAAAAAATAATGACTCATGGCAGTCAATTTGCAGAAACGGAATTTGAAGTTGATTTAAATGGTGAAAATTCTAGTACCAATGTTATTTCAAGATCTGTTGCAAAAGATAATTCAAAACAAGTGTTTTTATCTAAAATAAATGGAAATAATAAATGTGTAGGTCATACTGAATGTGATGCAATAATAATGGATAATGCATGTGTTAAAGCAATTCCTGAAATAACAGCTAATAATATTGATGCAAGTCTAATACATGAAGCTGCTATAGGAAAGATTGCAGGAGAGCAACTTATAAAACTTATGACGCTTGGTCTGACAGAAAAAGAAGCAGAAGAACAGATTGTAAGTGGCTTTTTAAAGTAATTTAATTGGAAAATTATAATGCGTGTTTCGACAAGTTCGACTTGAAATTGTGATGTTTTGTGAGAGTTTTATGTTAAATATATAATATAGATAATTTTATGACTTTAAATTATTTTAACTATGCATAAATCCTCACTACACAGTATATTTTTTCATAATAGTATTTAAAAAAGATTAATATTACGGTATAATTAATAAAAAAGAATTATCTTAAATTTAATAACTAAGGAGAATGTAATGATGAAATGTACTGCTTGCACACTAATAATTAAAGATGATTTTGAAAATGTACTTATTTTAAAAAAGAAAGTAAAAAAGGGACAAATAGGAAAATGGTCACTTCTTAGTCAGAACTTAAGAGGTAAGGAAAGCGATGAAAAATGCTTGAATAAAGCCAGCAATAAGATTTTAAAGACAATTATATTCGATTTAGAACCTTATAAAGAGTTTGTGTTAGATAGTGATTCTGACGAAGGTATTAGAGTGTATAAAGGTGAAATTAAGGGCAGATTTGTTCTAGATAAATCTTATGATGATGCTCAATGGGTTAATAAAAATAAACTTAGTGAGTATGAGTTTGAAGATATAGACAAGTTGATAATGGAAAATTTTATAGCTGAATAATTATACCTTGAAAAAACAATAAAAGTTTGTTTTTCTATAAAATTTTTATAATTAGTGCAACAATGAAAAGTTACTAGCAGCTTTAAAAAAGTTGTGGTGACTTTTTTTATTTTTTGTCAATTTTATATTACTATATTAAATAGGAATGTATTTATAACAATAAAAGTAATTAAGAAGAAATAAAACAAAATCATATGGACATAATAATTGCAGGAGGTGTCGTAGTGAAAAATAATGCAGCTATAAGAGAATTCAAAAAATATAAAAGTCAGATAAATCAGATAGAGGAAATTATAGAACATTCAAAGTCTGGAGCGCTTATAGAACATGAGAGTTCAGTAAGAAAAAAATTACGTCATTTAAATGAACTAAAAATAGATTTGAAAGATTACAGTGAGGTAGTTGAAAAGTACGAAGAATTATTAGAGTATGTATCTCAAAGGCTTCTTGAAGAGTATAATAAAAAGAATAATACTGATTTTGATTTTTTTGAAGTTGTACGTGGAAATTATAATGTATTTTTAAATTCTGGAATTATGACAGTGTTGACAAAAATGCATATTCCAAAGCTTGTAGGTAAAGAATTTGAAGAAACTTTCCCTGATAATCCAAAAGATGAATATAAACAGGCTAGAAGCATGAAGAGAAAGTTTTATATACATCTTGGTGATACAAATACAGGAAAGACTTATACAGCGTTAGAAAGACTAAAGACAGCTAAAAAAGGCGTTTATTTATCACCTCTTAGAATTCTTGCTCTTGAAAATTATGAAAAACTAAACAACGAAGGTGTAAAGTGTGATCTTCTTACAGGTGAAGAGGAAATTGTGAATGCTGACTCAACACATGTATCATGTACAATTGAAAGAGTTAATTTAAAAGAACACTATGACATTGCTGTAATAGATGAAATTCAAATGATAAGTGACCCGTTTAGAGGAATGGCATGGAGTAAATCAGTTCTTGGGCTTCAATGTGATGAAATACATGTATGTGGAGCATTAAATGCGAAAAATTTACTTATAGACATGATAGAGGACTGCAAAGATGAATATGAAATAAAGGAATATAAAAGAGCAATTCCTCTTGTTGTTGAAGATACAAATTTTAGTTACAACCATGTTAAAGATGGAGATGCCCTTGTAGTTTTCTCTAAGAAAAGAGTTCTCGAAATAGCACAGGAGTATTCAGAAAGAGGAATAAAATGCAGTATTATATATGGTGACCTTCCTCCAGAGGTGCGTAAAATGCAGTACGAACAATTTGTAAATAAAGAAACAAAAGTACTTGTAACAACCGATGCAATAGGTATGGGAGTAAATCTTCCTATACAGAGGATTGTATTCATGAGTATAAGAAAATTTGATGGTGAAGAAGTACGTGAACTTACATCTCAGGAAATAAAACAAGTTGGCGGTAGAGCTGGAAGAATAGGAATATATGATGTGGGATATGTAGCAGCAGTAGGTGGAAATTCTCATATAATAAAAGAAAAGATTGAGAGAGAAGATGCACCTATAGAAAGAGCTGTTATAGGTCCTTCAGATGCTATACTTTCTATAAAAAGCCTTCCTTTAAATGAAAAACTTGCACTGTGGAGTACAAGAAAAGAAAAAGTTGAATATTATACAAAAATGGATATAAGTGAGTATCTGTATATTTTAGATAAAATAAAAAAATATAAGCTTTTAGAAGAAGTTCAATGGGATTTATTAAAAGTGCCATTTGACGTATCACGTGATGAACTTATGGATACTTTTTTGGACTATGTGGATGAACTTTTTGTGAATAAGCAAAAGAAATTATTCGAACCACAATGTTTTGGGGGAAATTTAGATGAGCTTGAGATATACTATCAAAAAATAAACATGTATTATTCGTTTTCAAAAATATTTAATTTAAAATTCGATGTGCAGTGGGTGTATGAAGAAAGAATAAAAATTAGTCAAGAAATAAATGAAATTCTTTTGAGAATATAGTAATTATGCGACATAAGAAGATTTAAATTTGTATGAAATGAAAAAAAGTATCAACAAATCTGCTAAAAAAGTCAAAATGATGTTTAAAAATTTTATTTTTTAGTATATACTATTAATTGATTAAAGATATATTAATTATATTAAAATAATCCCAAAGGAGAGCGACCAATGACTGAATTAAACCATGAACTTGGAATTATAGCATTAGAAAGCTGTAAAGAGTTAGGAGATGCTATAGACAAGTATATTCAAAAAAAGAGAGAATGTAGTGATTCATTCTTAATTCCTCTTGATGAAATAAGATTTTCAAATGGGGAAGGAAAGGTAAAGATTTCTGAAACAGTAAGAGGCAGAGACATATACATATTATGTGATGTAGGAAACTACAGCTGTACATATAAAATGTTTGGAATAGAAAACCACAAAGGTCCAGATGAACATTTTCAAGATATAAAAAGAACTGTAGCTGCAATCAGAGGTAAGGCTGCTAGAATTACAGTTATAATGCCACTTCTTTATGAATCAAGACAACATCGTCGCAAAGGAAGAGAATCGCTTGACTGTGCATTAGCACTTCAAGAATTAGAAAGACTTGGAGTAGATGAAATAATTACATTTGACGTTCATGATCCAAACATACAAAATGCAATTCCATTATTATCATTTGAAAATATTTATCCAACATATGATATGGTAAAGGCTATTGTATCTCATGAAAAGTCTTTAGAATTAAATAAAGAAAAATTACTTGTTATCAGTCCAGATACTGGAGCAATGGACAGAGCCATCTACTATGCAGGAGCATTAGGAGTAGATGTAGGTTTATTCTATAAGAGAAGAGACCATTCTACAATTGTAAATGGTAAGAATCCAATAGTTCAACATGAATACATGGGAAGAGATGTTGCTGATAAGGACGTATTAATAGTTGATGATATGATTGCATCAGGAGAATCAGTTATTGATATAGCTAAAGAATTAAAGAAGAGAAATGCTAGAAACGTATATGTTGCTGCAACATTTGGATTCTTTACAGAAGGTGTTGAAAGATTTAACAAATTCTATGAAGAAGGAATAATAAGCAGAATATACTGCTCTAACTTAACATATGTTTCACCAGAATTAAATGATGCACCTTGGTTCCATGGCGTTGATATATCAGAACTTTGTTCAAGAATAATCAACAGATTAAACCATGGTAGATCTATATCAAAATATATGGACGCAACAAGAATCATACATGACTTATTAAATGAATAATTCGGTTAAGAAAACTGTCTTAAGATTAATTTCTTGAGGCAGTTTTTTTGTTTTGGTAATATAAAACAAATAATAAGAATATAATAAGTACTAAATATATAAGCTTTCTAAAAGAATCATTTTACTTTTAGAAAGCTTATATATTTAAATGTGAAATGTGAATTCAATATGAACAAAGTAATACTTTTTTAATAAATATATAATTTATATGTTATTGACTAGAAAAGAAGAAAAATATTATAATATAAAATATGTAAATAGATATAAATTAATTTGAAATAATTAATTTATATACAGACAAAAGTGAGTCTTATTGATGAGAGTCCATAAGATTAGAGGAGATTAGTATGAGAAGTAGAAAGATACAGACACTAGTGGCGCTAATGGTAATTTCATGTATGACAGTAACTAGTGGAATGCCTGTTTTTGCAGCTCCAAATGAGACAGTAGCTGCTGATACTGAAATAACAGCCAACGATGGTACAGATAATAGATCCATAGAAAAAATTATTCAGAATATACAAGAATGTGATAGTCAAATTGAATATAAAATGGGAAAATTAAATGAGTTAAAAGAACAAATTCTTGAAAAAGAAAATCAGATACATGAAAATGAACAAAAAATTGAACTTGCAGAAGCAGACATAGAAGAAAAAGATAATGCATTAGCAGAGAGATTAAATATTATACAAAAAAATGGTGGTATTGAATCTACACCTATGAAGTATCTTGATGCACTTTTATCATCTGAGGATATATTAGATGCAGTTCAAAAAGTTCATCTTATATCTAAGATATGTACAAGCGATAAAAAACTTATTCAAAATGCCAAAGATGCTAAAGATAACCTTACACAAATAAAGGAAAATATAGAAAAAGAGCAAAAAGAACTTGAAAAAAGTAAAGAGTATTTAGAAAATGAAATAAAAGCATTAGAAACAGATAAAGAAAAGTTGATAGACTATGTAAAAGAAAATAGTAGTCTTCTAGATTTAAGTACTAATAATATAATACCTGTAACATTGCCATCAGATATTTCAGAAGAAGCAAAAGCAATTATATTAGAAGCTGAGAAATATCTTGGAGTTCCATATTTATGGGGGGGGACAACTCCTGATGGATTTGATTGTTCTGGTTATATGCAGTATATATTTGCATCAAAAAATATATCAATTCCTAGAGTTTCACAAGATCAGCAAAGTTTTAGTACAAAGATTTCTATGTCTGAAATAAAGCCAGGAGATTTAGTATTTAATAAATCTTCTGATTCAACACATGTTGGCATGTATATAGGGAATGATATGTATATTCATGCACCGCATACTGGAGATGTTGTAAAGATAAGTCAATTATCAACATCAAATATGAAGTATGCAGGAAGAATTTTAGAATCAAGTACAAGCAGCAGTTCTAGTAATACTTAATAACATTATTATGAGTTAATTAACAATTTTTTATTCATTTATTCTTATAAAAGGTAAAATAATATAAAAAATAAGAACATATTTAAAAAGAAAACTAAAACAAGTTTGTACCTTGTTTTAGTTTTCTTTTTAATATAATAGATTATATATTCAATATAACTAAACTTTATGTAATTTTAAAATATTAACAAGTTTTAAAGCCCATTTTTGCTATCCAATTTTTCATTCCATCTGGATTACGTGTCTGAATAAATATTTTCCCAGGTCCTTTAAAACGACATACAAGTCCTTCGCCAGAAGTGAAACTGCTTATCCATCCTTTTTTAGAAGCCTTTTCTATATTGTACTCAAGTGTTTCATCCCAAGCAACAAGATGAGAGTTATCAATTATTATTTCTTCATTAGAATTTAAATTAATTTCATGTATAGCACCATAACTGCTTACAAAAACAGTACCTTGTCCTCTTGCGCCAAGAACAAAAAAACCTTCACCTGAAAATAATCCTTTAGTAAGATTTTGGACTTTTGTTTCAAGATCTACATCTATAGTTGAGGCTAAAAAACCGTCCTTTTGAATTTTAAGGCCTGTACCATTTAATGTTATAGGTACAATATCTCCTGGTAGAGAATGAGCAAAAATAATATCTCCAGCTCCTCTATTAGCAGATAAGTGTTGGAAAAAGAATTTTTCACCAGCAGCCATTCTTGCAATGCCTTTAAATATTCCGCCTTCAGTATTTCCAGTTACATCTATTGTAGGAGACATTGTTATCATTGCATTTGATTCAGCTTTGATTTGTTCACCGTGTTCAAGGTGACATTTTACCATTGGAAAAGTACCTTCATGTAAAATCTCATAATTCATTATTATTACCTCCGAATTCTAAAAATAATACTAGTGTAATAAAATAGTTTTCATAGTATTAATTACCATAAAATGATATCATAAGATAATCTTAATTTAAACTTAAATTTTCTTAAATAATGTTTAAATTAATAAAAAAATATTTGAAATAAAAGAAAAAATGATGTAAACTGAATATGTAAAGGTTTAATAAAGCGTATAATTTAAAAATTTTGATAAATTTCGGGGGTTAATTATGATAATATACATTTTAAATATACTTCATAAAAGTATACAAAAGAAACTTGACAAAAATAAAGAATCTATAGATGAAACTGTTTCAAGTGAATTAATGAGTGATGCACAGTATGTATCATATTTTGGAGAAATAAAGAAATCTAACAGTATTTCAGAAATAAACAGTAAATTAACTAAGTTTTTTGAGATAATAAAGAAACATAGAGTTTCTGTAAACGATACCTTCAGTATTCTTGAAGAGGTTATAGGTAATGATACAAACAGATGGATAATTGAAGAAGTTTATAACTATAATGGCAAGTACAATATTAATGATTTATATTTAAGTAAATTTGTTGGTGAAATTCTTTATAATTATGAAGAAGGATTTAATGATATAGATAAAATATATAAATCATCACCTAACTTAAGGCGAGTCATATTAGATAGTGTATTCAATAAGATTAAAGATGATAATAGAAATAATATCATTGAAAAACTTTCAGATGCTTCCTAGGAAAACAAAATATATTTAGCGAAAAAATGCTAACGAAGTCTATACTTTATGTATAGACTTTTGTGTTTTTAATGAAATTATAAAAAAGATACGATATAAAATGAAAATAATAGGGAGAATTGACTAATAATTAAAAATAAAGTACAATAATTAAAATATGACTAATAATTAGAAAATTAATTATTACTTTGATAAAAATACTCGGCAATATTTATTAAAGTATGCATATGAGCAATGAATAAAAGGGGGAAAATTCATGTCAATTAAAACAAGAAGAGTAGTTATAGTAGGAAGTGGAAATGTAGGATCACATTGTGCTTTTTCACTAGCAGTTCAGGGAGTATGTGATGAAATAATAATGATAGACAAAGTAGAAAAAAAAGCAAATGCTGAAGCTGTTGATTTAAGTGATACTGTTTCATATCTTCCTCATTATGTTACAAGCAGAAAAGGAACATTTGAAGACTGTAGTGATGCAGATATTATAGTAGTTAGTCTTGGGGTGCCTCCAGAACCAAATAAAAGCAGGCTAGACTTTTTAGAAGGAACAATAAGAGAAGTGGATACGATTATTGAGCCTATTATGAAAAGTGGTTTTGATGGTATTATAGTTGTTATTTCAAATCCAGTAGATGTTGTTGCGAATTATATATTGGAAAAGACGAAATTACCTAAAAATAGAGTATTTGGAACAGGAACAACTCTAGATTCATCAAGACTTAGACGAATATTATCACATGAAACAGGAATAGATGCAAAGTCAATTCAAGGGTATACTATGGGGGAACATGGTGATTCACAAATGGTTCCATGGTCTCATGTATCTTTAGGTGGAAAGCCAATATTTGATCTTATAAAAGAAAAGCCTAAAACATTTGGAAATTTAGATTTAGATGATATTGAAAAAAGAGCTGCATTTGCTGCATATGAAATAATAGCAGGAAAAGGATGTACAGAATTTGGTATAGGCGTTGGACTTACTGAAATTGTAAAAACGATTCTTCATAATGAAAGAAAGATTCTACCGGCAACAACATTGTTAAATGGTGAATATGGACAAACTGATGTTTTTGCAAGTGTACCAGTCATTATGAGTAAGGATGGTATAGAAGAGATTATTGAAATAAATCTTACAAATAATGAAAAGGAAAAATTTAATAATTCGTGCAATATTATAAGAAGTTACATTGAAAAATCAAAAGAAATTTAGTTTTTTTTAAGTAGGATAAGAAGGTTATTGCAGAGTAGGATTATTCTGCATGGAAGGAGTAAATATGAATAATAGTGCGACGATGATTCCACTTATAATAGTATTAGTATACATTGGTGTGCTTATGGCTATAAGTGTTATTATTTCAAAAAAACAAAAAAAAGATGGGGAAGCGTTTTTATTATATAAAGGAAAAAATAATGCAATTATTACAGCAGTAACAGTAGCAGGCCTTGCCATTGGAGGAGCATCTACAATAGGAATAGCAGAAAATGCAGTATCAGATGGCATGAGTGCAGGATGGTATAACGTAGCATGGGCAAGTGGAGCACTTGCAGCTGCTTATTTTGTAATATCTAAGTTTAGAAAAAGTGGATTTAATACAATAGCAAAAATGCTTGAAGTAATTTATGATAAAAAGGCAGCATTTATAATTATTATAGCTCAGGTTATTATGCAGTGTGCAATAATATCACTTCAATACAAAGCTGGTGGGGCTATTCTTGCAAGTCTACTTCCAGATGTGTTTGATGCGAATATGGGAATATTTTTTAGTTTTATTATGTTTATGCTTATTTCCCTTATTGGAGGAATGGGTTCTGCAAGTATAAGCAATATTTTAAATATTGCTCTTATATATTTTGGAGTTATAGTAACCACTGGAATTGTACTTTTTACTAATAATCCCAATGTTGGAATGAATGGACTTCAAGCTGCCATAGAATTTAATTCTCAAAATCCTCAGAACTTTTTCAGTCCTTTTGAAGGAAGGGAAGGAGTTGTTATTTTTAGTATACTTGCATTAATTATAACCATGACAGCTAACTGTACCTCACTACAAGGAGTGGTTCAAATAGGTCTTACTTCAAAAAGCGATGAAGATGCAAAGACAGGATTTAAATTAGCTGCTATAATAATGATACCAATTGGATTCTTATGTGCTTTATTAGGAATATGTGCAAAAGCTATTTATCCTGACTTAGAACCAGCAACAAGAGCTCTACCAGTTATAATTTTATCATTATCTCCATTTATTGCAGGAATAACACTTGCTGGACTTTGGGCAGCAGATATGTCAACAGCATGTAGTATGCTTATAGGATGTTCTACTACTGTCAGTCAAGATATATTAGCTAAAACAAAGCTTAAAGATATAATTGAAAAAAATTCATTACTATGGAATAAGCTAATAATATTAGGTGTTGGAGTTATTACTTATGTGTTAGCCATGCAAAAGGGACAAATTATAACAACAATAAAAACTGCATTATCACTTTCAATACCTGTATCTATTGTTGTTCTTGGTGGAATATGGTTTAAAAATTATGTTTCAAAAAAATCAGCATTTTACACAGTATTAAGTGGAATTTTGATGGTTCTTATATGGGTTGCTTTACCAGTTAAATCATATTTTTCACAGATGCCAGTATTAAATGTAATATTTGCAGATTTAGCTTATCCAATGTTTATAGTTACTTTTGCAGTATTTTTTGTTTCGAATGTTATATTTAAAGAAAAAGTATCAGAAATTCAAGAGACTTGCTGTTAAATTAAATCTATTGCAAAAAATATATAAAATTTGTTATAATTCCATTGGAATGAGGTGGAATCATTATGGCAAGAAAAAGTAGTAGAAATACAGACATATTAACAGATACTAAAAATACAACGTCACCTAAGATATATTCAATGTTAGTTGAACTAGTTAATGCTGACAGAGAGGATTTGGCAGAAGATGTTTTAAAAGCAGATTATCTATTAGAATATACAAGTACCTGCATTAAAGATAAAGATTATAGAGAAGCGAAACATACTATAGCTATGGCAAAAGAAAGAATTGATAAAGTGGAAAAATTCGGCTTTGACGTAGAATATCTTATGTATCTTTATGATGGAATAAAAGCAAAGATTAAAAATAAATAGCAGATTTTAAGAAAGCACCATTAAAGAAATTATAATTTCTTTAATGGTGCTTTTTTGACTAATAGCTGTTAAATCTGCAAAATTAGTCATAATATAACATTTTTTAAATGAATTTTTCATAGAAATTGCTAATTCATATTATTTTGATAAGAAATCCTTGACATTGAAAAAGATTATCAGTATTATAATAAACATAATGATAGTATATTTCAGTTAATATATGTTATTAATTGATTGTGATTTTGAAAGGAGAATTTACTTCAAAGTTTTATTTTGCAAATCATATTTTTAGTATTAAGTTAAGCAAAAAGTAAAATGAGAAGTTATGATGATTATGAGTAAAAAAATATTAATACCGATGTTTATTATATTGTGTATAATTTCACTGTTCATTGGAGTGAACGACATATCAGTAATGGATATAATAAACTTTGATAGTGAGAAAATAAATATTTTATTGATAAGCAGATTACCAAGACTTGTTGGGCTTGTTGTTGCTGGTGTTGGAATGAGTATCGGTGGAGTGATAATGCAGCAGATAAGTAACAACAAATTTGTATCACCCACAACAGCAGCAACTCTTGATTCAGCACAATTTGGTGTAATTGTAGCTATGATGATTTTCCCAGTTGCATCTTTAACGCAAAAGATGATTGTAGCCTTTATATTTTCACTTATAGGAACATTTTTATTTATGGGAATTCTAAAAAAGATAAAGATGAAAAATGCCATATTCATACCACTTGTAGGGATTATGGTTGGAAATGTTATCGGATCACTTACAGAGTTTATAGCCTATAAGAATAACCTTGTTCAAAATGTGGGATCTTTCTTTCAAGGTAAATTTGCACTTGTGATTAAAGGAAATTATGAAATGCTATATTTCACTATTCCTTTGCTTATAGTGGCATTTATGTATGCAAACAAATTTACAATAATAGGTATGGGAGAAGATATTTCAAAAAATCTAGGTCTTGATTATAAGAAAGTCAGTAATATTGGAATTACCATAGTGGCATTAGTTAGTGCACTGGTTATTATAACAGTAGGTAATATACCATTTATAGGTTTAATTGTTCCAAATTTAGTATCACTTTTTAATGGAGATAATGTAAGTAAAAATATAGGAATTACAGCTTTGTTTGGAGCAAATTTTGTGATTTTATGTGACATAATTGGTAGACTTGTAATTTATCCATATGAGGTTTCAATAAGTCTTACTGTAGGAGTTATAGGAAGTATAATATTCCTTTATTTAATATTAAGGAGAAATAGAAATGAAGCATAGGAGAGATAAGAAGAAAATACTAATTCTTTCAGCATTAACAATAATATGTATAGGGTTATTTCTTTTTCAAGGATTAAATTCTAGAAATTTTGATTATAACATAAGCAGAAGAATACCTAAAATAATAGCAATGTGCCTAACTGGAACAAGCATTGCTGTATCATCGATGCTATTTCAGACAGTTACAAATAATAGAATTCTTACGCCAAGTATTTTAGGTTTGGACTCATTGTATAATTTTGGACAGACATTGTGCATATTTGCATTTGGTATAAATAGTATTATGATGACAGATAAAAAAATGAACTTTTTTGCTTCTGTATCAATAATGCTTCTTGGAACAATATTATTATATAACTTGGTTTTTAAGAAGGGTAAGAATATATTTACTTTGCTTTTAGTTGGAACTGTAGTTGGAACTTTATTTAGAAGCATGAGTTCTTTCATGTCAGTGCTTATTGATCCTAATGATTTTATAGTACTACAAAATAAGATGTTTGCTAGTTTTAACAATGTTAACACTGACATACTGCTTATTGCAGTAATAATTATAATAGGAACTGGATGCTTTATTTATAAAGATCTAAGTAAGCTTGATGTAATGCTGCTTGGAAGAGAACAAGCAATAAATTTAGGTGTTGATCATGATAGATTATCTAAAAAGATACTTCTTATTGTAGCTATTCTTGTATCAGTATCAACAGCACTTGTAGGACCGATTACGTTTTTAGGAATTCTGGTTGTGAACTTATCGTATCACTTATTCAAGACATATAAACACAGCTATCTAATTGCTGGTTCTTCACTTATAAGTATGAGTGCAGTTGTTGGAGGACAATTCATAGTAGAAAGAATATTAAATTTTTCATCTACTGTAAGTATAATAATAAATTTCATAGGTGGAATATACTTTATATACCTATTGTTAAAGCAGGCTAGAAATTAGCTTCGAGTGAATCTTAAATTTTAATATAATAAAAAATAAAGATTTCTATTAAGTATAGTAATTTTTTATGGAGGAAAAAAATGATTGAAGTAAAAAATCTCATGAAGAAGTATGGAAGCAAAATAGTAGTAGATAATGTTTCGTTAAATATAGAAAAAGGAAAGATAACTTCATTTATAGGTCCAAATGGTGCTGGAAAAAGTACAGTATTATCAATGATTTCACGCATTATGGATAAAGATTCTGGAACTGTTACAATAGATGGATGTGAGCTTGAAAAATATGACTCAAAGGAACTTGCAAAAAAGATTTCAATTTTAAAGCAGTCTAACAATATAAATGTAAGACTTACTATAAAAGAAATTGTAAGTTTTGGAAGATATCCTCATTGTGAAGGAAGACTCACAGAAGAAGATGAAAAGTATGTTAATGAGGCCATTGAGTATATGGAACTTAAAGATATTGAAGATAGGTATCTTGATGAACTAAGTGGAGGGCAGAGACAAAGGGCATATATAGCAATGGTCATAGCACAAAATACAGAATATGTATTACTTGATGAGCCATTAAATAACTTGGATATGAAACACTCAGTTTCAATGATGAAGGTATTTAGAAGACTTGTTGATGAACTTGGAAAAACAGTTGTAATAGTAATGCATGATATAAATTTTGCTTCAGTATATTCTGATAATATAGTTGTTTTAAAAAATGGAAAGTTAGCAAAAGATGATAAAACTGATAATATTATAGATAAAAAAATATTAGAAGATATATATGAAATAGATTTTGACATTAAGGATATTAATGGTAATAAAATTTGTATCTATTTCTAAAAAGTAAGATAAATAATAATTAATTATAATAAAAGAGTGATAATGAAAATCATATACATAATTAGGAGGAATTTTAAATGAAAAAGAAAAGATTATTAAGTGCATTATTGACTACGGTTGTGGCTGCAGGGCTTTTAGCTGGATGTGGTAAGGTAAAAGAAAATAGTAGTACAAATATAGAAAAAATAACTGTTACAGATAGAAAAGGTGAAATCGAAGTACCTAAAAATCCTGAGAGAGTTGTAGTTTTAGATTATGGAACACTGGATGTACTAGAGGAAATTGGTGTTGATAATGTAGTGGGAGTGCCTAAATCGGGGCTACCAGAATATTTAAATAAATATGAAGATGAAAAGTATACAGATGTTGGAGGAGTTAAAGAGTTTAACTTTGAAACAATAAATGAACTTAATCCTGATTTAATAATAATAGAGGGAAGACAGGAAGATTCGTTAGAAGAATTATCAAAAATTGCGCCAACAGTTTTCCTTGGTTCTGTAGGTTCAGATTATTTAAATAGTGTTAAAAATAATTCAAAAGTTATTGGACAAATATTTGATAAAGAAAAAGAAGTAGAAGAAAAGTTATCGACTATTGATGTGAGAGTTAATGAAATCAAAGAAAAAGTTACAGGTAATAATTTAAATGCTTTAGCAACAATGGTTAGTGATGGTTCAATGAGTGTTTATGGTTCTGGATCAAGATTTAATATACTTTACAATGAATTAGGATTTAAACCAACTGATGCTTCTATAGAGGTATCTAATCATGGACAAAGTATATCATATGAATATTTAGCAGAAAAAAATCCAGATTACTTATTTGTTATAGATAAGGGTGCTGTAACTGGAAGTGGAAATCCAGCCAAAGAAACAGTTGAAAATGAATTGGTTAAAACAACTAATGCTTATATTAATGATAAGATAGTATATGTTGATTCAGTAGCATGGTATGTTGGGGGAGCAGGATTTAAGGCTCTTGATAAAATGCTTGATGATGTGGAGAATGTACTTTAATTAATTATAATTTATATTAAAATTAGACACTAATAAAAAATGCAGAGTTAAAGTTTAAATCTGCATTTTTTATTTTTAATAATTTTTATTAAAGATTTAAGTATAATATATAAACTTTACAGTAGAATTTTAACATTATTTATAATATTTTCATTGAAATATATTTTAGTCTTTATAAAATTATAATATGAATGTTGACAAAATAGAAGAATATGTGTAGAATATGAGACATCAAGTAAAACAAATATTAAAGCTTTGAAGAGAAAGAGTAAGATTAATAGAGTTATAAAGAGAGGTTCCGGGTGGTGAAAGGAACATAACAAGTTAATTTGAATACGTCTCTGAGCAGCACTCCGAAAGATAACAACCAGTAGGCAGATGTCGTAATTTGCACACGTTATAGTGCTAGAGTATAACCAGATTATTATTAAATTTATATCTGAGTACTTGAAGAGGTTGTTATTGTGAAATAATGATAAAATAAGGTGGTAACACGTAAGTATTGCTTTCGTCCTTTACAGTTAAGGACGAAGGCTTTTTTGTTTTGTATAAAAATATGTGCAAAGTAGCTTTTAAAAATTAAATTATCTCTGATCAAGATAATCTGTTTGCTTGATAATTATTAAAAAATATATGGCGCCAAAAATATTTCGTTATTAGTTATTACAATTTAATAAAGTCCATAGATTGAATTTATTGAAGAAAAGTTATACCAATTTATTAAATAATCTATGTTAAGAGTTTTATATGTTAATTATAAAAATAAAAAAAGAAATATTGGAGGAAGTAAATATGATAAATATAGATGAACAAATAAAAATAATTATGAAAGGTGCAGATGAAATAATTGGACTTGATACATTAAAGGAGAAATTGAAAAAATCTAATGAAGAAAACAGACCACTTATAGTAAAATTAGGTCTTGATCCAAGTGCACCAGATATACATTTAGGTCATACAGTAGTTCTTAGAAAGATGAAACAGCTTCAAGACTTAGGCCATAAAATAGTAATTATAATAGGAGATTTTACAGGTAAAATAGGGGATCCTACAGGTAAGGCTAAGGGCAGAAAAGCATTATCAACTGAACAGGTTCTAGAAAATGCAAAAACTTACGAAAAACAGATTTTTAAAATTTTAGATAAGGAAAAGACTGATGTTAGATTTAATAGTGAATGGCTATCAAAGCTATCATTTGAAGAAACTATAAAGCTTGCATCAACAATGACAGTTGCAAGAATGCTTGAGAGGGAAGATTTTAAAAAGAGATATGAAAGTCAGATTCCAATATCTATACATGAATTCTTTTACCCACTTATGCAGGGATACGACTCTGTTGTGCTTAATGCTGATATTGAGCTTGGGGGAACTGATCAAAGATTTAATGTGCTTATGGGAAGAATGCTTCAGAAGGAATATGGTCAAGAATCACAAACTACAATATTCATGCCACTTTTAGAAGGACTTGATGGAAAAGAAAAAATGAGTAAAAGTCTTGGTAATTATATTGGAATTGATGAAGATGCAGATGTAATGTTTGAAAAAGCAATGAGAATTCCTGATGAACTTATAATAAAATACTTTAATTTAGTGACAGATATACATCCTGATATAATTGAGGGAATAGAGAAAGAGTTAAATGATGGAAGTATTAATCCAAGAGATATAAAAATGAGGCTTGCAAGAGAAATAACTTTATTGTACAACAATGAAGAAAAAACAAAGTCAGCAGAAGAAAGATTTAAAAAAGTTTTCCAAAAAGGACAGATTCCTGATAATATAGAAGTAATAAAAGTAAATAAAAATAATTTAGATATAAGTGAAATACTTGTAAATAACAATTTTGTTAAAAGTAAAAATGAATTAAGAAGAATATCTAATCAAGGGGGATTAAAAGTAAATGAAAATAAAATTTCTGATTTAAGTAAAGTCGAAATTGAAGATAAAATGATAATACAAATAGGTAAAAAGAAGTTTGTATGTATTGAGCTTCTTTAAAAAATACTATGATTATAGCTTGAGGAGATTAAATTGGGAAAACTAGTTATGATTATTGCAACTTTAATAATAATACTAATTGTTGCAATTAGAAATATATATTATAAAAAAATATTAAAAGGTTTTAAGATTCTTATAATCGAAATAACACATTATTATTTAGGGTTGTTTAAAGACATAACAAGAACAAGTATTGGAAGTATTCTTCAAACAGCATTGCTCATTTTAGCTCAAATATTTATGAGTTTTAATGTAATTTCCGCTGTGAGTATTTATATTAATTTTAGTTCAAATCATCTAATAAACTTAATTATAAAAATTATAATTATAATTGCAATGATTTTTATGCTATATCTTGCTGTTGGATATGTCCTTTTATCATCATCAATGATTTTTAAACTTTTGAGTAAAGTTGAAGATTCAAATATTAAGTATGATTTGCTAATAAGTTATTTCGTATTAAATACCTATTTTACGGTACTTATTGTATTTCCTAAACAGTTTGAAGAGTGCTATTTTATAGGATTGATAGGCGTAGCAATTTGTTATATGATGAATTTAAGGGTTCTTATAAAAATAATAAAAAATCCAGAACACATAAATATTCATTTGGAGAAATATAGAAATTTTAAAAGTACAACAACATTGGCAATACTCATTTTGATAATGATGATTTTAAATTTATTCTTAGCTGTTTGTTTTATAAACAGTGCAGATATTAATTCATATACTGGAAATCCAAATAATTTTGATTTATTTTATTATACAATAATAACTTTTACAACCATAGGATATGGTGATATTGTACCTGTAACAGTATTGGCAAAAATAATGAGTATTATAATATCTACTACAAGTGTGGTTTGCATAACTATTTTCTTAAGCTCTGTATTATCTTTTAATAGTGAAAAAAATAAATAATATAAAAAGACTTTCTATGATAAGGTATATATAAATATACTATTATTATAGAAAGTCTTTTTTGTGAGGTGAAATAATATGAATGTTAATAATAATGATTATAAGATTATCAAGTTACTTGGAAAAGGAAAGGGTGGATATTCATATTTAGTAGAAAATAAAGGTGTATATTATGTTTTGAAACAGATACATCATGAACCGTGTCCTTATTATAAGTTTGGAGATAAGATACAAAGTGAATTAAATGATTATGACAGATTAAAGAAAATTGGAATAAGAATGCCGTTGATGATAGACGTAGATATAAAAGAAGAAAGGATATTAAAAGAATTTATTGAAGGTGATACTATTTTTGATATTATTTTAAATGATAGAATGAAGGACTGTTATATTGATGATGTTAAAGAAATGTGCAGGGTTTTATATGCATCAAAGACTAATATAGATTATTTTCCTACAAATTTTGTAGTGAAAGATGATGTACTTTACTATATAGATTATGAGTGTAATGATTATATGGAAGAATGGAATTTTGACAATTGGGGAATAAAATATTGGTCAAAAACAAAAGAGTTTATAGATTACTTAGAAAATGTGAAATTAGATGATACAGATTGTGAGTAAATATAATTATATATTGGTAAAAAATGAGTATAAATGAAGGAATATGAATGTATTTGGATGAAAAAATTTAAAAAATTATGCGCAAACGTTTGACAAAATGACTGTTTGATTGTAGAATAATAAAAGTGGACTAGTTTTTATTAGTCTGCTTTTATTATTTATTAAATATGAAAATAGATGTAGCAATATACATAGTAAAGGAAGAGAAAAATGAAACATGGAATTAATTTAGTTAAAAGAATTATATTATTCTTTATAGGAATGAGTATTATTCAGTTAGGAGTAGCTTTATTTTTAAAGACTAACATCGGTTCGGATACTTTTACTGTTTTCACACAAGGACTGGCGACGACACTGGATAATACATTTTTAAAAGATAGTACAATTGTCAATATGATATCAGGGAATCAGGGAGTAACACCTGGTGTAGCTAATATGATTATACTTATAGTAATGTTTGCAATAATATTATGCACGGAAAGAAAACGTATTAATATTGGAACATTAATATGCGTAGTAGGTGTAGGGCCAATTATTGATTTAGGTATAAAAATAATGTCATATTTCCCAGTAGAATCTTATAATTTATTTGTAAAAATGTTATTAGTAGTGTTTGGATGTTTTATAATAGCAGTAGGATTTTCAGTTTTATCTGCTAGTAATTTAGGTGTAGCACCAAATGACATAGTTCCATTCATTATTGTAGATAAAACTAAAGTTGAGTATAGATGGGTTAGAATATGCCTTGATGCAGTATTTTTAATTGGGGGATTTTTCTTAGGCGGAACAATTGGTATAGGAACTGTCCTTTCATTAATATCCATCGGACCATTCATACAATTATGTCTTCCAGTAGGAGAGAAAATTGTAAACTTTATTGTTGATGGTAAAAGTGAGCAATTAGAAGAAGTTACAGCGTAATTTATATAAAAAAACTACCTCATATAAATTTTTATTTATATGAGGTAGTTTTTTGTATATTGCGTATCTATAATTATTTGAATAAAATTACTAGGGTATGAACAATTTTATAATTTGACATATCATCTAAATAAATAAATAAATAAATAAATAAATAAATAAATAAATTATAATAGGAAATTAGATAACGTATTATAAATTAGAAAACAATAAAGATATATTTGTAAGAGGATATTGTGTGGTAAAATCTTGTGTTAATGAATAATTATTATATGAGGATATAATATAAATAAATTCTATATTAAAAGACAATATTGTATTGTGTCACTTTATAAAAAACATTGGTAGAAATTTTAAAAAATGTGTTATAATTGATAATGAACATTAAATAAAGAAAAAATAATTAATTTAATATAAATTGAATTTTTTAATTTTATGTGGCCATAATCTAGTATAGGTAGATTTAATTTAAAATGGAATAATAAGATGAAATTAATAATGTTGTAAATAAGGTTGTGATTAGTGTGGAAGTAAGTATAAAGGATGTTAACCATAAAAAATATATAGAATTGAAAGGTAAGCTCGATAGCAATTCAAGTAATGAGGTCACTGAAAAAATCTTAGATGTAATAAAAGATGAAAGTGATATAACAATAGATATGAGCAAATGTTCATATGTTTCAAGTGCAGGATTAAGGACACTTTTAACAATAGGAAAAAGCATAAAGATGAAAAGCGGACATATGAATATTGTAAATCTAGTTGAAGAAGTTAAAGAAGTTATGGAAATGACTGGGTTTAGTAATATTTTCAAAGGATTTGAGCATTAAAAGTTATTCAAAAATAAGGGGAGGATCATAAATGATACGTGTTGATAGCTATCCTACTCATGAAAAAGATGGAATTAAATATAGAATAGGAAAGGTTCTGCCATATGGAGCATCTATTGTTCCTAATGGTGTTAATTTTTCTGTGTTTTCAAAATATGCTACATCATGTGAACTTGTTCTTTTTAGAAAAAGGGAAAAGGAACCATATGCAATAATACCATTCCCAGATGAATTTAGAATTGGTGACGTTTTTTCAATGATCGTTTTTGATATTGATTATGAAAATGTAGAATATGGGTATAGAATGGATGGGAAATTTTCACCATCTGAAGGATTTTGGTTTAATAAAGAAAAATATCTTCTTGATCCATATGCGAAATCTGTTTCGGGAAGAAGTATATGGTGTGAAGAAATTGATGAAGAGAATAAATTTCAACATAGAGGAAAAATTATGTACGATGATTTTGATTGGGATGGAGACAAGCCTCTTGAAACCCCTATGGAAGAACTAATAATTTATGAAACTCATGTAAGGAGTTTTACTAAACATTCATCAAGTGGTCTAAAGCATGGTGGAACTTTTGCTGGTTTAAGTGAAAAGATACCTTATCTTAAGAATCTTGGTATTAACTGCATAGAACTTCTTCCTATATTTGAGTTTGATGAACTTGAGAATGCACGAACTATTGATGGAAAAAGACTGCTTAATTACTGGGGATATAGTACAGTAAATTTTTTTGCACCAAAAGCTGGCTATGCCGCTACAGGAAAATATGGAATGGAAGCAGATGAACTTAAAAATTTAATAAAAAAATTTCATCAGGCTGGAATTGAAGTAATACTAGATGTTGTATTTAATCATACAGCAGAAGGTAATGAAAAGGGACCATATATATCTTATAGGGGAATAGATAACAAGACATATTATCTATTAAATCCAGAAGGACAATATTATAATTTTAGTGGATGTGGAAATACGTTAAATTGTAATAATTCAATTGTTAGAAATTATATACTTGATTGCTTAAGATATTGGGTATCGGAGTATCATATAGATGGTTTTAGATTTGATCTTGCTTCAATTTTATCAAGAGATGAAAATGGTGCTCCAATGAAGAATCCACCTCTTCTTGAAACTCTTGCACATGATGCTATTTTGTCAAAGAGCAAGCTTATAGCAGAGGCTTGGGATGCTGGAGGACTCTACCAGGTTGGGAATTTTCCTTCATGGGGAAGATGGGCAGAATGGAATGGAAAATACAGAGATACTGTTAGAAAATTTTTAAAAGGTGATAATGTAGCTCTTGAATTCATGAAAAGAATGGAAGGTTCTCAAGATTTATATAGCCAAAGAACTTCAAATGCATCTATTAACTTTATAACATGTCATGATGGTTTTACTTTATATGATTTAGTTTCATATAATGGAAAGCATAACAAAGCAAATGGTGAAAATAACATGGATGGAACTGATGATAATAATAGCTGGAATTGTGGTTTTGAAGGTGAAACAAATGATGTTTCCATAAATGAATTAAGAAAGAAGCAGATAAAAAATGCAATAACTATTCTTCTTATGAGTAGAGGTATACCCATGATTTTGTGTGGAGATGAATTTTGTAATACACAATTTGGAAATAATAATGCATATTGTCAAGATAATGAGATCTCATGGATTAATTGGGATAACTTAAAAATATATGATGATATATATAATTATTTTAAAGCTATGATAAATTTTAGAAAATCTCATCCAGTATTAAAAAATTCCACATATGATATGAAAAACAATAAGACAGGATATCCTGAACTTTCATGGCATGGTGAAAAACCATGGAGTTTTAATGTTTCAAATGATAATCTTTCACTTGCCATTATGTATGTTGAAGAAAAAGAGAAGTATAAAGTTGAAGAGGATACATTCATATATATGGCAATAAACATGCATTGGGAAATGCATGTTTATGAACTTCCTATAATACCAGAAGATAAAAAGTGGTATATATTCTGTAATACTTCGTGTGAATATGGAAAAGACATTTTTGATGAAAAGATAAGAATACCAATAGATGACCAAAAGCATATAGTTGTAAATCCAAGGAGTATAATAATATTACTTGGAAAATAACCTACAGACCTTAAGATGAAAAAAATAATTTAAACGAGCTTATATAATAAGAGTGTAGGTGATTTTATGGAATGGTTAAGAAAAGAAGCCACATTAAATAACTTGAACACAATGATCGATTTTATACTGAATAACCTTAAAAAAGATGTAATGGTGACAGAGCATATTGACATGGAGATTAGGCTTTTATGTGAGGAAGTTCTTATGAATATAATCAGTTATGCATATGAAGAAGATGATGATACTGGTGAGATGCTTATTGGATATGAATATGATGAAAATAATAATTATGTAGTCTTAAAAATGTGTGACTATGGAGTGAAATTTAATCCCATAGAAGAAAAAGATCCAGATCTTACATGTGATATTATGGAAAGGGATATAGGAGGCCTTGGGGTTTTTTTAATTAAAAAAATTTCTGATTTCATTCAATATGAGAGGAATAAAGGCATGAATATACTTACAATAAAAAAGCATTACAATTCTATAAAAGGATCAAAGTAGCCGAATAAATGTAGTATGCTTAAAAAATATATATGTTGCATTATAAATTTTATACTTATAATCTAGAAATGACATAATGATATCAACCAAAAGTGATAATTGCTCACAAGGAGCAGCACATGTCAAGCAATATATACTATTATATTTGTTTTGGAATAGCATATTATAAGCTAAAATGGATAAAATGATTTACTGTGATTTATAAGTTTTGGAGGAGTGAAATTTTTTGAATAAAAATTTCTCATTAAATATAAATAAGATTCAAATTAAAAAAGGAATAATATGTTCATTATTTATATTTATATGTGCATTGTTATTTAAAAGTATGAGGGGATTTATACCTAGCATTATAGAAATAAAGGTAGAAAGTGTTTTCCCTCCTGTTATAGGATTGTATTTTGGTGCAGTTGGTGCTATGGCTTGTGCAGCAGGAAATTTTTTTGCTGCCATAGTAAAAGATGGAAGTAGTTTTAATGTTCATCTTATAAATTTATTTTTTGATTTTTTATATGCATATATACCATATAAATTATGGTATACATTTAATATAAAAGATAAGTGTGAAATACCAAACCTCAATGATATTAAGGGGATCTTAAGATATATTTATATCATATTTTTAGATTCTATAACAGTAACTTTACTATCAAAACTATCAATAGGCTTAGTAGAAAAAAGTAGTATAAACTTGAAAATTGTATTACTTGAATTTTTTAATAATTATAATTTTCAAGCAATAATAGGAGTTCTTATATTAATTATATTTTCTACAACAGAAATACGGCCTCATATTCCTAAAACAAAATCTACTGTACTAAAGAATATGCATTATGAATATCTTCTGTATTTCAGTTCGTTTTTGGGGATATATGGAATAGTGTTGCAACAAAGTGATTTATCATTAAGTAAAAATATTGAAGTTATAACAATATTATTAATTTCATATGCTCTTATGATTTTGTTTATTGTGACACCAATAATAAATAAAGGAAATACCATTGAAATTTCAAAGATAAAAGGAGCCTTTTCTATAAAAGGAAAAGTTACCATAGGACTTTTAATTTTTGTTATTATATTTATAGGACTTTTATATATACTAGGATATGTATCGCTTAATAATTATATTGATTCTGAGCGTTGTAGTCAGGTTTATATTATTATTGGTATAGCAAGTTATTTTATATTTGCAGTTGCTCTTTTAGCTTTAAAATATGTGGAGAATACAATTACAGTTCCTATTCAGATTTTATTTAACGTGGTTAAGAGATTTGCAAAAGGTGACTATGAAAAAATTGTTAATCAAAAGGATTTAAAAACCCAATGTGAAGCTATAAAAACTGGTGATGAAATAGAAGAGCTTGCAAATGCTTTTTGCAAGATGATGAGTGATATACAAGAATATGTTAAAAATATTGAAGAAGCTGCTATAGAAAAAGAAAAAGCTGAGGCTGAATTAATGGCAGCAACGAAGATACAGTCTTCGCTTCTTCCTAATATTTTTCCAGCCTTTCCTCAAAGAGATGACTTTGAGGTATTTGCAAATATGAGACCAGCAAAAGGTGTCAGCGGAGATTTTTATGATTTTTATCTTTTTGGAGATAAATTAGCATTTGTTATAGCAGATGTTTCAGGAAAAGGTGTTCCAGCAGCATTATTTATGATGACTGCAAAAAGTGTTATAAAGAATTCTTTTTTATCTTCTTCAGATATAAGAGAAGTTGTAAGAAAAGTTAACAATGAACTATGTGAAAACAACGAAGCTTTAATGTTTGTGACAGCATTCTTAGGAATAATAGATTTGAAAAAAGGTGTTATGACATATGTTAATGCGGGACATACGCCACCGCTTTTAAAGCATGACTTTGGAACTTTTGAGTACATTAACATAAAAAATAACTGTATCCTTGGAATAATACCAAATGCCGATTTTGAAAAGCAGGAAATGAATTTGCAGAAGGATGATATACTGTTTGTATATACTGATGGTGTTACAGAAGCCATGGATTCATATGGAAATTTATATGGAATGAATAGACTTAAAGATGTATTGAATAAAGAAAGTATGCAGTATGTAGATATATATGGAATGATTCCAATGGTAAGAAAAGATATTGATAATTTTTGTAAAGATGAAAAGCAAACAGATGACATAACAATGCTTACATTTAAATATTTAAAAAGTAAAGATTTATTATAAAAAACTATAGAAAAATAGAACTGCCTTAATAATTTTATAAGGGCAGTTCTATTTATAGTAGTGTATATTTTTGAGAAAAATATGTTTTCTAGTATTAGTTTTATATGAATTATAATCTTAAGTAATAAGAGTTATATGGTGCAATAAAGACAATTGTATTGTTAACACTAAAGAAAAAGTGTATAGTAATTAGTGAATTATAGAAAGAGAGTTGCAATTTATGAAGAATATAGATAATAAAATTTTATTAACGTGTCCAATCTGTGGGGAGAATTTACAAAAAGAATCTGAAAGTAAAGTTTATAAGTGTGAACAAAATCATTCATATGATATTGCAAAGCAAGGATATGTAAACTTATTAATAAGCAATATGAAAAGAAGCAAAAATCCTGGTGATTCAAAAGATATGGTTCTTGCAAGAGTAGATTTTCTTAGAAGAGGATTTTATAAAAAAATAAGTGATAAAATAAATGAAGTAATATGTGAGTATTTCAAAGATTCAGAGGAAAAGATAAATGTTCTTGATGTGGGATGTGGTGAAGGATATTACCTTACTAATTTGAAAGAAGCTATAAAAATAAATAATATAGAAGCAGATTTTTACGGGATGGATGTATCGAAAGAAGCGGTAAAATATGCAAGCAGAAGCGAAAAAGAATGTTTATTTGTGGTTGGCAATAACTATCATATACCTGCTAAAGATAATTCTGTTGATTGTATTTTATCGGTATTTAGTCCAATTGATATAGATGAGATAAATAGGGTATTAAAGAAGGATGGCATTTTTGTAAGAGTTCTTCCAAGAACAAATCATCTTATAGAACTTAGAAATATTATATACTCTGTTGTTAATCTTAATGAGAAAGTTTATAAACCTGATAGTGAAAAAGATGATTACATTAAGGAAGTTAATGTTACATATGATCTGGATTTGAATAATGAAGAATTTACAAGTCTTTTAAAAATGACACCTCATTATTGGAAATCAACTCCAGAAAACAAGGAAAAGCTTGAAGAATATAAAGATTTAAGCATAACCGTGGATATGAGAATTGGTGTATTCAGAAAGAAAAATTAAAAATATATTAAATTCCAGAATCAGTATACTTTATAAAGACTGATTCTGGAATTTTTATTTATTAAGCTAAAATTAAGGTTGATTAATTATAATGAGAAACGATATATACAAAAAAGATCAATATAAAGAATAGATTATGTTGATTTTATGATTATAATTTATTCGAATAGTCAAATGGAAAGCAGAATTTTTAACATATTTTTAACAGAGATATAAAATGTATAAAAATGTAGAAAATTAACGAATAGATTAATAAAAATATAGAATAAAATTATTATTTATCTTATAATAGAAAATCGAGGGGTAATTTTAAAAGTAAATGTTATTTACTAAATAAAAAGTTTTTTCATTTTTAAGGGAGAAGAAATTATGACATTTGATGATTTTTCAATGATGTTTCAGTTTGTCGGAGGACTAGGAATGTTCCTTTATGGAATGCAGATGATGGCAACAGGTCTTCAAAAAACTGCTGGAGATAAAATGAAACATTTATTAGGTGTTCTTACTAACAATCGATTTATGGGAATATTGGTAGGTGCATTGATTACAGCAATTATACAAAGCTCAGGAGCTACTACAGTTATGGTTATAGGATTTGTTAATGCAGGTTTGATGAATCTTTTCCAGACCGTTGGAGTAATTATGGGAGCTAATATAGGTACTACAATAACAGCATGGATTGTATCAGCAGGTCAGCTTGGAGATGCTTTTACTGTAATGAAGCCGAGTTTTTATGCACCACTTATGATTGGTATAGGTGCTATGCTTGTTATGTTTGCAAAGAAGGAAAAAAAGAAAAATATAGGAGAGATATTAATATCATTAGGTCTTTTATTTGTAGGACTTGACTGGATGTCAGGTGCAATAAAACCATATACTGATGCCCCTATATTTGCACAAGCCTTTGCTTTGCTAGGAAGTAATCCTTTCCTTGGAGTTTTGGTTGGAGCAATTGTTACTGCAGTAATGCAGAGTTCATCAGCATCTGTTGGTGTACTTCAGACTTTAGCAATGAATGGTGTTGTTACAACTAATGCTGCTGTATATATATGTCTTGGATCCAATATTGGGTCATGCTATACAGCGCTTCTTTCAAGTATTGGTGCTTCAAAAAATTCAAAAAGAGCCGCAATAATAAATTTACTATTTAATTGTTTTGGAGTTTTAATATTTGCATTAATCGGATTTGGTGTATTTACTGTTAATAAGACAATTGCCAATGCAACTATTGATAGTGTTCAGATTTCCATTTTCCACACTATATTTAATGTTGTTAATACGATTATAATGTTTCCAATAGCTAATCTATTGGTTAAAGTATCTTGTATCATAGTGAAAGAGGGAAAGGTAGAGAATGAATCTTCAGAATTATCATTAGAAAATCATCTTGATGATAGAATAATGAAAACTCCTTCTTTTGCAATAGAAGCAACTTTGAAGGAAATTAATGAAATGGGAATTCTAGCCTATGAAAATACACGTCTTTCAATTAATGCTGCAATGTACGGAGATTATGAAGATATACAGAAGGTCTATGAAAATGAAAAGAAAATAAATAAGTATGAAAAATCCATAGCATCTTATCTTGTTAAAATAAATAATTTAAGTTTGAATGATTTACAGCATAAAACAGTAAAAAATCTTCTGTATACAATTAATGATCTTGAAAGGGTTGGGGATCATGCTAAAAATATAGCTGAATTTGCAGAAACTATGAAAAATGATAATCTGAAATTTTCAGATAAAGTAATAAGTGAACTAGAAAGAATGAATGAAAAAGTTCTTCAATCTTTAAATGCATCTCTTGAAGCGAGAAAATCAGGAAATACTGATCTTATAAAAGATGTATTGAAATATGAAGATGAGGTAGATTTAATAGAACAGGATATACGTGAAAGATACATATCAAGGCTTTTAGATGAAGAGTGCAACATTGAAAGTGGTGTACTTTTCATGGATATAATAGGAAATCTTGAAAGAGTCTCGGATCATGCATTTAATATTGCAGGATATTTAAAAGACGAAAAATAGGATTTTAAAATTAATTTCATAAAAACACAGAACTTTTTTTGAGTTCTGTGTTTTTAGTTGTATAGAAAATCTTATTTTAAACTATCTAATTATTTAGATTTATTGCTTTTATAGATAAGAGTAAAATAACAATATGATTAAAAATAATATTCTTCTAAAAACAGATATATTTTTAGAAGAAAAGAATTATAATAATATATATTTGAATTTGTAATTAATAAATTGTAAGAAAGTTAAAAATATATATTGCAATTTGTAGTAACTAATATTTATTTATAAAAGTATATATTATTATAAAAAGGAGGAAAGCAGATAATGAAGAAAATGGACATAATAAATTTCAGCATAGTTCTGCTTAGTATATTATGAGATATGTTATTGTTTCTGTAGTTAAGGGAGAAGCGGGGGAATTTAATGATATTTTAAGAATGGATATTTATGATAAATTTAAAGCAAAATCATCGAAACTTCCACCACATTTTACAATAAAGGCGCCATTTGAGTATGAAGGAGATATAACTTCTCTAGAGAAAGATCTTGAGGGATTATGTAGCAAGGAAAAAATAAAAAGCTTTACAATGAAAAAATACAACCATTTTGATAACCGGGTAGTTTATATGGATGTTAACATGTCCAAGGAAGGAAAAAAATTTCATGATAAATTAATTGATGTTTTAGAAAAATATCCATATATAAATTTCAATAAAAATGATGGGAGAGACAAAAAGTTTCATGTGACTCTAACATCCAAAAAAGTTCCTCCTATTTTTGAAGAAGTATGGCAATATGTGAATAAATATCCATTTGAATTTAAATGTGATTTTGATAATGTTACTATATACAAATGGGTAAAAAATACATGGGAATTTCATAAAGAATTTCAACTGAATAAAAAAACTGATTAATAATAAGCATATGAGGCATAAAACTATGTGTTGACAAGTATATATAAATAAGATAATATATAAAAAACAATGTATTTTGAATTAAACATGTTCCTGGGGGAGTAGTTTGCATATATAATATGTGATTAGATCAACAATCATGATACGTCATTAGAATGTATCTGGTCTAATCTTAAAAAGCGAGACTCATGTACAGCATTTTTGTTGTACATGAATCTCGCTTTTTTGTTTAGTGTGGCATAAATTTAAAATAAAGATTATAAAGATTAAACTGCAAAGTTTAGGACATGTTTAGGAAAGGTGTGTGGAGATTTGAAATTTTATAGTAAAAGTTCAGAAGAAGTTGCTAAAGAATTAGACGTTGAAATTTCTAAGGGTGTGTCAAATGAAGAAGTAGCTAAAAGAAAAGAAAAATACGGAAAAAATGAATTTACAGTTAAAGAAGAAGGAGGTTTTTTACAAGATTTAAAAGAAGCGTTAAGCGAACCTATGATACTAATATTGATAGCAGCTGCATTAATTAGTGCACTTATTGGAGAATTTACTGATTCAGTAGGGATAGTTGGGGCAATTGTTCTTGGTGTTGGAATAGGCATGATAACAGAGGGAAAATCAAAAAAGGCTGCTGAAGCTCTTTCTAAATTAACAGAAAACATTGAAGTAAAAGTAATAAGAAATGGAAGCGTTCATCAGATTTCTAAAAATGAAATTGTTGTTGGTGATATTGTATCTTTTGAAACAGGAGATATGATTCCAGCAGATGGAAGACTTGTACAAAGTATAAATCTTAAAATAAGAGAAGATATGCTTACTGGTGAATCTGATGATGTTAGAAAAAATGAAAATATTATTGTATCAATGGAAAAGTTAGATGTTAAGGGGAAGGAAATTTTACAAGATCCTGTTCCTGCAAAACAATTAAATATGCTATTTGGTGGGACTTTAGTTGCTTATGGAAGAGGAACAATGATTGTTACTTCTGTAGGGGACAACACTGAAATGGGAAAGATAGCTGAAAATCTTTCACAAGATGACATTGAGACACCTCTTCAAGTTAAACTTGGAGACTTAGGTGGAAAAATAACTAAAATATCTGGTGCTCTTGCAGGGTTACTATTTATTTTAATGATTGTAAATATGGTAATGAAAAATGTGCTTAATATAGATGCGTCAGGAATAATACCATTTTTAGAATCAATAGAACCAGTGAAAACAGCATTTACAGTATGTGTTGCTCTTATTGTTGCAGCAGTACCTGAAGGACTTCCAACATTAGTCAATATGACACTTGCAGTAACTATGAATAAAATGGCAAAAATAAATGCACTTGTTACAAAGAAAGAAGCTTGTGAAACTATAGGTTCAGTATCTGTCATATGTTCAGATAAAACTGGTACTCTTACACAAAATAGAATGACAGTTGAAGTGGTATATAATAACGGTGGATATATGGATGATGCCGAAAAAAGTGGACAAGGATATTTTCTTGAAAATTGTCTGCTTAATTCAACAGCAGATATTGAAGACCTTGATGGAACTTATAAATATATTGGAAGTGCAACTGAATGTGCTTTGCTTCTTTATAACAAAGATGAAGATTACAGAGAGTATAGAAATTCATCAGAAATAGTATCTCAAAAACCTTTTAGTTCAGAATTAAAGAGAATGACAACAATAATACGAGAAAATGACGATTATATACTATTATCAAAAGGTGCTCCAGAAATAATATTAAATAGATGTTCATACATACAAAAGGAAAACAAAGTAATGGAATTAACATCTGAAGTAAAAAATGAAATCTTAAGGGAAATAGAAAAGCTTCAGATAAAATCAATGAGAGCATTAGGATTTGCATACAAAAAGATTGAGGCAAGCAGTTTAGAAGCAGCAGCAGAAACGTTAAATGATGCTTCTTTTGAAGAAAGTGATGATGGATTAGTATTTACTGGTTTTGTAGGAATAAGAGATCCTTTAAGAGAAGATGTTAAAGAATCTGTTTATACAGCAAATAAAGCTCATGTAGAAGTTAAAATGCTTACAGGTGATAATATAGTAACAGCTAAGGCGATAGGAGACGAACTTGGATTATTAAAGAATAATATGAGGGCAGTTGAATCATCATTTATAGATACATTATCAGATGAAGAGCTACAAAATGAAATAAAGACAATATCAATTGTTGCACGTTCAAAGCCTGATACAAAAATGAGAATAGTTAATGCACTCCAAAATAATGGTGAAGTTGTTGCTGTTACAGGAGATGGTATAAATGATGCTCCAGCTTTATCAAAAGCAGATGTTGGTATAGCTATGGGGATTTCAGGAACAGAAGTATCTAAAAGTGCAGCAGATATAATTTTAACTGATGATAGTTTTTCAACAATAGTAAAAGGAATACAATGGGGAAGAGGAATTTATGATAATTTCCAAAGGTTCATACAATTTCAGCTTACTGTTAATATAATAGCATTTTTAATTGCAATATTATCTCAGATTACTGGGAAAGAAATGCCGTTTACAACAATACAACTTTTATGGGTTAATATAATAATGGATGGTCCTCCAGCCCTTGTACTTGGATTAGAGCCAGTAAGAAGACATGTATTAAAAAGAAAACCTGTAAATAGAAATGCAAGTATTATAACAAAGCAGATGATTACAACAATAGTATTAAATGCTCTATATATTACAGGTGTGTTACTTGTTCAGCAGAACTATAATATTCTTGGAGCTTCTAATGAACAAATGACAACTGTTATGTTCTGCACTTTTGCTTTTAGCGTGCTATTTAATGCATTTAATAGTAGAGAATTTGGAACAGACAGTATTTTCCCAAATTTCATGAAAAATACACTTGCTATAAAGGTTATTATATTAACTGGAATTGGACAAATTATGTGTGTGGAAATATTTAGAGATTTCTTTAATTCTGTTCATTTAGATTTTATTCTTTGGAGTAAGATATTTATAGTAGGAGCAAGTATTGTAGTAGTAAATGAAATTGTGAAATATATACTTAGATTATTCAAAAAATAATATGTAGTGTAACTTCTTTATAAACCTGAATGTTTTATTTTGAATATTCAGGTTTATTTTTTATATTAAAAATCGAAATATGAGTAATAAGTATGAATTATTAGAAAATAAAAAATATTACATATATATTAAATCATATGGATAAAAATGTACCTTTGTGTTAAATTATTAATATATCATAATAAATATGATATACATCGTTTAGAATGTTAATGGAGGGATATTATGTCAAAGTATAAAGTAGGAGAAGAATTAATCGTTGTAACAGATCCAAACAAAGAAACTGAAAAGTTTAAAAAACTTACTCACCTTACTGTTGATGGTGATTATGCTCAAATAGCATGGGGATTAAAAATAGTTGATGTTAAGTTTGAAAAACCATATGTAACATTAACTTATACTAATGCTAATGGCGCATTAAATAAAGTTTTTGCAGAATGTAAAGATGTTGCAAACTTTGATACTGAAAAAGTTTTAGAAAAAGCATTATTAAAAGCATTCCAAAACGAAATAATTAATATAACTACATTTAAAAATAATTAGTAGTTATAAAAATGGAATGAATATGATTGCATTTCCTCATACTCATTCCATTTTCTTTTAAAGGAAATGATAAATAGCAGATTGGGGTGTTATTAAAATGAAATGTGATACAAGCATAATAGTAAAAGAAATGATTAATTATTATGCAAAGGATGTTAAAAGAATAAATCATTTTTTGAAGGTATATTCCTTTGCAAAATCAATTGGTGAATTAGAAGCACTTGATAAAAATACTCAGTATGTATTAGAAGTAGCAGCTATAATGCATGATATAGGTATAAAAATAAGTGAAGAAAAATATAACTCATCTGCAGGTAATTATCAAGAATTAGAAGGACCGCAAGTAGCAAGGACTATGCTTGAAAAACTTAATGAAGATGAAGATGTAATAGAAAGAGTATGCTTCTTAATTGGTCATCATCATACATATGGCAGTATAGATAATATTGATTATCAAATATTAGTAGAAGCTGATTTTCTTGTTAATATTTTTGAAGATAAAATAAACAAAAGTAGTATTTCAGTAATAAAAGATAAATATTTTAAGACCGCAGCAGGAATTGAATTTTTAAATAAGTTATATATATAATTTTAAACAGAGCAGTTCTAAAAGAACAGCTCTGTTTAAAGTACTAGCATATTTCAGCATGCATATCAATGTGCATGCTTTTTTTAGACATATATACATAGTAATTGTATGCATCTACATAATATTGAAGAAGATCAGATCTATACTGAGCAACATTTTTTAAAAAATCATCAAATATATTTAAATGAACAAGAATTTTTATAATGTCTTTGGGATAGGGTGTATTTTTAGTAAAGATTTTTCTTGGGTCAATCACTTTTATATTTTCATTTTTATCTACGAAAATATGTGCATTTCTGATATTTAATCTTTTGAATTTCATTTTCTTAAAATCTTCTATAAGATCGATTATTTCACAAGAAAGTTTATAAGAAATACCATTTTTTTTCAAATGTTCAAATAATGTAACGCCATCAACATATTCTCTAAGAATCATATTGCCAGCGATAAAAATTACTTTAGGAAAAAATTTACTTGTTTTAACCAGCTCTAATATTGATACTTCTTCTTTAGCTTTTTTCTTTTTGAGGAAGATTTTAAGCGCATAGCCTTCAGGAGTTAAATAAACAGAACCTTCATGGCCTTTGCCTAAAAATTCACATTCTTTTATATCTAAGATGTATCTCATTTCATACCCTAAAAATATTACTTTTTATATACTATGCATTAGGTTGTATAAGTTCTACTTAAAGTATATAGAAAGTAAATTTGAAGACTAAAACCATTATATTATGAATTTCTTCATTTAATTTATAGATGTTAAATTAAAAAAATGATTATATTTAAAAAAAATACGTAAAATAAAGTTGAAAAAGTAAATAATATCTTTGAGTTAATGGAGTACTTAATGTATAATTGTATTTGAAATTTAAGTTAAGGTTAAAACACGAGGAGAAAACATGATGAATATTATTATAGTTGGTGCAGGTAAAGTAGGTTATGCAATAGCGAAAAATCTTTCTACAGGAAATGATAATGTAACTATTATAGATAATAAAATGACTGCTTTAGAGCGAATAAATAATAATTTAGATGTAATGTGCGTAAAAGGTAATTGTACAAGTTTGAAGGTGCTTAATGAAGCTGGAATAGAAGAAGCTGATCTTTTAATTTCTGTAACAAATAGTGATGAACTTAATATGCTTTGTTCACTAGCAGGGAAAAAACTTGGTGCAAAGCATACTGTTGCAAGAGTTAGAAATCCTGGATATGATGAGGATATTACACTTCTTACAGAAGCTGTAGGTATTGATCTTGTAATAAACCCTGAAAAAGCAGCAGCAGGAGAAATATCAAAATTAATAAAATATCCATCTGTATGTAGCATTGATAATTTTGCTAATGGCAGAGTAAATATGGTGGGTTTTGATATAACTGAAGATACTGGACTTGAAAATAAGAAAATTTCAGAACTTGGTTATCTAAGAGGTAATGTACTTTTTTGTGGAATCGAAAGAAATGGTGAAATGATTGTTCCTAAAGGAGATTATATCTTTGAAAAGGATGATCATGTATATGTTATTGGAGAACATAAAGATATACAGGAAATTTTCAAGAAATTCGGAAAGTATAGAAGAAAAGTTAGAAGTTCTATGATAATCGGTGGAGGTAGAATTGGATACTATCTTACTAAGATTGTTAGTGAAGCAGGTGTACATTGCAAATTAATAGAAAATGATTTTAATAAATGTGAAGAACTTGCTGAACTGATTCCTAATTCAGTAATAATAAATGGAGATGGCCTTGATCAGGAGCTTCTTTTATCTGAAAGTCTAGAAAAAGCAGACAGTTTCATTACTTTAACAGGAAGAGATGAAGATAATCTTATAGCTTCTTTATTTGCGGCTAAAAATGGTGTTAAAAATATAATTACTAAAGTAACAAGAGATAATTATAATGAAATTGCAAAGACAATAGGAATTAATTCAACAATTAATCCTAAATCAGTTACTGCAAATAAAATAATCAAGTATGTTAGAACTCTTAAAAATAGAAAGAAATGTCCAATCGAAAATGTATATAAAATATGTAATGAAAAAGCAGAAGCGATAGAGTTTATTGTAAAAGAAAATGCACAATACATAAATATAAAAATTAAAAATCTTAACTTTAAGTATGATAGCTTAATTGCAACAATTGTACGTGAAAATAAAACAATCATACCTAGTGGAGATGATATTTTAAAACCAGGAGATAGAGTTGTTGTTGTAACAAAAGATACAAATCTTTTAAGCCTTAGCGGTATATTTGTCGGAGGAGGCAAGAATAATGAATTATAAAGCAGTACTGAGTATTCTTGGCAATGTAGTCAAATATATGGTTGCACTTTTATTTGTACCATTATTAATAGCTTTATATTATGGTGAAGGTGATGCAAAATCATTTTTGTTAACTATTCTTATAGGAGCACCAATAGGTTTCATATTAAGTAATATCAAAGCAGAAAAGAAAGCTATTTATGCAAAAGAAGGATTTCTTATTGTTGGATTTGCATGGATAATAATATCTGCTATTGGTGCACTTCCATTTGTGATAAGTGGTGCAATACCTAGTTTTATAGATGCATTTTTTGAAACAGTTTCAGGTTTTACAACAACTGGAGCAACAATATTAACAGCTATAGAGGGTCTTCCAAAAGGTATATTGTTCTGGAGAAGTTTTACTCACTGGATAGGAGGAATGGGATTTCTTATTTTTATGCTTGCGCTTATTCCATCTCTTGGAAGTAATTCAATCCATCTTCTTAAAGCTGAAAGTCCAGGACCATCACCAGGTAAAATAGTTCCTAAAATAAAAGAAACAGCAAAGATATTATATTTAATATATTTTGCACTAACTTTAATTGAAGGAATTCTTCTTATGTGTGCAGGGATGAATTTATATGATGCTGTTATACATGCAATGGGAACAGCAGGTACCGGTGGATTTTCAAATATGAATGCAAGTATTGCTGCATTTAATAGTCCTGCAATAGAATGGATAATAACAATATTTATGCTTATATTTGGTATTAATTTTGCATTATATTTTCAGATTTTAAAAGGTAATTTTAAAGGATTTTTTAAGAATGAGGAATTAAGGTATTATTTATTAATTATTGTAAGTGCATTTATATTAATAACTGTAAATATAATAAGTTTAAATGGTGGAGATATTATACTTTCAATAAGGCAGTCTGCTTTTCAAGTCTCATCAATAGTAACATCTACTGGATTTGCTACAGTAGATTTTAATTTCTGGCCTACTTTAAGTAAGCTGATAATAGTAATGCTTATGTTTGTGGGAGCTATGGCAGGATCAACTGGAGGCGGAATTAAGACTGTAAGAATTGTAATAATGCTTAAAGCTATTAAAAGAGAGATTAATAAGATAATACATCCAAAGAGAGTAAACAGTGTAAAAATAGATGGAAAAACTGTAGATGAAGACATAATACATGGAGTGTTTTTATTTATTGGTGCGTACATAATAATAAGTCTTATAGCTATTTTTATAATATCCTTTGACAATTTTGATGTTGTTACAACTGTAACATCAGTAATAACAACTATGAGTAATATAGGTCCAGGTCTTGAAGTTGTAGGGCCAGCAGGGAATTTTGCAGCTTTTTCACCACTTAGTAAATTAGTGCTTTCTTTCTGTATGCTTGCAGGAAGACTTGAAATATATCCAATGTTAATTATGTTCAGTCCTTCAATATGGAGAAAGAATCACTAAAATTAACTTATGGCTTATATTATTATGAAGACACCTCTGATTGATTTCTTATTAATCAGAGGCACTTTTTTTCATGAATAATTGATAAAATAAAATATAGTAATATAATGAAATTAGAATAAATATATAGCTATTAAATAAATAATAATTAAAAGGAAAGTATAAGGAGAAAACAATGGAAGAAAGATTACAAAAATATATGGCATCGTGCGGAATTGCATCAAGAAGAAAATGTGAGGAACTTATTCTTCTTGGAAAAGTAAAAGTAAATGGAAATATAATAGAAGAATTAGGATTTAAAGTAAATCCTTTAAAAGATATAGTTGAATATGATGGAAGGGTTATAACTAAGGAAGAAAGAAAGGTTTATATAATGCTAAATAAACCTGAAGATGTAATAACATCTGTTAAAGATGAAAAAGATAGGAAAACTGTAATTGATATAGTAAAAGTTAATGAAAGAATTTTTCCAATAGGACGATTGGATTATGACAGTAGTGGGCTTATACTTCTTACTAATGATGGAGAATTATACAATAAGATAATTCATCCAAGAGTAGAACTTGATAAAAAATATGTAGCAGTTGTAAAAGGTGAAGTATCACTTGATGATAAAGAAAAGTTTGAAAGTGGAATTGATATTGGAGGTTATATAACTGCACCTGCAAAACTTAAAATGCTTGAATATAGTCATAGGAAAGATTTATCGACAATTGAGGTGTGTATTCATGAAGGAAAAAATAGACAAATCAGAAAAATGTGTTCTGCAATAAATCATGAGGTCATGTCATTAAAAAGAGTATCTATAGGAAATATTAGGCTTGGTCAGTTAAAGAAAGGTGAATATAGATATTTAAATGATGAGGAAATGAAATATTTAATGTCACTATAAAAAAATAATTAAATCTTAAAGTCAATTTTACAGTAATTGAAAGTGATTATATAAAAACTTGCATATGATTAATAAAAAAGCGAAAAATAACTTATTTTATTGAATATTATGGATTATAATGATAGAATTAAATTAAAAGTATTCAATTGATTATTAGGAAGGCAAATTATGGAAGAATTAAATAATGAAAACAGCAAAGATTTAATGAGACTAATACAAGGAAAGTTTATAAGACTTAGTAAAGGTCAAAAGCTCATTGCAGAGTACATACTAAAAAATTATGATAAAGCAGCCTTTATGACAGCAGCAAAACTTGGTAATGCAGTTGGGGTATCTGAATCCACTGTGGTAAGATTTGCTATAGAAGTTGGTTTTTCAGGTTATCCGAAACTTCAAAAGGCTCTTCAGGAACTTATAAAAAATAAACTTACAACAGTTCAAAGGCTTGAACTACGAAATGATTATTTTTCAGATGGAGATGCACTTAAAGGTGTTTTAAAAGCAGACATGGAAAATATAAGAGCCACATTGGAGAAAATTAATCAAAATACATTTCAAGATGTTGTACAACATATTTTTGAAGCAAAAAGAATATATATAATAGGATTAAGAAGTTCAACAGCGCTAGCAGAATTTTTAGGTTTTTATTTAAATATAATTCTTCAAAATGTTAAAGTTGTGAGTTATGGAATTTCAGATGTTTTTGAACAGATGATAAATGTTGGAGAAGGGGATCTTGTTATTGGAATTGGATTTCCAAGGTATGCAGCAAAAACAATAGATGCTTTGGAATTTTCTCAAGATAGAGGTGCGAAGGTTGTTGCCCTTACGGACAGTCTTCTTTCTCCACTTGCAACAAAAGCGGATTATACATTAATAGCACAAAGTAATATGGCATCATTTGTTGATTCACTTGTTGCACCTCTTTCTGTTATTAATGCTTTAATAATAGCTGTTGGAATGAGAGAAAAAGAAAATATCTCTAATGTATTTTCAAATCTTGAGCTTATATGGAAGAACTATAACGTGTATTCAATAAATAATAAAAATGTAGCAGATGATTAATTAAATATGAGTAGAAAAAGGTTTTAAAGGATGCTAGATTATGGCAGCTTTAGAACCTTTTTAACTGTGAAGATGAAAGAGGTGACAATATGAATTATAAGTTGAAAATACCATCTGATGTTCAATATATAATTAATGTTTTGATTGAAAATGGATATGAAGGATATATGGTTGGAGGCTGCGTTAGAGATCTTCTTATAAATAGGGAACCAAATGATTATGATATTACAACAAATGCAAAGCCAGAAGTTGTTGCACGTCTTTTTGATAAAGTTATTTTAACTGGATTAAAGCATGGAACTGTGACAGTTATAATTAATAAGGTGCAATATGAGGTTACAACGTATCGAGAGGATGGAGAGTATAAAGATAGCAGGCATCCTGAAAATGTGAAATTTGTTACTGATATAAAGAACGATTTATCTAGGAGAGATTTTACAATAAATGCAATGGCATATAATAAAGAAAAGGGACTAATTGATTATTTTGATGGATTGTCTGATTTAAAGAATAAAGTAATACGAACTGTTGGAAATCCTGAAAAACGATTTACTGAGGATTCCCTAAGAATGCTTAGGGCAGTAAGGTTTGCTGTACAACTTGATTTTAAAATTGAAGAATCTATTATACAGTCAATTAAAATTCTTAATAATAATCTAGAATTTATATCAAAAGAAAGAATCAGAGAAGAATTTAATAAAATAATTCTTAAAGATCCAAAAGGTTTAAAATTATTACATGAATGTAGTATTCTAAAATATATTGCTGATGACTTGGATAAGGCCTATGATTACTATATAAATGATAAAATTAAATGTTATAATTTATATGAACATTTAATTTTATCATCGTGCAATATAAAAAAGGATTTATCCTTAAGGCTCACAATGCTTTTTCATGACTTAGGAAAATTAAAGGATTGGAATAACAAGTTAGAAAAAGTAGATAATATTTTTTTAGAAAGTGCTTGTATGGCAGAAAAAATATTAAGGTCTTTGAAATATGATAATGGAACAATTAAGAAAGTAAAGACGTTGATAACATATATGCATAGTGATTTAGAAGATAAAGTTTCAATAAAAAAATTACTTAATATAATAGATGTAGAATTATTCGAAGATCTTATTAAAGTTAAAAAGGCTCACATAATGTCTGAAAACATTGAAGAAGTTAAGTCTTTGAATATTGAAAAGCTTTATTGTGACATTCTTGAAAAAAACGAATGTTTTCGTATAAGGGATATGAAGATTAATGGTGAAGATATAATTAAAATAGGAGTAAAGAAAGGTAAAGATGTTGGAACAATGCTGAATTATCTTCTTTGTAAGGTTATTGAAGATAATAATCTTAATTATAAAAAAAAGCTTTTAGAATTGGCAGAAGATAAATTAAGTATGAATATCTAAATATTACATTTTAATAATATTTAGATATAAACTATGTAAAAATAGTTGGACTTATATTATAATAATACTATAATTTGGTGAAATTATTAGTAAGTATATAAGGAAAAAAGTTAAGTTTTATATTGGGCTGGATATTTATGTTAGGAGAAAGATCAATGAAAAAAATTACCAATTGTATGGAGATAAGCGTCGAAGAATGCTTAGATAAGCTGTTAGAAGAGAGTAATGGATGCAAATGCGAAAAGTGCAGATATGATATGATGGCAATAGCCTTAAATAATTTAAAACCATATTATGTAACTACTCATTTAGGTGAAGTTATAACTAAAATAAAAAACATGGAACAGCAAAGTGAAGCGAATATAGTTGTTGAAGTCACAAAAGCTATTAAAAAGGTACACATGTCCCCTAAACATTAATATGAATATTTATGGAGTGTATAAATTTTATTTGGTCTGTTTAGTTTTGAATTAAGCTATTAAAATGAAAGGTTATTCCTATTTTAATAGCTTATTTATTTTATATAGTTATATAATTAAATGTAAATATTGTAAGTACTATATTATGAGGTGATATTATATGGATAAAAAAAAGAATCTATATATGCTTGTTGGAGTTTTGATAGTAGTAGTTCCACTTGTGATTTGTACAATAATATATATGGGGTACAGCTACACTCATAAACCTGAAAATAAATGGCAGGAATATACTGAACTTCTTCAAAATAAAGAATATGATAAAATGTACGATTTAATCGACAGTACTGCTCAGGCAAAAATAAGCAGGGAAGATTTTGTTGCAAGAAATAAAAATATTTATGAGGGAATTGAAGCTAAAGATATAAATATAACAATTAAATCTATCTCAAAAGAAGATAACGATACATTGATAAATTATAATACTAAAATGGATACAATAGCAGGTGAACTTGAATTTGACAATAGTGTGAAAATTGCAAGTGAACTTGGAAAAGGCCATACAATAAAATGGACGTCTAAAAACATTTTTCCTGATTTAGGTGAAAATGATAAGGTGCGTGTAAAAACATTAAAAGGACGACGTGGAAATATTACTGATAGAAATGGACAACTCATTGCTACAGATTCATATTTATCAAATGTAGGCGTAGTTCCAGGGAAATTAGGAGATAATAAAGAAGAAAGTATAACTAAGATTGCAAACATACTTCAATGTAGTACTGAAACTATAAATAAAGCATTAAGTGCCAATTATATTACCGATGATATGTTTGTGCCAATTAAAGATATACCATATGGAGATGCTAAAGTAGTTGATTTATTAAAAGTCCCAGGTGTAATGATAAAAGAAAAAGATTCTAGAGTTTATCCTTTAGGAAAAGATACAGCACATATAACAGGATATGTACAATCTATTAATGGTGATGAATTGGAACAAAATAAAGATAAAGACTATACTGAAAATTCACTTATAGGAAAATCAGGTCTTGAAAAAATGTATGAAGATTTTTTGAGAGGTATAGATGGTGCTGAAATATACATTCAAAATAGTGAAGGCGAAAAAAAGAGTGTGGTATTATCTAAAGATGCCAGAAATGGTGAGGATTTAAAATTAACAATAGATATTAATGTTCAAAAAAAAGTAAATGAGGAACTTGGAAGTGATAAGGGATGTGCTGTTGTAATGAATCCAGAAAATGGTCAAGTATTAGCACTATCAAGTACACCATCATATGATCCTAATGATTTTATTTTGGGAATGTCACAAGAAAAGTGGAACACTTTAAACAATAATGAAGATAAACCATTGTTTAATAGATTTCAGGCTACATCAGTACCAGGATCAGCATTAAAGCCAATTATAGCTGCTATTGGAGTTGATAGTGGCAGCGTAAAGCCAGATCAAGTAAGGAAGATTAGTGGGTTAGCATGGCAAAAAGATGAAAGCTTTGGAAATTATTATGTAACTAGGACAAGCAATATAGAAGAAGTAAATTTGGAAAGTGCACTGGTTTATTCAGATAATATTTACTTTGCACAAATTGCTATGGACATGGGGAGCAATCTTATAGAGGAAAAACTAAAAGGTTTTGGATTTGGAGAAAAAATACCATTTGAATTTGCACTATATAACTCACAATATTCAAATGATGGAAAAATAAAAGAAGGTGCTCAGCTTGCAGATACAGGATATGGGCAGGGAGAAGTAATGGTAAATCCTGTTCATTTAACATCAATGTATAGTATGTTTCTTAATCAAGGAAATATCATTGAACCTCATTTGGTTATAGATAATAAAAATAATAACATCATATGGAAAAAAAGTGCAGTCTCAAAAGAAAGTGCACAGGTAGTACTTAATGATCTTATACAGATAGTAGAAAATCCTGTAGGAACAGGACATGAAGCATATAATTCAAAATTAAAAATTGCAGGAAAAACAGGAACAGCAGAAATTAAAAATAGTCAGACTGATACCAGTGGAACTGAGCTTGGATGGTTTGTAGGTATGACAACAGAAGGCGATAATAAGGTTCTTGTAACAATGATGATTGAGGATGTAAAAGGAAGAGGCGGAAGTCATTATGTTGTTCCTAAGGTAAAAGATGTGATAGAAAGTGTGTCATTAAAACAGTAAATAGAAGATTTTATAATATCCCTTGTAATATAGATTAGGTAAATTTCTATATTGCAGGGGATATTTAATATTTGAAATATTACTATAATTTGCATTATAAAAATAATTTAAATTTAAGAGAAAAATGTCTATAACAAAGTGTAATTTATAAAAAAGAGAATATACAAAATTTGTGGAAAAATGTAGAATGGTATGATATTATTATATTTGTTAATAAAAAATTAATATTAGTAATATTACATATTTTTAGTGACAGTCAGTATACTTAAGTTTAGTCAGGAAATCATAAGAGATTCAGATTATGATATAAGAAAAGGAAGTGATAATCATTAATAAATTGAAAAATACCATTTTAAAAATATCAGTTATTTTTTTTATTTTAAATCTGTTTACAAGTATTAGTGTTATAAAAGCTGAGGCGTATAGCAACATAGTCTTTAAAAATATAACCATTGAAGACGGACTTGCACAGGCAACTGTTGAATGTATGATTCAAGACAGCAGGGGATATATGTGGTTTGGAACCAATGATGGATTAAGCAGATATAATGGGCATGAATTTGAAGTATATAGAAACGAAATTGGTGTAGACAATAGTATTGTAAATAACTATATTGTATGTATGAATGAAGACCGGGATGGAAACTTATGGATTGGAACCATAGATGGAGCAAGTAAAATTAATTTGTCTACCAATGAGATAACAAATTATAAAAATTCAAGTGGATTATCTAACAATAATGTAACTGAAATACTTGTTACTAAAGATGGAGAAATTCTATTAGCTACAATTGATGGACTGAATATATATGATAAGACTAATGATAGATTTACAAGAATATTTAATAATGAGTATATTAAAGATCAAGAAATTTATTCTTTAGATGAAGATATTAATGGAGATATATGGCTTGGTGGCTCAAAGAATATTACAAAGATAAATTTAAAAAATAATACTTGTGAGGATTTTTCTGATATAAATAAAGAGTATGAAAAAATTAATGACTGTGCTTATAAAGTTTTATGTGATGATAAATATATATGGGTTGGAACAATAAGTAATGGTTTGTATAAAATTAACATTGAAACTTCCCAAACAGAAACCATTAATTTAAGTAATAGCAAGATTTCAAGCAATAACATACATACTATTATGAAAGATAAAAATGGAATAATGTGGATTGGTACGGATTCTGGATTAGTAAAATATGATTCTAAAAATGATGAGTATAATACCTATGTTAATAAAGCTTACGATAAATATTCTTTAGTTGACGATTATGTTTACTCAGTGATACAAGATAGAAGTGGGCTTATATGGGTGGGAACCTATGCTGGAGTAAGTATGTTTGAACCTGAAAATAAGATAGAACACTATAAAGTAGATCCATTATCACATTCAAGTATAAATGAAAATCTTATACATGGTATATATGAAGATGATGATGGACTAATATGGATTGGAACAAATACAAAAGGAGTAAATGTATTAGATAGAAAAAATGAAAATATATATGATATATCAGAGTTTACAAATGGAACTGCATTAAGCAGTAATTCAATAAATGATATTAGTGGACATGCAAATAAAATCTTTATTGCAACAAACAATGGTTTAAATATATATGACAAAAATACAAGAAAAATCTCAGTGTATAATGAAAAGCAGGGGCTTAATGCAAAAAAGATAAGGAATATAACATATGATGATTCTGGTGTATTATGGATTGGTACAACAAATGGAATCAATATATTGAATTTAGAAACTGATGAAATCACAGATTTAAATTATATTTTGGATAAATACTCATTAGATGATAGATATTCAGAATGTATTTTCAAAGATAGCGAAGGATTCTATTGGCTTGGTAGTTTCTTAAATGGTGGATTAATAAAAATAGATCCATACAATAATACTGCTATTCAATATAAGCATGAAGGAAAAGATGGTGATTTATCTAACAATACTGTAAGAACAATTATTGAAGATGATGAGAAAAATATATGGGTTGGTACAAGTGGAGGACTTAATAAATTAGATAAAGAAACTGGTAAGTTTAAGACGTATACAACAAGTGATGGACTTGCTAATAATAATATATATGGTATTGTAATTGATGAAACTGGAAACTTATGGATGAGTACAAATCTTGGTATTTCAAAATTAGATAGAGAAAAAGATAGATTTTTTAATTTAAATATAACTGATGGTTTACAGAGTAACGAATTCAATGGTCATTCTTATGGAAAATTAAAAAGTGGAGAATTAATTTTTGGTGGTATAAATGGATTAAATATATTTAATCCAGATGAAATATTGAATAATATGTATATACCTAGAGTTGAATTTGATAGATTTAGAGTAAATGGTAGAACTATAGATACATTACAAGATGCTAAGTTGAATTATAATGAAAATACAATTGGAATTAAATTTTTTCTACCGGATTATAAAAATATAAAAAATATACAATATTATTATTCATTAGAAGGAGCCGGTAATGATTGGTCTCTAGTTAATACTAATGAACTTGTCTTAAGCAATCTTGGAAGCGGCACTTACATTTTTAGGGTGAAAGCAAGAAATAGCAGTGGGATTTTTAGTGAAGAAAGTAGTTTCAAATTTACTATAAAACCTCCATTTTGGAGAAGTGCTGAATTTATATTAATATATATATTGATAGGTGTAAGTTTAGTAGTATTAATAGTTAAAAGTAAAAATACTAAGATGAGATTGTTAGATGATATGGTAAGTAAGAGAACTAGAGAATTAAGTGATGAAATGGAAAAAAATACAGAATTACTAAATAAGATCATAAATCTAGAAAAAAGAAAAAATGCATACTTAGTAAACATATCTCATGATTTAAGAACACCATTAAATGTTTTATCGTCTATTCATCAACTTATAAACCAATTAAATAAAAGTGAAGCAGGTATTGAAAGAGAAAAACTTGATTATTACATGAACATATTTGGTAAGAACGTTGATAGACTTCTTAAATTGATAAATGACTTGATAGATTCATCAAAGATAGAGCATGGCAATTATCATATAAATATAGGCAAGTATAATATTGTTTATATTGTAGAAGATACAGCACTATCACTTAAAGATTATGTTGAAAGTAAAAATATAGAATTAATAATCGATCCAGAGGTAGAAGAATGTTTCATTGAATGTGATTCTAATGAAATAGAGAGATGTATAATAAATCTTGTTAATAATGCTGCTAAATTTACAGATGAAGGTGGACGTATATTAGTATCTGTTGTTGAACTTGAAAATGAAGTTAAGATTATGGTAAGTGATACTGGAATAGGTATAGATGAAAAACATCTTGAAACTGTATTTGATAGATTTAATCAAGTAATTGACTCGAATAAAGAAACAAAAGGTGGAAGTGGACTAGGTCTTACAATAACAAAACTTATTGTAGGATTACATAATGGAAGGATATTTGCAGAGAGTGAAATAAATGTAGGAAGCAAATTTACAATAATACTTCCTAAAAAACAGCCAAAAGAAAAAGTTGAAAAAATTTAAATATAGAAACAACTTCAACCTATTATTTAGTTAAAAAATTATATAGGTTGAAGTTGTTTTTAGTTTAACTTATTTTTTAACATTATTTGAATTAAAATCACGCTCAAATAGTGACATTTTTTGTTTATCTTTAAAATCATCAATTGAATTGATTCCAATTTCTTTTAAGATATTATCAAGAGTTTCGCTGTGTAATGGTACTTTTATTGGAGAATCAAATGCAAAATTATCAACTTGTTGTTTTCCTTTTTCAAGAGGTATAAGGGTTTTGGGACCACCAACGCAACCACCTTTGCATCCCATTCCTTCAATGAAATTTGAATCAAGTTCTTTATTTAGTGCCTTTTCAAGAATTTCTTTACATTCTTTAACACCTGAAGCAGTACTTGATTTAAAAGACTTGAATTTATCTGGATAAAGTTCCTCTATAATGTCTGAAACAGCAGTTGATACACCACCACTTCTAGCATACATCCTACCACCTCTTGAAGTATAATCTTTTGATGGTATTCCCTTTAAAGATGATAAATCTATTTTTAACGCTTTAAAAATTTCATCAAGTTCAGCAAAGGTTAAAACAAAATCTATGACATCCTTTAAATCATTTTCCTTAGCTTCAGCTTTTTTTGCAATGCAAGGACCTATAAAAACAACTTTTGCATCAGGATTTATTTTTTTTATTATACGTCCAGCTGCAATCATTGGTGAAATAGAGGGTGATAGATCTTTTACTAATGAAGTATATACTTTTTTTAACATGCCAACCCACATAGGGCAGCAGCAGGATGTTATCATAAGGTCTCCATCTTTATTTACATGTTTATCAAATTCACATGCTTCTTTTATAGATAATATATCTGCTGCAAAGGCAACTTCAATCATGTCAGAAAATCCAATTTTAATAAATGCTTCTCTAAGCATATCCATTGTAACATTATCGCCAAATTGACCATTAATGGCTGGTGCTACTGCTGCTATTACGGTCTTATTTTCTTTTATCAAATTCATTACAGGTATAAACTCAACTTTATCTAAGATTCTTCCACCTTTACAACTGTCAACACATATACCACAGTTAATGCAGATATCTTTGCTTATGTATGTGGTTTTATTAGTAGTATCATATTTTATTGCATTAAAAGGACAGGCTGCTTCACATGTAAATTTATCGTCCTTGCTCTTTATACAATTTACTCCAGAACATTCAAGTTTCTCAACAATACGCTTATTCACAGAGTACATTGTTATTGCTTTTTTTAGATTATAAATATAATTATTATCAAATTCAATATTTACGCCACAAAGTGATGTTATGATTTTAAAAGTTTCCTGAGGTGATGATTCATGACATACCATAATACGTGAAAGAGTTTCATCAAAATTACCATCATAGTATGCTTGAATAAGTTCATGAAATAAATCAGTATATTTACTATTCATATATAAACCTCCATAATATAAGTTATATTTAATCAAATTGAACTAAGATTTCTTTTATAGTAAGCTGTAGTTTATAATGTATTTTTTATAATAAAATAAAATTCGTACATATCTTTATGCGATAATATATATTTTATGTAAGTAGAGCAATATTTTATTCAAGATTTAATAGAGAGTTGTAAAAGATAATAAATATTTCTTTAAGAAACTGGATAAATTTGATATAATTATTAATATGATAGAAAATAAGATTTGCATTTTTGAGTTTAAATTTGGTTGATTTCTATAAATATAACTAAATTTTTTTGTGTGTTAAGGGGGATATTATGATAAAAAGAAATAATAAAAATATAGCTCTTTTTTTGAGTACACTAATAACATTAGCTCCAGTTGCAGCTTTTGCTGATGATAATGTAAGCAATACAAAAGGACAAGCTAATACAAGTAGTATTGAAAAGAATTCTGAAATTAATTCTTCCAAAGAGAACGAAGAAAATATCAGATATAATGTAGGTTGGGTACAAAATTCAGATGGAAGCTATTATCTTTATGATGGTTTAGGTGACATTGTGAAATCATCGTGGTGTAAAGTAGGGGGAAAATGGTACTATCTTAAAGATGATGGAAAAATGGCAACTGGATGGATAAAAAATGAAGGGTCATGGTATTATGTAGGCCAGTGGGGTAACATGCATAAAGGTTGGATAAAAGATGGCGGTTTGTGGTATTATCTAAATGAAGATGGAATAATGCAAAGAGGATGGGTTTATAGTAATAATTCATGGTATTATCTAAATGAATATGGAGCTATGGTAACAAATGCCACTATTGATGGGTATAAACTTGGACCCGATGGAGTATGTGAGTAAAAACTTTATAATAAACATATTATAAAAAATGTATCTATAATGATGGAAAAAGTATGTTATAATCAGTAATTTATAAATTAAAACCTAAGAATAAGTATCATTCAACTTATTCTTAGGTTTATTTTTATTTTAAAAATAAAGTGAATTTTTAAATATATTTAGTAACTTAACATTGATTTATATTTGTAATTTCAGTCAGTTTTATGAAGATATAGTTTTTAACATAATAATCATGATTCTATTTAGTTTTTGTTAAAAATAAAACTTAATTTTAAGAATTAAAAATAAATGTCTTAAATTCATTATGAATAACATAATTATATTAATGGAGATAAGATTTGGAATTATAACATATTCAATATAAGATTGAAAGAAGTTTTATTTTATAAGCATAGCATTAAAATTATTTTCTTTCAAACAAAGAAAGGATGTAATAATTAAATGAAGGAATTTATGTATGAGAAGAGTACAAAAATAAGCTGCATTTTGTTAATTGTTTTATTTTTAATATATTTCTTAGGAGCATTTTATTTTAAAACTCATTTCTTTTTCAAAACATCAGTAAATGGTATTGATATATCATTTAAGACAGTAGATGAAGCAAAAGATATAGTATATAATGAACTTTCTGATTTTAAAGTTGTAATAAAAGACGATAGCAATGAAGATAAAATTGAATCAAAAGATATTAATCTAGAGTATAACGGAGATAAAAAAATAGAGGAAATAAAGGAAAAGCAAAGTTTTTTTAAATGGGCCTCAGCATTAATTTACAATAAGCAATATGAAAATTTGGATATTTTTACATATGATGAATCAATGCTTGAGGAAAAAGTGAAAGATCTAAATTTTTTTAAAAATTTAGATGTAATTGAACCTAAAAATCCTCAATTCCAATATACTGATGGAAAATATATTGTTTTAGAAGAGGTAAAAGGAAATAAACTAAATTATGAAAAAACAGTTAAGGCTATAAAAAGTGCAATTGAGCATGGTAATAAAGTTGTGGATTTAAATACTACTGGATGTTATGAAAGACCTAAGTATACAAAGGATTCAGAAAAAGTAAAAGAAGTAAAAGATATTATTGATAAGTATGTTTATTCAAAGATAGTATATTCTTTTGATGAACTTATGGAAACAGTAGATGGATCAATAATTAATAAATGGATTGATATAGATGATGATATGAATCCATCTATAAATGAAAAAAAAGTTAAAGAATATATAGATAGTTTATGTGAAAAATACAATACAGTAGGTAAAGAACGTAAGTTTGATAGTAGCATTGGAAAAACTGTTATTGTAAAGGGAGGATATTATGGATGGAAAATTAATTCTAATGAAGAGGTTAAAGCACTTATTGAAAATATAAAACATGGGCAATCTGTTTTTAAAGAGCCTATATATTCTCAGAAGGGATTATCAAGGAGTGATGATGATATTGGGGATACGTATGTTGAAGTCAATATAACAAGACAGCATTTATGGTTTTATAAAAATGGAAAGCTTTTAACACAGGGGGATATTGTAACTGGATGTCAAAGTAAAAATACACCTACAGCTGAAGGTGTATATGCTCTGAACTACAAACAGAAGGATGCAACGTTAAAAGGTGATGGATATAGTTCAAAAGTTTCTTATTGGATGCCCTTTAATGGTAATATTGGTTTACACGATGCAAGGTGGAGAAGTTCTTTTGGAGGAAATATATATAAGACTAATGGAACTCATGGTTGTGTAAATATGCCTCAATATCTTGCAAAGATAATATTTGAAAATATTGAATCAAACACACCTATTATATGTTATAGTGAGGACACTAAAAATAATAACTAATTTTAAATTAGAATTTTTTCTATCATTAAGAAACAGCCTGTAAAATATGCAGGCTGTTTTTTATTATATTTTAGGAAGGAATATAGTATCACCTAATGGAAGAATGTCATTTTTATAATCATTAATAAAAATTAAAAGCTTCATAATAGAATCTATATCGTATACTGGATAATATTTTTCGCATATTTTACTCCATGTATCTCCTTGCGAAATCGTATATATACTTCCATTTTTCATTGTTGTTTCTGGAATTTTTAAAGTAGTTCCAGCTTTCACATCATTAGTAGATGTAATATTATTAAGTTCCTTTATAAGCTTTAAGGATGCATTAGGAGCACATGTTGAATTATACTTCATTAAAATATCGTTAAGAGTTTCGTTTTCTTTCACTAAATAGCTAGAGCATTGTTGGTTGTTTATAAATTCACGTATTGTTATATGAACCGCATTTGAGCATGGAATTACAAAATCATCACTGTTGTTATTAGAGTTTTCATAATTATTGGTTGAATCACTATTTTGATTTGCATCATTTGAATGTATATCAAATGAATTATTGTTAGGACTTATTGACTTATTACTTTTAAGTGAAGGTATGAATTGGCATGATAAAAGTAATATTGAAATAAGTGCTGTAAATAAAAATAGATAATAATATTTTTTCAAAATTAAACATCTCCAAGCATATTTTTTTATAATTATTGCCGTATTTTTATAAAATATTCAAAAAATATAGAAATTAAAAAAATAATAATTTATAAAATGTTTTAATAAAAATATGTCATCTAGATAATGAATATTTTAATAAAAATTGTACAAAATTTATAAATAAGAAGAATTTAATTATTGATTATTGTAAAGCTTTAAAATAATCAGTTATTTTAATTACTCTGATTTTAAAAATATAAAAAAGAAAAAGAGGTGTAAGTTTGTTTGAATTTAATATTGGTGATAAAGTAGTGTATCCTAATCAGGGTGTAGGGGTTATAGATCTCATCGAGGAAAAAGAATTTAAAGGCAAAAAGGAAAAATATTATAAAATTCATTTAATTAATAATACAATGAAGTTATCACTCCCGCTTAGTAGAGTAAAATCAGCTAATATGAGACATATAAGTGATTCAAAAACTTTAGACTCTAAATTAAATAATATAAAATACTATGTTAAAGAGGTTGATAAACTTGCTAAAACCAATTATAAAGAAAGAAATGAAATATATTCGACTAAAGTTAAGTCTGGTACATTAGAAGATCTTTTAGAGATAATAAGTAACTTGACAGAATTAAAGACAATTCATGATTTAAATTCCATGGAAAAAACTATCTTAAGAAATACAAAAAGAATTCTAATAGATGAAATAGCACAGTCTAAAAAAATATCTCTTGATGAGGCTGGTTATCTTCTTGATATATTCATGAATTCCTAAACTATAATTATATTTTTGTAGTCTGAAAATATTCAGTTACTTATAAAATTTGTAACTAACTGAATATTTTTTGCTATGTTATTAATAATATATAAAATAGTAAGCTTTCAAATATTGTTTGTTAGGAGTGGATTTTTATGATTAGACCAAAACCATTAAAAAAAGGTGATACAATAGGAATAATAGGTACATGCAGTCCTCCTAAAAAGGAAAGAATAGATCCTGCTATAAAATGGATTAAATCACTAGGGCTTGAAGTGGTTATTGGAAGAAGTGTAAATGAAAATCATGGATATTTGTGTGGAGAAGATAAGGTACGAGCAGATGATCTTAACTATATGTTCCACAATAAAGATATTAAGGGAATATTTATTGCAAGAGGTGGATATGGAGCAGCCAGAATACTCAATATGATTGATTATGATAATATAAAAAAGAATCCTAAGATACTAGCGGGATATAGTGATGTTACTGCACTACATATAGCAATAAATCAAAAGTGTAAAATGATAACATTTCATACTCCTATGCCATGTACTGAATTTTATACAGATATAGATGATTATACAGTGGAATCATTTAAAGATAGTATATTTAAAATAAATTATACAAAAAAAGTAGTTAATCCTGATAAGTGCAAGAGTTTTGAAGGTTTAGTTAAAGGAAATGCATGTGGACGGATTACTGGGGGGAATTTATCTATTATAGCATCACTTATGGGAACACCATATGAAATTAATACTAAAAATAAAATATTATTTTTAGAAGATATTGATGAATCACCATACAAAATTGATAGGATGCTTACTCAGCTTAGGCTAGCAAATAAATTTAAGGATGCAGCTGGTATTATTTTAGGTTCGTGGACAGGTTGTGATGTTAAAGATACAAGTAGAAGTTTAAGTCTTAATGAAGTATTTAATGAAATAATAATACCTGAAAAGAGGCCTACAATTATGAATATTGCATGTGGACATACTCTTCCAACAATGAGCATTCCTCTTGGAAGTAACATATCAATAAATGCAGATAGTCTTGAAATATTGAATATAGATACAGATTAAATAAAATAAGAATGAGATACCTAATTTGGATATCTCATTCTTATTTAATGATTAATGTCTATAGCATTAGATAGTTTATTGTATTGATCACAAGGTTTAGGGGATTTTTCTCTTGCTAAAATGGTTGTTGATATTATAATAAGTGAAGTTCCTAAAATTAAAGCAAAAGTTAATTTTTCATTTAAGAATATTATTCCCATTATGATACTGACCACAGCTTCAAAAGTAGCTAAAATAGAAGCTGAAGTTGAGCCAATGAGTTTAATAGCTTTTAGAAGAAATAGCATTGATGCAATAGTAGAAATAATTGAAAGACCAAGATAGGAAATCATCATTTCTAAATTAATTGTAAAAGTTAAAGATTCAGTAAAAGCTCCATATATTATCATTCCTAAAGATGCACCAAAACATATATACATAGTTACAACTCTATTATCTATGGATTTTATAGATTTAAAACTTAAAGAAATAACGTTTAGAGCATATGCTAATCCAGAAAAAAGCGCTAAAAGAATACCTAAAATATTAAGAGTTTTACTTTCAAATGCAATTAGAGAATAAACACCAATTATTGATAATACTAGTGAAAAAATTTTTTCTTTTGTTATATTTTCTTTATATAAAATGAAACTAAATATACAAACTAGTGCAGGATAAATATAGTGTAGAGCAGTAGCAAGACCTGAATCAAGGTAATTGTATGATACAAATAACGTTATTGTTGTTATAGTATATCCAAACATTCCAATGAAAAACAGAAGCAAAAACTGCTTGACTGAAATCTTAATACTAACTTTTTTAAAATTTAAATATAGTAGTAGTATTAAACCAGAAATAAGAAATCTAAAAAGAAGCGATGAAGTTGGATTAGACCCATTTTTGTAAGCTATTTTCGCAAAAATAGGCATAATACCAAATGCTATTGAAGATAAAATAGCATAAATTATACCTTTGTAATTATTCAATTTATTTTCCCCCTTGAAAATAGTATTAATAACTTAATTTTTATAATTAAATACTTACTAGATTATAAATAAATTTTAGAAGTTATTCAATAAATATTATTGAATTTTAAGAAAAATATTTAAAAAGCAGGCACGGTTGCGCCTGCGAAAAATATCTAAATTAATGGAAACTTTCAAATACCGACAATATAATAAGTAAAATGCTTGTAATTATATAATGATTAGTCTTTATATATTTTATAAACTTTTTATTATAAATAAAGTTACCAGCAATATAAAAGAATATACAGATTAGAAAATTAAATAAAATTGTTAAAGGAAGATTTATATTAGTGAGACTTCCAGCAATAGATGGCAATATATTATTAAGACTTAGTGCAATAGAAATATTAAAAAGATTTTTAAAAGAATCAGAATAAATATATGGATTATTTAACTCAATAAGATTTTTGTGTTTTTTGAAGTTATTCACATAAAATGAAGTATCATATCCATCATTATCTTTTTGTATCCTTATATGTTCAATAAGATAATAAACACCTACAAATCCAAGAAGAACTGAACCAAAAATATTACTTAAGCTATGTGTAAAGTATATATCTATTATTTTTCCAAAGCAAAAAGCAAGAAAAGTAATAAAGGTCGTAAAAATAGAAGCAAAAAGTATTTTTAAATTTAGCGGCACTGAACTATCGTTTTTTGAAGAAAATGAAATTTTTAATGTGTCTATATTAATGGCTGTACTTAATAATAATGCTGATAAAAAATTCATAATCTGCTCCTAAAAATAGCTTTATTACAATATATACAATCAAGTATTTAAATGTTCTAAATTTATTAATTAAGTAAATAAAGAAAGTTTGAAGATTGTGATGGTTAATAAATGTTTAAAAAATATTTGTATTTTTTAATAAAATGCATAGAAATACCTCGAAATATTTACATGTAATCAATATTGTGGTAAAATACATTTAATGTTCTAAAAATTACAAAGAGGTGATTTTGGTGGGGTTAACAAGAAAGTAGATAAAGTAATTATATTTATTATGAAGATAAGAGGTGTAGTTGAGGGGCTATATCTGAGAATATAAAAATGAATGTGGACATTAGAATTAAATTTATAATAAATATATTGGGGGGCACTATAGATGTTAAATTATAAAAAATATAAAAGATTTGAAACAATAAAATTAAAGGATAGAACATGGCCTGATAATGAGATAACAAAGGCTCCAATTTGGTGTAGCGTTGATTTAAGAGATGGTAATCAGGCACTTATAAATCCAATGACTGTTGAAGAAAAAATTGAATTTTTTAATTTATTAGTTAAACTTGGATTTAAGGAGATTGAAATTGGATTTCCTTCAGCATCACAAATAGAATATGATTTTTTAAGAAGACTTGTAGATGAAAATCTTATTCCTGATGATGTTATGGTTCAAGTTTTAACACAAGCAAGACCACACCTAATTAAAAGGACTTTTGAAAGTTTAAGAAATGTAAAAAAAGCAATTGTTCATATATATAATTCAACTTCAGTGTTGCAAAGAGATGTAGTATTTAATATGAGCAAGGAAGAAATAAAAGAAATTGCTGTCGAGGGAACAAAGCTTGTAAAAGAATATGCAAAAGATTTTGAAGGAGAAATTCTTCTTGAATATTCACCAGAAAGTTTTACAGGAACTGAAGTAGATTATGCTCTTGATGTCTGTGAAGCTGTAATGGACACATGGGAAGCTTCTAAAGATAATAAAGTTATTATAAACTTGCCAGCTACAGTTGAAATGGATACTCCAAACGTTTTTGCAGATCAAATTGAATGGATGTGCAGAAACTTCAAAGATAGAGAGAGAGTTATATTAAGTGTACATCCTCATAATGACAGAGGAACAGGAGTTGCAGACAGTGAACTTGCACTACTTGCCGGAGCAGATAGAATTGAAGGTACATTGTTTGGTAATGGTGAAAGAACTGGTAATGTTGATGTTTTAAACATTGCTTATAACATGTTTTCCCATGGAGTTAATCCGCAGCTTGATATTGAAAACATAAATGAAATAATAGAAGTATATGAAAGATGTGTGAAAATACCTGTACACGTGAGACATCCATATGCGGGAAATCTTGTGTTTACTGCATTTTCAGGATCACATCAAGATGCTATTAATAAAGGTATGAAAAAATACAATGAACGCCATGGAAACATATGGGAAGTGCCTTATCTACCAATAGATCCTAGCGATTTGGGAAGAGAATATGAAGCTTTAGTAAGAATAAATTCTCAATCAGGTAAAGGTGGAGTTGCATTTGTAATGGATCATTGCTATGGATTTAAACTTCCAAAAACTATGCAGAAGGAATTTGCAGATATAATTCAGAAGATGTCAGAAGTTAAAGGGGAAATATCTCCATCAGAGGTTATGGATGCATTTACTAAAGAATATTTAGATTTAGATGTTCCTTTTAAATTGTTAAAATGTACATTCACTGATATTTCAGAAATGGATGGAAGTGAAGATACTAAAGCTGATGTAATTGTCGTTTATAATGGTGAGCAAAGAGTTCTAGAAGGTATAGGTAATGGTCCTATAGATTCATTTAAAAAAGCTTTAGCAGAAAGTAGTTTAATTAATGTTAAAATTATAGATTATACTGAACATGCTATGAGTACAGGATCAGAAGCAAAAGCTGCTTCATATGTATATATGGAAAGATTAGATAATAAAAAGAAGACTTTTGGTGTAGGAACAGATAGTAATATTACAAGAGCTTCAATTAAATCTATGATGAGTGCTATTAATCGTTTATATAAATAATAATCAATTAAAAATCCCTAAAATTAATTTTTGGGGATTTTAATGTTATATTTTAAATTAAATATGTTTGATAATTAAATAAAAAATATTGGGGGTAGAGCAATGAGCATATATTGGAATGACCATGTAAAGACATTAGAACCTTATGTTCCAGGGGAACAGCCAAAAGATAAAAAATATATTAAGTTAAACACTAATGAAAATCCTTATGGACCATCGCCTAAGGTTATAGATGCTATAAAAAATGCAGTTTGTGATGATTTGAAATTATATCCTGATCCTACATGTAGTAATTTAAGTATGGAAATAGCAAAATATTATCATATAAATGATGATGAAATATTCATAGGGAATGGATCAGATGAAATACTTGCATTTGTATTTATGACTTTTTTTCAAAAAGACAGAAAAGTTTTATTTCCAGATATAAGCTACACATTTTATAATGTATATGCTGAAATGTTCAATGTGAATTATGAACATATAAAACTTGATGATAAATTTAATATTCCACTTGAAGGATTTTATAAAGACAATGGAGGAATTATATTTCCTAATCCTAATGCACCAACTGGAAAATATATTGAGACTAATAAAATTATAGAGGTTTTAGAAAAAAATAAAAATTCAGTTGTTATTGTAGACGAAGCATATATTGACTTTGGTGGCAAATCAATGGTTGAGTATATAGAAACATACCCTAATCTCCTTGTTATACAAACTTTTTCTAAATCAAGATCTCTTGCAGGACTTAGAGTGGGATTTGCAATTGGTAATAGTCAACTGATTGAAGGATTAAATAGAGTTAAAAATAGTTTTAATTCATATACAATTGATAGACTTGCACTGATTGGTGCAGCAGAAGCTATCAAAGATAAAAATTATTTTGATGTAACTACTAAAAAAATAATAAGAACAAGAGAAGATACGGTAAAAAAATTAGAAAATCTTAATTTTGAAATTTTGGATTCAAAAGCTAATTTTATTTTTGTAAAACATAAAGAATTTAGTGGAAAGTATTTATATGAAACGCTAAAAGAAAATGGAGTTCTTGTAAGACATTTTAATAAAGAAAGAATAGAAGATTATCTTAGAATTACAATAGGAACAGATGAAGAAATGAGTTTACTTATTGCAAATCTAAAAAAAATATTAAAATATTAAAACATATGAAAATATCAGTTAATCCTACAATTATTTTAAGTATAATTGTAGGATTAATTTTTTATTTGGAAAAATTACTAATTAATTGAGATTGAATGTAATAAATGGTATAATTATTACTGTTGAAAAATGGGGGGATATCAAATGACATACAAAAAAAATAGATTATTGGCATTGGGAATTATTACTATAGGTTTGAGTTTTATATCCACAAATGCTAATGCTGAAATAAAAAAAACAGAAGTTTATGAAGAGACAATGCAAAATGAGAAATTATTAGCAAATGATACTTCTATTAAGGAAAAAACTCAATCTGATTACAAAATAAAACGTAACTGGTTAACAGAAGAGGTAGCATCACAATTAAATAAAGATTTTAAAGATCTTACAACTGAAGATTTTGAACATATTATTAAAATAGATTTTAGATATAAAAAAATAGATGACACAATACCTGATGAAATTGCACTTCTTAAAAATTTGCAGTATTTAGATTTAAACTATTGCAGATTGTATGGTGATATTCCAGAAGAAATTGCAAATATGACTAATCTTACACACTTAGATTTAGGTGATAATAAATTGGGGAAATTGCCAGAATCTTTAGAAAAGAAAATTATTGATGGAGATTATCCTTATTGTGATGTAGAAGGAAATCAATTAAGGCTTGAAAAAGGCTGGCATTTATTAAAAGGAAATTGGACATATATTGACAGATATGGTGAGAGACTTACTGGAGTTCAGACAATAGATAAAGTAACTTATGATTTTGGAGAACAAGGTTTCATAAAAGAAGGATGGGAACAAGTTGATAATATTTGGCACTATTATGATAGAGTTTCAGGAATGATAAAAAATGATTGGAAACTAATAAATTCAAAATGGTATTACTTTAATGCTGATGGAATAATGGTTACAGGACTTCAGAATATACAAGGAACTAAATTTTGTTTTGCACCTAGTGGAGAAATGCTTACAGGCTTTCAAAACATAGGAGGATATAATTATTCTTTCTGTGAAAGCGGTGGGATGCAGTATGGATTAGTTAATGTTAATGGAAAACAGTACTATTTTGATGAAACAACAGGTATAATGGCTACAAATACTGAAAAAGTTATAAATGGGAAAAAATATATTTTTGCAGCTGATGGTTCAGGTTCAATAAAAAGCAACGTATGGATAGATAACTATACTTATATACAGGCTAATGGACAGACTGTTAATACATATTATGATTATTCTCATTCTAATACAAACTATCAGTTATTTAAATATATGACTGATTTAGGAAATCAAATTAGTGTAGATAGAACTGCTGTAGCTCTTCATGGAGGAATTACAAGTAATAATTGTGTATATTTTGCATCAGAAGCTTTAAGAAGAGTAGGAGTTGGAATACCAACATCTACATGTAATACTTATGAACTTGAAAACGAACTTAAGTATATGGGGTTTGTTCCTTGTTATGATTTATCACAGCTTAAGCCAGGAGACATAGTATTTACAAATAACTATAGTCATGTTTATATATTTATGTGCTGGGATACTGATGGATATGCTTATATTGTGGACAACCAATCTTATAATTTTGATAATAAAGTTTTACACAAAAGACAAGTATATCAGGACACATCTATAACTGATAGGGCAACACATTTTTATTATTATCCTAATTAAGATAAATATTAGTTATATATTTAATTGATGAGAACATATGAGAGCTGATTTTTTAAATAGAATCAGCTTTTCTTATATAATTTTATAAATATGATTAATGGTGTATAATTATATGGAAATGTTAAAATTTAATATTATATAAGAATATTAAATTTTATGAAATAAAAAATTGAGAAAAGAGTTGATTGTATGAATATTAATGTAAATAAAGAATATCTACTTAACACGCTAAAAGAGATATTACAGGAAAATAGTCCAACAGGATTTTGCTTTGAAATAATTGATAAAATAGAAACAATTGTTAGTGGATTTGGTTATTCATTTGAAAGAAACAATAAAGGATGTGGAATAATTACAATTGAAGGTAAAGAAAATAGTAAGACTATAGGATTATCAGCTCATGTAGATACTCTTGGATGTATGGTAAGATCTATTACAGAAAGCGGAAAACTTAAATTTACACTTTTAGGAGGCCCCCTTGTTCCAACTCTTGATGGAGAATACTGCAATATAAGAACTCGTGAAGGAAAGATTTATAGTGGAACTTTTTTAAGTACTAGTCCTGCAGCCCATGTATTTGAAGATGCAAAGAGCAAAAAAAGAGATCCAGAAAACATGGAAATAAGAATAGATGAAGTTGTATCGTCTAAAAAAGATGTAATTGATCTTGGAATAAGACCGGGAGATTTTGTGTTTATAGATCCTAAACCTGTAATAACAGAAAGTGGCTTTGTAAAATCAAGATTTATTGATGATAAAGGAAGTGTCGCTTGTCTATTAACTATTCTTGAAATGTTCAAAAAGAATAATGTAATTCCAGATTATACAACTAAAATAATTATTTCTACATATGAGGAAGTAGGTCATGGAGCATCATCTATACCAAAAGATATAACAGAAATAATAAGTGTTGACATGGGATGTATTGGAGATGACTTAAGCTGCAGTGAATATGACGTTTCAATATGCGCTAAGGATTCTGGAGGGCCATATGATTATAATATGGTAACTGACCTTGTGAATTTAGCAGAAGCTAATAAGTTAAATTATGCAGTTGATATATATCCATTCTATGGATCAGATGTTGGAGCAGCTCTTAGAGGCGGAAACGATATACGTGGAGCTCTTATAGGACCAGGTGTTTCAGCTTCTCATGGTATGGAAAGAACTCATTATAAAGCACTTGAAAATACAGTTAAACTCATTTATCATTACTTGACAAAGGAAACATTAAGATAAGTAAAAATAAATTCGTCAAAAATTTCGTCAAAAATAAATTTTAAAAAATTTTCGAGATTTTTTCAGTAGCTTTATTTAACATCTCATCAGTAACATGGCTATAGGTTTTTAAGGTTTGTTGAACATCATGACCTAATAGCTGTGCTGCTGTCTTAAAATCAATACCATTACCAATTAATAAAGTTGCATATGTGTGTCTTAACTCATGAATTGATATTCCAGCAATATCATTTAGAATAGGGTTCAAAAATTTCTTGATCGAACCTCCAGTACAAGGAATAATTCTATTATTTATGTCTGGTATAGCGACTTTTCTGTATTCTAGTAATTCTTTTACAGTAGGAGCGGGTACTGGAACTATTCTGTATGATTTTTTACTTTTTAATGCACCAAAATCATGTGTTTTAGTTTTCTTATTAACTTTCCATTGTTTATTAACTTTTAAAGTATTATTCTTAAAATCTATATCTCCCCAAGTCAAACCTAATATTTCACCACATCTTAACCCACAAGTTCCAGCAATTAATGCTGCAATGTAATAACGACCATTCTTCTTAGATTTCAATTCCATAAGCAAATCATCTAATTCTTGTTTCGTTAATGCTTTTTTTGATGATTCAATTTTGTCATTGGGAAGCTGAACATTTTTAAATAGTTCATAACTTGAATCATAGTTTTCAATATAGTATTTTAATAATAACTTTATGCGATTAACATAAGTATTAATAGTTTTAGATTGTATTTTTTCACTTTTAAAGATATCATCAACTGTTTTCTGGATGTGTAACTTTTTTATATCTTTAACTTTTAAAGTATTTAAACTTTTAAATTTATTAAATGAATATTGATAAGCATTGATAGTGTTATTTTCTCTATATAAAGATATATGATCTATATATAGTTTAGATAATTCTTTAAAAGTAATAGAATCATAATTAGTATCTAAAATAGAATTTTTATTTCTTAATTGATGTTTTAATTCTTTTAACATTTTTTCTGCTGCTGGTTTGGCGTCAGATTTAGTTCTAAAGCCCTGTTTACTTTTTTGCTTCCATTTATTATCTAATTTATAACTGATTATAAATTGCCATCCTTTATCTTTTTGTCTATAGGTAATATTGTATTCTAAATTCATCAAATCAACTCCGATTCATTAATTAATTTGTTAAAATCTGTTAATTACTCTTTAGAACCTTTTGCATCTTAATTGATATTATGCAATTATCTTTATAATTTATATGAATATATCTCAATTTAGAATAAAGTTCTGTGTATTTTTCTTCAGTTTCAATAGACTCAAATTTGATATTTATCACCTCCTTTCAGTACATATGTTCTTTTTAAATGTAAAGAATATTGCTTATTAGGGGGCTTCAAGGGTTCTATAATTTAATGAACCATTATTACTGTAATCTCTTATGAAATAAAAGCAAGGTTCAAATTGTAAATAACAAGTACCAACTTGTATTCCAGTTCCATATTTTTTTTTCCAATTTTCTAATATATCGAAAAATGTTTCAACAGATACATGAACATATTCAGCAATTTCATGCATAGCGAAAGCATTGTTCCTTATTGCTTCAACTACATCATTTGGCTCGACAATTATATTAAAACCTTCACGTCGTGCTACATTCTCTAATTTTCTATTGATTACACTATTTTGATTCAATATATTTCCATGAGTAGTTTTATAATGTCCTAGTTCTTCAGCTAAAACTTCATACTTATCTATTTCTGACATTCTGCTATTAATGTATATTATATTATTCAAACATCTGCCACTTTTTTTATCAGTGCCAAAGTCAATTTCTCTAACTTCAGCACCTAAATTTTCTGCTTTAACAATTAGCTTTTCATATTCTGTCATTAACAACGCCTCATCTGTTATTTACTATTTCGTTTGTTTATATCAGCTAAAATTCTTCTATCAGCTTCAGATATTTCATCATCTGTTAAATTGTCATTATGAGCAGCAACTGTTTCAAAATCATCATATGTTATTTTCTTATTGTTAAGTTCAACCATATTATCTTTAGTTGCTGTTATTTCATCAGTAATAGTATTTAAATATCTATTTATTTCTGTAAGTTCAGCAACTCTTTTATTAGCTTCTTTTTTGCCTAATGCATTTAATTTATTGTAGTTTTCTAATAATGTTGTTTCTTCTTTAGATAATTTATTAAAGTTATACGATTCCTCTTTTTCTAATCCTAGTAGATAATCTAAAGTTACATTGAAATATTTTGTTAATATTCTTGCATTGGCTAAAGACGGTTCAGCTTTTCCGTTTTCCCATTTAGATATAGTACTCTTAGCGATAGAAACATCATAAACATTATTTAAATCTTCGCACATCTTATCCATAGATATTTGTTTTTGTTCTCTAAGTCCTTTTAATATATATTTCATTTCAATCATAATAACACCTCGTTGACTTTCATATATTGAAATTATAGCACTAATGTTTTTCTTTGTGAACAATTTTTTGAAAATATTTATAAAAAGTTGTTGACATAGAAACAAAAAGAGAATATATTATAGACAAGGAGTTTCCGAAACGCCAACAAAATGACAAAGGAAGTGATTAAATGTTGCAAATGAGAGAACCATATTATAAGTTTAAGGGGTATTTAGCTGAAAATAATATACAACAAAAGGAAATAGCTAAAATGTTAGATATTTCTCAAGCTACATTCAGCAAAAAGTTAAATGGAAAAAGTGGAGACTTTACTATCCAAGATTTAAAGAAAATATGTACAAGATTAAAAATCGAAGCAGAAATTTTTTTTAATAATTAAGTTTCCAAAACGCTAACAAAGAAAGAAGGGAAAGCATGAATAATTTGATGATTTTTGAAAACAAACAAGTAGAAGTATTTGAATGGAAAGGACAAGTTTTATTTAATCCAAAGCATGTTGCAGATTGCCTTGACATTTCAGATGTTAATAGTAGCATTAGAAATTTCAATGATAATCAAGTTGTTAAATTAACAAATTCTAAAATGCACAATATGCAGTTTAGAAAATTACACAACACAGGAGAAAATTTCTTGACTGAAAGTGGAGTGTACAAGTTAATATTTAAATCTAAAAAGGCGGAAGCAGAAAGATTTCAAGATTGGGTTACAGATGAAGTTTTACCACATATAAGAAAAACAGGATCTTATCAAATTCCTAAAATGTCAAAAGAACTTGAAGCAATTCTTATGATTGATGGCAAGCAACAGAAGATGGATGAGAGAATAACAAAGTTGGAAAATAATACAACAATAGATTATTCACAGCAAGAAGATTTGAGGGAATTAGCTAATAAAAAGATTGTTGCAATTTTAGGCGGAACAGATGCACCAGCTTATAGAGAACTTAATAAAAAAGTGTTTAGCAACTTTTGGAGAGATTATAAAAGAAAGCTTAATGTTAATTCATACAAGAATACATTAGTTAAAGATTATGACATAGGTAGACAAGCTATTATAAATTGGAATCCTAGTAAAGAAGTCAAATTTATGATAGATGGTTGCAATGCTCAAATAAGAATGTAGGAGGAATAGGTTATGGAAAAGACTCTGTTTTCTAGAAAGGACTTAATGGAACGATGGGGAGTTAGTTATCAGAGCATTGTCAATTATGAAAACAATGGGATATTAACTAGAAATCCTAAGTTTGATAATCCAATGTATTATTTAGAAGAAATTTTAAAGATAGAATCTCTTACTGGAGAACTCAATCCATTATCACCATTAGAAAGACGAAGATTAGAAAGAAGAATTGAAGAATTAGAGAAAGAAAGAGATTTATGGAAAGGTAAAGTTGACATTATAAAAACAGCATTAGTTTAACATAATAAATAAAAAGTAATTCTTTAAGATATAAAAGTATCCCAAATTTAAATATATATTAGAAATATTGAAAAACTAAATATGAAAATACAATTTAAGACTTATTTTCTATCAATATTTAATTATTTTGGAGGAGTTAATATGGGTAAGCTAAAAGAATCTGACTGGGAATTTATATCAGATAACGAACCTGATGAAGAAACAATAGAAGAATTTCATAGAAGTTTAGCTCAAGACTATATTGATATGTATGGTGTTGATAATATGAAAAGAGTTTTAGAAATGGTTAAACAGAAAAATGCATAAGATAACAGGCTGAATAGCCTTAGATATTAGCTTAACATAATAAATAAAAATCAAGGAGGACAACCATGGACAAGATTTTAGAATTAGAAAAAAGGATTGCTGACCTTGAAGATCAAGTTCAAAATCAGCAAAAAGAATTTTATAAAGCATTAGCATTTTTGTTTGATAGGTCTGAATACAAAGAATTAATCAAACAAGGGAAATGTGATTATCCTAAAATGCTTACAGATGCTTTAAAAGAAACTTTTAATATTTAACGACCGTATTCAGCTTCTTCTTTAAGGAACTCAAACAGTAAACGAGAAGAAACTTCTAAAGAAATATTAGCAATTTTTCGTTCTTCATCAGTTTTGAATAATACATCAAATTCTTTAGAAACAGATTGCTGATATTTATCAATAATTTTAAGTTTTCTCTCAAATCGTTCATCTATGGAAGTACCAATTTTTATGGATTCGGTTTTAGAGAACATAAAAACACCATCCTTTCAAACATATTTCAGCTTGGCAGAGCTGATAAGTTAATTATATGAAAGTTAGGTAAGAATAACAAATTAAATAGGAGGATATTATGAACAATAAACAAGCTATAGAGCAATTAAAATCATTGAGAGAATTCCAATACAAATTTATTAATTATGACATATTCGTAGATACAGAAACAATCAAAAATGATGTAGAAGCCATAAGTATAGCAATAAAAGTACTAGAAGAAACTGCTCAAGAAGTACCAGTTCAAGAGCAGTTAACTAAAAAAGATATTGAATGTATTTATAGACATTTACAAATGTTTATACAAAGAGAGAATAAACACAATGTTCCAGATGCTTGTGAAGTATGCAATAGTCACTGTAGCAATGAGGAACATATTCTCAATCAATGGGATTCATTTGATAAGTTATCTAATTTAATAATTCAATATGGGCACTTACCTGTATAAGTACATCTAATGGTTTTAAACATAAAGACACCCCCGCCAACAATATTTTACTGTAAGTTTAAATAAATATAAAAATAAGGAGATATGAAACATGAAATATAGAGTAATAAAAATCATAAGTGATACAGAAATTTTGGTTAATGCAGGAGCTAATCGAGGAATTAAGGAAGGAAATATATTAACAATAAGAGGAAAAGATGAAGAAATAATTGATCCTTTTAGCAATGAAAGTTTAGGCTATCTTCCAGTTAATAAAGCGCAAGTACGAGTTTATACAGTATATGAAAATATGTGTATTTGTAAGCCTACACTAGCGTTCAAATTTGAAGTAGCGAGATTAAATGTAGAAGTACCATTCCAAATTTGCACTGAAGATGATGATGTAATTCGCATAGGTGATTTTGTTGTTAAGGGATAGGAGGAGACAGTAATGAATAATAGACAAGTTATAGAGAACTTAAAAGATTTGCCAGAAGAAAAAACGGTATTTAAGTTTTTAACTTTACTAAAGTCTAATGTAACATACGAGCAATTCAAAGATATTTTAGCTATAGCAGATCAAGATATTAAATTTAATCGAGTCATGTTTGGAAAAACAACTAAACCATTAGAATATAAAAAAATATGTGTGAGATGTGCGATTGTAGTTTTAAAAATAGGAGGAGCATTATGAAGAAGATTTTAGATAAAGAATTTAAGGATGTACCAAAGCATCTTGAAATCGAAATGTATTCAACAAAGATATATAAGAAGGACTTAATAGCAAGTATGATTGTAACTCTTATAATTATATGTTTAATACTCGGCTTAAGCGTCGCAATATTTAGCTTAATATTCTAAAAGGTGATTATTTATGAATGTCAAGTGTAGTAAATGTAATTTAAGTTGGAATGTAAGTATAAAGGCTGATTTAAGCAAACCTTACTTATGTCCAGTTTGCAGAAGAAAAGAAAAAAGGGAAGTTGAGAAAAGAAAGTGAGGTGCTTATATGATTTATGCATTATATAAAGGAGATGAAATATTAGGAGTAGGCACAATATATGAATTGGCATCAATGTTTAATGTACAACTTAGAACAATTCAATATTATAGGACAGAGGCATATAAGAAAAAACTAGCTAAAAGAAAAACTAAATCTGCAAAGATATTGGTTGAAATTGATGGATAGGAGATAAATATGGTATGGTATTTGAGTTTTTAAGTCAGCTAAAATCAGAAACTACAGAAAGTCAGTTCAAAGAAATATTACAAGCTACAGAGCAGGATATTAAATTTAATAGAGTATCTTTTGGTAAGACAACAAGTCCTATTGTATTTATAGAAATATGTGAAAGATGTGCTTGTTTAATTAAGAGGTTAGGAGGTACAGTATGAAGAATCCAAAGAAATTAAAAAGGAGACATAAGATTTTCTTAAGTAAACTAGGATGTAATCCAGATGAATTTCTTATAGTAACAGAAGATGCAGAGAGTTATACATTTTATAACAGGGTTACTAATGTAGTTTGGGATCCAATGAGGAGATAGATATGGGGAAATTATTAGATTATGCAGAGCAAGCAGATGAAATAGTTAGATTAGTAATGAAAGAAAACTATAGTGTAAGTGAAGCAATAAAAATTGTTAAAGAAAAAGCTACCAAGAACCCCGACCAAAGCGTTCCTAGTAGCATAACAAAAAATTCAAGTAAATTATAACATAGATTGGAGAAAAAGTTAATGAATGAAGATTTAAAAATTTTAGCCGAATTAGTGAAAGATATAGCTAAAAGTAATGGATTACAGTACTGTAGTCTAGGCTTTATAAACAACTCTGTAAATGTAAGTACATCTAAGTTAGGAACAGATAAAATAAATAGTTATTTTCTAAGTGAAGATGGTGAGTTCAGATAAATGATAGCTGAGTATATAGCTTTTAACAACATAAAGGTAGAGTTATTAAAGATTATTAAACAGGATAACAACAAGAAAGTTTATCAATATAATTACTACAAGTGGAGAGTATCCAGGGGCTTTAAACCTAGGAAGTTATTGGAACTCTTAAAAGAAGAATTTAAAGAATATGATGTTGAAATTATGTTTATGGAATATGAAGATTCACCCTGTTACTCAATTTACTTATATAGAAAGGATGTATAGAAATGCCAGAAAAAAAAGATGATATTACAAAAGCAATTGAGATTTTAAATAAGAATGGATATTCTTGTAGTCAGTTTTCAGAGTTGAATATACATCAAAAATTGCAACATGCAAGATATGAGATTTCTAAAAAAGAGATTAAGAAAACTGGAAAATGTGTAGCAAGAGATGGAACTGTAAGATATGAATATTTTGAACTTAATGACTTTATGCCATATGTAATAGAAGTATGTTTTAAGTATGGATTATCAACTAAATTTGATTTTGGATTAGAAGTAGCAACATTAATAATTACTAATTGTGATAATCCAGAAGATACTATAGATCCATTTAAAATGCCAGTGAAAGTACCAGAGATAATGATGTGCAATGAAATGCAGAATATCGGAGGAGCCAAAACATTTGCTAAAAGATATTTATATTCTGATGCATTTGAAATAAGCCAAACAGATATTATTGATTCAAGTGAACCAAATGAAGAAGAAGCTGAAGGTATAAAGAAGATTAGTAAAGCTGCAGTATTTACTATAAGAAGGTTATTAGAAGAGACTGAAACAGATGAAGAGAAATTTTTAAAATGGGTACATGTTAGTAGTATTGAGGATATAAAAAATAAAAATTTAGGCATAGTGATGAAAAAACTTAATGAAAAAAAGGAGGAGATTGACAAGAAAAAGGCTGAACAAATTGTAATTCAAAAAAATGAAAATGAATTTCCAGATGAATTGAAATTATAAAAATTAGGGGTGTATAGAATGAAAGAATTAGAAGTAAATAAGGTGTTACCAGTAATAAATGCAAACTTTGAAGAAGTTAAAGAATCACTTAACCAAAGTCTAGAAAAATACAAAGGAATAGTTGTTACAGAAGAAACACTTCAAGATTGTAAGAAAACTCAACAGGACCTTGGAAAAGTAGAAAAAGGGATAGAAGATTTCAGAAAGTCAGTCAAAAAGGATATGGAATCTCCTATTAAGGAATTTGAGGCTAAGTGTAAAGAACTTACAGCATTAATTGGAGAAGTTAAGAAACCAATAAAAGAAGGAATAGTTCTTTATGATACAAAGCGCAAAGAGGAAAAGAAGAAACAAGCAGAAGAACTTATAAAGGAATGTATAATCAGTTTAGCATTGTCTGAAAAGTATTCAAGACAACTTACTGTACTAGATAAATACACTAATTTATCAGCAAGTAAGAAAAGCGTTGTTGAAGATGTGCAAGCAAGAGGACAAGCATTAAAACAGCAGCAGGAAGCAGAAGAAAAAGAAATAGAAAATACCAAGGCAAGTATTAATGCATTTGTTGATTCTATAAATGAGGATATAAATTCAAAGCTTAAAGCTGATGATTATTACAAATACATTCCAGGAAGCAACATAACTAGAATCATGGAAATTATAAAGAGAGAACATGACAAGGTTAAGCTTGCTGAAAATCCTCCAAAGGTTGAAGCAAAAGAAGAAGTGAAACAAGCACCAATACAAGAAAAAGTATCAGTACCAGTTGATTTAGAGCCACAAAAAACTGTACCAGTTAATCAAGAAGAAAAGTTGTACTTTTATGATCTTAGAATTGTAGCCAATTTAAATAATATGTTGAGATTACAAGAACTTATAAAAAGTGAAGGATTTAAGTTTGAAGTTAAAAATAAAGGAGTATTTAAGTAAGGAGTTCTTCTATATGGCAGGATGGCAGAAAATATATAGAGATATACAGGACCATTGGTTATGGGAAGATAAGCCATTCAGCAGAGGGCAAGCATGGATTGATTTAATATTATTGGTTAATCATGAAGATAATAAAACCCTTATTGATGGAGAACTTATTGAAGTTAAAAGAGGTTCGAAAATTACATCTTTAAGAAAACTAGCAGACCAATGGGGATGGAGCACAACAAAAGTCAAAAAGTTTTTAGAGTTGTTGCAAAAAGAACAGATGATTAAATTTGAAAGTGATAATAAAAAAACGCTTGTAAGCATTGAAAACTATAGTGTTTATCAGAGTAAGGATAACACAGAAAATACAGTAAAAAAACAGTCAGATAACACAGAAGTAACGCAGAAAAATTTCAAAAGTAATTCAGAAGTAATTCAGAAAAAAACAAACAAGAATGATAAAGAATATATAAAGAATGATAAAGAAGAAGAAGAAGAAAGGAAAGAAGTATATCAACTTCAATCTCTATCTTTTCCTACTCCCTTACATGAAAAGATATTTAATCAATTTGGAGATGTGACTTATAAAACATGGTTTAAAGATTTAGAAGTAATCGAAGCAGATGAAGAAATAATTATTAATTTTACTGATAAATTTAAAAAACAGATTGTTGAAGATAAATATATTGATTCAGTAAAGATGTTCACAGGAAAAACGATATCTACTGAATTGAAGAATGGAGATGAATAATGGCTAAGTATGGAACATGTGAAGAATGTGGATTAGACACAATAGTAGAACTACATCATATAGTCAGCAGAAAGCAGCTTAAATCATTAGAATTGTGTAAACATAATTTTGCCTATCTTTGCTATATGCATCACAGAGATAGTAAAACAGGGGTTCACTTTGATAGGAATCTTGATAAAAAATATAAATTAAGATTACAAAATTATTTAGAGAAAAGTTTTCTTAAAGAAGAATTATCAAGAGAAGAAATAAAAGAAATTTTAGATATTAAGGACAAGCCGCTAGACAGTCTTTTAAAACACCTTATAAAACATAATGATAAATATATCAAGGAAGATGTTATTCGTGCTTGTATGGGCGGGAAAATGATACTGGAGGATGAGGATAATGGAAGAGCTTAGAAAAGAATATTCAGAGGACATAATAATTTATGGGAATATACTTGAAAGATTTAAAAGATTAAATGAAACTGATCCAGCAGGTGCTCTTAAATTATCCATAGATGCATCAGTAGCATCTGATAGATGGTCAGAGATAAAGTTAAATAAAAAGAAAAGTTTAGGCCGTGGAGAAAAAGCAGCGTTAAAAGACAGGCTTAAAGAAATGTATGACTTTTTACAACATGTATCTGTTACTGCAAGAATGGCCTGGAATAATGCTGAGAATAATTTAAGAAGCAATAGAGGTGAGTAACAAATGGAACAAATTAAGAGAATACCAACGCAACTAATTGTAAAAGAATTTCTTATAACATTTGAATATGTTACATGGAAAGGAAATCACAGAAAAACTGATAAGAGAACAATTAAACACATAAATTCAGAAGAAGCAAAGAAAGCTTTTAAAAAAGCAGTAGAACATTTCAGAACTATGTTTAATGTTTCAATCCTAAACATAGAAGAAGTGTCAGGAGAAAATCAAGTAGTTGATTTATAGATATAAAGTTTCAATTCAATCGATCCTGGTATACCAGGTTGCATAGTAAATATTATGTTAGCCACATAGTATTTACCGAAAAGTTAAGAGTAAATGCGTAAAATGCACTCACTGGGGAGTAAGCTCCGAAAATTATAAATTAAGCCAGTAAAGTCAATCAGAGAAACTTAATACCATTTCCTAATGAATCAAAGGCAATTTGATTTGTTAGGTGAGAGGATTGGAAAGAAAAAGAAGTGAATATCAACTATTGGTTGATACTTCAGAAAAAGTTAAAAGAGGTGTAATGAGATTACTAGAATTTGCAGTTAACACACCAACAGGAAGATTACCTATACTAGCATTTAGTGGAGGTAAAGATAGTTTAGTAGCATATATGATGTGTATAGAAGCTAAAATAGAATTTAAAGCAGTATATTCTCCAACTTCAGTTGATCCACCTGAATTAATATATTTTATAAAAAACACATTTAATAAATGGGCCAAAGTTAATAGGTATCCAATAGTGGAATTTAATAAATATAATAAGTTTTCTTCTAAGCGTGTTGGGGGAAAGCTCACAGGAAAGCTAATTACTATGTGGAGTTTAATCAGTAACAGAGCAATGCCGCCTACCAGAGTAGCAAGATATTGTTGTGCAGAATTAAAAGAACGTACAGGGGAACAGGGAGACACAATAATAACTGGAATCAGATGGCAGGAGAGTAAGCAGCGAAGTAATCAAAAGATGATTAATTATTTCAGAGGTAAATTGATGATAAGACCTATAGTTGATTGGACAGATACAGAAGTATGGAGTTATATAATTGAAAACAATATTCCTTATTGTAGTTTATATGATAAGGGATGGGATAGATTAGGGTGTATTGGTTGTCCATTAGGATCTAATCAAAAGAAGGAATTAGAATCTTATCCAAATTTCAAGAAATTATATATTAGATCGTTTGAAAGAATGATTGAATATAGAAAATCTAAAAACATGATATGTGAATGGAAAACTGGAGAAGATGTTTATCGTTGGTGGATAGGAGATTGTAAAAAGAAAATACAAGAAATAGATGGACAATGCAGTATGTTTTAAAGGTGATGGTATGCGTTATTTAAAACTTAATGATATAAACTGGAGAAAGCTTTGTAAGAAGCAAATAAAGTATGAGCAGCAGGAAATTAAGCTTGATGATAAGAAGCATATAGAATTTAAGATAGGAAAGAAGGAGAAGTAATGGATATTAAAATTGGAGACTATCAGATTGTTTCAGATGAAAGACAGTTTGTAGTTAAAGCAACTAAAAAAGTTACTGATGAGAAATCAGAAAACTATGGAAAAGATTATATGCAGAACATAGCATATTGCATAAGTCTTGATTCTGCATTAAAATTCGTTCCACAGCAGGTTTTAAAGAGTAATAATGAAATATCTATCATTGTAGATAAACTAAAGCAAATAGAAGCGGATATAAAGGCTCTGCCAAAGCATATAAAAATTGCAAAAGAAATAGATAAGTCAAAAGTACTAATTGATGAAGAAGAATATGAAGAATTAAAAGAAAGAGATAATATATTAAGTCGTTTAGAAGGAGCAGGAGTTGATAACTGGGAAGGCTATAGTTATGCATTTGAAGATGAGGAATAGATAAAACTGTATATGAGAATGAGTTAACCACGTCATAGTTACAAAATTCTATTCTCATATGAAAGTCAAATTCAATAGTAAAGGAGAAAAAACAATGGAATACATTAACGATATAAATATCAATGAAGCTGTCATTCATGTATTAGATACAACAGCTGAAGAACCAATATTAAATGAATATAGTTTAGATTTAGATGAAGATACTTACAAATTTTTATATAAGCATATAGAGAAATGCTTTAAAGTTGATGATCTTAAATATGCAGCATTTAATTCTGAAAGAAATATAGTAAAAGAAGTTGTTCAAGATTATTTAAATGGAATTGATAGTGACTTAATAGGATTATCTAAGGAACTTGCAAGTCAATTATTTATAATCATGAAAGGTAATTGTAATATTCCAAGTGCTGATTTAATTACATGTTCAATAGTTACAGACCAAGGTCCAATTATAGCAATACTCAAGTTAGATTATGTTAAGAATTTCACTCATGAAGTTCAGTTTGTTGATAACAAAATAGGTATAGGAATAGTTCCACAAAGTGCAGGACTTCCAGCAAGTGGACAGAAGATTCAGAAAGCTGCATTTATAAAACCTGTAAGGAATGATGAAAGGTATAATCTATTTATTTTAGATAAGAAGAATACAACAAAAGAATTAGAGGAGTATGGAGCTAACTATTTTATAAATAATTTCTTAGGTGCAACTCTTGTAACAAATGAAAGGGATATGACTAAGACTTTGTACAGGCTACTGAAAACTGGACGAGAAAAAATATTACTGATGATGCAGGTAAGGCGGAAAAGATAAGAACTGCTATTAAAAATAAACTTAAAGAAGAAGATGTAATAAATGTGAAAGAGCTGGCAGATGAATTATTATCTCAATTGCCACAAGAGAAAGAAGATTTTGCTAATTACTTAAATCAACAAGGATTAGAAGAAGTTTCAGTTGATAAAACATGGGTAGAGAAAAAATTCAAAAGAATAAGATTAAATGTTGATAAGGAAATTGATTTATATATCAATGATGAAGCTTATCATGATTCAAGTAAATTTGAGATTGTAAGAAATGGTGATGGCACAATAAACATGGTTGTTAAGAATATAAGAAATTATATAGAAAAGTAGGTGAATAATTTATGGCAAAGAACGAAGGAAAATTATTTGAAGAAGACTTTAAGAAATCTATCCCCTTTGATTATTGGTTTTACAGATTTAAAGATGGAACTGGAAATTTTGGAGGAACTAAAAACGAAAATGTAAGGTTTCAAGCCCATAATATTTCAGATTGTGAAGTTATGGGGAAAAAGTATTTATTCATATTAGAGTTAAAATCGCATAAAGGTTCAAGTATTCCATTCAGTTGTATAAGGCCTACACAATTAAAAGAAATGTCGGATATAAAACATGAAAAGGTCAAAGCATATTTTATATTCAATTACAGAGATTTAGAGAGTACTTTTGCAATAGATGTACAAACAGTCAAGAAATACATTGAAGAAGCTGACAGAAAGTCTATACCTATTAAATGGGTTATAGAAAATGGAATAGAGTTAAAAGGAACTAAGAAAAAAGTTAGATTTAGATATGATCTTGAAAGTTTCTTTAAAAAGGTTGAGGAATATGGACAGGAGTAAGAAAAGATTAAAAGATTTAGAATGTTGTGGATTTTGCTTGAATTACCAGCCTATAAAAGAAAATGGATATAAAACAGCTAGAGGAACATGCAAAACAACTGGAACAATAAAGCAGCGGACAGATAAGTGTAAAAAATCATTCAAAGATAGAAGGATGAAATCATTCTTTGATTAAATATTACCGTTCTTAAGGGTAAAAATAGTGAGGTGAAATATGAATGAAATCAATAGTAGTTGATGGTCAATTAAGTTTGTTTGATGAACAGCCTAAAGTTGTTAATATTATTCCAACAAAAGAAGAAAATAAGGACAATCCAATATTTAGAGAGCTTATTGATAAATACAGAGATACATGTACCAGGATAGTAAAAGTTGAAAAGAAGCTGTATGTGGAAATAGGAGATCAGACATTATCCTATGAAGCTGATGGAGAACCAGGAGGAATATTTATAAGGGACATGTTGTTAAGACCTAAAGATGAAATAATTATTTATAATGAGTACAAGCCAATTAATGATAAACAGATAAAAACACTTAGGAAAATACAGACAGATAAATTTATAAAGAGAAAAAGTGACAGCAATATTTTAATTCAATATGATAATTTCTGTATGGCTATATATCCAAGTGGTAAATTTGCTAAATGGAAATCGCCTGCAGTATTTAAAGACGATGAAATTTTCAGTATAGATGAAATTGAAAATATCAATAAGATGCATGAAGAGATTAAAGAAGATCCTAAAGCCGAAGGGGTAACTGAAATTTCTGAATCAGAGGAAACTTTAAGATTAGGAGATAAAGTTAAGTTTGATTACCATGGATCAAAGGAAGGAAACATAGTACGAATTTACAACAAAGGTGAAACAGTTAATGTAAGTTGGGATAACAAACAGACAGCATTTTATTACAAGAGTGTTGTAAAAATTAATGCGTAAATGTCAGAAAAAGCGAAATAAATAAAATTTGAAAGCGAGGAAATGAAAATGAATTTAGAAAATAGTATCAAGGATGTAATAACAAAAAAATTAGAGGATGGAACAGTTGAAAAATTAGTATCAGAGCAACTAGAAAAAGGTGTAGTAAATGCTTTAGATAGTTTATTTAGAAGCTATGGTGATGTTACAAAAGTGATAGAAGAAAAAGTAAAATGTGTTATGGTGCCTTATTTAGAAAACTATGATTATTCTAAGTATATAACAAAGTTAGATTCAGTATTGGTTGATGTTCTTAAGAATTCAGCATTAGATAACAAGAAGTTGCTAGAAAATTTCAAAACACTAATGGTTGGTGAATCAATTCCAGAAGAAATAAAGATGAGTGATATATTTAAAAAATGGTGTGAATATTGTGAAAATAATGTGGATAAGAACGAATTAGATTTTGATTATGAAGGCGGATATATTAATGTGAGTTTCAGCGTTGAAGATGTCAGCAATGATTGGAGTAGTTATAAAACATTAATTTCTTTAAGATATTTAAATGACTTTGACATGCTTTTATTACAAGTCAGCCAAGGATATGAAAATATTGTGTTAGACAGTGATGGCGATAGTGATGAAATTTTTATAGAGTATGAAGAATAGAAAGTGAGGAAGAGTAGTAATGAAACCAATATTATTCAATACCCAGATGGTACAGGCTATATTAGAAGGCAGGAAGACAACTACTAGGAGAATTATTAAAGTTAATAATAGTTTAGAATTTATGGGATTTAAAGAAGGGAAAGCACTTTTGGGTAAAGGTTGCTGCATACATGAAACAATTAAGGCACCATATATGTCAGGAGATATTCTTTATGTTAGGGAAACTTGGGGAATATCAAATCCATTAGGAGATTTTGAAAGGAATAATATGACAGCAGAGTATATTTATAAGGCTGGATATGCAAAGGGAGAAAGAATATCAATTACTCGAGAAGATGAAAAGAATTTAGGAGTCTGGAAACCAAGTATTCATATGTCAAAGGTTGCAGCAAGAATATTTCTTAAAGTTACTGGTGTAAGAGTTGAAAGATTAAAAAGAATTGAAGCTGGCCAATGCAAAGCAGAAGGAATTGATTTAGGGTATAAAATTGAAAATTCATTTGATGCAGGGGAATATTGCAAAGCATTTGGAGAACTATGGGATAGTACAGTAAATAAAAAAGATATAGATAAGTATAGCTGGAATGCTAATCCTTATGTTTGGGTAATTGAATTTGAAAGAATTGAGAAAAGTGAGGTAGAGCAGTAATGAGTAAGGGAAAATGGATATTAGATATACAACAATATGACAATGAGATTTGGATGCCAGAAGAATATTTTGATGATAAGGAAGATGCCCAAAAGTATGGATATGAAATAGCAGAAAAAGAAGGTTTGAGCAGATTTAGAATAGGTTTATGTGAAGATGCTGAAAACTTTGGAATTGATGTTGATAGAGTAATTGAGAACATTCAGGAAGCAATGTATGAGACTATTGGAGAAGCTGCAGAATGTTATTTAGATGATGTAACAAAAGAAGATGCGTTGGAGCTGGAGAAAAGACTAAATGAAGTTTTTTATAAATGGCAGGAAGAACATAATTACAAACCAAGCTTTTATAAAGTAATTAGTGAAGAGGTAATCGAGGTAGAGAAGTAATGAAGTTTTATGAATTTAATAATGAGGATTATGCTTATTATGCATTAATAGGTGCAGGCACTGAAGAAGAAGCAAAGGAGTTTTACGAGGATAATGTTGCTTATATAGAAGGAAGTGAAAAAGATAATAATCCAAGAGAATTAGAAAGAGAAGAAGCTTATAACAATATAAATAGATATTATAAAATTCCTGAATCTATGCATGAATATAATAGGGATCGTTTTAACAAATCAATAGATAGTGAAGAAACAACATTATTTGCTTTAGATAGAGATTTGATGTGATTCGGAATATGCAAATTTGACGAAATAAATTAGAAATTGTTCTTTGAAAATTTAATATTACGGTATTGAATATAAAAATATATATTAACAAATAATAAATTAGATAAATTAATTAT